>Ga0335395_10000274_pt1 | contig 32769 bp, 31 predicted proteins | sample MAT02_FD_205744 | JGI IMG/M metagenome (GOLD analysis project Ga0335395, IMG submission 205744) | Freshwater microbial communities from Lake Fryxell liftoff mats and glacier meltwater in Antarctica - MAT-02 (spades assembly) (version 2) ... | reverse complement strand
CCGGCGGCGTCATGGGTGATGCGTACAGCGGGCATAACGTCCTCTTGGAGCGACAGCACATCATCGCCTTGTATTGCTGGGCGCATGTGCGGCGCAAATTCTTTGAGGCCGAAGAGAGTGTCAAACGACGGCAGGCCCTGCATCTGATTGGCCAACTCTATCTGATCGAACGCGACCTCACCGATGCTTCGCCGGCCGAAAAAGTCGCTATCCGTACCAAGCGGGCCAAGCCGATCCTCGCGCAATTCAAACAATTGCTCGATGCCTGGCGCGCCGACCCCACCGTTTTACCGAAATCCAGCATCGGCCGCGCGACGACCTACGCCCTCAACCAATGGGACGGGCTTATTCCCTACGTCACCATCGGCGCCTCGCCCATTGATAATAATCGCACCGAACGCGCCGTGCGCCCCAACGCCTTGCATCGAAAAAATAGTCTCTTCAGCGCCTCGGTCGACGGCGCCGAAGCCTACGCCACGCTCTCGACGGTCATTCAATCCGCCTGCCTGCACGGCCTCAATCCCGAACGCTACCTCGCCGACGTCATCGACGACCTCCATTTCCGGCGCCGCACCCCCAGCGACCTGACCCCCGCCCGCTACGCGGCCCGAAAAGAAGCCGAAAACGCTGTCAAGCAACCGCGGTGAACCGCTTACAGAGCGGCAAAGCGTTCCTGATTGGTGCCGGGTGCAGCAAGTGTGCGGACCTGCCTCTCATGGCCGAGCTAACTGCCAAAACCCTCGCAAGCGCAAATCTGAGCGCGACCACAAAAACTATTCTCACGGCCATCCAAGGACTTTTCGCCGGTGCGAATGCAGCGAATATCGAGGACTATTTGAGCGAGTTGGTTGATCTCGTCGCAATAGCCGATCGGCGCGGGGTCCGTGGGGCAACGACTCACACGGCCCCACTCGGCGGTGTAGAATATACGGCCAAGCAACTCAAAGACGCGGTAGATGAAATCAAAGCTGCTATTGCAGAAGTGATTGATGTCCCCGTGTCGATGGACGTTCATTGGAAGTTCATCCAAGCAGTGCATCGGCCCTCGCGGCCTGGCAGAACGATGGCAGCGCGCCCCGTCGATTATCTCATCTTGAACTACGACACACTCATTGAAAGTGCGCTTGCACTTCAGAAGTTGCGTTACGCCGACGGAATGAATGGAGGCAACAGCGCTTGGTGGGACATGGCGACTTTCGAGGCAGACGGGCTTTCTGCCCGAGTCATAAAACTTCATGGTTCGATTGATTGGAGCGAGATGTCCGGCGATCCATTGCCTCGGAGGGTCGACAAGAAGCTGACTCTGCCCGCCGGTAACGATCAGAAGGTTCTAATCTGGCCTGCATCCACGAAATACAGGGAAACACAGCGGGACCCCTATGCGCAGCTATCCAGACTTGCTCGTCGCGCTCTGCGCCCCCCGCCTGGCACGCAGACCGTGCTTACTGTCTGCGGATACAGCTTCGGTGATTCTCATATCAACATCGAAATCGAGCGGGCACTTCGTGAGTCTGGAGGCGAATTGACAGTCGTTGTTTTCACATTCGACGAAGAGCCAACCGGCGACCTCAAGCGGCTCCATGAAGACAAGGATATCAGCGAACAAATCCGAATCTACGCTCGCAAGGGGTTCTTCCATGGGGCGACAGTAGCGAAGTCCACCGACGATTTACCATGGTCAAAATTTGAAAACATTACCCGACTTCTTGGAGGCGAACGATGAGCACTGAAACACACAATCCAAACGATCCCTTAGAAAACCTCGCGATCGGAACGATCATCGAGGTCGACGGCTCTCGCATCGTCGCAGAGCTGAAGCCGGGCATTACCGAACTGTCCCGCGTCTTTGGTGGCGATACTTACCCCATTGGGCAGTTTGGTTCGATCGTGAAGATCCACTTTGGGCGGAGGATCATTTTCGCCTTTGTCGGGCGGCTCCGAATGAAGGCGGAATACGAGCTCGAGCGGGGCATTGCGCCACAAGTAGCAAGCGACGAGCGGATAATTGAAGCGGATCTTTTTGGTGAAGGTGAGTGGCTACGCGACGCTACCGTCACCCCTGCCGGTTGGGAGCTAAAGTTTGACCGCGGCGTCGCAACCTATCCGCTACCTCAACAAACGGTTTACCTCACACCTAAACGCGAGCTTCGTTTCATCTACGGTCATGGAAAAGGCCCCTCTGTTCATCTTGGTGAGCATGTCGGGACGGGCGGCACAAAGTGCTATGCTGAAATGAATGAACTGCTCGGCAAGCACACTGCTATTCTCGGCTCCACCGGTGCAGGAAAGTCAGGAACCGTTGCAGCGGTCCTGCACAGCCTGCTCGAACGCGGGACACAAGCAGGCTTGGCGAGTTGGAAGCCGCGCATCGTCATTCTTGATCCACATAATGAATATTCAGCGGCCTTTCCCGGCCACCAGAAGCTTTCGACAGATGATGGTTCGTTGATCTTACCCTACTGGCTTTTAAATTTCTCGGAGACTATTGCGCTGCTAATAGGAAAAACAGAATTTGTGGCCACCTCGCAGGCGAACATTGTCAAAACAGCTTTACTGCAAGCCAGAACCCAAGGAGCAGCAGTTCTAGCCCTCGATACGAGTAAGATCACTGTCGACTCCCCGGTGCCTTATAAGTTAGCGACGCTCAAAGGAATCGTAGAAGCGGCAAAGAATGCGCTCACCGCTAGTAAACAGGATTCGCACAATTCTATTCTTGAGAAGCTTGATGTGCTGGTTCGCGATGCACGAGTCGCGTTTATGATGAAAGAGTGGGACGGAGCTGCACAGGATCCGTTTCCGTTAATTCTGCGTCAGCTCGCTAGTGACGGTAGTCAACCCCGGATCGTCGATCTCTCGGGTGTTCCTAACGAAGTCGCAGGTGTTTCAAGTGCTGTCATCGCCCGAACTCTCTTCAACTTGAAAGTATGGCAGACTGCGGATGAGCGGCAAAATGATCCTGTGTTGCTGGTTTGCGAAGAGGCCCATCGCTATGTTCCGAATCGTGGGGAAGCTCAATATGAAGCGGCACAAGAAGCTATTCGGCGTATCGCGAAAGAGGGCCGGAAGTATGGGCTGGGTTTGCTCTTGGTTTCACAACGCCCGAGTGAAGTTGAAGCGACGGTGCTATCTCAGTGCAACAGTTGGATCATTCTCCGAATTACAAATGACGCCGACCGGGAGCATGTCCGAACGATACTTCCCGACTCAATGGCTGGGCTCACGAAGATGCTTTCCGGGCTGAGGCGCCAAGAAGCCATTTTCGTTGGCCAAGCAGCAATTCTTCCGTCGAGGATTCTCATCCGCACGCTGACAGCAGAGCAGTTGCCGCGGTCGAACGACATTGATTTTGATAAGGGTTGGCAGGCTCCAGCTATGACCGAAGCACAGCTCGGGGTCATCGCGAACAGGTGGCGGTATCAAACGAAATGACCCTCAACAAATCCATCGTCGAAGACGCCGCCCTGACCTGGTTCAAAGACCTGGGTAAAGGTCGATCGTAGTCGATCGTGGACATGCACCTCTCTCGGATGGCCTAGCCTAGCGGCCCATCCTCCCTAAACCATGTGCCACCCAGGACTTCTAGGCTTCGCTTGAGATGGGTTTTTTAAAACCCATATTCCGAATATGCCCATCGCCCGTAAGCATTTTCGAATTTTGGACAGGCACCCATTCATCATAAACTAAGTCAACCGCATGACTAAGACAACGTCGTTGATATGGGTTAATTTAGACTTCATCATGCGCTAACATGCCCATCGCCCGCGAGCATCTCGTTAGCGCCGACCAACCCGGCTGCTACCACCTCATCTCGCGCTCCGTGCGCAGAGCGTTTCTGTGCGGCGACCGCGCCGAGCACCGCCGGGCCTGGGTCACTGAACGCATCCAAGCCGCCGCTGCGGCCTTCGCCGTTTTCAGTACCAATAGCCGCCGCTTTGTGCCCGGTCCCAGCCTGGCGACCGCGACCGAGATCACCGCGCAGACCACCGACGAGGATTTCCGCGGGCGTCCAGCCCACCGCTGCTGGCAAGTGACCCCAGCGTAAAAGTAGAGCCACAGGCTGGATCAGTCGAATTGGATGACAGCGGGTGGACAGCCAGCGGCAACGAAGGCAAGGAAATCGGCCTCATCGCCAGCGAGTTTGGCTCGCAAGGGGCTACGCGCCTCCGCATTGGCATCGGTGGTGCCGTCTTTGCGTGCGGCAGCCGCAATCTGGCTGAGCCCTTGCCCGGAACGCGCAAAAACGCCGGGCAGCAGATCGCCGCACCAGCCGCAGGCGATGCAGCCCTGAGCGATCCAGACGCGGCGGATGGACAGAGCCTGCACTGATTCGCTGGTCCGGGCCATGGCCCGATCATGGACCACCGCGGTGCCTGCCTAGTCGGGATGCAGACACCTTGGACAATGATACCCGCTTTCTCCTTGTAAAGAGGATTATTGTATCTATTTATCCTCTATACGAACACCGGCCCGCAGCGGCTGCTGACCTATGCCACTCCCAGCCCTGACCTTCACCCCGAGCGATCCCATCGACGATTACCTCGTCCAGTTTCCGGACGTCAGTCCGTGGCTGACCGCACAGGGGATTTCGTTGGGCCAGATGGGCGGAGAAAAAGTGGTGCGCTGGTGGGACCTGCGCGCGGACGCGCAGCCCATGCTGGAGCAGATCGCCCTAGAATTCTCGCGCCCGCGCTGGGCAGAAACCACGGATTGGGCGCAAGAGAGCCTGTCCGATCTGGTCCACCATGTGATCGACGTCCACCACTGCTTTTGCCGCGCCGAGATCCCGCGACTGCGCTGCCTCTTTGCAGCCCTTGCCCGTGCGCAGCCGGAAGCCGCGTCGATCCAAGTGCGCTTCGAACACCTATCTACCGTCTTTCTTGGGCACCTCGACGAGGAGGAGCTGCGCCTTTTCCCCCTCTGCCTCGCGATCGATCACTCCCGCTTCAGCCTACAATTACCGCCGGCCCAAATCCTCCGAGATGGACTGCATCACCTAGACAGCGCTCATCGGCAAGCGGACGCGGACTTCGCGGAGCTGCTGCAGGATTGCCTGGCACTCAAACGGGCTTCCCTTGCCTCCACGGTATTGACGGCCATCTGCCTGGGTCTGGAAAACTTTGCTGCAGATCTGGTGGTGCATTGCGAGAAGGAAACCGCCATTCTCCTGCCGGCGGTGACCCATCTGTATGAACTCTTGGAAACTCGGCAGTCCACCATTCCATCGATCCGGCGCCAGGAATGATTTCGCAGACCACGGAATACGCCCTGCGCGCGATGGTAGTCCTGGCGTCACAGACCGACGCAGCGATGACGGCCGGGGTCATCTCCAGCCGCTCGCATTTGCCCTGCGGTTATCTGGTCAAAGTTCTTGGCAGCCTGTGCCGGCACGGTCTGATCGTCGCCCGACGTGGCCGCGGAGGCGGCTTCGTTCTGGCGCGGCCGGCGACGGCAATCAGCATGTTCGATGTGATACTGGCGGCAACGCCACCGGGCTCACAGCGCCACTTGGCCGATCTGAAGCAGGAAAGAAGCCCATTAGCACACCACCTGTGCCTGGGCTGCGAACGGAGTCAGGACCATTGGCGCTCCATCCCCTTGGCGCGCCTGGTCGGATCACGTCTATCACCATCCTCGGCATTGCGGCGGCAAAGTCAGAAATAAGCTCCGGATATCCTCTATGCTTTCCCAGACTGCCGAATACGCCCTGCGTGCGATCGTTTTCCTCGCTGACCACCATGGCGAACCGAAAACCGCTGAAATGATTGCGGAAACGAGCAAGGTACCCTTGGGCTACCTGGCCAAGATTCTGCAAGGTCTAGCCCGCAATGGCCTGATCGTCAGCCAACGCGGACTGCATGGCGGTTTCACCCTGCTGCGGTCGCCGGCTGATGTGACCCTGTACGATGTCGTGCAGGCCACTGACCCAATCAGTCGCATCACTACCTGCCCACTGAATCTGCCGGGACATGGCACTGATCTGTGTCCTCTGCATCGCCGTCTCGACAATGCCGCGCTCGCGGTCGAAACCGCCTTCCGCCGCACCACCCTCTCGCAATTGCTGAGCGAACCGACTTCCAGCCGCCCACTGTGTAATTTTCCGCGTATTACCCCGGTTGATCCGGCCTCGGCTGCCGTTGTAACCGGAAAAACTGCTGGCGCTAAAACTGCTGGCGCTAAAACTGCTGGCAACAAGACCACCGCCACTAAAACTACGAAAAAGCCGCTCAAGAAATCGCGCTGAAAGTTCACCCGCGTGGGGCGAACGCGCGACAGCGCAGGACGATAGCCACCACGGTCAAAGAACTGACCGGCATGGCGATGGCGCACAGGATCGGTCCGATGAGTCCGGCCCAGATCGCCGCAATCCCGGCTAGGTGGTAGAGCAGTGAGAAACCCAGGCACAGCCGCATCGTCGTGCGCAGGTGCCTACCCGCCGCAAGAATCATCGGCACCGCAGTGACGCCGTTCTGGGGCACGACCACATCACACCGATCCAGACAGGTGATCAGGCCGCCCTGGACGCCGATCGCCAGATCCGCCTGCGCCATCGCCGCGGCGTCATTGATCCCGTCACCCACCATCACCACCAGCCCCCCTGCTTGCAGCCTGCTGACCAGCGCGGCTTTCGCCTCGGGCAGACAGCCGCCGTGTGTGCGTTCCGCAGCGATGCCGAGCCGCTGCGCGACGGAGCGCACCACCGCCGGATCATCGCCCGAGGCCAAGTCCACGCGCAGACCGGCACGGTGTAATGCCAGCACCGTCGGCAGAGCCTCGGCCAGCAGGTCGTCCTGGAAGTGCGCCTGGAGAACGATTCGATTCCCCAATGCCGCCGCGACGACCGTAGCCGCAACAGCAGGATCGGTGCTCGTGCCTGCGCAAACAAATGCGAGCCGCCCGACGCGCAGAAGACCCTCTGGCGTTTCCGCTTCGATGCCCTGGCCCGGCACTGTGCGCACGGTGCAGGTCCCGGCGGCAGCCAGGATTCCCCGGCTGGCGGCCTCCTGCACGACTGCGCGTGAGAGCGGATGATCCGAACGGCTGGCGACGGCCACCGCCCAGGTTAATTCCTCAAGCGTACCGTGGGGATTCCACGTGGTGCAGGTCGGTGCCCCGACCGTGACGGTGCCGGTTTTATCCAAGACCACGCCGCGCACGGAAGTCGCGGCTAGAAGCGCCTGCGGATCGCGCACCAGCACCCCAGCCCGCTCAGCCCGCGCGAGCAGCGTCGCACTGGCCAAGGGCAGGGCGATACCCAGCGCGCAGGGACAACTGATCAACAAAACCGCAACCATCGCATCAAGCACATGACCGGGTTCCCACCACGCCCACCACAACCCCGTGGCCACCAAGACGATGAGCATCGCGGGCGCAAACCAACGCAACCACGTATCGACCCTGGCACCGGTGTCTTCCGTGCCCGTGCGCGACTCCGTAATCATTTTTCCAACTCGCGTCGCCGACCCCACCGCCGTGCAACGCACAATGGCGGTGCCATTGAGACAGCGGCTACCTGCCCACAGCGTCTCGCCCGGCTCCATCCGTTGCGGTCGCGATTCGCCGGTCAGCACCGCCAAGGATATTTCCGGCTGGCCCGTGATAATGATTCCATCGGCCGGGATGACGGACCCGCTGACGATGCGCAACCGATCGCCAGGCAAGACCTCTGCGACTGGCACCAATTCTTCATGATCATCGGGCGCGGACAAACGCCGCGCGGATTCGCCAAAGAGCGTTCCTCCGCGACCGAGCTGGCGTTGAATGCGTTCGCGGATTCCCGCCAGAATCAGCCGGGAACCGGAAAGCAGGGTGACCAACATCGCCGCCGCGTCGACATAGAGATCGCCGCGGCCACGAATATTCGCAAACACGGCCGCGGCCAGCGCCACCACGATCACCACCGCGGTTATCGCCTCGACGGTGACGCGCCGCACGCGCCAGGAAGCCAGCAGCCCGCGCCAATATGCCGTCGCACCAAAGGTGAGGCCCGGCAACGCGACGGCGACGGCGGTCCAGCCGTAGAGTGCGCGCGTTGCTGCCGACATGTCCCCGGCCATATCTCCGGCGAGCACGGTAACGCTGACATGCATACTGCCGAGAGCCGACCCGGCCGCGACGGCAAAGCGCAATAAACGCGCCCGGCGCTCGCGGCGGTCGGGCCCCGGTTGATCGCCTGCGAGAAATGGTCGCAGCCGATAGCCAAGCGAAGCCACCACGGCCCGCTGACGCGATGGCGGACAGCTATTCACATCAACCACGAGATCGATCGCGTCATCGGCGAGATTGATTCGCGCGCGACGAATGGCCGGTTCCAAGCGCGGCAGGCGTTCAAGCAACCAGACGCAGGCGGCGCAATGAATGCCCTCGACGCGCCAACGAATCGCCACCAAACCATCACTACGCTGATGTTCGTGTTGGTTCCGAAAGGCGGCGCTGTCGACCCACGCATCATCCGCAGCGGGCGTGGTCGGGCGCAGCGGCGCAACGCCAATGCGAAAGGTGTGAAAATCGGCGAGCCCGCAAGCCGACAATATAGCCGCCGCGCCCCGGCAGCCGGCACAGCAAAATGGTACCGGATCAGCGGCCGTAAGTTTTTGCCCGCAATGAACGCAGGCGACAGGATCTGCTTCGGCCGCAGTCGGCGACATCGGGACCGGAGGCGCTGTGGTCACCACACCATCACCATATAGTCACCCCACTGGAGATGCAGATGCGGAATGACCTCCAGCCCGGCGAGGCCAATGCAAAACATCCACCCGGCTGAAAGGGCCAACGGAACCCGCGCCGTCCAGGGTGCGGCAACCCGACGCACCCGACCAATCAGCAGTGGCGTCCACGCTGCCGCCAACAGCACCGGCACCGTTATCACCACCAGCATCACCATAATCAGCGCACCATGCAGCGCCGAACCCGACGCCGCCGCCAAACTCAACACCCAAAAAGCCAAGGTACACGGCAGAAATGCCAGCAGCATTCCCAGCACCAAGGCTCGCCGGTGCGGATGCTGTACCAGCGCTCGCGACAGTGCCCCGGCCGCTTGTGCCAAGCGCGACGGGGTCGGTGCAGACCGCCGCCGGCGACGCGGCCAAAAATCACGCAAGGCCACGACCAGGAAAATGGTGCCCAGGGCCAGGGTCACCCAGGGTGCGATGGCCAGCAGCGGTGCCCGCAGCCATCCGCCAAAAAAACCAACGGTCGCACCCATGGCCGCATACATCAGCGCGCGGCCACTCTGATAGAGTCCCAGATCTAGGGCAGCGTGGCCCCACGTGGCTGGCCTCGATAGGGCTCCTGAAGAAGGAGGAGCGCTCGGATGTATCCGGCGGCCAAAGCCCAAACCAGCAATGAGCGGGCCACACATGCCTGAACAGTGCAGGGTCGTCCATAACAGACCCAGCCCGAGCACCTGCACATACAGCGGGGCGACCCCCATCGTCGGGACCGTCGCAGTGACCAGACAGAGATCGGGCATGGCCACCATTATTTATATCCGGATATAAATATCCACTTGTAAAGTCCGCAGGCAGATTTACCGTTCAGGCATCGCGATACGTACACCGTGCTGATCCTCCTGCTCTTTACCGCCATCGGACTCGTCCTCTTCGCCGGGGCCGTGCTGGCCTTGCTGTGGGCGGTACGCAGCGGCCAGCTTGATGATCTGGAGACCCCTGCTTTGCGCATGCTTCACGATGACCTTCCCGCGGATCTGGAATTGACCGGCGGATCTGACCCAAGTGATCCCCAGCGAATGACCTCCCTTCCCCTCGCGCCGCTTTCCCCCGGCATCGCCTCAACCCGGCTGCCTTCAACAGCCCAGGAACGTTCATGAACGACGTGGCTCCGCTCCCTGTTCCGTCTCCGGTGGTCATCACCCCAGCCGGGGCCGATGAACATTTTTCATATGACAATCGCACCGTCCGTGATTTCTGCATCGCCACCTTGATCTTCGGGGTGATCGGCATGCTGGTCGGGGTGTACGCCGCCTTGCAGTTGGCGTGGCCCGCCTCCAGCTTAGATCTGCCGTGGACAACTTTTGGCCGCATTCGTCCGCTGCATACCAATGCGGTGATCTTCGCGTTTGCCGGGAACGCCATTTTCGCCGGAATGTATTATTCGACCCAACGACTGTTGAAGGCGCGGATGTGGTCGGACAAGCTGTCGCGCATCCATTTCTGGGGCTGGCAGGCGATCATCCTTGCCGCGGCGATCACCTTGCCCTTAGGTCTATCAACCTCCAAAGAATATGCTGAGCTCGAATGGCCGATCGACATCGCCATCGCGGTGGTCTGGATCCTGTTCTCGATCAATTTTTTCATGACCATCGCCCGCCGGCGGGAACGCCATCTTTACGTGGCGATTTGGTTCTATATCGCGACCCTGGTCGGCATCGCCATGTTGCACGTGGTCAATTCGTTGGCGATACCCGTTTCAGCCTTCAAAAGCTATTCGGTCTTCGCAGGGGTCCAAGACGCTCTGGTGCAATGGTGGTATGGCCACAACGCCGTGGCGTTTTTCCTGACCACGCCATTCCTAGGCCTGATGTACTATTTCATGCCCAAGGCGGCAGAACGCCCCGTGTATTCGTACCGGCTTTCCATTATCCATTTCTGGTCCCTGATCTTTCTCTACATCTGGGCCGGACCCCACCATCTGCTGAATACCTCGCTGCCAGAATGGGCGCAGACCTTGGCGGTGACCTTTTCGATCATGCTTATCGCACCGTCATGGGGCGGGATGATCAACGGCCTGCTGACCTTGCGAGGCGCCTTTGATAAGGTGCGTACGTCGCCTGTGTTAAAGTTCCTGGTCCTGGCCATTACCGCCTACGGCATGGCGACCTTCGAGGGCCCATTATTGTCGATCCGTTCGGTGAATGCGCTCTCGCACAATACCGAGTGGACCATCGGCCATGTCCATAGCGGCGCCTTGGGCTGGAATGGATTCTTGGCCTTTGCGATGATCTATTGGCTGTTTCCACGCATGTATCGCAACCAATTGTGGTCGAACAGCTTGGCCAACGCGCATTTCTGGATCGCAACCGTCGGTATCGTGATCTACGCGGTGACCATGTGGATCGCCGGGGTCACCCAGGGCAGCATGTGGCTGTCGTTCACCGAGGAGGGCACCCTCAAGCACCGCGACTGGATCGAAATCGTCCAGGCCGTGCGCCCATATTATTGGATGCGCCTGTTTGGCGGCGTTTTGTATTTCTCGGGCATCATCCTGTGTTGTGTCAACGTGGTGATGACCATGCGCACGGGGCGGTTCCTGGCCCAAGAACCGGCGCAGGCCCCGGCCCTGCCGCCCGAAGAGGACCACGGCGAATTGATCAACGACGCGATGCAGGCCCCCGACCGGCGCGAGCGCGGCAACCGTTTGCATGCCCTGCTCGAACGCTGGCCCACCGCTTTTACTATTCTGACCGCGATCGCCTTGGCCATCGGCGGGGTGATGGAAATCATTCCGAATCTAATCCAGGGTTCGTTGAGCCCCAAAATCGCCTCGGTGACGCCGTACACACCGCTGGAACTGGCCGGCAGGGACATTTATATCCGCGAAGGCTGCGTCGGCTGTCATACCCAGATGGTACGCACCCTACGCGCCGAGGTCATGCGCTACGGCGGTGAACACAGCCGCGCTGGCGAAAATATCTACGACCGACCTTTTCTGTGGGGCTCGAAACGGACCGGCCCCGATCTCGCCCGCATCGGGGTAACCAAGCCCAGTGCGACGTGGCATTATCAGCATTTGGATGATCCCGAATCCACCTCGCCGGGAACGATCATGCCGCGCTTTCGTTGGCTGACCGAGGACGAGACCGACTTCGCTATTCTGCCGACGAAGCTCAAAGTGCTCGCCGCAGCCCCACTGCTGACGCCGTATAAACCGGCGACCATCGCCAACGCAGTACATGTGGCCGAGGAACAGGCCAGGACGATCGCCGCCGAAATCCGCCGCGATCTGCCCAGTCTGGACGATCCCAAACTCGAACGCCGTGAAATCGTAGCGCTGATCGCCTATCTCAAACGGCTCGGTACCGATCTCGGCAAGTCCACTGCGAGCTCACCATGAATCAGTCTGGTGCTTCCATCCCTCCTTATCCCCAGGTTATGTCATGATCAAAGAACTCGGAGCTCAGGCCAACAGCCTTTGGGCAATCGGATCGACCGTTTTGTGCTTCGGGATCTTCTTTGCCGTCGTGGTCTATCTGATCTGCGACCGCCGCAAAAAGCATCACCGGCGTATGGGCGCACTCCCCCTTGATGACGGAACCGATCCCCATGCCTGAACGCGACATCCTCAAACCGCACAGTTTTGACGGCATCCAGGAATACGATAATGATCTGCCGCGCTGGTGGTTGGCCATCCTCTGGCTATCGATCATCTGGTCGGTGCTCTACATCTTCTGGTATCATATCGCAGGCGCGCCTCTGGGCGAAGAACGCCTGCGCCTTGAGATTGCCCAGGTCAATGAAGAACGCCTGAAGCATGCGACTGGTCCGTTGGACGAGGAACTGCTCCGCGCTCTCAGCCGTAATCCCGAACGCATCGCCAAAGGCGGCGAATTGTTCCTCAAGGTGCAGTGCATCACCTGCCATGGGGCCGAAGGCAATTCGATGATCAACGGTAATCCGGGTCCGGGTGCCAATCTGCGCGATATGTATTGGCTGCACGGCAACAGCATGACCGAAGTCATCCATATCCTCACCGATGGCTGGCCTGATCGAGGCATGCCGGCGCAAAAAGGATTGTTGTCTGACGAAGAAATCATGAACCTGGCTATTTTCGTGGTTGATAGCGCCCGTCGCCCTATCCCGGGCAAGGCCCATGATCCGGAGCGCGATCACGAAGCCGCGATCACCTGGTAGGATACGATCGTCATGACCGACAAGCCTGATTATCGCAGTGTGATGGCGTCGGTCGACCGCGATGGCCGCCGCAAGTGGATCTATGCCGCCATCGTCCCCGGGGTCTGGCGGCGGCGCCGGACGATCGTCTCCAATCTGCTGATCGTTTTCTATCTCGCGCTGCCGTTCCTGACCATCGGTGGGGAGCCGGTCCTGCGTTTTGACCTCGCCCAGAAATGTTACGTGATCCTGGGCTTTACGTTCTGGCCGCAGGATTTCTTTTTTCTGCTCCTGGGCGTGTTGGCTTTTTTCATGTTCACCCTGCTCCTGGTCAGCCTACTCGGGCGGGTGTTCTGTGGATGGCTGTGTCCGCACAATGTCTTCCTCGAAGGCGTTTTCCGCCGCCTGGAAACCTGGTGGGAAGGTCCCGCCCACAAACGCCGTCTGGCTGATGCCAAACACCCGTGGCCGCTAGGCCTGGTCGGTCGCAAGCTCGGCAAATGGATGTGTTATCTTCTCGCGGTCGGGGCGATGGCCAATACCGCGACGGCCTTGTTCATCGGGCCGGATGATTTCATCGGCGGGATCATCGTCGATCCGTTCAAACATCCGAGCGCAGCGGTGTTCTTTGCCGTGTTTTTTGCCGTCAATCTGTTCAATTTCGCCTGGTTCCGCGAACAGACCTGCACCATCGTCTGTCCCTACGGCCGTTGGCAGGCGGCGATGCTGGATGCCGATACGATCGGCGTCACCTATGACTTCGTGCGCGGTGAACCCCGTGGGAAAAAAGGCACCGTCACCGGCGATTGCGTCGACTGTTTCCAATGCGTGCAAGTCTGTCCGACTGGCATCGATATTCGCGATGGCAACCAACTGGAATGCATTCACTGCACTGCCTGTATTGACGCCTGCGATGCGGTGATGACCAAAATCGATCGGCCCTTAGGGTTAATCCGCTACACCAGCGAAAATGCAGTGCAGGGCAAACCGCTGCGCCTGTTGCGTCCACGCGGTGCGATATACGCGGCTGCCTTAAGTGTGATCATCGTCATCGCCGCGGTGCGCCTGGGTGCGCGCACAGATATTCTCACCACCCGTTTGCGCGATTCAGCCGCGCCCACGGTGGAATTGACTACGAACGGCGATGCGATGGTACGGCAACAGATCCATGTAGCTCTGTTGAACCGGTCCCGGCAACAGCGCGAGGTGACCATATCACTGCCGGACAGTCTTGACGCTGAGGTATTCTTGCAGCATCCGCGGCTAACCTTAGCCCCCAATGAACGCCAGGAACAGACGGCGATCGTGCGCATTCTGAAGTCGCGCTTCGCCGTCGGCCAACATGGTCGGCGGCAATTGAGCACCGAGATCGTCGTCGCCGACGACCGGGGTGAAACTACCCGTCTTCCCCTGCAATTGGAGGCACCGTAAATGTCCGCATCCGTACCCACTCGCTGGCGTTGGTCGTGGGGGTATACTCCCTTCGTCGTCATCGGGGCTGCCGCCATCGCCAATACCGTAATGATCGTCACCTCGCACAGCGTCCGCCCCGAACGGGTCGCGGAAAATCCCTACCTCGATTCCCAGCGTTTTGATGCACATAAGGAATCCCAAGCGCGATTCCAAGAGGCCGGCCTGACCCTGACGGTCGAGCTTGAACCCCATCTCGCCCGCTTAACTTTGCGCGGAATCGCCACCGGCCCGCTGTTGGTAGCGCGTTATCGTCCCGCTGATGCGCGTCTTGATGGCGTCATTTCGTGGCCCGATCCGAGCGTGCCGTTGGAACTAGATTTGGTCCCAGGACCGTGGCGGCTGACCATCAGCACGACTGGCGCCGCGACCAATCTCGAAGTCAGCCGGGATATCGTGGTGCCCCACGCCGCCGACAACGGCTCTGCGCTGGCTCTGTAAACGCAGAGTTCTACCCTGGCATATCATGGCCACTCCGACCGATTCCGCAGCGGGTGACCCGACGCTGGGTATTATTCTCGCTGGCGGCCACAGCCGGCGCCTCGGCCAGGACAAAGCCACCGTCGCCATTCCTGAGGGCACTCCGCTGGGCGTCGCCATCCATGCGGTCAGCGGTGCGGGCTTGCGGCCCGTCGTGATCGGGCGGCTAGCCATGACTGATTTTCCCGCGGTGGCCAGCCACCCCGACGATGTTGCAAACGGTGGCCCTGCTGCGGGTATCGCGACTGGTCTGCGCCTGGCCGCCGGCAACGCCATCGTCGTGGTGCCCTGCGATCTGCCTGCGTTGACAGCGGAGTGGCTTGCTTGGCTGATCACGACGTGGCGTGAGATGGGCCGCCCGGTAGCGTTGGCGCCGACTACCGCCGGAAAAATTCATCCGATCCCGGGATTGTATACGCCCGCCGTGGCACCTGTCCTGGAACCTGGACGGGGGCTGTATCCGCTGTTCTCACGGCCTGGCATGGCCACCGTGCCGATGCCATCCAAATGGAGCCAGGTGTTGGAAGATATTGACACGCCAGATGATCTCGCTCGGCATCATGAGCGCAAAGCGACGTAGAAGCAACTGCGTTCAAATATGCACACCCAGGGCACGGATACGGGCTTCGGTTCTCGCCACGCGATCCCAGGCGCTGCGCACCACGGGATCCTGGGCCGCGGCGACATGGGCGTCAGCGTAACCGGGAATAATGCGCACGCCGCGTTGGTCGTCCTGAGCCTTCGAGGCTTCGACGCGTTCGGCATTATCGCGTTCGACCGCGACCAAGCGTTGCATGTGTTGGGCAAAAGTGCCGCCTGGCGCCAGGGCCGCGACTAATTCATGGCCGACCTCGGCGGAGCCAGGTATTTCCAAGCGTTTTTCCGCTTCGTTGAGCAGAATGCGCAGACCGTAGCGCAGCAGGGCGCGGCGATATTGTTCGATTGCCTGTACGCGCACGGTGTCGCGCAGGAAATTCTTGCCCAGACCGTCGATATCATTTTCCAGGTAGACCGGCTTGACCACTGCCACGGCTTCCAGACGGGAACAGGCATCACGGACCAGCCGAATGATCGACGGGCGCAACACTTTATAGTCGATGCGATGGCGGCGGGCGCGATCCCGTTTGGCCAATTTCAATTCGGTGCGGACCAGGCCATACGCATTCTGTTCCAAGCCCCAGGCCGGGATCAATTCATTATAGGCACGCGGCACTTCGTCATCAGCGCCGCCGAGGGCTTCAGACGGAATGGTGATCAAGCTGAACGGGAAGCGCACCCTTTGCGGCAGGGTCGTGGTGCCCAGGCCCACGGTCAAATACGGCGAATCGCTGAAATCGGTGGGAAAGCGGATGGCACAACCGAGGCCGAAAAACGTTCCTTCGCCGGGCCAGCACTCCTGGTCCGGGGCGCGACTGGTGTGATTGGACCCGACCATGGCGCCGTAGGCGATATTGCCTTTGCCCTGCGGCCAAAAGGCGGAAATCAGCAGGCTCTGATGATGGAAGCCGACAAAAGGACCGACCAATGACGCGGTGATTTCGCCTTTGGCGACCGCGGTGTTAGGACCGATGACACTGTTTTCGATGGTCGCGTGATCATCGGCAGAGCTGTGTTCGAGCATCACGGTGTGGCGCAGGATCGCATTGCCCGCGATGCTGACGCCCCACTGCAAAACACTGCTGGTGACCGAGGCCCCGCCGCTGATTTTCACCGGCTCTTCCGCCGAGGACAGGATTGCGACATCGCTGAGTTCGAGCACATGATCAATTTCGGCGCCGGCACCGATCCAGGCATTGCGGATACGTTCGCTATGGCGCACGTGCGCTCCCCGACGCACCCACCCCACCGGACTGGCGATGCTGCGCACGTAGGTATCGACGGCCTGGCCTACGGCTGCGAGTCCCGCCCGATCCTGGCGGTCGCGGGCAACCGCCGCCGCCGAATCTACGGTCATCTCCGCCCAGATCGGCACTTCGCGACCACCCGTTTCGCAGCCAAGCGGCAAGGGATGGCCACAGGCAAAATGGGCATCCGGCGCACAGGTGATGGCACCGATATCAAACAGCACCGCGCCGCGTTCGACCACGATGTGCGCGGCAAAACGGACTTTTTCAATCAGGCAGTCGTTGCCGATCTGGCATTCGACCAGGGTGCAGTCGTACAGGCCACAGGCTAGGTTCAGACCCGGCATGACCTCGACCTCGCCGCTGAAACGGCCCAGGACGCAACGCCCACGGAAATAGACACGTTTGACTCGAAAGGCATCGAAATCTTGGGCGACTTGGATCAGCGACCAGTCATCGGCGTAGCAGGCGCGGGATTCAAGCAGCGCGATTTCCTCTTTGCTGAGGCTGCGCAGCAACAGACCAAGAATATTGTCGCGACGTTTGCCGACTAGACGCGCGGTCTCAATCAATTCGGAGTGCTGACCAATGCTGGCGGCAATTCCTGAAAGTGATTCGTCTTCGACCGTGTGCTCACTACCGGTATAGGCCCGGCTCCTCGCGACTTCATTCACGGACATACTCCAGGGCTCGGAATAAAGGGATCGTCTACAGGACGCGCTTGAAGGAATCGGACGCCTGCAGACGCGTCGCCGCATCCTGATCCACCATCACGGTCAAGTTCGGATGATCCATCAACAGGGTCGCGGGCACTGCCGGCCCAGCACGGCCACGCACCACGCGGTGAACGATTTCACCTTTGCCGATGCCCGAGGCGATCAGGTAGACCTTGCGCGCCTCAAGAATGGTGGCCATGCCCATGGTCACCGCCTGGGCGGGAGTCTCATCGAGATTGCGGAAGCGCTCGCCCCCCGACACCGTGACTAAGGTCGAGGGCGTCAGATCGACCACTCGAGTGCGACTGCTGCGCGAGCTACCAGGTTCATTCAGACAGACATGACCGTTGTAGCCCAGGCCTAAAACGAGGGTGTCGATGCCGCCATAGGCCTGAATGAACAGATCGTAAGCTTTGCATTCCGCTTCGATGTCCGCCGCGGCGCCATTGGGTACGTGCGTATGCTCTTTGCGGATATCGATGTGGTTGAACAGATGATAGTTCATCAGGTAGCGCGTGGTCCGCGGATCGCCCGGCGGCAGACCGAGATATTCATCGGTCGCAAAAGCCGTGACCTGACGGAAAGAGAATCCGTCCGGGCCATGGAAGAGGCGCACTAATTCCTGATAGGCGGCCTGGCTGGTGCGCCCGGCCGACAGGCCCAGCACTAGATCGGGCTTGGCCTGAATATCGGCAGCCAGGCACCGAGCTAGGCTCAGCGCCGCATCTTCGCGAGTATCATAGACTTCGATCTTCACATCCATGACCGCAGAATGGCCGCCAGGCGACCCCTGGGAAGCCTGGAAATGGCCTCCCGCTTCGCGCGGGTCGACACCGCTGGCGTCACCACTGAATGACGCTGCGGGGTCAATGTAGGCGCGGGGCTGCGCAACGTGCCGTCCGCATCGACCTGGATGCGGTCGATGCGCGGCATGCGCGCCGTCATCGATGGATCCCAGCCATGGTAGACCACCCAGGTGGCCCCATCGGGCCGACAAAGAAATTATGATGGCCATGCCCTTTCACCGCCGCCGTCGTGCGGATACGGATCTGGTCTGATTCGCGGAAGGGTCCGTCGGGACGGTCAGCGACTGCCTGGGTCACCCGGTCGGTATCATCGGTCCAGGCGCCCAGACTATACGTCAACCGATAGCGGCCGGCTTCGAGCGGCCACAGCACCGGCCCCTCCTGCCAGGCATGCGCGAAAACGAGGCGCGTGCCCTGATCCGCGATGCGACCGGGTTCAAGCAGACGATCCACCCAGATCTGCCCCGGCGAGAGCCCTCGCTGGGAGCCGACATCGGTGACGCAGGCGTGCGCCGGTGCTGCATCCACGGCGGCCCACACATGCGCCAAGCGTGAGGACATCTGACCATTACGGGCGATGCGCACGCTGACGCTGCGCACCAGGCGACCCAGCGATCGAGAATATCAGGATCGGCGACGCGCAGACATTCGCGGTAACACCCTTCGATGGCCGCCTGCAATTGACGACCCGGCAGAGCCTGCGACCAGCCGCACATTTCCAGGCCATGGCTGGTCAGCGGTGGACAGGCACCTGGGTGGACAATTCACTCCGCGGTCTGGGCTCTAATAGTTTGGATTTCCAGCATGTGCTGGCAAGAGTCTCCGCGTGGATGGGCCCGATAAAACCCGAGGGCACATCCTCTCAGCGCAGCAGAAACCAAGCGGTGGTGGCCACCACCGCCACGGCGATGACGAGGCCGATGATTACCAGCGTATGGTTACTGCCGCGGGGTGCGCTGTGCGCGCGGAGCGCCGCGATCCGGGCCGCATCGGCGGGCGCCGCCATGGTTGCAGTGATTTCAGTCGCGAATTGTTCGGCATCCCGGGGACGGTCGTCAGGGTCCTTGGCCAGCACCCAATCCAGCAGCGCACAAATCCCTTCCGGAAGATCCGCAACCAGATGCCGTGGCGGCGTCGGCGCATCTTTCAGCACTGACTCCATGACCTGGTACGCATTTTCCCCGGTGAAGGGCGTGTCGCCACAGATCGCGTGGTACAATGACGCGCCCAGGCCATAGAGATCGGATTTTGCGGTCGCCGTCTTGGCGTCCAGGACCTGTTCGGGCGCCATATACGCTGGCGAGCCCATGGCCATGCCGGCCATGGTCAAGCCGCCCTGCGCGGCCTCGCCCGGCGCGCCATTGAGATCCTTAGCGAAGCCGAAATCCGCCAGTTTTGCGGTGCCATTGCGAGTCAATAAAATGTTCGCCGGTTTGACGTCGCGATGAATAATGTTGCGGGCGGCAAGATAACTCAACGCTTCGGCGATCTGCTGGATGAGATGACAGGCCGCCTTCCATTCCAGCCGACCCTTGGAATCGAGAATGTCCTCGAGCGAGGAACCCGCGACCAATTCCATCGCCATCCAATAAACGCCGCGCTCTTCGCCATGGCCGAAGACCTTGACCAGATGCGGATGATCCAGCGACGCCGCCAGCTCTGCTTCTCGGGTAAAGCGTTGGATGTTCTCCCGGTCCTGCGCGGCTTCGCGGGTCAGCATTTTCAGCGCTGCCGCATTTCCGCCGGCCAAGGGTCGGGCCTCATAGACCGCTGCATGCGCGCCCACACCCAGACGCTTGAGGAGCTGATAGCCGGCGATCGTGCGACCCACCAAAGGATCGCCCTTGGTGTGCTGCGGAGCCGCAACTTTCAGCGCCTTCCGGCATTGCGGACAGGTCAGCTGGCCATTCTCAGGCCAGGGGCTGGGCACGAATTTGTGCTGACAGCCCGGACAACGTACACCTGCGGCCATGATCAGGTAATTATCGCCCGGACACCTGAGCCTGCCAAGACCTAAACCCAGCCCTGCGTCGTCCGCACGACCCCACCAGAATAGGTTTGTATTGACTTGGGTCCGTAACCACCCTAAAAGAACACCCATGAGTAAGCTCCTGCCACCCGGTCAGACCCGCATCCTCCATTACTTCGCCGATGCGGAAGACGAGGGTCGCCAGCCCAGCCGCGCCGAAGTCGCCGCCGCCATGGAATACGCCTTCCCCAGCGCGGTCAGCAAGCACGTCGATGCCCTGGTTCGCAAAGGATTACTCGAGGCCGACCGCGATAAGAAGCGCAACGTCCGCCTCACCGAAGCCGGCTGGTCCGGGATCCAACGCACACCGATCCGCCGCGGAGTTCCTATTCTCGGCGCCATCGCCGCCGGCGTGCCGATCCTGGCGCTCGAACAGCATGCGGGCTACCTCGACGATGTGCTGCCCGCCCCTGGGCGCATCGCCTTGCAAGTGCGCGGCGATTCCATGGTCGGTGACGGCATTCTCGATGGCGACTTCGCCGTCGTGCAAACGGGTCGAGCCGTCGAAGACCACAGCATCGGTGCGGTGGTCGTCGATGGAGAAGCCACCCTCAAACGCATTCACTTCGGTCAGGGCGGCCTGACTCTACTCGCCTCGAATCCGAAATATCCACCGCGCGAGTTCCGTGATGGCGATGGACATAGCGTCGAAATGGTCGGCCCACTATCTTTTATATATCGCCGCTTTGAATAATTGACCGGGCTTTGTGAAAGCGCTCCTTCAGAAGGAGGCGCCCTTTTCACCCAGCCCACCCTGGATTTTTTCGACACCTGCTCTGCATCAAACCACTCATCATCCCCCCTCCCCAGGAATCATTCCATGCCCCCTGCCGTCGCCGCTGCCACCAGCGAAAAATCCGATACCAAGGCTGAAAAAGCCCCGTCCGCCGCACCCGCAGGTGCCGCTGGAGCCGCTGGAGCGAAGCTGCCTGTGCGCAAGCCGCTCGACCCGGCCAAGGCCAAGGCCATCGAAGCCGCCTTGGAACAGGTCGATAAACAATACGGTAAAGGCTCGATCATGCGCCTGGGCCAGGTCGACAAAGTCGACATTGGCGCCATCCCCACCGGTTCGCTTTCCCTCGATCTCGCCATCGGCATTGGCGGCGTTCCCCGCGGCCGGATCATCGAGATCTACGGTCCGGAATCCTCGGGTAAGACCACTCTCGCCCTGTCGATCATCGCCCAGGCACAAAAGGAAGGCGGCGTTGCGGCCTTCATCGATGCGGAACACGCGCTGGACCCGACCTGGGCCGCCCGCATCGGGGTCAATCTCGATGACCTGTTGGTCAGCCAGCCGAGTTACGGCGAACAGGCCCTGGATATCTGCGATACCTTAGTGCGCAGTAACGCTATCGATATTGTGGTGATCGACTCAGTCGCCGCGCTTACCCCCAAGGCTGAACTCGAAGGCGAGATGGACGAGAGCCAAGTCGGCCTGCAAGCGCGCATGATGTCCAAAGCCATGCGTAAATTGACCGGCGGTATTTCGCAGTCGAAGACCACGGTTATCTTCATCAACCAGATCCGTGAAAAAATCGGCGTCATCTACGGCAGTCCCGAGACCCAACCCGGCGGCCGGGCGCTCAAATTCGCCGCTTCAGTGCGCCTCGATATTCGTCGGGTGACCTCAATCACCGAAGGTGAAAAAGTCGTCGGCAACCGCGTGCGCGTCAAAGTGGTCAAGAACAAGGTCGCGGCCCCCTTCACCAAGGCCGAATTCGACATCATGTTCAACGAAGGGATCTCCTACACCGGCGACGTGCTGGATCTGGCGGTGGTCTCCAAGGTCGTGGCCAAGTCGGGCGCCTGGTTCGCCTACGAGCAAAACAAGCTGGGCCAGGGCCGCGAGAACTCGAAGCAGTTCCTCAAAGACAATCCGGCGATCTGCGCCGAAATCGTCGCCAAGATTCGCACCTCGGAATTGAATCTACTGTCCGAAGGAGAATGACAGCCTAGGTTCTGATCCAGGCTCTCCTGGCTCAGGACAAAACCGACTGCACCCGTACGTTTAAGAGCCCTCCACCATCACGTGGAGGGCTCTTCTGTATTTCTGCCCGGTTAAACATGCAATACGGTGTGATAGAGCAGACCTTCCCTGCATTCTGCAAGACACCTTCAAAGTCCCGTAATCCTGCCGATAAACAGGATAGCAATCTCTCCTTCCTATCTCATATTCCGCTCATGATTGATCCGGCGAATCTGGTGGCCTGCCCCACCTGCGGGCTGGTCCAGCAGCGGCCTCCCCAAGCGGCGCCCCATGGCGTAGTGTGTGCCCGCTGCACCCATCGCTTCCGCCTGGAGCTGGACCTGCGTGCGCCGCAACGGACCGCAGCATTGGCCTTAGCTGCATTGATCGTGTACATTCCAGCGATTTTGTTGCCGGTGATGACGATCAGTCAATTCGGGCACACGCATCGAACCGGTATTTTACCTGGCGCGATCAGCCTGATCGGCGATGGCCGGGTTTTTATCGGGCTCATCATCGTTGTCTGTTCGGTGCTGATTCCGCTGGGCAAGATCACCGGCTTGTTGATTCTCAGTCTGGAGATGCGCTGGCTGCGCCTCACGTATCGCAACTGGACCTGGCGTCTGATCGAATTGACCGGCAAATGGAGCATGATGGATGTGTTGCTGGTGGCGGTGGTCATCGCGGTCATGAAGCTCGGCGATCTGGCCCATGTCGAGCCGGGGCCTGGCCTCCTTCTTTTTGCCGCCTTCGTCACCTTGAGTCTAATGGCGAGCGCGTGTTTTGATCCCCGGGCCCTCTGGCTGCAATCACGGAACCAACATGAGTGAATCCTTGCCGACCGCGGCTCCTGCACCGCGCCGCGCGCGTTTCTCCGTCGTGTGGGTCCTGCCGATTCTGGCCATCCTGATCAGCCTGGGCCTTGGCATTCAGGCTTGGTTTCAACGCGGGATGCCGATTGAGATCACCTTTGCTCGCACCGAAGGTTTGAATGCCGGAGATTCCATTCGTCACCGCGGCGTCGATATCGGCAAGGTGGGGAGGGTCTCTTTAAGCAGTGATGGCCACGGGGTCATCGTCGAAGCCACCCTGATGCGCCAAGCTGAGATATTCGCCCGCACCGGGGCGCGTTTCTGGATCGTCCGCCCGGAAGTCGGCATCGGCGGTATTTCCGGATTGGAAACCATGATCGGACCACGTTATCTGGGTGCCGACCCAGGCGATGGGCCGGTGGTGCGCTACCACGCCGGACTCGACAGTGCGCCGGGCACCGAGACCACCTCGCCAGGCTCACGGCGGATTTTCGTGACCGCCACGACCGCTGGCGGGCTACGCAGCGGTTCGCCGGTCACCTATCGGCAACTCCAGGTTGGCCATGTCGGTCGAATCGAACTCGCCAGCGATGCGACTGCGGTTGAATGTGAAATAATTATCGATCCGGCCTATGTGGATCTGGTCCGCACCAAATCGGTGTTCTGGAATGCGAGTGGGTTCGATCTGGCTGGTGGGATTTTCAAAGGCATCAGTGTTGAGGTCGAATCGATTCAAAGTTTGGTCAGCGGCGGTCTGGCTTTTGCGACTCCCGATGAGCCGGGTGAGACTGTACAGCCCAACCACCGTTTCAAACTCGCCGCAGATGCGCCGGAAAAAGCCCGTGAGTGGAAACCGGCAATTGCGGTGGGCGCCAGCCTGCTTCCTCCGGGGCAAATGGCGTTGTGGCCGACCCGGGCCCGCATGACCTGTCAATATGGTCGCTGGCGGCAACGGCTGCTGGTCCGTGAAGGGTGGGCCATCCCCGACGACCAGACCTGGATCATTCCCAGCGACCTCGTCATCGCCCCAGCGGATGTGCTGCCCGAAACCCAGCGCCTGACCCTTGATGGCCGCGAAGTCAAACTCCCTGAAACGGTTGCCAACGATGTTGCCGTCCTACGCGTCGCCCGAGAAAAATCATGGCGCGACCTGCGCATCCAACAGCGGCCGTGGGATAAGCCGGAAGACATGCTCGTTTACGGCGATCCCTCCTATGGTCCGATGCCAATTCCACTGCAAAAGCAGGACGAAAAGGGGAACCTGAAAGATAAACTCGAAGGCGATTGGCATGGTGCCTTGGCCCGCGCGCGCAGCGATGGCGCTTTGCTCGGCATGATCATCCAGGACGAAACAGACGCCCGCATAGTAACCATACCAACGGAGAAGATCGCAGACACGAGCGAAGCCTCCAACCCACCCGCGTCGAAACCGTAAGCACGGGGCCGAAGTCGCCGCAGGGGCGGCGCGTGGTGTTGCGATAAAAATAATCCCCCATGCAAAATCGGCGGAGTGCAGAGGTTTGTCCGCCGCCGTTCAGCGGAAGCGTTCTGACAGGGCCATTCGAAATCGCCGATATTCACGCACCAGATGCAGATTGGGACTATGGCCAGTAGTGAACGGGCACAGCGACACCGGCCCCGCCAAGCCATTAACGATCGCCCATTGTCCAGGCGGCGGAACCATCGGATCCGCCAGGGCCGGCGCGGCCACCACCGGAATGTGGATATGGCGCGCGGCAACCGCAGCGTCATAAAAAGCCAGAACGTGGTCCACCTCGGGATGCTGCGCCCGGTACTGGCGTACCGCCTCGCCACTGCCTTGATTGGGGCAACGCTGGCGCCAGGGGTGATGGCCAAACGTCGCGATCTCTAAAGCTGCTGCCCGGATGGAAGCATCCCACGGTAAAGCCAGAGCACCCACACCAGCGCTGAAACTGATGCCGTGGAAATAGCAGCGACCGGCGACCTGGGGAAAAAGTTCCAACACCACGCGGGTTGCACTCCACGCCGAGGCAACGCACGCACGAATGACATAGGTATCCCGGTGTGCTATTCCGTGCAGCACATGCTGCGCCGCGATGCCCGGAATATCGGAGCGCGCAGATAGATTGAAACCTGGAGCACACCAGAAAAGTCCGACCGTGTCCGCGGGCAGCCAGCTGGTCTGCACCGATGAGCGCCCGCCATAGCCATGCCCGATGATGACCGCGCGCTGCGCAGGCCCCTGTCGTGGTTCCAACAGCCAGCCACCAACCTGAACGCCCCCGAAGGAGTCCCACCCCACCACGCGGACATCGTGGGTGGGATGGCGGGTAGGGTCGGCGCGCGTGCGCAGACGCAAAGGCACCGCCTGAGCAGCCTGCGATGTTGACTGCCAGAAGTCGACAAAACCAGGAACTTCCGCGGGCGGCTGGATGGCGCGCAGCGTCGCTTCATCACAGCCATAGGTAGGGTCACCAGGCGGCAGATCCCGCGCGGGTACGGCTGCGCGGAACAGGTGCGAAGCCGCCACCGTCCGCTCAGAATTCCTGGCCAAGCCGTTCACGCACCAATTCGCGCTGACTGCCCGCGCTGATGATGCGCGCAATTTCTTCGCCCCCGGGCACATTCAACCCCAAAACCAACTGGACCACGCGTCCGATGCGTTCTTCGGCCTGGATGTACGTCGACAGCACGTCCCAGATCCGTCCCTCCAGCAAATACGTACGACACCAGGTCAGCCCTTCATGATAGACCATGTGGCTGGCGAGGCGTTTGGCCAGGATGGCCACGCGGTGCGGGCGCGGAATATGGGTGGTAATGCGCGCGGCGTAGCTGGCAACCACGACCGGCGGACAATGGGCCTCGAGATGGCGCCGCCAGGCGCTGGCGAAATCCGCGTCGTCGAGATGGGCGTCAATGACGATTTCAAGCAGACCGCTGACGCGGTTGATTTCTTCGCTGAGCTGCATCGACAATTCAGAAAGCCGCGCAGTACGCTGGCGGCGGGTCCATGCCGCGAACAAGGCACGCGCTTCAACATCAGCTTTATCGCACAGCAAAGCAATGGTTTCCCGCACATAGCGATCTTTACAGGCCAGGAATTCAGATTCCTCCAACATCAAACCGGCCAGGACTTCATAACTAGAGCAGATCACGCCACCTTTGTTGGCCGAGGAATCCTTGATCACCAGCAGCCCGGCGTCTTCCAGCGCCTGGCGGGCGGTGGTGGTGATGAAGATATTAGCACCTTCGACCATCGCCTTTGCGCTGGGCTTACCTTTGGCGTCAAGAAAACGCTGCCAATTGGTATCATTGATCGTGTAGGGCCGACCACCGCAGGGGACAAACAGGTCAGCGACTACGACATTGTGCAATTCATTGCGCTGCTGTTCACTGAATTTGTCATTGGCGGGCAGCACCTTGGCCGCGGGCGAACGCAGGGCTTGGGGTCGGAAATGCGCGATGCCGCGTGATTCTTCAACCAGGCGCAGCAGTTCCGGCCAATCCAGCCCATCCTCGTCAAAGGCACAACCAGTCCCGTCGGCTATCGCCACCACCCGGCAACGGTCACCTTGTTCGCGATGGAGGATGCGCAAAAGGTTGCCGCCCAGATCCCCATCCGGGCCGCCGGTAATCTTGATCGTCCACGGCTGGTCACCGCTCATGCCGACCATGGGCAGGGTGTGGACGATCCAGCGATAGATGCCTTCGCTGGTGACTCCATAGGTCTTATGATTGATCCCACTGCCTGGCTTGGAACTCATCAAGGTGAGATGATTGGGCAGACCACGACTGCGCGCGCGTTCGCTGACCCAGACAATGCGCGCCGGCGTCATATTTTCATCCGGCCCGAGGAAGATCAGATCACTGCTGCGCGGTGCGCCATGCGGACCAATGATCATCGGTTCCCGCTCGGCCGGCAAAATCAGGTCGATCAGACCATCGGCCACTTGACGGACCAGCTCATCGACATCAGCGCCGCGCTCCGCCAACGCGATGCATTTGCTGCCACCCTCGGGGATGTCCTTGTTCTTGAGCTGCTGGGCCCAAGCCAGGTCGTAGACCTCTTTGAGCAGATTATCGCGATAACGAAGAAATTGCCCCATCGTACGCGGCAGCAACAGCCGCAGGCCGCCGCGAGCAGATGCCCGGAAGCGTACGTGGAAACCGCGACCCGAGGGCCCGCTAATATAGGTGATGCCGTGCGGAACCTTGGTGAAATGGGCGGTCGGCAGGACCGCGGGATCCAGAAAACAGGCGAAGGCGAGACGGTCTTTCCTCCAGGCATTGGTTAGCCGGATATTGACGACGAACAAGTGCATCGCCTCAAGGAGCACGGCATGGGACAATGGTTCGCAGGTGCGAATGCGTTCGAGCAGACTCCGCGCCTGGCTGCCCCAAGTTTCCGCAGGAATCGTCGCATTGGGCTGGAATCGCGCTGCCAGCAGCGCGTAGAGATCATGGCACAAAGCCGGCTCGGCGCGGAGGACGTCCAAGCCAGTTTCAAACACATCGAGGAACGGATGATCCCCGATCAGCATCTGCCCAGCAAAGCCCAAGGCTGCGCGCAGCATGCTCAGTTCATCCAGGGTGTAGAGTCCAGCGGGATATAATTCCGAAAATGCGTCCGCGTAATACCGCCGTACCGCAGCGAGATCCGTCAGTACCGCCGCGACCGTCTCTGCCGCCAAAGGTTGGCGGCCCGGGCCACAGACGTACAGGGAGCTGACCACGACCTGGCGACCATTATCGTCCGCGTCCGGCAATAAATCTAGATAGCCCCGTTCCAGGTTGATCCCATGCCGAGTCAGCACCCGCGCGAGATGACGTAGGCACGACGCGGGATGGACGTTCGCCGTCGCCATCAACAAACGCGTGACTGCCGGATTTTCGCCATTGCCATCGGTGCGCACTATCTGGCTGTTTCCTGCGGCCAGGCTGGCCCAGGCGCGGACGTGGCGTTCGACGCGTTCAACTGCGCTGCGCGCGAGATAATCCTGGTCGACGACCTCGAGATAGCGTTCAACCAACGCTTGCGGTAGCGACGAGGTGCCGGTGCAGCATTGGGCGATGATGCGATCGCGATGCGCCTGCAGATCAAAACCGGTCGGTGCCCGCCCGGCGGCATAGACGAATGCGTGCAGAAAAACGGTGTCGTCTTTGCTCGCATGTAATTCAACCCGGTGGAAGGCGCGATCGCCGAGCATAGAGAGAACATCGAGCAGGCTATGGTCGGCGGGACGCCCGAAGAACAGGACCTTGCCGCTGGTCGCATCGTCGAGCATGGTTAGGCGACCCTGGCCGCCGCGACGCAGGGCATGCACCATTTCCAAATGCCGCAATTGTTCTTCGGTGTCGGTGACCCGCAGATAATAACCGGGCATCTGCTCGTAATACCACGACACCGTCTCGCCCAGACTGGTGAGCAGGTGGGTGGTGATGCGCTGCAAGGTGCCGACGCTGGGATGCGCCCCGCTGGCATTGCCGAGATACATGGTATCGCGGACGGATTCACTGTTCGGGCGAGGCGATGGATCCATGCCGGTATGCTCCTGCGGAATCGCGTAATTGCGACCACCATCAGCATACCACGAGATGCCGTTCGGTGCACCCCGCTGTTGCGGCAGCGCCTAACGCAGGCTGCAGACCACCATCAATCCACGTCGATAGGCCGCATGCGCGCTTCGGTGGCAGCCTTGCTAGCCAGCTTGCAGGCGTGCAATAAGCGCTGCGCATCTTCGGGTCGATGTGCGGGATCTTTGGCCAGACAGGCGTCGATCAACTTGACGAAGTTGGATGACAAGCCGGTACGACGGCTGGCCAGACTGGGCGGAGCTTGATTGACCGCGGCGCGCAGACGTGCCGATTTGCGGTCGTTTACAAACGGCGGTTCGCCGGTGAAAAGCAGAAAACAGCACACACCCAGGGAATAGAGATCGCTGTGAAAGGTTGGCTCGCCTTCGCCCGCGACCAGTTCCGGGGCGAGATAGGTGGGCGTCCCGAAGACCGGATCGCGACCCTTGAACAGTCGGCTGATCAGGCCCCGCTTTTGCGCTAGGCGTGCATTGCCGAAATCGACCAGCGCCACCCGCCCATCCGGGCGCAGCAGGACATTTTCCAATTTGATGTCGTTGTGGACAATGCCCTCGCCGTGCAGGTAGGCGACGATTTCCACCAACTTCAGAAAGATGTCTTGGGACGCCAACAGGACGTGCTCATCGAGCAAGTGGTGAAGGGGCCGCCCAGGAACGAAACTCATGACCATGCATGGGCGTTCACGCACGGTATCGTACCGTCGTCCTTTAGGGATGCCGGGGTGATCCAAGCGAGTCAGCAGGTCATACTCAGCTTTGAACGCCTTGAGGTGATGCTTCTCTCCCCTGCGCTCCGGGCGCATCACCTTGACCGCATATTCACCCGCACCGTCACGATGCTGCGCCTTGAAGACCTCGGCGACGCCACCCGCGCTGATCAATTCACGCAGGATGTACGGTCCGACGGTGGCATTAGTTAAAGCCGACGTCATGGTTTCGATACTTTCCAGTTGACCCCTGGTAGTCAACCAAGGGACCCTCAGAAGTATACACCCGAATCACTGACGGCGCTGGAGGACCTGCCACGCGAGGTTTAAGGCCTGGGCGGCAGCTCGGCTCTGCACGCGCTGGCGAGTCCCCCGTAACCGCACGGAGGTCGAGACGACTCGTCCCTGCCAGGCGACTGCCAACCACACCGTGCCCACGGGCTGGGCCGGCGTCCCGCCACCGGGGCCCGCCAGGCCGGTGGTAGCGATTCCAAGGTTGCATTCGGTTGCGCTGACCAGGCCAAGCACCATGGCCTCGACCACGGCCTGACTGACCACGCCATGGCGACGGATCAGGCTGCGCGACACACCCAACCGCTGCTGTTTGGCCCGTTCATGGTAGGTGACCAGGCTTTCGTGGAGGATCCCGCTCGCGCCAGGGATGGCCGCCAATTGGGCGACGACATGCCCGGCCGTACAGCTTTCTGCCGCCGCCACCGTCGCACCCTGCTTGCTCAAAACCAGGAGCAGACTGGCCGCCAAACCTGGCGCGGGCAGCACGTAGTCGCGCAGCCGACGACGCAGAACAGCAGTACGGCGCCGGACCTCATCCGCTCGCCCGACCACGCGCAGACACAAGTGACCGAGTTCGCTCGCGGTAATGCCGACCTGGGGATCCTGCGCCGTGAGCAGACCAGGAATGAGCTCCTGGGCCCGTGATTCGCCGATGCCCGCAAGATACAGTTCGCGCACAACCGGGCGAATCAGGCCGGGAACTTCGCGCGGCAGTGTCCGACCCAGGCGCTGAGCCATGGCTTCCATTTCATGCGGAACCCCAGGAAAACATGCAATCCGGCAATTTCCCACGCGGGCGAACAGACCCGGCGCGGTACCACGATCATTGGCTAGACATTCCGCGCCGACGGGGACCAGGGTCTGGCGGCGATTCGACGGCGACGGTTCGCCATGCCCGAAGCGCCGGAAATGGCGGACAATGCTGCGCCACACCGAGGGATCCGCGCGCAGCGGTACCTGCATGACTTCGGCCAGGGCATGCCGGGTGCGGTCATCATCGGTCGGGCCCAGACCGCCGGTGATCAGGACCACGTCGGCTTGGGCGATCGCCAGGGCCAGGGCCGAAACGATGTCGGCCAAGCCGTCACCAACGACCATGAGTCCGGTGACGGACAGGCCACGATCCTGGGCCCAACGCGACAGCCACGCGGAATTGGTGTCGATGACACGGCCGAGGATCAGCTCGTCCCCGATGGCCAGGATGCGACAGGTAGGCATGGGTGCAGCGTAGTTTTCCGGGAAGCTCTGCCAGGGGTGGTTCGACCTCCTGGTCCAGAACCCTTGCCCCAGCCTCATTTCTCCCAGACTGCCGCCCATGGCCGTCTTCCGCTTGCTGCTGCTTGTCATCGCCCTGTGGCCCCTCGGTTGGGCCATGGAACAAAGCGGTCCCGCCGCCGTAGGCGACGAAGACCCGCAGCAGTACCTGAAAAACATACAGCGCGAAGCGGCGGAATATCGTCTTGAGCGCAGCCACTCCGAAGCTGACTCGGATGCTGAGGAAGCCGCCCGTCGGGGCTTAGGCTTAGCTCAGGCGGCTTTCGACGATGCCCTCTGGCGGCGAGCGGCGAATATCGCCCATTCGACCTTTCGGCGTCAGCGTTATATCGCCACCACCCAGACCCTGGGTGACCTCAAGCGTTTGGAGATCCTGGCCCAGGCCAAACGCAAGCGCATTTCTGATGTGCGCCAAGAACTCACCCGGCTGTGGTTCTATTTCCCGGATTACCAGAATCTCGGGGTGGTCATGGAGGTCGCGCTGGTTCTTGCCGAAGAGACCCAGGCCTTCACCACTCAGATCGATCTTGACGCCGAGCAGCCGCAAGAGGTCGTCCGTATTGATGGCAGTGGCTACCTGGGAGAGATTACCAATCTCTTCCGCTTTCTCAGTACCTACGGCGACCGCGTCACCACTGGCGCCCGCGCTGATCTGGGCCTTGCCCGCGCCGAACTGCTGGGCGGGAATCCGAAGGATTTATCCCCTGCCCGTTTCGCGTATAATGATTTCATTCAACGGCACCCCCGCCATCCGCTGGTCTTTGAGGCCCTCTGTGAATTAGCGCTGAGCCATTTGGTCACCTACCGGGGCAAGCTCTATGACATTGGCGCCTTGATCAACGCCGCGCAAATTGTTGAACAGGCTGAGTTGGTTGCCGGCAGCGATCCACAAAAGGCCGCCCTGGTCGCCAAATATCGCGGCCGCATCCGCAGCTGGCAGCAGGATCGCGATCTGTCCGTCGCACGCTGGTATCGCGATCGCAGCCGCCCCGCCTGGCTCGCCTGGCTCAAGGAACCCTCCGGCTACAACTGGGACAATCCAGCGCGATTCTATTATCAGGAAGTGATCCGCCGCGACGGCGCCTCCAACCAGGCGCGGATCGCCGCACGTGAGCTCGCGGCGTTGCCACCCAGCGAGCGCGATCCCTTCCGCGCCGATCTCCTGCCGACCCGGCAATGAATTTCCGCTGGCACATGGCCGTGCTCGTGGCCCTGGGCAGCGCAACGTCGCTGATGTCCGGCTGTTACCGCATCGCCGCGCCCGAGGCGGCAGGCACCACCGTGCGCGTCGATATTGTCAGCACGGATACCGCACTGGTCCGGGCCCGCCTGGAATTAGAACGCGCGCTCGGGATTGCTCTGGTCCACCGGCTCGGGTGGCAGGTTGCGCCCAATGGATCCGCCCGGCTCTCCGTCAGCCTCGGCCAAGAGTCCATCGCTGCCACCGCGGGAGATCGATCAGGGATTACCGCCCGCTGGCGCATCACCCTCAACGGGGCATTCGTCTTTGAAAACGGCGAACAGCGGCGCACCGCCACCTATAGTGGAATCGGTCACTCGGGCGGCTTACAGGACGAAGCCGACGCCATTCGCAAAGCAGCCGAGGACGCCGCGTCCGCCATTGTCACGCAATTGGAATTGGGCACGGCCGCCAAGCCGTAAATTTTCCCTGCGGCTTGAATCTACTAATGCTCCAAGCAGTGGTCGCATACACTGGTCGACGCAAGCATATCAAACGTAATTTTAAGGTCCATCTATTTTACGTCGATTTATTTCTGGCTGTGCCGGGGCATCCTGAAATTTGAAAATTATAAACAATAAATAGGGTTTGCCGATTAATTCAAAATCCAGCCACCCGGCGGACGGCCATTTAAGCCAGCCGGACGTGCCCGCGCATGGAAAGGGCTCGGTGCACGTGAGTGGCCACGAAGCCGACTCCTGCAACCAGG
>Ga0335395_10000273_pt1 | contig 32781 bp, 31 predicted proteins | sample MAT02_FD_205744 | JGI IMG/M metagenome (GOLD analysis project Ga0335395, IMG submission 205744) | Freshwater microbial communities from Lake Fryxell liftoff mats and glacier meltwater in Antarctica - MAT-02 (spades assembly) (version 2) ... | reverse complement strand
CCTAGATGGTCCAGTCTCTGCGTAGTCACTTTCATTATCTATCCCTTTCTGTTTTGTAAAGGGATAAATATAAATCAAAATATCAATTTTGCAAACTGCTCAATGTCGGTTTTAAAATTTCGCTGTAGTAAATTTAGCCTTCCTTTTCCTTCAATTTTTTTACGCTTCTGAAAAGATTTATTCATTTTTGCACGTAAACAATTTTTTCTCATGAGTTTGGCGACTCTTTTCCTAGAACAAAAATATCCATTATGTTTAAGGACAGCATGAATACGAGGACTTCCATATAAACCCCTATGCTCTTTATAAATAGACTCTATCTCTTTTTCAAGTTGAAGATTTTCTACTTCTCTTTTTGATAATGAACGTTTTAAATAACTATAATAACCACTTCGAGAGACATTCATCATGTCCGCCATCTTCTTTATAGAAAATTGATTGGAATGGGTTTTCATAAATTCAAATCTTATATTTTCGGCTTTGAGAAGATGGCTACTGCCTTTTTTAAAATATCTCTTTCTTCCTTTAGATTGGCTATTTCCCGTTTTAAAGCTAATAGTTCTTCATTAGAACTTTTAATTACTCCTTTTCCTTTAAACCCTTGTGAGCCTTCCTTTTTGTAGTCTGTAATCCAGGCATAAAAAGTTTTTTCAGGGATCCCTAAGTTCGGGGCAATCACTCTTGCTGGTTTATCACGATTATTGAGATAATGCTCTACTGCATTAATTTTAAATTGTTTTTCGTATTGTCTTTGTTCTTTTGCCATTTAAAACTCCTTGTGAAAAATATTTTATTTTTCTGTGTTTTAAATGTCCGCTAAATTGTAGCAAGATCAGAGCTAAATTTACGTTAAATTTACCATTGGATTCTCTTATTTTTCAATCACCAAATCGTATTTTCTTGATTTGGTGATGTGAAAATGATAAGATAAATTTATCACCAAACAAGGGATTTAAAAATGCAACATTCATTTGTAGGGAGGAAAAGAGAACTTCAAATGCTTGGAGAGCTCTTTAAAAAGAAATCGGCTAGTCTAGTAGTCATTCGCGGAAGACGTCGCATTGGAAAAAGTCGTTTAGCTCAAGAGTTTGCTCAAAAAACACCCCATTATGTTTTTTCTGGGCTTCCTCCTACAATTGGGATTTCAGCTGCTGATCAAAGAGAAGAGTTTGCACGTCAAATACAACGAGAGATGAAAATACCTCTTCCAAGAGCTGATGACTGGGGTGATTTGTTTTGGCACCTATCTCAACAGGCTCTAAAAGGAAAGATCGTTCTTGTTTTAGATGAAATTAGCTGGATGGGTTCAAAAGATCCTACATTTCTTGGAAAGCTCAAGACTGCATGGGATCTTTACTTCAAAAATAATCCTCAACTAGTCCTTATCCTATGTGGATCGATTTCCAGTTGGATTGAAGAAAACATCTTAAGCAGCACGGGATTTATGGGAAGAATTTCTCTAGATATCATTCTAGAAGAGCTTCCTTTACATGAATGCAATGAGTTTTGGAATGCAGAACAAAATAGAGTATCTGCTTTTGACAAACTTAAAGTCCTTTCTGTGATGGGTGGTGTTCCTAGATATCTTGAAGAAATTATACCTAATCAAAGTGCTGAGAGCAATATTCAAAGATTGTGTTTTCAAAAAGAAGGATTTCTCTTTAGTGAGTTTGAAAGGATCTTTTCAGATTTATTCTCAACTAGAAGTGCTATTTATAAAACTATCGTTGAAAGACTTGCTGATGGTCCTTGTGAACTTAAAGATATCTACGCTGCTTTGAAGGTTGAAAAGAGTGGTATCATATCTGGTTATATGGAAGATCTCGTAACTGCTGGATTTGTGTCACATGATTTTACATGGCATCTTAAGACAGGGAATGATTCAAAATTAAGTCATTATCGTCTTAAGGATAATTATTTAAGATTTTACCTCAAGTATATTGAACCCAATAAAAAGAAAATTGAAAAACAAGGACTGAAGCTACTGCCCCAGTGGCAATCTGCTATGGGGTTGCAGTTTGAAAATCTTGTACTCAGTAATCGGAAAACGGTACAAAAAATCCTTGGTATCGATCCTTCTGAAATTGTAAATGACAATCCATTTTTTCAACGGAAAGCTAATGGTCGACAGGGATGTCAAATTGATTACATGATTCAAACCAAATTTGGAACATGTTATCTCTGTGAAATCAAATTCAACAGCCAGAAAATTACACAAAGTGTCATGGATGAAGTTAAACAGAAAATACTAAGCTTAGCACTTCCTAAGAATATATCTGTAAGACCTGTCTTGATTCATTTAAATGGCGTGGATGAGTCAGTATTGGAAAGTGATTTTTTTTCTTCCATTATCGATTTTAATGAGCTTCTACACAAACATTGAGCATACATATGAAAAGATGGTTTATTTCTGATACACATTTCTCACACAAAAATATCATCAAGTATGCTGGACGACCTTATGAAACAGTCGAAGAAATGAATAAAAGTCTCATTGATAATTGGAATCAATGTGTCGAAGCAAATGATCAAGTATTTTTTCTTGGAGACTTTGGAATTGGTGACGTTGAGCATCTTCACTCCATTTGCTCTCAGCTAAAAGGCCATAAAATTTGTATTCGTGGCAATCATGATCGAAATGCAAGCTACATGATGCGAGTCGGATTCAATCTTGTTTTGGAATCTGCATTTTTGAAAATAAGCCAACACAATGTTGAGCTCATCCACATTCCTTCCAATCCAACACCTTCTCATTTTCAATTACATGGTCCATGAGAAAAGACCGAAAAAGATCGTATCCAATCAACTCAATCTTTGTGTAGAGGTTTGGGATTACAAACCAGTCTCTGAAAAAATGTTACTTAGTCTTTTGGACAAGGCTGCTTCTGTTTAGATTCATTGCACAGAATAACTTTTCGCAGGTGTTCATTAGACGTCCAAGTAAGTTTCTAACTGTTCACCCAGCCGAGCTGTTCAATATAAATGGAACAGTGAAAATTCATGTAAAATCCATGGACCACTGGTGGACCAAATAGGGGCAGTAAGTCACATGAAATGACATCAAATCTGGATGGACGAAAAGGGCTTTTTTGCTGTATAGTGATTGCAGTCAGCTACTGTATGATGCGGTAGTTTAAGAAGAGGGAACGGACTCACAACCCGTCGGTCGCCAGTTCAAGTCTGGCTTGCCCCATTTCTTCAACCTAAGCAATTCCAAGTACTTAAGCGTTTAGTTCTTGATGGAAAAAGCCATCTTGAACTATTTTTTTTCGCTTACGGTGCAATAACGGTGCAACGAGAAGTAATTTTATCCAGCACTGCAATCCAGCCTGTAATCCCAAAACCAAAGGTTGGAACTATGGCATCAATTTATAAAAGAAAAGACGGTAAAGGCTGGCGAGCCGTCGTTCGTATCAAAGGCTACCCCACAGCTTGTGGACACTTTGATAAAAAGCCTGAAGCTGAAGATTGGGCACATGAAACAGAACGGAAAATCAAGCTCGGTCAATTTAAATTCGATCAACACAAACGACTTCACACATTTCCTGAACTTCTTGATCAATACATAGGTAATGGTGCTCTTGAACATCATCGCTCTGCCAATGACACTCGTCGCCACTTAGTCTATTGGAAATCTCGTTTCGATTCTTACGCCCTCGTCCATATTACCCCTGAATTAATCGCTAAGGAACGAATGCTTTTGTGGAATACGCCTTCAAAATCGGGTCTGAAATGCACGCCGTCCACAATAAATCGATATACAGCTTCCTTATCAGCCTTGTTTTCTTATGCAGTGCGTCAACTGCGCTGGATCGATGAAAGCCCCTGCGCCCATTTACTCAAACTCAAAGAAAATCCCGGGCGAGATCGAGTTCTCTCTCTAGCAGAAATAGAGAGACTATTGGTTGCCTGCCGTCAAAGCCGCTCGCCTTATCTTTATTGCATGGTCCTTATTTCTTTAACGACGGGGGCAAGACAGGGTGAGATTTTAAATCTCAATTGGAAGGATATTAATTTTGGGCATCAAATTGCTTTTATAAGAGAAACTAAAAATGGTCGTCCACGTAGCGTCGCTCTTGCAGATATAGTGGTCGACGAACTAAAGCGTCTCTATGAAATACGTAACCCTCTGAAACCTCTTGTTTTTGCAAGCAAAACAGCTTTCGGAAAAATCGATATCAAAAAAGTATGGCACATAGCCTTCCTTGCAGCCGATATTAACAAATTCCGAGCTCACGACATGCGCCATACTTTTGCCACTCTTGCAGCTGAAGAGGGAGCATCTAACATAGAACTTTCCACCGCAATGGGACACCGCACTCTTCAAATGCTACAGCGTTACACGCATCTCGATGCTCAAATCACAAAACGATTTAGTACAGCAATCGCGGCGAAAATGTCTTGATCCGATTGAAAATTCTATAAAAAACTGTTGCAGAATAGTACTGAAAATTGGTACTATTCTGCAAAAACCAAAGAATAGAGATCTCATGACAAATAATACCATCCAAGCACAACAGAAAAAAATCAGACTTCAAGTTCCCATTGAAGGCCTTCTCATAGCTTTAGATAATACTAGACTAAAAATAGATGCGGCTACTGGCGCTGCAACTTTTTTAGAGCTGCATCTAAGAATTATTGCACAGCACGTTATTGAAGTACAAGATGAGCTGACTCGATTACAATCTTTAAGGAAAGTAAAGAAAGTTCGCTACCATCGAGCAGATCTAATCGACTTAATCGATGCCGTCATTGAAGTGTTTCAAGATAAACTTGATCCTAATGATCAAGACCTTCTCAAAAGTTGCCGCATTCCTAGAAACAAAACCTCGCATGGCAGCTTTGCCGAACTAATGATTGCATTAAGCGGCGAGGCTCTTGGAAGGGAAATCGATCCACGCAATATGAAGCGAAAGCCGTTAGCAGAGGATGATATTATTGAAGGTGCTATATGTATAGACCGAAATAGAGGGTTGGAAGATTTCACCAGACGAGCAAATGAAGCGATCAGCCTCTTACGAAATAAAGTCCTCCGGTCATGATGGAATTTGAGAAATGGAGTAACATGTTGTTTGATTTTGCATTTACTATAGCTAATACGGTTTACACATGGTCTAGTATCTCTTTAGAATGGATGAAAAGTACAAGCGCCGGGAATCTTGGATCTCTTCTTTCTGGAGTTGGTACTCTATTACTCACAACTTTGGCTTTGGCTTGGGCCTGGCAGAAACGTATAGAAAAAAAGAGTGATATAGCCGAATACGCTTTGGATAACCTTTACGTCTTTTCTGAGGAGATACGAAGTTGGTTAGAATTTGCTAATAGTTGGATTGTTTATAGCAGACACTCTGAAGGAAATACACAAAAACTAAGTTCACTTTCAGAAAATGAAAAAAAAGAATTTATTTCATTTCTTAATAGCGATCCATATGAAGCGAGCAATTATTACAAGCGCGGGATAGAAATCGTAAAAATTTTAAAAGCAATAACATATCGGTCTAAACGTTTATTCGACGGGGCTATCGATGAGAACTTCAACCAATTGAATGAACGCGCACAAAAACTTCCCAATAAATTAATGGCTATGCACTTCAATCCGAATCCGAAAGAGATAAAAATAGCAGCTAAAGAGTATCTGCAAGATTCTTTTGAGATAATTGAAAAAGACTGTTTAGCTATTCACGATTTGCTCTTGGAATATCTGATGTTCAAAAAAAAGAAATTCCCTTGGTTGCGCATGCAATTCCGCAGACTGAAGGAAATACGCCTCAATCTTCGATGCAAGCCAACACAAAGAGTGAAACCATGATGAAATATAAGGGATTTTTTGGACATGCAGAATACGATGACGATGCTAAGATGTTTTGCGGTAAAATTCTTGGGCTTAAAGAAACAATCATTTTTCACGGTAAAACAGTCGTAGAATTAGAGTTTTCCTTCAGAACTTCAATCGATATTTATCTTGATCTTTGTGAGCGACAAGGAGAAAAACCCGAAAAAACTTTCTCAGGCACCTTTAATCTCAGAATCGATCCTGCTCAGCATGCAAAATTATCTATTAAGGCCAAAGCAGCAGGTATGAGCTTAAATTCATATATTGCAGAGAAATTAAAATAGTAAGGATTTATGACGAGCGAAACCTCAGTAACTTTATCGCTTCCAGAAAGCTACCCCGCTCTTTTAGAGAATATCAAAACGCGCATCCGAGAGTCGCAGGTCAAAGCTGCTATGGCGGTCAACCATGAATTAATCAAGCTGCATTGGTGGATTGGTTCAGAGATCGTACGTCGTCAGGAAGTCGAAGGTTGGAAAGCCCAGATAATTGATAGACTTTGTAAAGACATTCAATCTGATTTTCCAGGATTAAAGGGTTTTTCACGGTCTAATGTCTTCAATATGCGCCTATTTTATACGAGTTACACAAGAATCCAACAGGCTGTTGGATTCTTGGAAGTTCCTCCAGATTATTGTCTTAATATTCCATGGGGACATAACGTTATCCTTCTAAATAAAGTAAAAGATTTAATTGAGAGAGAATGGTATGCTCGCAGAGCGATCGAACATGGTTGCAGCCGATCTGTTCTTGAAATGTGGATCGAAACTGGACTTTTTCACCGTCAGGGAAAAGCACCTAACAACTTTCATAAAGCCCTCCCTTCTCCTCATTCCGACCTGGCACACCAAACAATCAAAGACCCTTACTGCTTCGATTTTCTGACGCTCATTGACGATGCTCGAGAAAAAGAAATCGAAGACGGCCTTATGGATCATCTTCAGAAATTTTTATTGGAGTTAGGAAGTGGCTTTGCTTTTGTCGGCAGACAAGTTCCACTTCGCGTAGGAACAGAAGATTATTATTTAGACCTCTTGTTTTATCATATTAAACTTCGCTGCTACTTCTTAATTGAGCTAAAAGCTGTCAAATTTAAACCAGACTTTGCTGGTCAGGTCAACTTCTATCTCGCTGCGATTGATGATAAAATGAGACAGCCTGGGGATAATCCGACGATAGGTCTTATCCTTTGCAAAGGCAAGGACAACTTAATCGTTGAATATGCCTTAAGAAATAATACATCTCCAATCAGCGTCGCAAATTTTGAAACTCAATTAGCAAAATCTCTGCCTGACAATCTTAAAGGGACTTTACCTACAGTAGAAGAAATCGAAGCCGAATTAGAACGATCTCTTCATGTTACTGAGATTGAACAGCCAGAATAAAGGGGTGCCGATGACAAAATTTGGTTTAGGGCCACTTAAAGAGACCTTGACGGAACTGAAACGTGAAATAGATCTCGAAAAACAAAGAACTCCATTTGAGCCTCAAAAAGTAGAAGCTTGTTCTTGGATTTATTCAAGTACTGATTATGCATTTTTCCAAGGAACTCTATATAAAAAACTACACTTACATTTTCCTGGAGAAGACAAGTCGGCTTTGACTTACTACAAAAAATGGATTTATGATGGATTAGCAAGCACTAACAGTCCAGACCTATCTAAAAATATTGATCCAACCATTTCCTCCAATGAAAGTGATGAAGATTACGCTTTAAATGAAATTAACGCTCAGATAATTCAACCTCCTGAAGAAAATGAAACTTTAGCCTCTTACCTCAGCAGCTTACACAAAAAAATCTATCATCAATCTGGATGGAGGCAACAAGAAGGAATTTCTCTGAAAAGTTTTGTTAATTTTTTAAGAGCCCAACCGATGGTATCCGGCAGTTTTCTTGATGTCTTATTTCCTTCTGGGATGGAATTTTCTAAACAAGCCGGAATAGTTTCTCCTTACCCTGAATCAAAACATCGTCTCAACTTATCTGAAGCTTCAAAAATACTTCAAACCATTGCCGACATGCTTTTTGAAAAGCGGTCTAACGCGCAATTCTTGATTGCTCAAGTATTAGGATTCTGCTGGCTATGCCTTACTAAATCAAGGATATTCCATCCTTCCAGTATTAAAGTATTAAAGTATTAAAGTATTAAAGACCTACATGCAATACCTGTTACTTCATTCTGGCGAAATAAAAGCAACGTGTTAGAAGACATATATCCAGGAATAACCATTCCTACGTTCAGGGGAGAATTTTCCTTGTCTATTTCCGAACATCTTTTCAAATATTTGACACAGCTGGCTCAGCTAAATCCTAATTCGAATTTTGTTTTTGAAAGTTCTCTTAGAGCCATTCGCACCTCGTTTTCTACTTCTTTAAAAGACTTATCGGAAGAGTTGCAGAAAGTCACCTTTTTATCCTTTCTTCATTTTGATTTTGAAGACGTATATTCGTATGACTACAACACATATCTCTTTAACAATCAAAACCTAAAAAACTATCCCTCACGCTATTACGACACAATCTAGTCTTATTGAATACAATTGATTCCAAATGGATAAAATTCACCTGGAGGAATCATATGGATAATCAAATTTACATATCACCCAAGCAAATTATGGATAGCGGGAAGTATCCTTTTACGATGGGTCAAATTAGACACATGCTCAAACGACGTCATGCTTCGGGTCTACATAAAGCTGTACGCAAAATAGGCAAGCGATTGTTTATCCGAACTGATCTCTTTGAGGAATGGGTGGACATGCAAGGCAAACAACGCAAAGAGTGAATTCGGTATGGAAGGGTTTATAATTCTATGTCGCGAGGGTATCGATTTATTAGAAAACGATCCTAAAGCTTTTTTACTTTTAACCCATATAGCTCTGCGGGCACGTCGAAACGTGCTTGCTTATTCTCCAATCCCTTTAGACATAAATCAAGCATTGATTGGCGATCATGAAAAAATCGGTTTAACTAGGCAAGAATACAGGACTGCTTTGAAGCGACTCGTTCAATATGGACTTATAAGGTTCAAGACGTTTAACAAAGGAACAGTTGCCACATTGTTAAACACGAAAATCTACGATATTAATACAGGAGACAGCATCTATTGTAAAAATAAGAACTTCAAACATGAAATGTATATTGAAACCGAAAAACCATCAAAATCCTCTATAGAAAACACTCGAAGGGAACCACCAGAAAACCAACACGGAACCAACCAAAACACATCAATACACCAGGAGATATCCGGCGCGAAACCACTAACAAACAAAGAAACAATGGAAAAAGAAAATAAACAAACAACAACAAGACAAGGCGGAGCGGTTGCTCTTTACTCCTGCTTAAATGAATTCGAAGGAGTAAAAGGATTTGAGTTAACTGATAATGAAAAACTAGGGTTAATGGCGTTCCCGATAGATCGAGTAATTAAAGCAATCGATTATGCCTCTCATCCCTCGGTTAAGATTAAAAAAGATCTAATTAGCTTATTGCATTGGCATTGCAAAAAAACCAATCCTGTTGCAGCCCCAGATGAATCGGACTTGCAAGCAAGCTCAATTCCTCAGCACAAACTGGCTTATGAATACACCGAGTTTTTAAAAGAATGCGAATTTTTGAACCAGTATGAAGCAAATATAAAATCGATTTCACAAGGAATAGCATCAATTTTGGAAGAAGGTGGATGGACTACAGTCAGCCTTAATAGCAACTCATTGGAAACACTTCGGGGTGATTTTTCAAAATCTAAGGATTTGATCAGGAAAAGGAAGTAAAAGGATAAAAATTAATAAAAAATCTTAGAAAAATTTAGGGGGTAATAATGAAAACCGTTGATGAAAAGAAAAAATTTATTGAGCTGAAAGCTAAAGGTCTTTCTCTTTCAAAAATCTCGGAGGAACTTAACATTTCAAAGCCAACTCTTGTTAAATGGAGTCAAGATTATAAAAAAGAAATCAGAAATCTTCTGTACCTCCAATTTGAGTCTATCATCACAGAATGTCAACTGGAGCAATCTGCAAGAATAGAATCCATGGCAAAGATTTTGAGAAAAGCCCTCGATGAACTCAATTCAAGGTCATTTGCAGCCCTTAACATCAAAGACTTAATTAGCATCATTGAGCAAACTAGCGAAAAACTCCGCAAGGAATTATTGCCTTTACAGTACATCTTGGATGAAACCATCGATTCAAGATCGGAATGGGGGGAAGAGGTATTTCCGTCGAAAACCTTACCATTTCCTTACTAAAACTTATCCAAAAATGGCTTATTTTTAGTTTGGCTTGTCTAAATGTCTGCGTACTGCCGTCAAATATTGGCAAAAGTAGCAAGATACTCTCATTTCAGGAAGCTCCTCTCATATTTCAAATAGCGCTCAACGAAGATAGTAAGTAAAATTTTGAATTTTTGAACGACTTAGCTTAAGTTTGCCTTCTTTTACAAATAAATTTTTAACATTTACAGATTACATAAGCTCATTAAATTAATCAATTGCTTATTACGGAGATAATAATACAAAAACTACTTTTTAAAACACAAATATGTTGTTATTAAAGATTCGGTTTTTTAATTAAATTATTTAGGTAGACAATCAAGCATGATCTTTAATGAAGATTCAAGGGTTAAGATCCCTGCCATTTTACATCTAATCAAGCTTGGTTATGAATACCAGTCTCTTAAAGATATCACATGGGATAAGGAAACCAATATTTTTCCGAGTCTATTCTTAAATGCCATTTCTAGAATTAACCCTGGCATTGATGAGCAAACTATCATGCGATTGCTTGAGGACATTAAGCTTTCATTGGACAATGAAGATTTAGGTAAAGCGTTTTATGAAAAACTGATCGAACAATCAGGAATCAATCTCGTCGATTTTGAGAATCATACGAACAATAGCTTTCATGTAGTTACCGAACTAACCTACAAGAATGGCGATGACGAATTTCGCCCCGACATCACCCTGTTGATTAATGGGATGCCTTTGGTCTTTTTAGAAGTTAAAAAGCCCAACAATCAAGACGGCATCCTGGCTGAGCACAAGCGCATCGGGATTCGTTGCCAAAATCCTAAATTCCGACGTTTCATCAATATAACTCAACTGATGGTGTTTAGCAATAATATGGAGTATGTCGATGGATCACCAGAACCAATTGAAGGAGCCTTCTACGCAAGCACATCCTACGCAACTCCTATATTCAATTATTTCCGTGAAGAGGAAGAATTAAATCTAAATGTGTTGCTTCACAAAGAAACTGATGCAATCGAAAATGAAGTTCTTCAAGACAATAATTTGAGCGAGATTAAGTATAGCCCTGAATTTTTGAGTAATAAATCTTCATACGCACCAACTAATCGGATTTGCACATCACTGTTGAGTCGCGATCGCCTCTTTTTCCTTTTGCAGTATGCTCTTGCGTACGTCAAAACGAAAAATGGGCTGCAAAAGCATATCATGCGCTATCCCCAAATGTTTGCCACCAAAGCCATCGAGAAATCTCTCAATGCCGATATTCGCAAAGGAATTATATGGCATACACAGGGTAGCGGCAAAACGGCACTTGCATACTATAATACACGTTTCCTCACCGCATATTTCCAAAAACGAAATGTCACTCCCAAGTTTTACTTCATTGTAGACAGGCTTGATCTTCTCACTCAGGCTGCACAAGAATTTAAAAGTCGCGGTTTAATCGTCCATACGGTCGATAGCCGAGAAGAATTTACCAGAGATATAAAAAAGACTCAAGCCATTCATAACAATGCCGGAAAACCAGAAATCACCTTAGTCAATATCCAAAAATTTCAAGATGATCCAGATGTGCTTCGGACGGAAGACTATGATATTTCCATTCAACGAGTCTATTTTCTCGATGAAGTGCATCGTGGCTACAATCCAAAAGGCAGTTTTCTAGCAAACCTTTGCCAATCAGACCGCAATGCTATTCAAATAGGTCTTACAGGGACACCCCTGTTAGGCAGCGACTACAACTCTCGCGCCCTATTCGGCAATTACATCCACAAATACTACTACAATGCATCGATCGCCGATGGATACACTTTACGCCTCATCCGAGAAGAGATAGCATCTCAATACAAGATCTCCTTACAACAAACTTTGGCAGATATACAGCTCCAGGAAGGTGACATCGAAAGACAAGCGCTTTACTCTCATCCGCGATTTGTAAAACCAATGCTCAACTATATTCTCGAAGACTTTACCAAGAGTCGCAAGGTGCTAAATGATCAAACTATCGGCAGTATGGTCATTTGTGATAGCTCAAAACAGGCAAAGGAGATGTTTAAGAATTTCGAAGCACGTTCTTCTGAAATGCGTGGAGCGCTTATTCTTCATGACATCGGTAGCAAAGAGGATCGTAAAAACTGGATCGACAGTTTCAAAGAAGGCAATGTCGACATTATCTTTGTCTACAATATGCTGTTAACAGGGTTTGATTCCCCTAGATTAAAAAAGCTCTACCTAGGCAGGGTTGTACGTAGACATAACCTTCTCCAAACTCTTACTCGAGTCAATCGTCCTCATAATAACTTCCGTTATGGATACGTAGTTGACTTTGCAGATATTCGAAAAGAATTCGAAGCCACAAACCAAGCCTATTTTGAAGAATTGCAAGAAGAACTGGGCGACGAGCTTGAGCACTACTCTCACCTTCTCAAATCTGCAAAGGAAATTACCCAAGAAATCGAGCAAATCAAAGATACTTTATTTCGCTTTAATATTGAAAACGCAGAAGTATTTTCTCAACAAATTAGTCAAATCCAAGAACGAGCAGATGTGCTTTCTATTAAAAAAGCTCTGGCAAATGCGAGAAGCCTATACAATCTTATCCGTCTTCAAGGTAATTTTCCTCTTTTGGAACAGCTCGATTTCCAAAAGATCAACCAGCTATATCATGAAGCCTCTCGACATCTTGACCTATTGAATCTCAAAGAAAGCCTTGATTCAAAAACCGATAATACAAATCTACTGAACCAAGCCCTTGAGGATGTAGTTTTCTTATTTAGTAAGATAAAAGAAGAAGAGCTCGTTATCGCAGATCAACTCAAGAGCTCTCTACAAAGAGCGAGAGAAACTCTCGTGAATAATTTCGACCAGCAAGACCCCTCATTTACTAGCCTCAAAGAAGAACTCGAAAGGCTTTTCAAAAAGAAGAAATTAAATGAAGTGACACAAGCTGAGATGGATGGGAATATCACAGCACTAAACGCAATCCAAGAAAAGGCAAAAGAATTAAACCGTCAAAATGACTTGTTAAAAGAAAAATATCAGGGTGACATTAAATATGCTCGCATTCACAAACGGCTCTTGGAAAAGGAAAACCTTTCGCTATCTGAACGTCAATGCTTCATATCACTTTCTTCAATAAAAAATCGTGCAGATGGAAAAATTTTGCAGAATTCGCAGCTTCTTTCACACGATGCCTACTTTGAGAAAATGATGATGCCGTTAATCGTTGAAGAATTTCAAAAAAACGGGCATACTAAGCTAAATCCCGATACGTTTCGTGCTATCAATCATCTTGTGGTGGGTGAATACGTAAGTGAATACAAAACGGGCAACACATTGGGAATACGGAGATGACTACACAAGATTTTGAAACAAACACCAAAGAGCTTATAGATAGCCTTAAAGGCATCTGCGCAAACTATGGTCTCGGAAATGATGGTAATGAATTCAAAATCATCACTCAAGTTTTTCTTTACAAATTCCTTAACGATAAATATGCCTTTGAAACAAAACGCATAAATCCCGTAATTGCTGCAGCCGAAAGTTGGGAGCAAGCAATTGCTGCCCTAAGTCCTGAAGAATTAGACCTCTTAGAACTTCAACTAGCGGCAGATACAGCCCGCTTGAAACCTAAACACTTTATCGCCCACCTCTTTAACAAGCAAAATGCTTCCAATTTTGCTAAACTTTTTGACGATACTTTGCGCGATATTGCTGCGTTGAACAATGATGTGTTTGCAGTCAAAACAGGGGAAGGTACTAAATAAACCCTCTTCGATCGAATCAGCGAATACATTGCAGACGAGACCCAGCGAGATGATTTTAGCAAAGCCATCATTAACAAGCTTGTCATTTTCAGCTTCGAACGGATCTTCAATGAGAAACACGATTTCTATGCTACCCTTTTTGAGTATTTAATCAAGGATTACAATAAAGATAACGGCGGCACATATGCAGAGTACTATACTCCTCACGCAGTTGCCAAAATTATGGCAGCTATTCTCGTTCCAATAAGAAGTAAAGACAAAATTGCAAACGTAAGCTGTTATGACCCATCTGCAGGTTCTGGCACATTACTTATGAACCTAGCTCACGCAATTGACGAAGAACGTTGCGTTATCTATTCTCAAGATATTTCTCAAAAATCTTCAAGTCTGCTTCGCTTAAATCTCATCCTAAACAACCTTGTTCACTCCATTCCAAATGTCATTCAAGGCAACACTCTTACCTCTCCACATCATCGAGATGGGCAAGCTTTTAAGCAGTTTGACTTTATCGTTTCCAATCCTCCTTTCAAATTGGATTTTAGCGATTACCATAAGAGGCTTGATACTAAAGAAAATCACACCCGCTTTTTTGCTGGGATTCCGAAGATTCCCCCAAAAGACAAAGATAAAATGGCGATCTACCAACTGTTTCTTCAACACATTATTCATTCTCTCAAATCCAATGGCAAAGCTGCAATTGTTGTTCCAACTGGCTTTATCACCGCTCAGTCCGGTATTGATCTAAAAATTCGTCAAAAGCTAGTAGATGAAAAAATGCTTGCTGGAGTTGTGTCCATGCCAAGCAACATCTTCGCAACAACCAGCACTAATGTCTCTATTCTCTTCATTGACAAAACCAACAAAGACAAAGTCGTGCTAATCGATGCTTCCAAGCTCGGCACCAAGACGAAAGAAGGCGATAAACAAAAAACTATCCTTTCTGAGGCTGAAGAAATTCAAATCATCTCGACCTTTACCTGTAAAAATCCCCGCAAAGATTTTGCCGTGGTTGTTGACTATGCAGACGTATGCAGACCTTATCCAAAAAAACTACAGTTTCAGTGCTGGTCAATACTTCGAGGTAGAAATCAAACATATCGACATAAGCGAAGAAAAATTTACTGCAAAAATAAAAGAATTTTCTAATAATTTAGAACAGCTTTTTAAGCAATCTACAGAGCTAGCAAAAGATATCAAGGTGCAATTGAAGGGACTCAGATATGAGTAATACTGCATTATTAAAATCATTTGGGCAATATTCATCAGAACGCATAAATGTTCAAAATGTTACCTCAGAATCGTTTGTAACGGTTGACAACATGCTTCCAAATAAAGCTGGAATTACAAAAGCAACAATTCCTGTCCCGGTTAAAGGAAAAATACCTGGTTATCAGAATGAAAATATTTTGATTGGTAATATTCGACCCTATCTAAAAAAGATTTGGTTTTCGAACAAATGTGGTGGCTGCTCTCCTGATGTATTGGTATTAAAAATAAATTCAAACCATCATGCAAAGTTTGTTTATTATGCCTTGTTACAGGATGATTTTTTTGTGCACATGATGAACGGTGCAAAGGGTACTAAAATGCCTAGAGGCGATAAACGCCAAATTTTAGATTTTTTAATACCAAACTACACTCTATCCAAACAAAAGAAAATAGCGACTATTCTTTCGACTCTAGATGTCAAAATCGAACTGAATAACCGCATCAATGCAGAGCTAGAGGCAATGGCCAAGACTCTTTATGACTATTGGTTTGTGCAATTCGACTTTCCTGATGAAAATGGCAACCCCTATAAGTCATCTGGAGGCAAGATGATTTATAATTCCCTCCTGAAAAAAGAGATTCCAGAAGAATGGGAATTTGGTACATTTTCTGCACTGGTAGAGACCAACCCTCAAGAAAAACTATTAAATGGCAGCTTGGCTCCTCACATAGAAATGAGAGCTGTTCCTGAAATTGGTAGCTGTATTGCAAATATCACACAAAAAATTGTCTCTTCAGGTACAAAATTTAGAAATAATGATGTTTTATTAGCAAGGATCACTCCCTGTTTAGAAAATGGAAAGACTGCTTTAGTTCAGGGACTTACAGATAATATAGTTGGTCATGGATCCACAGAATTTGTAGTGCTTCGCTCCAAATACCGAGAGGCTGAAGGATTAATTTATCTGACTGCGCGTAACAAAGATTTTCGAACTTATTGCATTAGTAACATGACAGGAACAAGTGGAAGAAAGCGTATATCTGGAGCTCAAGTTGGAGCATATAAGATGGCGGTATCTCCCGCAAAAGTTGTCCGGCAATTCGCTCGACAAACTACAAATATATTTAAAAAAATTGGCGGGTTACATCAAGAAAATCAACAACTCACTCAATTGAGAGATTGGCTACTGCCGATGCTTATGAATGGACAGATTACGGTGCAGTAATGGACGATATCTCAACAAACATGAAAAGTCTTGCTACATTCATTAATCAAAAAAGCGTTGATACCCCTTATCAGCAAATATTCTTGAGATCGAATGAAAATGAAAAGAAAGATGCATGTACAAATGTTGACCTACTAAACACCTTACAAGAAATTGTAGCGCTGGATTTTGATCCAAATGAGAAATCTTACCCCTTCTCAGCAAGAATGCAAAGCGACATGCACAATCAGCTCATTGAGCACCTTCGGAAAGAAATTACCCACCCAGATATTGCATGGTTATTGCATGACTTATTTTGGACCACTAATCGAAAGTCAGAACACGCCAAAAGCGCAGCAGAATATGCTTGCAAAAGCGCAGCCATCCTTGATCGAACAAAGTATAATCTTGAGATTTTAGATCGCATGAAACGTGCATTGATCCTATCAGGGATGTCAGGTGATAAAGATACAAAAAAAAATGTCCGAGACGCCCTGAAGAATCTAACGGAAAAATCATTAACAGTTCCTGATTCTTTTTTATCTGTACGACTCCTCAACCTTCTCATAGAAGTTGATGAAAAGCAGTTTTTGCTAGAGCTTCAAGAGACATCTAAAATCTCCAAAGCGGCAGAATCTGCAGCGGCTGCTCATGATTGGGAATTAGCTCATGCATTAAGGCAGTCGTCGATAGATGTCTTACGTCTCAATAAGCAGGAAGAAAAAGCACAAAAAGACATCTTTAATTTAGCACAATCGTTTCACGGGGACGCGTCAAGATCTGTCGGTATGAAGTCGGCCTTTACTTACCAGAAAGCCATTCAAGCGCTTCAAAAAATCAATCTATCGTCTTTACTCAAAGAGAGGGATGAACAAATTGAGAAGTTGCAACTCTTGTTGCAATCGTCACAGCTGGCTATGACAAAAGAGTTAGAGTCTATTACCATCCCTTTAGATACTATTCCCTTTTTAGCCAGCCTTGAAGAAGTAATGGCAAAAGGTCAGTCCTTTGAAGAATCTCTTTTGCTGTTAGCCGCTCGGTTTCCTCTACGTGACAAAAAAGTCATGGAATCCAATATTAGTAAACAATAAGGATTGGCTGATCGTCAGGATAAAAAAGCTGAGTTCTTACATGAACGCGTGAATGCAGGGGCGCGTCCCCTTTTGTTATAGACCCTTTTATTGATAAAAATGTTCAAGTCTTATTTTATAAAAACCTCATCTTTTTCGAAAAAACTTTCTGATCTTATAGATATAATAAATATTATTTGTGGTTTTAGCTTGCGACAACTGTTACATGCGTATGATTAGCAATAATTTGCAATCTAAAGAGCAACACATTCGAAAAAACATTATAAAAAAATCAAGAAAATGCTAACTTTTTTTTGCTTTTAAAATTCAAAGGAGTGTCTCATGAAAACAAAAAAATTATTACTTACTTTTACTCTATTTTCTTTATTAACAATATCATCATTGCATGCTACAAATGGTGGAAGTGGAGGCCATGGAGGTCATTCTCCAGGTAGTGCAGGTAACGGTGGTAATGGAGGAAATAGTGGATCTGGCAATGGTGGTCATGGTGGTAATGGAGGCCACGGCGGAGTTGGCGGTGGAAATGGTGGTCATGGAGGAGATGCTGGATGAATAACTTTATTTTAAAGATTTTACTTATTTTTATTTGCGTTATTAACATATCCACATTATATGCGCAAGATGGCGGAAATGGTGGTCATGGAGGAAATAGCGAATATAGCGATGGAGGAGATGGGGGTCGTGGTGGAAACAGTAATTCTGGATACGGCGGCAACGGTGGAAATGGAGGCGATAGTCAATATGGTAAAGGCGGAAACGGAGGAGATGGAGGAGATGGAGGAAATGGTGTAGAGGGAAGTGGTAGAGGTGGTTATGGAGGTAGAGGTCCGGGTGGCAATGGTAATGATGGAAAAGAAGGTAAAAAGAAATAATTAAAGGAACCTCAAGCAATGAAAAGTGCAAAAATTTTGTGTAGGGTAATTATATTTACTCTAGTAGTATCTTCTTCACTAGAAGCATATGGAAGAAAATTTTCCGATACTGCTGAACCTTCTAGAGCAAGTGATGGAAAGCATGGACTTCCAGGATATATCGAAGATGGCGAAAATGGTGAAGATGGAAAAATAGGAAAAAATGGGCAAGATGGAGGTCATGGGGGGAATGGAGGTAAAAGTGTTTTTGGTAACGGAGGTAATGGAGGCAATGGCGGAGATGTTGAGTAATATCTCTTGATATTGCTATTTTGCCACTTAATATCTATTTTTTTATAGAAAATTCCCAATCTAAAAATACTAATTCTAAATCATTACTAAGATTTTATTGTAAAATAATGTTTGATAATGAAAGGAGTTGTTAAAGGGCCTTGTTTCTGTGTTAATAATGCAAAACCACAGGAACACGAAGGCCCTTTTACAAACAAGAGCTTACCAAGTGTTTATCTCACATGATGAAGCAATAGATATTTCATCACTTCCCTAATACCACAGTTGTATTTAAAAACACGTATTTGTTCTACTTCGATAATGGTGAAATTGGGCAAATACCTGATGCTTACGCCTCCACTTTGACCATCCAATAAATTCTGTACAAGAGAGCTTAATGGGAGTCGTTAAATACGCAAAAAAACGCCGAGCTTCAGCAAGGGTATAACTAGTCGATCCTGAAAAAATCAAAAAAATGTTCGAAGTATCATTTTTTTGATTTTTTCAGGATCGACTAGATAACTTACAATATGCAGCTAATTGTGATAAGAAACTCGATGCATACTTTTTGTTAGAAAAAATTAGTTCACGTGATTATATTAGACTTAGCACTTCAGAATTTCTTTTTCTTACACAAGCCGCTACTTAAAATGGGCTACCGCGCGCTATAAGAAAAACAAAAGCTTAGCTTATCACAAAACATTTTTATCACTATTATTCAACGAATAATCATCCTATCAACCTACCTTTTCTAGGCAAATAATTGCTCCTATACGGCGATAGACCTCGTTTTGCTCTTCAACTGATTGAACAATTTTTTTTGTTAATTCATTCAAATTTTTAGCGCTTTTCATAATTGCGGGATCTTCTTGTGCAATTAAGAGTTTGTGAATAAGCGTAGAATGGAAATTCTCAATAGGAGAATATAACCTGGGATTAACCTTCTTGTGTTGTTTACAATCAGCCTCATGCTTTACAACGACATTGCATAAGATTAATTTCAAAAGCTCTATAAGATTTTTTTTTATTTTTTCGCATAAATTTTCGCTTCATCAGGTTTCATATTTTGATAATCTTGTTTATTAATAAGTTTATAATTTCTAGGAAAAATTTCAATATTGTTTGTTGGATCATTATTAAATTTTTCAACAAATAAATTCCAATACCTTAAATATTCTAATCTCTCTTCAATTTTTTCCTCTATTTTATTATTTTCAGACTGAAATGCTGGTGATAAATAAGCAGATGCAAGTGAATAAACCTGTGTTAAAAATAACATTTATACTCCTAATCGAATGATAAATAAGAGATAAGATAAAACACTTTTCTTGCCAATATATTTATTTCTAATTGATAGCTGAGAAAGCCAAAGCAAGCTTTTGGACTGGAATTTATTTTTTACAAACCGATACATTTACCAACTTAATTTTAGTAAAATAAATATTTAGTCTATTTAGATGTGACGTTTGTATAGTTTTGAAGCTAGTTTTACAACAGCATAAGGGGCATTGCCTAGAAAGAACTAATAGCTTAAAAAACTGGGTTTAAAAAAACCGATAAGCATTTAAATGCTTATCGGTCTTATTTTTATTAAGAAGTAAAGTCAAGAGAAGTCGGTGGCAAGGACTGTACTTCACCATCTTTTGGTGGGGGCGGAGGTGGCATTGTTACGCCTTTAACATGTGCGTCAGCTGCTTTTTTGAGCCTTGCTTTCTTCTTCACTCTATCCCAATCTTTACTTAAAACAATTTCTTGAACATCTTCACTATCTAAAGTTTCGAACTCCATTAACATTTCTGTCATCAACTCTAGTTGTTCACGATGTTCTAAAATAATCTTTTTAGCTAGAGCATAACCTGTGTCCAGAATTTCTTTTACCTCTGAATCTATTACCTTAGCAGTTTCTTCCGAATAATGTTTTTCAGTCATTTCAGGACCATAACTATTCGAACGCTCTTCATAGGCAACAACACCTAATTTTTCACTCATACCCCATTTGCAAACCATATTACGAGCAAGTTGGGTAGCTTGAGAAAAATCTTGCTGTGCGCCACTTGAAATATCGTGAATGAAGACTTCTTCGGCAACTCGGCCGCCCATTAAAACCGCGAGTTGATCATGGAGTTCTTGTTTCCAATACGTCACCCGATTTTTCTTTGGTAAAAAGAAAGTAGCTCCCAAAGAAACTCCTCGAGGAATAATCGTCACCTTATCAACTGCATCACCATTTTTAACAACGAGTCCCACAACCGCATGACCAGATTCATGATAAGCTGTTGTACGCTTTTCCACTTCATCCATTTCAAGACTGCGACGCTCTTTTCCATACAATACTTTATCTCTCGCTTCGACTGTCTCTTGTGTAGTCACAGCAGAACGCCCTTTACGTGCAGCTAATAATGCCGCTTCGTTTAGCACATTTGCAAGATCCGCACCTGAACAGCCTGGTGTGCTGCGTGCAATCGACATTAAATCAACAGAAGGATCCATTTTAATTTTTCTGGCATGCACTTTCAAGATATCAAAGCGCCCTTTAATATCTGGCAAATTGATCACAACACGTCGATCAAAACGACCGGGACGCAAAAGCGCTTTATCTAAAACATCAGGGCGGTTAGTCGCTGCCATTAAAATGACACCTTCAGTTGTATCAAAGCCATCCATCTCTACTAAAAGTTGGTTTAATGTTTGCTCACGCTCATCATGACCTCCACCAATCCCTACACCGCGATGTCTTCCCACCGCATCAATTTCATCCATAAAGATAATACAAGGAGCATTTTTCTTAGCTTGGTCAAATAAATCGCGAATACGGCTTGCACCCACCCCGACGAACATCTCCACGAAATCAGAACCTGAAATAGAGAAGAAAGGACGGTCAGCTTCACCCGCAACCGCTTTGGCGATCAAAGTTTTACCCGTTCCCGGAGGACCAATACATAAGACACCTTTTGGAATACGTCCACCCAATGAAGTAAATTTCAAAGGATTTTTTAAGAACTCAACAATCTCTTGTAATTCTTCTAAAGCTTCATCAACTCCTGCAACGTCTTTAAAAGTAATTTTGCTCTCACCTTTCACCATCAAACGTGCAGGCGATTTACCAAAATTCATGGCACTTGTGCCCATCCCTTTCATTTGGCGAGCGAAAATTAAATAAATGACCAAGCCAACAAGCAATATGGGCAATAAAGTAAAGAGGTAGCTCATGTAATTTGGTGAAGGCTCTTCACTTTTGAACGTCTTTTCCAATACGGTATTTAACGCTTGGTCGGGTGCTCTAAATACACCATTATGATTTTGCGGAAAATTATCCCACTCTTCTTTTGCTTTAGAAAACCATTGATTGTAAATTTCCGGATCTTGTTTTTCTAATGAACGTGTCGATAGTTCCTTGTTATTGAAATACCAGATAACACTAGATACTGCTTGACGTGCTTTGTCCAATTGAATTTGATTATCTTCTAATCGTGAGTTTAAACGATTATATTCTTCAAGAATCTCTTTATAATTACGCACGCCACGCAATTGAATCAGTCTCACATGATCTTCTTCATGATTTAACTCTGTACTGATCGTAGTTAAACCAGCTAAGATATTTTTATAAACATCGACGCGCGCAGCAGTTGTCACGCTGTCGGCATTTGCATCTGTAAACTGTTTGTCTAAATCTTTTAAATTTTGCTTAACTCCTTCATTACCAATACCTAAAGCTGGAGAACGAAATCCTCTTAAAACTTCACTCAAAGAGCTTTCCGCACTTTTAATTGCTGTCGCATCTGCATCAGCAGCTAAAGCATTAATTTCTTTTGCGAGGCCTACTAAGTTTTCAGTACGAGAAGCAGGGACTTCTTTAACAACTATCGAGTTGTCATCACTGGCAGTATTGAAAAAATCGCTTACAACAACATAGCCACCCTTGGGCACATCTTGACCAGTCAACTGCAAGAATAAAACAGCAGCATCTGTGACTTTAGTTTGAGTATTTTTTAAATCTGCACGAATACGAGATTGTTCAGACGTTAAATCATGATTAATATCGAGAAGTTCAAGATATTTGTATCGAACTTTACCCTCGTCCGTTAAACGATCACGAAATTTTCCACTAAAAGTCACCAGATTATCGTTCAAAGCAATTTTCCGACTATCTTCCGGCTGGAGTAGTTGAAGATTGACAAGATGCTCGAGCTGATAGCTAAAGGATACTTTAGCAAACTTTGTTTCGATAAAGTTTTGCACCATCAGGGCAAATAAAAATGCAGCCATGAGAAACCAAATAAAATTATTTGACATCCCTTTTTTAAAATCTTGCTTGTTGTCGTCTGGCATAACTTCCTAATACTCAATTTAAAATCGGTCTTATGATTAGATTTATCCATTCTATCATAGTGAAACATTCGGCATCAACAACTTTGCGAAATTGATGAAATGTTTTTAAAAAATTTTGTTGATGGATTATAAAATTCTTTATCTATTCCCTATTCTAATAAATAACGCATAGTAATTTTTATCTTTTCTTTTTTCGCCTCTTTTTGCAAGAAACATTTACCTGTCAAAAATTCATGGACTATTTCTTTCTGATAACAGACTAAGGGGAACAGGTCTCTTAAATATGCAGGTATTAAATGATTGGTCCACCATTTATTTAAGGATTTACAGCTCACTTCAACAGAGCTTCGCTCTACCAATTGATAATCCGCAGCTTCTAATACTACTTGACACTCACCTAGCCAACCTGTTTTCCAACAACTTGGCTTTACGTCATCTTTAACCGTTTCATCACAAAAAGAGACCCATTTCCCTTTTCTAGCTTGTTCATCTTTAAATAAAAAGAGGCATTTGCGGTCTACATAGAGTTTTTTTCCTAAGACTTCGAAAATTTGATTTTTTTTTTCTTGACGTAATGCTTTTGCACACAGCTCAATCTGCTTTCTAGAAAAATTCATATGGTATCTTTTACAAAAAACTCGCACCAAATATTTAAACTCAAGGTCAGATAAAAAAGAAGTTTGTGAAAGGTCTAAATAGAGTCCAAATGGACCTAAAATAATCGCGTCTAAACAACATTCCACTTTACTTTTAAAATAGAGATCAACCTCTTGCATATCTTTTGCAAGCTTGATGAGCGATGATTGCACGTTTTTGCCAAAAGTTTGATTTAACCAAGGAAGGATTGTTTGACGCATGCGTGCTCGCATAAATCGTTGATCCTCATTTGTACTATCTTCAACTGGAGTGACCTTTAACTTTTCCAAATAGTTTAACAAATCGTTTTTGCTGACATCTAATAAAGGTCTTAAAAGACGCACGTCATTGACTAACACCTCTTCAGTCAAACCCGCAAAACATGACCAGTGCGCCCCTTCAAACACTCTTTTTAATACTGTTTCCACTTGATCATCTTGATGATGCGCAAGAAACACTGCCTGAATTTTTTTTTCACTGCATAATTCATTAAAAAAGCGGAGGCGTTCTTGACGACACGCTTGTTCTAAGTTTCCCTTTAATAGATGACAATCTAAACGACGTAAGTAAAAAGGAATATGATGCTGCATACACAATTTTTCTAATTGTTCGGCTTCCTTCTGACTTTCTGGTCGCCACCCATGATCGACATGAGCGACATGAAAAGTAAAAGATAATTGCGTTTGACAAGCGATTAAAGCATAAAAAAGTGCTAAAGAGTCACTTCCTCCAGACAGAGCTAATAAAAAGGGTTGAGTGGAAAGTTCATAGTTCTCTAATTTATTTTTCACAAGAGCAGGAATATCTGGATTTTTTTTAGTCATATAACAAATAAAATAAATAAATAATAAAAAATAGACCTAAAACTATCCAAAAATAGGTGAAAAAAGGATCCGGCTGTGGCAAAGTTAAAGCGAGGTCTTCTCCCTCAGAAATGACGTTTTCTTTGCTTGGAGTCTCATGGGTTTGCTTTGCAGGGATTTTATCCTTAAAAAGATCTTGTAATTCAGGTACGTGACGGATGGGAATCCATTTATCCCAATCTTTTTTTTTAACCTGAGTATCTGGAGTCACATGCGGAAGCAAAAAAAGCTCTTCAGGAGCAAATGGGCCCAGTTCTTTGCGTTCAATTATAGCGAACCACTCTTTGCTCATTAGTTTCACCCCATTCAATCAATTAATTTATGCGATTGTATCGAATTTGCGTTTTAATTACTATTAATCTAACTGTTTACGAAATCACTACCTGTAATTTTAGTTCTTCGTTCTGTTGAGGTGAATATTTGTTTAGAAAAAATCAAGAATATCTTTCAAGGTTAAGGATATGCCAATTATTTGGCGCTATTTAGTTAGTCAATTTTTAAAAATTTCTATAGCTACAATTGTGGGATTTGTAGGTATCTTGCTGACCATGCGACTGGATGAAATTGCCCATTTTGCTTCCTTAGGAGCGCCTTTAGGAGCACTGTGCTTATTTATTTTTTATCAAATATTTTATATTCTCCCTATTGCTTTACCTCTTTCGTGTTTGATTGCATCCTTTATTTTAGTCCAAAAGTTTTCAAAAACACATGAATTAACAGCTTTGCGCGCCTCTGGTTTTTCTTTAAAAGGCATCCTAACCCCCATCCTTTTTTCTGCAGCGTTATTGTCTCTTTTAAATTTCTGGATTATTTCCGAACTTGCAACTTATTCTCATTTGCAGACAAATCTTCTTAAAAGTGAGTTAAGATCTGTTAACCCGTTATTATTACTGCATAATAAACATCTGATGCGATTAAAAGGTTTTTATTTCGATGCTCTGGGTCCATCGCGCACAGGAGAATTTGCCACTGACGTGATTTTGGCCTTACCTAACAAAAATCAAAAGCGCTTAAATCTTTTTCTTGCCAAACGCATTTCATCGACTCACACCACTTTTAGTGGACATAAGGTAACATTGATTACAAGTCCTAGAAGTAAACAAAAAAATAGCTTTGACGATTTATTAATTGAAAATATTGAAGAAACAGAAAATCAAGTAAAAGATTTTTCTCAGCTTTTACAAAAAAAAGTTTGGTCAATTAATAACGACTATTTACAAATGCCCCTATTGCTTATTCGCGCTGATGAACAAAAAAAAGCAATCCAAGAAGCAAAATCAAAACAAGCAGAGCAATCTGAGCTAAAAAAATTAAAAGCACAACTTAATCGCAGTCTATCAGAAATTACAAAACGTTTTTCAATTGCATTGGCAGTTTTTAGTTTTACATTAATGGGAGCAGCTTTTGGCATGTCCATTTCTCGCCAGCAAAAGCAACGTGGCTTATATCTAACCATTTGTTTAACAACACTTTATTTAATCTGTTTTTTTGTTGCTCGTGGGGTTGATCATCATCATGCTTTAGCAAACACGCTGTATCTTTTTCCGCATTTTGTTATTATAATAGCTTCATTAGCAGTTTTATCAAGAGTTTCGCGAGGCATTGAATAATGTTAACTAAAATTTGGGAGCGTTATTTTTTAGCTGAATTTATTCAAGCATTTTTTCTATTTTTGTTTTGTTTTTATGGTCTCTATATGCTCATCGACTATGCAAGTCATACAAGCGCGCTTCCCCATCATCAAGTGCAAATTCATGGAAATCATCTCGTCCGCTATTACTTTTATGTTTTCTCTAGCCGCTTAGAAATCTTAATTCCTATTGCACTTATGATTGCTTTTATCAAAACGACTAGCCGTTTAAATAATGATCGCGAACTTGTGGCTTTAATGGCTTGTGGACAGCCTCTTCGTACTTTAATGAGACCATTTATTCAAGTAGCGTTTTGTTGCATCATTTTGATTTATTTAAATGAACAATTTATTTTACCTAATGCTTTAAGGAAACTTAGAAGGATAGAAGATGCAACCAAATCCAATCGAAATCGCCTACCTAATCATTTAGCTGCCCGTCATGTCATTTTAGAAGATGGATCCATGCTGATTTTTCAAAATTATGATGCGGAAAAAAAACGTTTTTTTGATTCTTATTGGATTGAATCGATTAATCATATTTATAGAATCAAATATCTTTATCCGTATACTCAATTTCCAATGGGTGAATTTGTCGATGATATCGTTCGACAAACAAATGGTGAACTTTTACAGCAAGCAGCTTATGAAAAACATTTCTTTCCAGCCATGCACTTTAATCAAGAGATTTTGCAATCCACAATTATTGAACCTGATGTATTGCCGATTTATCAGCTAGCCAAAGAGGTGATGCATCTTGATAAAGAAATGAGTGAAAAAGAAAGTAAATTACTGACAGCTTTTTATTGGAAATTGACTATTCCTTGGTTATGTTTGTTCGCTATCTTGTTACCTATTCCTTTTAGCGTCAAATTCACAAGACATTTTCATGTCTTTTTTATTTATGTGAGTTGTTTATTTATTCTCATTGCCTTTTATTTATATTTAGATGCTGTGCAGGTGGTCGCTAATCGCCAACTATTTCCACCTTTTTGGGCCATATTTGTGCCTTATGTTTTTGCACTTAGTTGGACGAGTTGGCGCTACATCCGACTTCGGTAGTCTACTTGATTTTTAAATGTCATCAGTATAAAAAAAGTATGTATTTTTTTCCTAAACCTCCAACAAAACTATCTTTATGGATCTATTTGATTTGCGTTTATGGATTAACTTTGCTAAAGCAGGCGGCAATTTGTCAAAACCGGCGTGGATCAATCAAGTTTCTATTGACTCACGCGCGATAAATTCAAACACATCTCTGTTTGTGGCTTTAAAAGGTGAAAAACAAGATGGTCATTTTTTTTTAGATAATGCCATTAAAAATGGAGCCAAGTTTGCATTTGTCTCTCAACTCTACGCTAAAGAACATCCAGAAATTACACTCCTTCGCGTACCTGATCCTTTACAAGCTTTACACGAAATCACGCGGACTTATCGTCAACAGCTTCCAACAAAAATCATAGGCATTACCGGATCTTTTGGTAAAACCATGGTGAAAGATCTTTTACTCAAGTTCCTGAGTAAAAGATATCAGTGTGTGGCCTCTCCCGAAAGCTTTAATAGTCAGATCGGCGTGCCTTTAAGTCTTTTAAATGTGGAACGCAAACATGAATTTGCCATTATTGAAGCAGCCATATCAAAAAAAAGTGAAATAGAAAAATTGATCGATCTTATTTCGCCCGATTATTCAATTTTGACCCCTATCGGTAGAAAACATTTAGCAACACTTGATAATTTTGAGACAGTAGTAGAAGAATTAAGTAAATTTATTGCTGCGACTTCTTTAAAGGGCTGGGCCCTTATTCCCAGTGAACCTCTCATAGAAAATACTGTGGCTTTAAGTCCTTTGAAAATCTATTTTTGGGATATTCCAGAGACAAACTTACCTCATGCAACATCCCTGGCAACAAAGGGACATCCCTCCCCTCCTTACGAAGTGACTTTTCCAAATCATAAAGAGTTTTTCGGTACCAGTACAAAAGGGCACAACTATTTTATAAACTTAATCAATATGGCCGTCAAAGCTGCTTGGATACTTGACATCTCCTATGAAGAAATTTGTCAAGTCCTGCGCGAGTTTACTCCAGAGCCTAATCATACAGAAATTTGGAGATCACCGCGGGGAGCCGTTTTTGTCAATGAACCTTATTGTTCAGATCCACAATCTTTGGATAAAGCGCTTAACCATTTTAATTATGCCACCTCCAATCAACGTAAGATTTTTGTATTTGGAGGCATTCGGATGGACCCCGACTATGCTGCTCTAGCATATCGCCGCATAGGAAAATCTATTGCAAATGCGGCTGTCGACGAACTTATTTTATATGGGAATCATGAGTATCAGGAATTGATCGATGAAGTGAGATCTCAATCTAAAAATACAACTATTTCTCAAGTTTCAGAACAAACTGAAGCTTTTTCTTTTTTATCTAATAAACTTGAAGCCAACGATTATGTCATTATTAAAGGAGACAAAAAAATCCCTTTAGAGAACTTAACGGAAATTTTTCATGAGAGTTTAAGCAACAATCAATGTTTTATTAATCTTGCCGCCATTCAAAATAATGTCAATATGATCCGCCAATCCCTAGCAGCAGAAACGCGGTTAATGATTATGGTAAAGGCATTCGCTTATGGGACAGATGATGAAAGACTCGCCAAATATTTATCTTCAATTGGAATTAATATTTTAGGCGTTTCTTACGTAGATGAAGGGATAGCTTTAAAAAGACAAGGAATATCCCAAAGCATTTTTGCAGTAAATGCTGCGATTTACGAAATTTCTAAGGTCGTTAAATGGGATTTAGAAGTGGGAGTCAGCGATAAAGAATTTATTGACGCTTTAGCTAAAGAATCTGCTTTGCAAAATAAAATAGTTAAAGTTCACTTACATCTAGATACAGGTATGGGACGTTTTGGATGCCGTCCTGAACAAGCATTAGAACTCGCTCAGCTCATCAGTTCCGCCCCTTCTTTAGAATTAGAAGGATTAATGACGCATTTTGCCTGTGCAGATGACCCTAAAGAAGACAAGTTTACTTTTAAGCAAATTAAAACATTTGACCAGGTGATTGCAGATTTAAAAAATCAGGGAATTCAAGCCAAATGGCTTCATGCAGCAAATTCTAGCGCCACTTTGCGCTTTAAATTGCCCCAATACAATATGGTTAGAGTGGGTTTAGCAACTTTTGGGCTTTCACTTTCTAAAAGTGTAAAAGATCAATTAGATTTACGTTTGGCTTTGACTTTAACATCACGCATAGTAGGCATCAATCATTGTAAAAAAGGCGAAACGGTGAGTTACAGTAAGTCCTACACTATTGGTAGTGAAAATCAAAAAGTAGCTGTACTTCCCATTGGCTATTTTGACGGCTTACATCGTAAATATAGTGGCAAATCTCATGTAATCATACGTGGGCAACCTGCGCCGATGATTGGAAATATTTGCATGGATTATATGATGGTAGATGTCACGCATATTGCAGGAGCGAGTATAGGTGATCAAGCACTCATTTTTGGTCAAGATGAGTATGGACATTATCTATCTCCAGAAGAATTGGCTATTAAAGGCGATTCTATTATTCATGAATTAATTACTTGCTTAGGACCACGCATCCAGCGTATTTTTGTCGATGAAGAAAGTTTTCAGATACATTAAAAAAACAAAGGCACTATGAACAAAACGCAAAAAAATTATCAAACACTCCACGAAATGTCTAAACAACATAGTCTATTGAAAGGAATTAGCGCTTTATTAGATTGGGATCAAGAAACATACATGCCTCCTGGAGCTGCATCTAATCGTGCAGAGCAGTTAAAAGTGATGGCAGGAATTACACATCGTGAAAAAACGAGTGATCAGTTTAAAGACGCTTTAAATCAGTTAATTGACCTTAAAACAGGTGAATTTTGCGCATCCGATCTATCTGCAGAACAACAAGCATCTCTTAAAGAATGGCGAAAAGACTACAATAAAGCGACAGCCTTACCTTCAGAATTTGTGGAAGAACTTGCACAACTACAGTCACAAGCGATTAATGCTTGGCGCAATGCTAAAAAAGAAAATGCATTTCAACAATTTGCTCCATTTTTAGATCGCATTGTTGAGATGAATAAACGTAAAGCAGAGTATTTTGGTTACGAGGAACATCCTTATGATGCTCTATTGAATGAATATGAACCGGATATTACAACTAAGCAAGTCACGGCTATTTTTAGTCAGCTCCAACATTTCATTACTCCTCTTTTAAAAAAAATTGTTACTCAAGAAATTGACGACTCATTTTTAACTGGTGAATGGGACCATTCAAAACAGATGACATTTGCGTATAAACTTCTTGATGCAATGGGCTACAGTCGAGACAAAGGACGAGTCGATTTCAGTTCTCACCCCTTTTCCAGCTCAACTCATCCCACAGATAGTCGTATCACAACGCGTATTCACCCCACTTCACTCATGAGTAACATTATGGTCATTTTACATGAAGGTGGACACTCTCTTTATGAAATGGGCCTACCCGTAGAACATTTTGGCAGTCCTCTCGGAGAATACCGTTCGCTTGGTATCCATGAAAGCCAATCGCGTTGGTGGGAAACACGTATTGGATTAAGTCAGCCCTTCTGGAAACATTATTTTCCAGTTTTAAAAGAAACCTTTCATGATGAACTGCATGCAATTAAATTTGATGATTTTTATCGCGCAATTAACAAAGTTAAGCCCTCCTTAATTCGCGTGGAAGCTGATGAAATGACTTATCCTTTGCATGTGATTTTGCGTTTCGAACTAGAAAAAGGATTAATCGAAGGTACAATTAAAGTCAGAGATATCCCCGAGCTATGGAATACAAAAATGAAAGAGTATATTGGAATTGAACCAAAAAACAACTCAGAAGGCTGTTTGCAAGACATTCATTGGGCCATGGGTGCATTTGGTTATTTTCCTACTTATGCACTTGGCAATCTCTATGCGGCACATTTGTTTGAAGCTTTTGCTAAAGAAAACCCTACATGGGAAAAGCAAGTCTCTGAAGGTCAATTAGATTTTATAAGAGAGTGGTTACAAAAGAAAATTTACTGTCATGGACGCAAGTATACAACTTTACAATTGCTAAAAAAAGCAACCGGGCAAGAATTTAGTGAAAAAGCGTATCTGAATTATATCAGTAATAAATACGGTAAAATTTATTCTCTGTAATTTGCTATTGTGTTATCGCAAACACTCCATACAATGGACGTTTTTAAAATTTAAAAGAATTTTGAGAACGTCTTCTATTTTTTAAGACATAATCATGACCAATGCACAATACTGCTTCCAACAGTTATACAATCTCTCTAGGCAAAATAAAGTTTTAAAAGGCATCTCCTCTCTACTTGATTGGGACCAAAAAACCTATATGCCCTCAGGAGCTGCTGAAAATCGCGCGAATCAACTAAAGATTTTAGCAGGCATTACGCATCGCGAAAAAACAAGCCTGTCTATAAGAAATCTATTGAGTCAATTAATTGATCTCAAATCTGGAAATTTAACTGCAATAGATTTAACACCAGAACAACAACTTATAGTACAAGAATGGCATAGAGAATATCTTCAAAATAGTGTACTTCCAACAGAATTTGTAGAGGAATTGACAAAGTTACAATCTCAAGCCATTGCTGTTTGGCATGTCGCAAAAAAAGAAAATGATTTTCAAAAATTTGCGCCATTTTTAGAGCGTTTAGTCCTGATGAACAGACAAAAAGCAGATCTAATTGGGTATACCGATCATCCTTATGATGCTTTACTTGATAAATATGCGCATGGGATGACAACCGAACAAGTAACTCATCTATTTGAAAGTGTTAAAAATTTCACCATTTCGTTATTAGCCAAAATCAAATCTCAAACGATTGTCGATGATTTTTTGTATAGCTCATGGGATTCTGCAAAACAGATGGCATTTGCCCAGCAAATGTTAGATGCAATTGGATACAGTCAACAAATAGGACGTGTTGATTTCTCTGCACATCCTTTTTTAGCTGTTAGTCATCCCACAGATAGCCGTATCACGACAAGTTTACATGAAAAGTCACTAATCAAAAACCTTCTTTTTTTATTACATGAAGCTGGACATGCCTTATATGAAACAGGTCTACCTGTTGAACATTTCGGCACTGCCTTAGGAGAACATTGCTCGATAGCCATACATGAAAGTCAATCAAAATGGTGGGAAACGCATATTGGGTTAAGTGAGCCCTTTTGGCATCATTTTTATCCAATTTTGCAAAAATCTTTTCCACCTCAACTTGAAAAAATTACATTCCATCAATTTTATCAGGCGATTAATAAAGTACAGCCTTCTTTAATTCGCTTGGAAGCGGATGAAGTCACCTATCCTTTACATGTTGTATTGCGATTTGAATTAGAAAAAGATTTGATTGCAGGTAATATTAGAGTCAAAGATATTCCAGAAAGTTGGAATGCAAAAATGCAGCAATATTTAGGCATTAGACCCAAAAATCATTCTGAAGGTTGCTTACAAGACATTCATTGGGCCATGGGAGTTTTTGGCTATTTTCCTACGTATGTTTTAGGCAATGTTTTTGCTGCTCAATTATTTTCATCTTTTGCTAAAAATCACCCTAACTGGGAGATACAGGTTGCACAAAATGATTTTAGCTTGATACACACGTGGTTGAAAAATAAGATTTATTGTCAAGGACGTCGTTTTAAATCATCAGATTTAATTCAATTAGTAACAGGAAGCGAATTGAGTGAAAAAGCCTATTTTGATTATCTTAAGACTAAATATTCTAAGATATATGAAATTTCAATCAAATAGGACTAATTTTT
>Ga0335395_10000272_pt1 | contig 32818 bp, 23 predicted proteins | sample MAT02_FD_205744 | JGI IMG/M metagenome (GOLD analysis project Ga0335395, IMG submission 205744) | Freshwater microbial communities from Lake Fryxell liftoff mats and glacier meltwater in Antarctica - MAT-02 (spades assembly) (version 2) ... | reverse complement strand
CTGTCCAAGCGCTTGAACATGGACATCTGGTTTGCTGATCCTTATGCACCCTGGCAGCGCGGCAGCAACGAGAACACCAACGGCCTGCTGAGGCAGTTCTTGCCCAAGGGCACCGACCTCTCAACGGTCAGCCAGACGCGGCTCAACGACATTGCAAGGGCTGATGAATAATCGACCAAGAAAAACTCTCGGCTGGAAAACGCCGGCTGAGGCCTAGGCCGAAGAAATGGAAGCCTTTGCTCAGACTGTTGCACTTGCAAGTTGAGGCTGCCAGGGCCAGCTGCGTCGGGCGACGACCTCGGTCTTGAACAGGCCGATGATCGATTCAGCCAGCGCGTGATCGTAGGAGTCGCCGACGCTGCCGAGCGGCGGCTCGATGCCTGCGTCTGCCGGCCGCTCGCTGTCGCGGATCGAAACGTGCTGCACACCGCGATCGCTGTGATGGATGAGGCCACCTGCACCGGGTTTGCGGGCCCACAGCGCCTGCTCCAGCGCTTTCAATACGAAGTCGGTCTTCGGCGAGCGCGACACCCTCCAGCCGACGATGCGCCGGGCGAAGACATCGATCACGAAGGCCACGTATACGAAGGCCTGCCACGTCGAGACGTGGGTGAAGTCGCTGACCCAGAGCGGGTTCAGCCGCTCTGCGCGGAACCGACGATTCAGCGTGTCCTGCGGGCACGGCTGCGCCCTGTCGCTGAGGATTGTACGAATCGCTTTGCCGCCGACGACGCCGACCAGCCCCAGCCTGCGCATCAGCCGCTCGACCGTACCGCGCGCCACCCGATAACCCTCGCGAAGCAGCTGCCGCCAGAGCATACGCACGCGGTAAACCTCTCGGCTTTCCTGCCAGACCCGGCGGATTCCGCCGCCGAGCACCTCGTCGCGACAGGTTCGATTCGAGCGCAGATCCGGGTCAGCACACTTTGCCTTGTGCGCGTCGTAGGTCGACGGAGCGATCTGAAGCAGCCTGCGGACTTTCGAGCCCATCGCCGCAACGTTTCAGACGTGCATCCGATCTTGACCGCGACCAGGCTGATTGCCGCCCACTGCGATTCGTACTCGGCTTGGTGATTCAGTACCAGGCGAACGGCCCGCTCTCGTGTCTCCGGGGGTCTTTTCTGACTTCTTCGACGCCCCATCCTCTCAAGGGTTTGACCCTCCGAGAAAGCCGAGGCGGTTCACGCGCCGCACGAACTGACCTCCTCGATGTTGGGCTTCGCTGCGCTCAGCGCCAACCTACGGTGCGATGCGATCAATTGCGTTGAATTGCGCTGCGTTGCGATGGCGTGCGGCGGATTGGTGGATTTGTGGATTCGTGGATTGGCGGTTTCGCGGCTCGCATCGCGGCGAATTATTCCTGCGTCAAACGCCCCTGGTGCTCAAGCGCTGGCCGCTGCGTAGGGGCGAGCGCGGGGTCGCGTTTTATGCCGGCTTCCTGGGCACGTACCTACCCAGCAAGCACCCTCTGCGGTAAGGCCGGACTGGCGCGCCACAGCCGCCCCTGAAATGGAAACGGCGGCCCGCAGACCGCCGTTTCCGAATCCGTGCGTCAGGCGATCAGCGGTCCGGGTGGGTGCCGCCCGCCTGGGGCTCGCCCAGCTCGGCCTGGCCCGGCAGCGATGGATCGGCAGTCGCAGCGGGCGCGCGGTTTTTCACACACTCTAAGGGCGCGCAGCCGGCTGAGCCTCCGCTCCCGACCCTGCGACGCTCAGCAGTCGGTGGGCTTTCACCGCCGGTTGACGCCCGCAGGGGGAAACGGCAAGGTGCGCGCTCTTCGACCAAGGGGCTCAGCATGTCCGACGCTGCCGTTTCGCAAGCCCATCCGCGTGGACTTTCCACACTCTTTTTTCTTGAGATGTGGGAGCGATTCTCCTACTACGGCATGCGCGCGATCCTGATCCTGTTCATGATCGCCGCCACAGAGGCCGGCGGTCTGGGCTTCGATGAGAAGTACGCCGCCGCCGTCTACGGGCTCTACACCGCTGGCGTCTACCTGCTGTCGGTTCCAGGCGGCTGGATTGCCGACCGCCTGATCGGGCAGCAGCGGGCGGTCTGGCATGGCGGCGTGATCATCGCGCTAGGCCACTTCAGTCTGGCGGTGCCGCAGATCGAATTCTTCTTCCTTGGCCTGCTCTTGATTGTGGTCGGCACCGGACTGCTCAAGCCGAACGTGTCCAGCATTGTCGGCGAGCTTTATCCGGAAGGCGGCGCTCGGCGCGACGCCGGGTTCTCGATCTACTACATGGGCATCAACCTCGGCGCCTTTATCGGGCCGCTGCTGGTCGGCTTTTTGGCCGAGAAGGTCAACTGGCACTACGGCTTTGCCGCCGCCGGCATTGGCATGGTGTTGGGCCTGATCCAGTACCGCATGCAGCGCCCGCTGCTGGGCGAGGCGGGCGCGCTGCCGACCCGTGACCTGGCGCATCCCGCGGACGCCTCACGCCTGCGCCTGGAGTGGCAGCTGTTCTGGGCGGCCTGCCTGGCGCTGGTCGTGCTGAGCGCCTGCGCGTTCTTCGGCGTGTTCACGATCGACCCGATCGCCGTGGCGCGCAGTGCAGCCGGCTTCATCATCGGGCTGGCCGTCGTGTATTTCGCCTACATCCTGGTGCTGGGTGGGATCACCGCAGAGCAGCGCGGACGCGTATGGCTGCTTGCGATCTTGTTCGTGTTCTCGGCCATCTTTTGGTCTGGCTTCGAGCAAGCGGGTTCCTCGCTGAATATCTTCGCCGAGCGCCACACCGACCGGATGCTGCTCGGCTGGGAGATGCCGGCCTCGTGGCTGCAGTCCGTCAACCCAATTTTCATCATCCTGCTGGCCCCGTTGTTCGCTTCGTTCTGGATTCGGCTGGGCATGCGCAATATGCACCCCTCGCTGCCGATCAAGTTCGGTCTTGGACTTATCTCGCTGGGCCTGGGTTTCGCGGTGATGATCTTCGCGGCTCAGCTTGCGGCCCAAGGCCAACAGGTTCTGCCGCTGTGGCTTGTCCTCACCTATCTGCTGCACACCACGGGCGAACTCTGCCTGAGCCCGGTCGGGCTGTCGGCTGTCACCAAGCTGGCACCGCGCAAGTATCTCGGCCAGATGATGGGCCTGTGGTTCATCTCGATCTCGCTGGGCAACCTGTTCGCCGGGCTGATCGCCGGTCAGTTCGACTCGGAATCGCTTGAGCAGATGCCGGGCCTGTTTCTCAACATTTTCCTGTGGACGGCCATTCCGGGCGTGGTTCTCATTCTCAGCGCTCGCCTGCTGCGCAATCTCGGCGGCGGCCGGGTCTAAGGCATTCAAAGCGCGAACCAGGCGCGATCAGGGCTTGGTCGGGCTGAAAGCGAAGGGCGACCCGGCTAGGGTCACCCTTCGTGTTCTAGGGAGATGCGCCGGCGTCGCCGCATTCGGCGTGGGCGAAGGCACCCATGTCAGCAGCGCGCGCACCTTAGTCTGGATGCGCGAAGGCGTTCAGGCGCCTGCGCCCGCATGCGCCAAGGCTTCAGTCGCGGCCAGACTCACCGCAGGTAGCGTTCGTCATCGAAGCTGGCCAGCCACTGCGGCCGGTAGGCGACCATCATCGCCAGCGCGCCGCCGGTGAGAAAGGCCTCGCCGAACATCATCGCGGGCGCGGCGGCGAGGTAGCCGCTGACCGCGTCGGTCGCCGCATCGGAGACCAGCCAGGCGACCACGGCGGCCTTGAACAGGTGGCTGCCGAGCATGGCCAGACCGGCGCCGAAGAAGGCCACCACGAACAGATAAACAAAAGGGTTGGGCGGCAGCCGCGCTTCTGCTTGGCGGCGCGCAAACGCCATCAGCAGCACCGGCAGCGCGCCGCAGGCGAGGAAATCCGGCGCGAATCCCAGCCAGACGCCGGCCGCGCTGAACGAGGCGACCAGCGAGGCCAGCGCCATCCCGAGCAGCGCAAAGCGGCTGCCGAACATCAGGCAGGCAATGCCGGCGCCGAGAAAGTGCAGGTGCAGGCCAGGGATGCGATCAAACACGGCGAAACGCAGCAGCACCAGCGCCAGCAGGCAGCCGAACAGCACGTGCTGGGCTTGGCTGTCGCCGCGCAGCTTGAACCAGGGCAGGCGCCAGCTGGCAACGGCCAGCGCTAGCGCTGCAAGCCCCCACGCGGCCACGCTCGCAAACATCGGCAGCGTGGGGGCAAGCATTTCCGCGCTCGACTAGGGCGCCACCGCCGGCAGGTACTCGTAGCTCGAGCCCACCCCCAGCGGAATGCCAAGCGCCCAGAAGCCCAGCAGAAACGCCGTCCACAGCACCAGCAGGGTGACCGAGTACGGCAGCATCAGCGCCACCAGGGTGCCGATGCCGGCCGACTTCACGTACTTCTGGCAGAACACCACGATCAGCGGGAAATACGGCAGCAGCGGGGTGATGATGTTGGTCGAGCTGTCGCCGACGCGGTAGGCGGCTTGGGTGAGGTCAGGCGACACACCCAGCTGCATCAGCATCGGCACCATGATCGCGCCGATCAGGGCCCACTTGGCCGAGGCCGAGCCCACCAGCAGGTTGACGAAGCCCGACAGCAGCACGATGCCAACGAGGGTGAAGGCCATCGGCAGGCCCATCGCCTGCAGCGCGTTGGCGCCCTTGATCGCCATCAGCACGCCGATGTTCGACTGCGAAAACGCATAGATGAACTGCGCGGCGAAGAAGGCCATGACGATGTAGTAGCCCATTCCGCTCATCGCCTTGCTCATGCCGGCGATGATGTCGCGGTGGGTCTTGACCGTGCCGGCCACGTAGCCGTAGACCATGCCCGGCACCAGGAAGAACACGAAGATCAGGGCGACGATCGACTGCATCAGCGGCGCTGCGCTGACCAGCAGCGGATGGCTGCCGGCCGGCACTAGATCGGCAGGCGCGGCCCAGGGCGTGCCGTCGATGAACAGGGTCGCTGCCAGCAGGGCGATCAGCACCACCATCGAAACGACCGCCGCGATCAAGCCCTTCGACTCTTCCGGCCTGAGCTCGCCCATGCTCGGCATGTCAGCGGTATCGCCATCCACCAAGGTCGCCTGCAGGCGCGGCTCGATCACCTTGTCGGTCAGAAACCAGCCGATGCCCATGATCAGGAAGGTCGAGGCCGTGGTGAAGAAGTAGTTGTTCAGCGGATTGACCTCAACCGACGGGTCGACGATCTGCGCGGCCGCCTGGGTCAGGCCGGACAGCAGCGGGTCCAGAGATGAGGGCACGAAGAAGGTCGCCGAAAAGCCGCCGGATACGCCCATGAAGGCCGCTCCGATACCCGCCAGCGGATGCCGTCCCGCCGCGTAAAAAATCACCGCTCCCAGCGGAATCACCAGCACGTAGCCGGCATCCACCGCCACATGGCTGAGCACGCCGACCGCGATCAGCACCGGCGTCAGCAGCATGCGCGGGGTGACCGACAGGATCGACCGCAGGCCGGCGTTGATGAAGCCGGTGTGCTCCGCCACGCCCAGGCCCAGCATCGCGACCAGCACCACGCCCAGCGGGTGGAAGGTCACGAAGGTGTTGACCATGGTCGCCATGAAGCGCGTCAGCGAGCCGCCCTCGAGCAGGCTGAGGATTTTGATCGGCTCACCGCTGCGCGGGTCGATCTCGGTGAAGGCGATGCTCGACAGCAGCCAGCTGACCGCCCACACCGCGAACATCAGCAGCAGAAACAGCACGGCAGGATCGGGCAGGCGATTGCCCACGCGTTCGACCAGGTCCAGGAAACGCGCAAGTGCGCCGCGCGGGGCGTCCTGCATCGGTTTGCTCTCAGCCATTCAAATCTCCAGTTGAGTTCGCGAGCTCAGGTTCGCGTCGAAAGATCCGCAGCACCCCGCTTGAGGAACTGCATCAGTGAATCGGTCGCGCTGCTCAGCGCCCGAGTACGGTACGCACGTCGAGCAGTTCCGGGAAGAACGTCAGCTCCAGCGCCTGCTTGAGAAAACCCACCCCGGAGCTGCCGCCGGTGCCGCGGCGGTAGCCAATGATGCGTTCGACCGTCTTCATGTGGCGGAAGCGCCAGAGCTGAAAACTCTCCTCGACGTCGACCAGCTGCTCGCACAGGGCATAGGCCGCCCAGTAGGTGTCGGTGTCTTCGTAGATGCGCTTGAACACCGGGATCAGCTCAGGCACTCGGGTGTGCGTCTGGCTGAAATCGCGCTCGACGCAGGCCGCAGGCACGGCATGCCCGCTGCGCGCCAGATGGCGCAGGAACTCGTCGTACAGGCTGGGCTCGCGCAGGGTCGCTTCGAGCTCGGCGCGGATCGGCGGCGCGTGCTCGAACACGTCGAGCATTTCGGCATTCTTGTTGCCGAGCATGAATTCGATCAGCCGGTACTGGTGCGACTGAAAGCCCGAAGAGGGCCCAAGCGCATCACGAAAGCCGAGGTACTCGCTGGGGGTGAGCGTTTCCAGCACCGACCATTGCTCGAACAGCTGGCGCTGGACCTGCTTCACCCGGGACAGAATCTTCTGCACCGGGCCCAGCTCGTCGCGCTGCAGGTGGGCCAGGGCCAAGCGCAGCTCGTGGATGATCAGCTTCATCCACAGTTCGGACACCTGGTGCTGGATGATGAACAGCAGCTCGTCGTGGTTGCCGGGATCGGACAGCGGCTGCTGCGCCGACAGCAGCGCGTCAAGCTGCAGGTAGCCGCCATAGCTCAAACGCTCGCGAAGGTCGCGGGCGATACCGGGTTCCAAGGCGCGCTGGTTGCTTTCGGTGGTCATGGCCTGCGCGTGATCGCCTAACATGGGGGCCCAACGATACCCGAAGCCGCCGCAGACGCCGATCCGCGCGCGGGCAGCGCCGCAGCGCAGCGCTGCCGAACCACTCCGAGACGGCGGTTCACGGCGCGTGAATTGCGGCACTGCGTCTTGCCGTACGCTGGTCAAAAACGTTCCCATTGAAAATTACCCAAGGCACGGACGCGAGCGCATGAGCACAGCGGCGAACTTCACCATCGAGTATCTGCAGTACCTGGACCCACTAGGCAAGGAGGTGGCCGAGCTGCCCGAATTCGCCCGCGATGGCGCCAAGGTGCTGGAGCTGTTCAAAGAAATGCTCAAAGTGCGCAGCTTTGACGCCAAAGCCGTCGCCCTGCAGCGCACCGGCAAACTCGGCACCTATGCCAGCTGCCTCGGCCACGAGGCGACGCACATCGGCATCGGCGCGGCGATGCGCCCGGAGGATGTCTTTGCGCCGTCCTACCGCGAATACGGCGCGCAGTTCATGCGCGGCGTGCGTCAGCGCGACGTACTGATGTACTGGGGCGGCGACGAGCGCGGCAGCGATTTCGCCGGCCCCAAGCACGACTATCCGTGGTGCGTGCCGATCGGCACCCAGTGCCTGCACGCCGCCGGCGCGGCGCTGGCCTTCAAGCTGCGCAAGGAACCGCGCGTTGGCGTGGCCTGCGTGGGCGACGGCGGCAGCTCGAAAACCGACACCTACGCCGCCATCAATTCGGCCGGCGCCTATGACCTGCCTTTCGTGCTGTGCATCATCAACAACCAGTGGGCGATCTCGGTGCCGCGCTCGGCGCAGACCGGCGCCAAGACGCTGGCCCAGAAGGGCATCGCCGGCGGCCTGCACTGCCTGCAGGTTGACGGCAACGACATCATCGCGGTCTATGAAGCGGTCAGCCGCGCGCTGGAGCACGCCCGCTCGGGCAAGGGCGGCACCGTGCTGGAACTGGTCACCTATCGCCTGGGCGACCACACCACGGCCGACGACGCGCGGCGCTACCGCGGCGAGGAAGAGGTCAAGGCCGGCTGGGAGCGCGAGCCGTTCATCCGCGCGCGCAACTGGCTGACCGCCAAGGGCCTGTGGGACGAAGCGCAGGAGGCCGAGTGGAAAATCGAATGCGATGCCCACGTCGATACCGAGGTCAACGCCTACCTTGAAACCCGCACCCAGCCGCTGGAAGCCATGTTCGACTATCTCTACGCCGAAGCCCCGCACGACATCGCCGCCCAGCGCGCCGAAGCCCTGGCCTGGGAGGCGCGCCGCGCATGAGCAGCAACGCGATCACACTGATTGAGGCGATTACCCAGGCCCTGGCCTACGAGATCGAACACGACGACACCGTGCTGGTGCTGGGCGAGGACGTTGGCGTCAATGGCGGCGTGTTCCGCGCCACCGCCGGCCTGCAGCAGCGCTTCGGCAACGACAAGGTGCTGGACACGCCGCTGGACGAAACCACCATCGCCGGATTGACGGTAGGCCTCGCCACGCAGGGCATGAAGCCGGTCGCCGAGGTGCAGTTCGACGGTTTCATCTATCCGATGCTCGACCACATCATTTGCCACGCCGCGCGCTTCCGCACCCGCACCCGCGGCCGCCTGCACTGCCCGATGGTGCTGCGCGTGCCGTGGGGCGGCGGCATCCGCGCGCCGGAGCACCACAGCGAGGCGAATGAGTCTTTGTTCACCAACGTGCCGGGCCTGCGGGTAGTGATGCCGAGCAGCCCGCAGCGCGCCTACGGCCTGCTGCTGGCGGCCATCCGCGACCCGGACCCGGTGATCTACTTCGAGCCCAAGCGCATCTACCGCGCCTACAAAGAGGAAGTGCCCGACGACGGCGAGGCGCTGCCGCTTGACGTGTGCTTCGTGCTGCGCGACGGCTCGGACGTCACCCTGGTCAGCTGGGGCGCACAGGTCAAGGAAACCCTCGAAGCCGCCGATGCGCTGGCGAAAGAGGGCATCTCCGCTGAAGTCATCGACGTCGCCACGCTGAAGCCGCTGGACTTCGACACCATCGCCGAATCCGTGGCCAAGACCGGCCGCTGCGTGATCATCCACGAGGCCGCGCGCACCGCCGGCTTCGGCGCCGAGATCGCCGCGCGCCTGGCCGAATTCTCGATGTTCGATCTGAAGGCCCCGGTCGAGCGCGTGACCGGCTACGACACCCATATCCCGCTGTTCCGGCTGGAGATGAAGTACCTGCCCAGCGTCGACAAGATCCTGGCCGCGGTGCAGCGCACGATGGCGTACTCGTAGCCGCGCTTTTCTTTTGGCGCGCCGCCGGAAAATCCGGCGCGCGCATCGACCTCATACCGGGCGCCGCGCGCGCTCGCTCTGGAACCACTAGCCCATGAGCACCAAGAAATTTCACCTCCCTGATCTGGGCGAAGGCCTGCCTGACGCCACCATCGTCGAGTGGTTCGCCAAGGTCGGCGACGTCATCAAGCTCGACCAGCCGCTGGTATCGATGGAAACCGCCAAGGCGGTGGTCGAAGTGCCCACACCGTATTCGGGCAAGATCCTGAAGCTCGCCGGCGCCGCCGGTGATGTCGTCAACACCGGCGCGATGCTGGCCGAGTTCGAACTGGACATGAGCCTGCCGCAGCGCGCCGAAGCGCAGGACACCGGCCATCACCACCACGCGCCGGCCGAGCCCGAGCCTGAGCCCGAAGCACCCGCGCCGAAGCCTGCCGCCGAGGCCAAAGCCGAGCGTGCGGATGCCGGCACCGTGGTTGGCGCCATGCAGAGCAGCGACCAGGTGCGCGCGGAGGCGGCTGTCGCTGTGGGCGGCGTGCGCGCCATGCCCGCCGTGCGCGCGCTGGCGAAGAAGCTGAAAGTCGATCTCACCCGCGTGCAGGCCAGCGGGCCGGACGGCGTGGTGACGATGGATGACGTCAAGCGAGCGGGGGCCAACGGCAGCGCTGCGATCGGCGCAGCTCAAACCTCGCAGGCGTCCCCCGCGGTTCAAACAAGCGGGGGCGAGCGCCCGGCGCCGGCCCAGGCATCGGCCGCGCAAGCAGCCCCCTCGCGCACCTCGCTGTCCGCCAGCGGCAAGCCGATGGCGACCCGCCCGCCGCAGGCCGCAGCCGCCAGCGGCCAGCCCGAGCAGCTCAAAGGGGTGCGCCGCAACATGGCGCGAGTGATGGCCGCCGCGCACGCGCAGGTGGTGCCAACCACCCTTACCGACGACGCCGATATCCACGCCTGGACGCCGGGCAACGACATCACCGTGCGCCTGATCCGCGCGCTGGTCCGCGCCGCCAAATCGGTGCCGGCGCTGAACGCCTGGTTCGACGGCGAGAACCTCACCCGCACGCTGCACCCGCACGTCGACGTTGGCATCGCGGTTGACACCGACGACGGCCTGTTCGTGCCCGCCCTGCGCAACGCCGACGTGCTCGATGCCGCCGGCGTGCGTCAGGCGCTGGACCGACTGCGCGCACAGGTCGGCGATCGCAGCATTCCGTCCAGCGAGCTCAGCGGCTTCACCCTGATGCTGTCGAACTTCGGCATGTTCGCCGGCAAATACGCCACGCCCGTAGTGGTGCCGCCCTGCGTTGCCATCCTCGGCGCCGGCCGCGGCCGACACGCGGTGGTGCCGGTGATGGGCGGCGTCGAGACCCACAAGATCATCCCTTTGAGCCTCACCTTCGACCACCGCGCAGCCACCGGCGGCGAAGCCGCGCGCTTCCTGCGCGCGGTGCTGGACGACCTGGCGCTGCCTGCGTAAGCCGCGGCTTGCGCCGCGGCTCGGGATTCGGGATTCGGGATTGGGGATTGGCGGATGCAGCGCTGCGGCAGACCCCAGCCCGCCGCAGCACCGAAGCTTGGCGCTGACCCCAACGAAGCCCAACGCCACTGAACCCGTTCTCGCCCGAACAGCGCAGCCACAGCCTCGGCACCACCGGCTTCAAATCCCGAATCCCCGAATCCCCGAATCCCCGAATCCCCAAATCCCAACTCCCAGCCTTGAGCTAGACTGCGCGGCTTACCAACGCCCCCAGCGAACCCATGTCTGACGCCCCTGCCGCCGCCCCCGTCCGCAACGACTTCATCCGCCAGATCGTCCGCGAGGACCTGGCCAGCGACAAGCACGGCGCCATCCAGACCCGCTTTCCGCCGGAGCCCAACGGCTACCTGCACATCGGCCACGCCAAATCGATCTGCCTGAATTTCGGCGTGGCGCAGGAGTTCGGTGGGCGCTGCAACCTGCGATTTGACGACACCAACCCGGCCAAGGAAGACCCGGAGTACGTGATCGCGATTCAGGATGACGTGCGCTGGCTGGGCTTTGAGTGGAGCGAGCTGCGCCATGCCTCGGACTACTTCGAGGTGTTTTATCTCGCCGCCGAAAAGCTCATCGGCGATGGCCTCGCCTACGTCTGCGATCTGAACGCCGAAGAGGTGCGCAGCTACCGCGGCACGCTGACCGAACCGGGCCGCAATTCGCCCTTCCGCGAGCGCAGCGTCGAGCAAAATCTTGACCTGTTCCGGCGCATGCACGCGGGCGAATTCGCCGACGGCGCGCGCACCCTGCGCGCCAGAATCGACATGGCCAGCGGCAATATCAACCTGCGCGATCCGGCCCTGTACCGAATCAAGAAGGTGCCGCACCAGAACACCGGCGACGCCTGGTGCATCTACCCGATGTACGACTACGCGCACTGTCTGTCGGACGCCATCGAGGGCATCACCCACTCGCTGTGCACGCTGGAGTTCGAGGACCACCGGCCGCTGTACGACTGGTGCGTTGACAGAGTCGACCTGGCCGGCCATCCGGAACTGCTGGAACCCTTGCGCGCCGCCGGCCAGCATGACCGCGCCGCCAAGCCGCGGCAGATCGAGTTCTCGCGGCTCAACATCAACTACACGGTGATGAGCAAACGCAAATTAATGGCACTCGTACAGGAAGGCCTGGTCAGCGGCTGGGACGACCCGCGCATGCCAACCCTGCAGGGCATCCGCCGCCGCGGCTACACGCCGGCCTCCCTGCGCCTGTTCGCCGAGCGCATCGGCATCAGCAAGCAGAACTCGCTGATCGATTTCTCGGTGCTCGAAGGCTGCGTGCGCGAGGATCTTGACGCCGCCGCCGGGCGTCGGCTGGCGGTGCTGGATCCGCTCAAACTGGTGATCAGCAACCTCGATGCCGCGCACGAGGAAACGCTGAGCTTCCCCAACCATCCGAAGAACCCGGACTTCGGCACCCGCGAGGTGCCGTTCTCTCGCGAGCTGTGGATCGAGCGCGACGATTTCGCCGAAGTGCCGCCGAAGGGTTTTCACCGGCTGAAGCCCGAGGGCGAAGTGCGCCTGCGCGGCGTCGGCATCATCCGCTGCGATGAAGTGATCAAGGACGGCGAGCGCGTGGTCGAGCTGCGCTGCACGCTGGATCCGACCACCCGCACGGGCATGGAGGGCGCGGACCGCAAAGTCAAAGGCACCCTCCACTGGGTCAGCGCGCGACATGCGGTGGCCGCCGAAGTGCGCCTGTACGACCGTCTGTTCAAGTTCGCCGACCCTGAAGACGAGAGCCACGGCGGCAGCTACAAGGATCATCTGAACCCGGACTCGATGCGCACCGTGCAGGCCTGGATCGAGCCCGCCGGCGCGGCCATCGAGGCCGAGACGCGCGTGCAGTTCGAGCGCCTCGGCTTTTTCGTCGCCGACCGCCGCGATCATCAGCCGACCCGGCCGGTGTTCAACCGCGCGGTGACCCTGCGCGATACCTGGGCGGCGGGCTGAGCATGCGCGCGCTTCGCTCAGCACTCGCCCTGCCGCGGCTTGCGCTCGCTGCGCTGCTGCTGTGCAGCCCGCTGCTGAGCGGCTGCGGAACCAGCGAGACCCATGCGCCGCAGGCCGCCGAGGACGCTGGCTTCAGCGAAGCCCCGCCGCCGCCGCCGCCGCTGACATTGCCCGCCGAAGGCTTCAGCTTCGAATCGACAAAACGGCCTGATACCTGCGGCGCCGCCGGCGATTCCAGCTGCGCTGCGCCCGCTGAATCCGCTAAATCTGCTGCCGCGATTGCCGAACCCGACCGCAGCTGCCAAGTCGACGCTGACTGCGCGGTCAAGAACATCGGGAACTGCTGCGGCTACTACCCCGCCTGCGTCAACGCGCAGGCCGAGACGTTTCCCGAGCGCGTGAAAGCTGCCTGCGAGGCGCAGGGGATTTCCAGCGTCTGCGGGTTTGAAGACATCAGCGCCTGCGCCTGCATTGAAGGTCAATGCACGTCCGCGCCCGGCGGCGCTGCACTGCAATAGGTACGCCCCATGCTGTATGCACAAGTCCACCTGACCCTGCCCGCCTGGGTGCATGAGCTCGCCCCCGCCGGCAGCGTGTACGCCGATGACGAGGCCAAGCTCACGCTGGCCATTAAGCTGTCGCGCCTGAACGTCGAACGCCGCAGCGGCGGGCCCTTCGGTGCGGCCGTGTTCGACCACGCGCATCGGCTGATCTCGGTGGGCGTCAACCGCGTCGAGCCACACACCTGCTCGGTGGCGCACGCCGAGATGATGGCCTACATGACCGCGCAGCAGCGCCTGCAGCGTTTTCGCCTGAACGAAGGCGCGCCCGGCGTCACCCTGGCGACCTCCTCGCAGCCCTGCTGCATGTGCTACGGCGCCACCTTCTGGGCCGGCATCGATACCCTGCTGATCGGTGCGCGCAGTGAGGATGTCATGCGGCTGACCGAATTTGACGAAGGTCCGCTGCCCGCCGACTGGGCCGGCGAGCTGCGCGCCCGCGGCATCGAAGTACGCAACGACATCCTGCGCGATGAGGCCTGCGCCGTGCTCAAGCACTACGCCGACACAGCCGGCGCCATGTATTGAACGCACCGATCGCCCGCCTGATGCCCGCCGACGCCGGCCTCTACCTGCCCTGCCGCGCTGGCTTTGAGCCCGAGTGCGCCGCGGAAATCAGCGAGCGCGCGGCCACGTTCGGGGTCGCCGGCTACGCCAAGACCGAGCGCAACTCCGGCTACGTGCGCTTTCTCGGGCTGCCGGCGGAAGACCAGATCAGCCTGTGCCGCGCCCTTCCCTGGCGCAGCCTGATCTTTGCCCGCCAGCGCCTGTCGGTGTTCGCCGAGCTGCGCGATCTCGACCCCAAGGACCGGCTGGCGCCGGTGCTGGAGGCGATGGCCGGGCGCGGCGTGGTGTTCGGCGAGCTCAGCATGGAGCACCCGGATGCCGACGGTGGCGCAGATTTGAGCGGTCGTGATCTCGCCGGTCTCGCCCGCAGCTTCGGCAACGCCCTGCGCGCCGGCCTGCGCCGGGTTGGGCACCTGAGCGCCAAGGACGACCCCAAGAAGCCAACCCTGCACGTGGTGCTGCTGGCCGGCACCCATCTGCTGCTGTCCGCCGGTGATGCCGAAGACAGCCCGCCCTGGCCCGGCGGCATCCCGCGCCTGCGGCTGGCCTCGGATGCGCCCAGCCGCTCGGCGCTGAAGCTCGAAGAAGCCCTGCTGCTGCTGCTGGATGAGCCCGAGCGTGCGCGCTGGATGAAGCAGGGCCAACAGGCGGTGGACCTGGGCGCCGCACCCGGCGGCTGGAGCTGGGTGCTGGCCCGTGCCGGCCTGTCGGTGACCGCAGTCGACAACGGCCCGATGGCCGATTCGGCGCTGGGGACCGGGTTGATCAAGCATCTGCGCTCTGACGGCTTCCGCTGGCGCCCGCCGCATCCGATCGACTGGCTGGTCTGCGACATGGTTGAGCAGCCCAAGCGGGTGGCCCAGCTGATGGGCGACTGGCTGATTGACGGCGACGCCCGCAAGGCGATCTTCAACCTGAAGCTGCCGATGAAAAAACGCTGGCAGGAAGTCAGCGAGCAGCTCGGCGCGCTGGAAACCCGCCTGCAGCAGGCTGGCCTGAACTTCGAGCTGCGCGCCCGCCAGCTTTATCACGACCGTGAGGAAATCACGGTGGCGGTGCTGCCGCGCGGCTGATGCCGCATTTCTGATCGGTGGGGTGCTGCAGGCAGCCGTCGATTTCGCTGCCGCTGGGCCCCGTCCGCAGCAGCGGGCCGCCCCTGCATCACGGCAAATGCATGCTTCACGGCACCTGTCTCTGGGTGACGTGTGACTGCGTGACTGCCTGCAGAATGACGCTGGCAGACGCCTACAGAAGCGTCCGCACTCGCTCACTGCCTTCACCCTGCTGCGACCCGCCGTCACGCTGCTGCAACTCGCCGTGACCAGAATCAGACGCCCGGAGTGTGAAAGGGCGGCGCGCTGCGTCGACTCGATGACGCATTTGCTAAACCTGACATGAATCCTTCATGGATCAGGGCTAAACTCCGTCAGTTTTTTGACCTTACCGGAGAGTCCGCATGGCGGGTTTCACGTTCATTCGCCCCGCGCTGCTGGCGCTGGGGCTTGCTGCATCTGCCGCGTCCTTGGCGCAGCCCACCGACCTGATCATCAGCGAATACGTGGAAGGCAGCAGCAGCAACAAGGCGCTGGAGATCTACAACGGCACCGGCGCCGGCGTTGACCTCACGCAGTACCAGATCCGCTCGGGTATCAACGGGGCGGCGCTGGGAACAGGCGTCACCCTGACCGGAACACTCGCGTCTGGCGCGACCCACGTCATCGCCAACAACAGCTCAGCCGCAGCGCTGCTGGCACTCGCTAACCAGACTTCTACGAGCAACGTCTTCGGCTTCAACGGTGACGACGCCATCGTGCTGGAGAAGACCGGCGGAATCGTAGTCGACTCACTGGGCGTGGTCGGCGTCGATCCCGGAGCCTCCTGGGGCACCGCTCCAACCATCACGGTCAACGCGACCCTGCGCCGAAAGGCAAATGTGTGCGCCGGCGATACGGCCGTCAGCGACGCCTTCGACCCCGCCAACGAATGGGACGGTTTCGCGAACGATACCTTTAGCGGTTTGGGCAGCCACACCGTTAGCTGCGCGCCGGTCATCCCCGAACTCACCATCGCGGACGTCAGCCAGCCTGAAGGCAACGCCGGCACCACCAGCTTTGACTTCGCAGTGACTTTGAGCTCGCCGGCAGCGGTCGGTGGCGTCAGCTTCACGGCCGCCACCTCGGCCGGCACGGCGACAGCGGGCAGCGACTATGCCGCCCTCGCCGCTGCGCCCTTCACTATTGCCGAAGGCGCAAGCAGCGCCACGGTCAGCGTTCTCGTCAACGGCGATATGGCCGACGAAAGCAACGAAACGTTCACCGTCACGCTCACTGTTCAGAGCGGCGCCACCTGGGCCGACGGCGTCGCCCTCGGCACGATCCTGAACGACGATTCCGCCACCGCCGAACTGTCGGTCGCCGCTCCCGCGGGCATCGCCGAAGGCAACGCCGGCAGCAGCGCGCAGAACTTCACCGTCAGCCTCGCCTTTGCGCTCGCCGCGGACGTGACGTTCACCGCCACCACCGCCAATGGCAGCGCGCTGGCCGGCAGCGACTACACCGCGCTGGTGGCCGCGCCCTTCACCATCACCGCCGGCCAGACCTCGATCATCGTGCCCGTGCTGGTGCTCGGCGACACCGTCGACGAGGTGGATGAGACCTACACGCTGACGATTGCCAGTAGCAGCTTGCTGGTGACCCTGGGCACCGCGAGCGTCAGCGCCACCATCCTCGACGATGACCTATCGGTGTCCGAAATCTTCCAGATTCAGGGCAGCGGCGTGTGTTCGCCCTTCGTTACCCCGTGCAACATCACTGCAAACGTCAGCGGCGAAGGCGTGCGCACCCTCGCCAACGTGGTCACGGCGATCGGGCCGAGCGGCTTCTTCATGCAGACGCCCGACGCCCGCGACGATCTCAACCAGGCCACCTCGAACGGGCTGTACGTGTTCACCGCCGGCGCCCCGCGCACCGACTCCGGCGGTCTGCTGGCAGTCGGCGATGAGGTCGAGGTGGTCGGTCTTGCGGCCGAGTTCTTCGGCTTCACCCAGATTTCGGTCAACAGCACCCGCAACACGGCCAACAGCGTGCTCCGTTCGGCCGCTGCTCGGCCGCTGCCGGCAGCCGTGGCGTTTGGCGCGCCGCCTTCACGCGGCACGCCGTCAGGCCTGCCATCGCGCGATCCGAACAACCTGAGCTGCGGCGCCACCGGCAACTTCGAGTGCTTCGAGGGCATGCGCGTGTCGATGGCGAACGGCGCGGTCACCGTCTCCAACCAGCGCTTCAACGCCGATCTTTATGCCGAGGTTTTCGTCTCGCCCTACGCTGAGCGCGGCCTGCGCGAGAAGGGCGCGCGTTTCGGCAATTCGCTGATTCCCTCCAACCTCGGCGCCGGAATCTGGGACGGCAACCCCGAGATCATCGAGATGGACGCCGACACTCTGCTGCCAGCCAACGCGGGGCTGGAGCTTTTCGGCGGCGCCACGTTCAGCGCCGAGGGCATCATCGGCTTCGACTTCGGCGACTACGAGTTTTGGCCGACCGGCCTCACGGTCAACAACGCCAGCAACGTTCTGCTGCAGCCGGTGCCCGCATCCACCGCCAACGAGCTCACCGTGGGCAGCTTCAACGCGTTCCGGCTCTGCGATGCGCTGCAGAACAGCCCCAGCAACTGTGCCGCAATGCTTGCGCTGGAAACCGACGCCGTTCGCGTCGCCCACCAGATCGGCCAGGTCAGCGCCTACCTCCGCGGGGTGCTGCGCAGCCCCGACGTGGTCGGCATGCAGGAGGTCGAGAACCTCAGCGTGCTGCAGCAGCTGGCGACCCAGATCGCGGCTGACGGCGGGCCGAGCTACGTGGCCTATCTGACCGAGGGCAACGACGTCGGCGGCATCGACGTCGGCTATCTGGTCAACCCCGCCCGCGTCGAGAACGTGGTGGTGACCCAGCTCGCCGCCACCGAAACCTGGAACGATCCGAGCGGCGGTCCCGGCTCGATCCTGCACGACCGCCCGCCGCTGCTGCTGGCCGCGGACTTCATCGGCAACGGCCGTCCGTTCCGCTTCCATGTGGTCAACAACCACACCCGCTCACGCGGCGGGGTCGACGTGAGCAACACTGCCGGCGAACGCCTGCGCGCCAAGCGTTTCGTGCAGGCGGCCTCGATCGCCACTCTGCTGCAGGGCCTGCAGACCGACGCCGGCACCGCTGAGGTGCCGCTGCTGGTGGTCGGCGACCTCAACGCCTACCAGTTCACCGATGCCTATGTGGACGTGGTCGGTTTGATCGCCGGCACCTACGACAACGCCGAAAACACCTGCACGCCAGCGAATGCAGTGACCAACTGCGAGCTGCCCGGCGGGGCGAATATCGTCGTGCCGGCACTGGTCAACGCCGTCGACGTGATCCCGATCGAGCAGCGCTACTCCTACAGATTCACCGAGAACTTCGGTGCAGTGCAGGGCAGCGCCGGCCGCGACGTCGCCACCAACCAGGTGCTCGACCACGCCCTGTTCAACAGCGTCGCCGCGCCCTTCGTCACCGGTATAGCGTTTGGCCGCGCCAATGTGGATGCCTCGACCCAGCGCTTCCGGATCTGCAACTACACCAACCGCGACCTGGCGCTGTGTCCGCAGGCGCCGGGCAGCTGGGTGCCGACCGGCTCGTCCGATCACGATGGCCTGGTGATCCTCTTGGCGCCGCCGCTGCCGGATGCGATTTTCGCCAACGGCTTCGAAGACTGATCCGCATCCGCAAAAGCGATTGAAACCCGCGCCCGCCCGGCACTCCGGGCGGGCGTTTTCATTTGCGCGCCCCATGACGGACCGGACTATAGGCGCGGGCATCACTGGCCGAAGCCTGCCCCGAGCGCGTGCAATCCATGCACTACAGATAGGGTATCGCCATGATCTACAACAGCATCCTCGACACCATCGGCCGCACGCCGATCGTCCGCATCAACCGCTACAAGCCCGAACATGTGGACCTGTTCGTCAAGATCGAAGCCTTCAACCCGATGGCCTCGGTCAAGGACCGGCTGGCGCTGGCGATCATTCTCGACGCCGAGCAGAAGGGCCTGCTGAACCCCGGCCAGACCGTGGTCGAGGCGACTTCAGGCAACACCGGCATCGCGCTCGCCATGGTCTGCGCGGCGCGCGGCTATCCGTTCGTGGCCTTCATGGTCGAGACCTTCTCGATCGAACGCCGCAAGCTGATGCGCGCGCTCGGCGCCAAGGTGGTGCTGACTCCGGCGGCTGAGCGCGCTACCGGCATGGTCAAGGCGGCCAAGGACTACGCCGAGCGCAGCGGCGCGTTCCTCGCGCAGCAGTTCGACAACCCGGCCAACCCGGCTTTTCATCGCAACACCACCGGGCCGGAGATTCTGTCGGACTTTGCCGGTCGCCGGCTGGACTGGTTCGTCACCGGCTACGGCACCGGCGGCACCCTGACCGGCGCCGGGGAGATCTTAAAATTCGCGCGCCCGGATCTGAAGATCTGCACCACCGAGCCGGCCGGCGCGCAGCTGCTGGCCGGCGGCGAATGGAAGCCGCACAAAATCCAGGGCTGGACGCCGGACTTCATTCCTTCCGTGCTGAATCGGGAAATCTTCGACCGCAATATTCCGGTCGACGACGTGGTCTCTCGCGATACCTCGCTGGAGCTCGCCCGCAAGGAGGGCATCTTCGTCGGCATTTCGGCCGGCGCCACCTACGCCGCAGCGCTGCAGCTGGCCAAGGACCTGGAGCCCGGCAGCCAGGTGCTGGTGATGCTGCCCGACACCGGCGAGCGCTATCTCTCGACCTTCCTGTTTGAGGGGATTAACGAAGGATCGGACGAGGTTTAGCCGCGCCTTGCGCGCGGCGGGATGGGGGCTCGGGATTCAGAGCGGCGCGCGCCCCTGATGTGGGGCGCAACTTGATGCGCCGCCTGCATCCGGTGTGTGCGCTGCGGCGGGTCAAGACCCGCGCTACCAGCAACCACCGCCACGCTCAATTTCGGCGATTCCAAGGCACGAAACCCGTTGCTGGGCAGCTCAGGTGCGCGGCAGCGTCACCCCGGTCTGCCCCTGGTACTTGCCGCCGCGGTCCTTGTAGCTGGTCTCGCAGACTTCATCGGACTGGAAGAACAGCATCTGCGCCACGCCCTCGCCGGCGTAGATGCGCGCCGGCAGCGGGGTGGTGTTGCTGAATTCCAGAGTGACGTGACCCTCCCACTCGGGCTCGAGCGGGGTCACGTTGACGATGATCCCGCAGCGCGCGTAGGTGCTTTTGCCCAGGCATATCACCAGCACGTCGCGAGGCACGCGAAAGAACTCCACCGTGCGCGCCAGTGCGAACGAGTTGGGCGGGATGATGCAGGCGTCCGCCTTGACGTCGACGAAGCTCTTCGGGTCGAAGTTCTTCGGGTCGACGATGGTGCTGTTGATGTTGGTGAACACCTTGAACTCATCGGCGCAGCGCACGTCGTAGCCGTAGCTGGAGGTGCCGTAGCTGACGATGCGCTCGCCGGCTGGGTTGTGCTTGATCTGGCCCGGCTCAAAGGGCTCGATCATTCCCTGCACCGCCATGCGGCGAATCCATGCGTCCGACTTGATGCTCATGCCTGCTCCGGTGCGCCTGCGCCGACGTCAATGCCCGCGCGTTCAAGGGACGGCAGTGTAGCCGTCACCCCGGCGCGCCGTCATGCGCGCCAGGGTGGATCGACTACTCGGCGGAAGCCGGAGCGTCCGCAGCGGCTGCGGCTGCGCTACCCGCACCGATATGGCGATCAAGAAAGGCGAGCAGCTGCTGGTTGAACTTCAGCTTGTTCTTGACGCTGCCAAAGCCGTGCCCGGCCTCTCGCACGTACAGCGTTTCAACCGATTTTCCGGCACGCGTGAGCGCGCGCTCCATGGCTTCGGTCTGCTCGATCGGCGTGCGCTGGTCCTCGCCGCCGGCCGCCAGGAATACTGGCGCCTTGATTCGATCGGCCAGATTGACCGGCGAGATCTCCTCCAGCCCTTCGGTACCCACCCGCTCTTTCAGATAGTTGCGGCCCGAGGCACGCTGCGGGATGTCGCCGCGGCGCTGCATCATTTCCAGGTCATAGACCCCGATGTAGCCCACCGCGCAGGCATAGAGATCAGGCTCTCTGGCGGCGCCCATCAGGCTCGCATAGCCGCCGTAGCTCGCACCGAAGATGCAGATGCGCTTAGGGTCCGCGACGCCCTCGTCAATGGCCCAGCGCGTGGCGTCGGTCACATCGTCCTGCATCGCCCGACCCCACTGCCGGAAACCGGCTTTGATGAAGCCATCGCCGTAGCCTCCGGAGCCGCGGAAATTGACCTGCAGCACGGCATAGCCGCGCGTCGCGAGAATCTGCACCTGCGGGTCGTAGCCCCATTCGTCCCGCACTCCGAAGGGCCCACCGTGGGGGTGGACCACCATAGGCACATTTTTGCCGTCGCTTCCCGGCGGCAACGTCAGGAATCCTTCGAGCTTGAGCCCGTCGCGCGCCGTCACTTCGATGACCCGCGTGCTGCCCATTTGCTGCAGCGTGAGTTTGGCGCTGCGGCTGCCGATGTGGACGGCACTTAGCTTCTGCCGGTCGAACAGATAGAAGTCGCCCGGGTTGCGATCGCTGCGGGTCGCAATCAGCGCGGTGTTGCCGTCGCGGGTGGCGCTGACCAACGACAGGTTCTGGCCCGGGAAGGCTGCGCCCAGGCTGCGTCGCAGCAGTGCATCCGGGTGATTCGGGTCGAAATAGTGAGCGCCTTCAGCCTGCGCGGGAAGGCTTACGCCTATGACATTGCGCTCATTGATCGCCATGATCGCGCCCTCCGGGTCGAACTTGGCGTGGCGGAACACCTCCGTGCGGGCCAGGCTGGCGGTGTCCAGACGCTCGACCGCCGCAGGCCCGTCTGCGCGGCCTGCGATCAGGTACGCGGAGCTGCCATCGGCGGCGAAGCCCAGCGCGCTGACATCCGCTCCGCTGACCGCCTCATCGTTGATCAGCGTCCAGTCTTCGTTGTCGGCCTCGCGGTAGTAAAGGCGCGTCTTGTTGTCGATATTTTCGCCGTACGCAAAGCGCACCTGCCCCTGCAGATCAGTCACGAAACCGGCGCTCTGGACGGGCGCGCGCGCGACGACTCTGCGCCGGCCGGTGTGCGTGTTCATGCGCTCGACGGAGGGATACACGTCACTGCGTTCGGCGAACGGCCACACCGAAACCAGTACGACGTCCTCTCGATCAGCGAGCATGTCCACTGGAAAAACCGCAGCGCGCTCGCTTTCCCTCGACTTGATGTTGGAGCCGATCCGGCCATCTCCCGCGCGTAGGCCCGCCAGGATGGTCTGACGCTTGCCGTCGACATCCGAGGACACGATTTCGCCGGTGGCCTGCGGCACCTCCTCGCCCGGGAATTTTTCGCCAATGCTGATGAGCACGCGCTGGTCGCTCGCCCACCAGAAATCCACCACGTCGCGGCGCTGGCCCGCATAGAAGTGGCCCGTGCGCTCCAGCGTGTCGCGGCGCATGAAGACCAGCGCGCCGCCCTCTTCGAGCTGCACAGTCGCGGCAAGATAGGTGCCGTCGGGCGAAATTTTGATCTGCCGGAAGCTGTCGCGCTCGAAGAAATCCTCAAGCTTAGGCGGCGCGGCAATGACATCGGGCGAAGGCGCTGCAATTGCCGCCGGCGCGAATGCGAGAAACAGCGAGAAAACGAACGATATGCGCATCATGAAAGGCTCTCCGTAAGTGTTGAGCTGCACCCAACAGGCCTGAATAGTCCAAGGCGCGGACAGTGCAGCGGCCAGAGGCTGCCAGTTTTGCTGGGGTTTGGGAACGCGTTTCATTGACGCGCTGCGAACATTCGCATCGGAAGGCGGCCTGCACCGCGCGCTCGGATCGCGCGCAACGCGCACGCCCTCGCAGATTCGTCCGTTCTTCGAGTCAGTTTGAGCAGGCGATAGAGAAGCTGTGCTGGCCGTATCTGACCGACGCACGCCCTGCGCCGCACACGTAAATCGTTGGTAGATAAGCGCTTCGTCGTGCGCTTCTGCTCCCACTCAGCTACGCCATCGGGCCAGGAGCTCTGGGCCCGGACGTCCGGGCCCGCGACTCACTCTGGGCCTGCGACTCCGCAAACCGCGCGCCGGGCGCGGACTGCTGCATTTCCCGGCACGCGTGTACCAAAGCACGATGGAGTCCGCGCGCGACCGATGCGAGACTGCCGCGCTCGCTACTTGACTCTCGACCCGCCGCACACAGGGACATTCGCCATGGCTCATCCCAAGACCGCCCTCGTCACCGGCTCCACCAGCGGCATCGGCCTGGCTGTGGCCGAAGCGCTCGCCGGCAGCGGCACCCGCGTGATGCTGAACGGCCTCGGCACGCCGGCACAGATCGAGGCCGCCCGCGCCAAGGTGGGCGCCTATGGCGTGGAGGTCGATTTCAACGGCGCCGACCTTTCGACAGCGGCGGGCGTCGAAGGCCTGATCCGCGCCACCGAGGCGCGCTTCGGCGCCATTGATGTGCTGATTAACAACGCCGGCATCCAGCACACCGCGCGGATCGAGAATTTCCCGGCCGAGCGCTGGGACGCGATCCTGGCGATCAACCTGACTGCCGCATTCCACGCGCTGCGCTGCGCGCTGCCGGGCATGCAGGCCCGCGGCGCGGGAAGGATCATCAACATCGCCTCGGTGCATGGCCTGGTCGCCTCGGTCGAGAAATCGGCCTACGTCGCCGCCAAGCACGGCATCCTCGGCCTGACCAAGGTCACCGCGCTGGAGAACGCCGAGAGCGGCATCACCTGCAACGCGATCTGCCCCGGATGGGTGCTGACGCCGCTGGTGCAGAAGCAGATCGATGCCCGCGCCGAGCGCGACGGCCTCAGCGCCACCGACGCCGAGCGCGCCTTGCTGGCCGAAAAGCAGCCCAGCCTGCGCTTCACCCGCCCCGAGGACATCGGCGGCGCAGTGCTGTTCCTGTGCGGCCCGGCCGCCGACAACATCACCGGCAGCACGATCACGCTGGACGGCGGCTGGAGCGCGCGCTAAAAGGGGCCGGGAAACGAGCGTCGACAGTTGGGAATCGGGAATCGGGAATCGGGAATCGGGAATCGGGAATCGGCCACAGCCTGCGGCAGGTGCGATCGGTGCGGCAGCCCGGCAAAGCAGCTTTGCGACGGCTTTTTTCGCGCATCGTTAAACCCTGACGCCTGCTTTCGCATCCAGATCAAGCGCGGACGGTGCGCAAGGGGCGCCCGTCCCGCCGATTCCAAGGCCCCGAAGAGTTCCACCATGCAAGGACTGAAATGGATCGTCGCCAGCGCGCTGCTGGCGTCCGCTGCGTGTTCGCACGCGAGCGTCAATGTCACCAGCGATCGCTGCGGCGTCAGCAGCGCGTATTCGATGAACCTGGGCGCCGACGCCTTGGTTTTCACCCGCAAAGCGCCGGCCGCGCAGCGCGTTGAGATCCGCCGGGGCGAGCTGCGTCTGGATGGACGCCGCCTTGATATCTCCAGCGCCGACAGCCGCCGTCTGCTCGCCTTCGAGCGCGAGGCCCGAGCGCTGCTGCCGGAAGCCAAGGCGCTGGCGCTGGAGGCGATCGAGCTGGCCTTCCGCGCCGTGGAGCAGGTCGGGGTCAGTCTCAGCGGTAGCGACGCGGCCAGCCGCGAGCGCATCGCCGAAAAACTCGCGACCACCCGGATGCTGCTGAATCGCCGAATCGAGGCCGGGTTTGACGGCCGCGAGCCTCTCGGCGCCGCGGAGATCGACAGCCTGATCGGTGACTCCATCGCCGCGCTGCTGCCGGCCGTCGCGGGCGAAATCGCTGCACTGGCGGTGCGCGCAGCGCTGTCCGGCGATGAAGCCGTGGCCGCCGACTTCGAGGCCCGCGCCGCCCAGCTGGAGGCCCAGCTGGAGCGCGAGATCGAAGGCCGGGCCGAGGCGCTGGCCGTCCGTGGACAGGCGCTTTGCGACCGCGCCGCTGAACTCGACGCGATCGAATCCGCGTTGAGCCCCGCCCTTCTCGACGGCCAGGCGTTCGACCTGATCGAGCTGCGGGCGCCAAATTGAGGACGCTCTGATTCATCGGAGCTTCCCGCGCGCCTTCAATGGCGCGCGCGGATCTCAAATAAACCCGAAGCTTTGATAAACCCGAAGCTTTGATAGATCCAAAGCTCCGATAAACCCGCAGCTCCGATAAATCAGACCTGCTCTCGCCCTGCGAGGCGCGGCCGCGGCTGCCGCACTCTGGCTGCGGACCTCCCCTGCCCTTTGTCGCTTACCTGCACGCGCGCCAGCCGGCACACTAGCGGCCTGAATGGTTGCGGGACCGATGTGCGCATGAAGATCGCCAGCTGGAACGTCAATTCCCTCAATGTCCGCCTGCCGCACTTGAGCGATTGGCTGAAAGCGCAGCAGCCGGACATCGTCGCGCTGCAGGAAACCAAGCTGGAGGATCTAAAATTTCCGGACGCCGAGCTGGCCGCACTCGGCTACCGCAGCGTGTTCGCCGGCCAGAAGACCTACAACGGCGTTGCGCTGGTGTCGAAGACTCCCGCCAGCGAGGTGCAGATCGGCATCCCCGGGTTTGAGGACGCGCAGAAGCGGGTGATCGCCGCCAGCTTCGGCGAGCTGCGGGTCATTGGCCTGTACGTGGTCAACGGCAAGGCGGTCGGCGACGAAAAATACGATTACAAGCTGCGCTGGCTGGCCGCGGTCGAGGCCTGGGTGCAGGATGAACTAAAGCGCCATCCACAGCTGGTGGTGCTGGGCGATTTCAACATCGCGCCCGACGATCGCGACGTGCACGATCCCGAGGCCTGGCGCGAAAAGATCCTGTGCTCAACGCCCGAACGCGAGGCACTGCAGCGGCTGTGCGCGCTCGGCCTGCACGACAGCTTTCGCCTGCATTCCGACGAAGGCGGCGCGTTCAGCTGGTGGGACTACCGCGCCGCCGGTTTCCGCCGCAATCTTGGCCTGCGCATTGATCTGATCCTGCTGTCCGATGCCCTGAAAGACCGCTGCCGCAGCGCCAGCATCGACCGCGAGCCGCGCAGCTGGGAGCGTCCGTCCGACCACGCGCCGGTGCTGGTCGAGCTGGACTAGACGCGCGCATGTACCGACTGTTTCGCTACCGCCTGCCGTTCTGGGCCAGCCTGCCGCTGATGCTGCCGCAGGCGCTCAGCCTGCGCCGCACTGCACCCCGCGCGCCTGCGGCCGAAGGCCCGCGCAGCGGCTGCGCGGATGCAGTGGGCGCAGCGGGCCTCGATGCTGCAGCCCGGCGTCCGCTGCGCCTGCTCGGTATCGGCGACTCGCCGCTTGAAGGCGTTGGCATTGCCCGCATCGAGGACACGCTCACCGTGCAGCTGGCGCAGGCGCTGGCCGCGCGCGATCAGCGGCCGGTGCAGTGGCGGATCCTGGCCCGCAACGGCCTGACCGCGCACGGCACGCTGCAGCGGCTGCTGCCACAGATCGAGGCCGCAGCCTTCGACCTCATCCTGGTCTCGGTCGGCGTCAACGACGTCACTGCGCTGACCCTATCCCAGCGCTTTCGAAATCGCCTGACCGAGCTGCTGCGCGCGCTGCGCCAGCATTCGCCAGCGGCTCGGATCGTGCTGCTTGGAGTTCCGCCGATGCAGGCGTTTCCGCTGCTGCCGCAGCCGCTGCGGGCCTGGCTCGGCGGCCGCAGCCGACGGCTGGAGGCGATCAGTGAAGCGGTCGCCGCGGCGCAGGGCGCCCTGCACTCGCCGGTCCACATCGAGCCTTCGCCGGAACTGTTCGCCGACGACGGCTTCCATCCTTCCTCACTTGGCCACGCGCGCTGGGCGCACGAGGTGCTGCAGCGCCTGGACGCAGACGCTGTGCAGCCGCAGGCCGACTCCATCGGTGAATTCGCGCAGTAACCGCCGCTGCAATGGCCGAACTGAAGAGGCGGCGGCCGCGCGTTTCTTCGCGTCTGCAGCGTCCGCAGGCCTTTAAGTGCCCGCCGCAGCTGGCGCGGTCTGCACGTGCACGCTGTCACCCTGCACTCCATCGCGCCACGCCATCTCGCCAAACCACACGGCCGCCGCGCGCGCCCATCGCCCCCCGGAAATTGCCCCCGATGCTGACCCAACTGCCCCTGCTGCTCGCCGCCGCTACCGCCCCTGACCCGACCCTGCTGGACGCGCTCCACGTCACTGCGCGCCGCCCGCGCAGCGCCACCCTGGAAGCGGTGTCTGCCGCGCAAATAGACGCGCGAGAGATCCAGCAGATCGCGCCACAGCACGCCCAAGAGGTATTCGCGCGCCTGCCCGGCGCCTGGGCCAGCCGCGGCAGCGGCCAAGAGCAGCTGCTGGCAATCCGCTCGCCGGTGCTCACCGGCACCGGCGCCTGCGGCGCATTTCTGGTGCTGGAACAGGGCATACCGATTCGCCCGGCCGGGTTCTGCAACGTCAACCAGCTGTTCGAGCTGCCGCTGGAGCTAGCGCGCTCGGTCGAGCTGCTGCGCGGGCCGGGCGCGGCGGTGCACGGCAGCAACGCCCTGCACGGGGTGATCGACCTGCGGGTGCCGGCGCTGTCCGATCCGGCGCATCTCGGGCTGTCGGCCGGCGGCTTCGATTTCGTGCAGGGCCGCTTCGGCCTGCCGGGGGGCAGCGACGCCCTGCCCTGGCGCATCGATGCCAGCGCCACCGACAGCGGCAGCTTTCGCGAGGACGAAGGCTATGCCCAGCAGCGCGTGCTGATGCAGTTCGGCCTGCCCGCCGCCGCCGGCGCGCCGGGGTTCCTGCTATCGATGCAGAACCTCAACCAGGACACCGCCGGCTACATCACCGGAGAGCGCGCCTACGCCGGCCCGGAGCGCCGCAGCAACCCGAACCCGGAGGCGTACCGGCAGTCGCAGTCGGCGCGTCTTTCGGGCCGCTGGGCGTTTGCGCTGGACCGCGGCGAGCTGAGCCTGACGCCGTATGCCCGCTCCGACCGCGGTGAGTTCATCCAGCACTTTCTGCCGGGCAAGCCGCTGGAGACCAGCGGCAGCGACAGCTTTGGCATGCAGCTGCTGTTCGGCCCAACATCGGCGCCGCTGCAGCTCGGCGCCGACGTCGAGTGGGCGCAGGGCGATCTGCTGCAGGAACAGGCGCAGGCGCTGACCAACGCTTCGCCGTTCCTGGACGCCACGCGCCCGGCCGGCCGCCACTACGATTACCGGGTGCGCTCGGACAGCCAGGCGCTGTTCGCCCAGGCCGACCACGCGCTGGGTGAGCGCTGGAGCCTGCAGGCCGGCGCCCGCATCGAGTCGATCGGCTACCGCTACCGCACGCGCCTGGCGCCGGGCAACCTGACCGAAACAGGCACTGCCTGCGGCTTCGGCGGCTGCCTGTACCAGCGCCCTGCCGATCGACAGGACCGCTTCACCCGGCCCACCGCGAACCTCGGCCTGCTGCGCATCGACGAGGTCGGGCGGCGGCTGTTCCTGCGCGCCGCCAGCGCGTTCCGCGCGCCACAGGTCGGCGAGCTGTACCGGCTGCAGCGCGGCCAAAGCGTGGCCGAACTCGGGCCCGAGCGCGCCGAATCGATCGAACTCGGCTACGGCCTGCCGCTGCCGGGCGGTCGCGTCGAGGCGGTGGCCTACCGCATGCACAAGCGCGGCAGCATCCTGCGCGACAGCAGCGGTTTCAATATCGGCGACGGCCGCAGCCGCCATCAGGGCATCGAGCTGGAGTTCGATCTGCGCCTGCCGTATTCGCTTCAGCTCGACGCCAACCTGGCCTGGTCCGACCAGACCTATCGATTTGATCGCACGCTCGGCGGCGGTGAAACCATCGTCTCGGGTAACCGCATCGACACCGCGCCGGAATGGCTGGGCGGGCTCCGGCTCGCGCGTGAGCTCGGCGATTTCGGCCGCTTCGAGCTCGAATGGCAGCATCAGGGCGGCTATTTCATTGACGCCGGCAACCGCATCTACCACCCGGGCCACGATCTGCTCAACCTGCGCTACGAGCGCGCGCTCAAAGCCGGCTGGAGCCTGTCGGCGCGGCTGAGCAACCTCGGCAACATCCGCTATGCCGAGCGCGCCGACTTCGGCTTCGGCCAGCTGCGCTACTTCCCGGGGGCACCGCGGGCGCTCAGCCTGGGATTGAACTGGCGACCGCAGCCCTAGGCGACTGCCGAGGTGCCGCGCGCAGCGGGCGTGCGGGTTTGTGGGTTTGTGAAGCATGGGCGTGGGCGTGGGCGTGGGCGCGCAGCATCCGCAGCGCCTGCTGCACCTGCTGCACCTGCTGCACCTGCTGCACCTGCTGCACCTGCTGCACCTGCTGCACCTGATGCACCTGCTGAATCCGCAGGCATAGGCCTCGGGCCGCTCAGCCTGCAGCGTCTTCACCCATCCGCACTGGCAGGCGTGGGGCCTGAGCCCTTAGTCTTCGTGCTCGGTCGAAGCGCCCTTCGCCGGCGCGGGCTTGAGCGGGGAGCTTAAGCGACGCCGCGGCATTGACTTCTTCGCGGCACGGATCTTGGCCTCACAGCGATCCCGCGCGTTTGTCGATTCTGATTGCGCCGACGGCGAGAACCGCCATCGCCATCACTACAGCTCGGGGTTTCCCGCATGTCGATCCAGTCCACGCTGCCGTTGCTGCGCTCGCGCCCCGCGCTGGCCCTGCTGTCGGTGCTTGCCGTCGCGCCGCTGCACGCGCAAAACGCGCTGCGCGCTGTTGCCCCCACCGAACCCTCGATCGAGGCGCTGCAGTCGGCCGAAGCGCCCGGCCTGCTGCTGACCCGCGGCGGCGTGTTTGACCCGACCTGGCAGGTTCTGGATGCACGCAGCCTTGGCCTGCCGGAGTACGCGAGCCAGCGCTACGCCCTGCTGCAGTTTGAGCCGGCGATGAAGGCGCCGCTTGAGTGGATGGCGGAGCACGGCATCGAGGCGCTGGAGTACCTGCCGCACCACGCCTGGCGAGTGCGCCTGAACGGTGCTCGCCTGCAAGCCCTGCGCGGGGAGGCCGGCCTGCGCTTCGCCGGCAACGTGCCGAGCGTGCTGCGCATCGACCCCGCGCTGTGGCCGCAGTCGCGCGCTGCGACGCTGCAGGCGGGCGACGTCGACGGCGTGCTGGAAGTGCTGCTGCAGCCGGGTGAATCCGCCGTTCATGCGGCCGCTGCCGTGGCCAAGCTCGCGCCGTCGCTGAAACTCGTGGAATGGCTGGATCGCGGCAGCCAGCCCTACCTGCGGCTGGATGCCGGCGCAGCCGATGTCGGGGCTATCGAGGCCCTGCTGCAAATCGAGGCGGTCGCCTGGATCGCGCCCTATCTGCGGCCGGAGCTGCACAACCAGAACGCACTGGGACCGATGCAGAACAATGCCCAGACCATCGCCGGCACGCCGATCTTCGAGCGCGGCCTGACCGGCGCCGGGCAGATCATCGCGGTGGCCGATTCCGGCCTCGATCGCAACGAGGACTGGTTTGTCGATATCGACTTTGGCGCCGGCCCGCAGCGCTTCATCACCCCGGCCGACAGTCCGCTGCCGCCGCTGACCGGTGCCACCCACCCGCAGGCCAAGGTGTTCGCCTACTGGGTGCAGCCGGGCGCCACCGGCTTCGACAACAACAACCGCTGTACGCCGACCAGCGCGCCCACCAGCTTCCACGGCACCCATGTCAGCGGCACCGTCGCCGGCGACCGCGGCGGCATCGCCACGCCGCTGCTGGCGGCGCGCGACAACGGCGACGGCATGGCGCCGAATGCGCAAATCCTGTTTCAGGACATCGGCAACGACGTCTCCGGCTGCCTGTCGATCAGCGACCTGCAGGGCACTCTGGCCCAGGCGACCGCCGGCGGCGCGCGCGTTCACAACAACAGCTGGGGCTCAGCTTCGACCGGTGCGTATGGCGGCAGCGACATCGCCGTGGATGCGGCCAGCCGTCGCTTGGGCGAGCTGCTGGTGGTGATCTCTGCCGGCAACTCAGGCTCGGGCCCCACCACCACCGGCTCACCTGGAAACAGCAAAAACGCGATGACGGTCGCTGCATTGGGCAACGGCAACAGCACCACGATTGCTGGCTTCAGCAGCCGTGGCCCGACCCGCGACGGCCGCATCAAGCCCGACATTTCAGGCCCGGGCAGCAGTACGATTTCCGCTGCCGGCGACAGCAACAACGGCGAGGTGGTCGAAGCCGGCCTGACCTCGACCAAATCCGGCACTTCGATGTCGGCCCCCACCATCACCGGCAATGCGGCTCTCGCACGGCAGTACTTCGCCGACGGCTTCTACCCGCGCGGCGCCAAAACTCCAGAAGATCGCCTGAATCTGAGCGCCCCGCTGCTGAAAGCGCTGCTGCTGAACAGTACCCGCGCGATCGAGCAGGCGGGCGCCTGGCCCAATACCACGTTCGGCTGGGGCCGACTGTGGCTGGAGCACAGCCTGTACTTCAGCAGCGCTCTGTCGATGGGCAACCCCGACGCGCGACGCGCGCGCCTGTTCGAGCGCAGCGATGCCAGCGGGCTTGCTACCGGCGAACTCCACGAATACACGCTGGCCAACGTCGGCGCCGGTGAAGAGCTGCGCTTCACCCTGAGCTGGTTCGACCCGGCGGCGGCAGCGGGCGCGGCGGTCACCCTGGTCAACGATCTCGATTTGGAAGTGGTCGGGCCCGACGCCAGCGTCTACCTCGGCAACGTCACCGCCGCCGGCGTTTCAACGACGGCAGGCGCGGCTGATCGCCGCAATACGGTCGAGCAGGTGCGCTTTGTCGCGCCCGCCGCCGGCAGCTACAGCGTTCGCGTGCGCGGCTTCAACGTGCCGGGCAGCGCGCTGGAAGGCAGCAGCCGGCAGGGCTATGGACTGGTGGCTTCTGGCGCCTTCGGCCTGCCGGATCCGACGCCGCTGGCAGCACCCGCGAGCCCCACCGTTGCCGGCAATGACGTGGCCGGTGTGGCGATCAGCTTTGGCTCAGTGGCAAGCGCACAGAGCTATCAGCTCTACCGCGCCGCAGGCACCTGCGCCAGCGCGCAGCCCGCGGATTTCCGCATGGTCGCGCACGGCACGGCATCGCCGCTGGTCGATGAGCACACCGTCGGCGGCTACGGCTACGCCTGGAAGCTTCGCGCGGTCGGCGGCGATGTCGAAGGCGCCGTATCGACCTGCGTTGACGCGGTTTCCAGCGCCGCCTGCACCCTGACGCCGGAGTTCTCCGCCATTGATGCGGCGATCAACGGCAATCGCGCCACCTGCGGCGTCGAGCTGAACTGGAGCGCCGCGCAGAGCCGCTGCCCCTCCAATACGGATGTGAGCTATCGGATCGAGCGCTCGACGCGCCCGGACTTTCAGACCTCCGAGGTGATAGCCGCCGCGCAGATCAGCACCAGCCTCCTGGATGCAGCGGTGCTTCCAGACCAGGCCTACTTCTACCGGTTGAGCGCCAGTGACGGCGCAGGCAACACCCGCAGCGACGCTCGAGTGCTGTCGGCGACGCCCTCGCCCGCAGCGGGGCCAAGCGCGCGCGGCTTCGTCGATGACGTCGACAACCGCGCCTACGCCACGCTCGAAGGCCCGTGGCAGTTCTCGACCGTCGCCAGCAGCGGCAGTTTTGGCTATCACAACGGCCCCGACGGCCAGAACTACGGCGCCAACGTCTGCGCTTCCCTGACCCTGCCGGCGCTGCGGCTGGGCCCGGATGCGCGACTCGACTACAGGGCCCGCTTTGCGATCGAGCGGAACTGGGACGGCGTGGTGGCACAGATCTCGACCGACGACGGCCAGACCTGGGCGTCCTTGGCGCCTGCGGGCGGCTTCCCCGGCAGCTTCGCCGACACCGGCAGCCCGCCGGTCAACGCCTGCGGCTTCCCGGCCAGCCAAGGCGCCTTCAGCGGCACCAATGGCGCGCAGTTCGTCGACTACGGCAGCTCGCTCAGCAGCTACGCTGGCGAAACCGTGCTGATCCGCTGGGTGTTCTCCTCCGACTCGGCGGAAGAAGAAACCGGCTTCGATCTCGACGAGATCCGCATCAGCAGCAGTCTCGACTCGCTGATTTTCCGCAGCGGCTTCGAGCCCGGCGAATCCGCCGCGCCCCCCGGCGGCAGCGCGCAGTGCAACTTGCCTGAGTAGTTACCCGAACGGGCGCGCCGGTATTTGCCGGCGCGGAACGCGTCAATCCCTTTGAGACAGTCAGTTCAAGAGTTCACTGTCATTTTTTCATCCGTTTGGTGGGGACGACTGGCAATTTCGTTGCTGCCAAGCGCGTGTGGCAGGGTCACGACGGATGCCGGCAGCGG
>Ga0335395_10000271_pt1 | contig 32833 bp, 24 predicted proteins | sample MAT02_FD_205744 | JGI IMG/M metagenome (GOLD analysis project Ga0335395, IMG submission 205744) | Freshwater microbial communities from Lake Fryxell liftoff mats and glacier meltwater in Antarctica - MAT-02 (spades assembly) (version 2) ... | reverse complement strand
CAGCTTGTCGCAACTTTTGAGCCAACTGCTGCAAAGCTCGCACCGAAGCAATTTCAGGAGCAGTATCATTCACAAGCCAGTCATCATCAACGCGAAAAATTGATTTACGAATTGCCAGCCCGATCGGCCCTAATATATTGTAGTAAGTAATCGGTTTCAGCCACTCCTGAATTTTTTCAGATTTATCCAACAACTCCGACAAATACTGATAATTGCGAATAGGGAATTGGGTATTGTTACTACTGTCAACTGCCAACTGCCAACTGCCAACTGACTTCTCCAGACTTTGCAGTGCGGGTAGGAAAATAGAAGTGCGATCGCCCTCAAATTCTGCATTGAGCGCCCGCTCCCGCTGCACCAAACGCCACAAACCCGGCAAATTCGGCAAAATCTTCGCCAAAGGCGGCTTACCCATCTTCTGCCCTCTGAGCAAAAATTCCAAACCCTGCTCCGGCAATCCCATCATCCGAAAGATTTCGCCCAACAAAGTCGCATTGAAATAGGCGTGAGAACCCAGCAAAGTCGCCGTTTCAGTAAAGTTTAAATTAACAGCTCTTTCCCCTAAAACAACCTTAAATATTTCTCCCCAAACCCCGCAAGTCAAGGGCCGATTAATCGACCAAGTTAGCGGGCGAATTGCGCCGGGAATCACTTCTGCTGCAATAGTTCGCGTCCAAAACGGCTGCAAATTAGTAATCGGGCGGCTTTGCAAAATCCAAACTTTTTCGCCATCCCAACTCCACTCAATATCCTGCGGGATTCCGTGAAAAAAGGCTTCGATTGCTTGCGCTTGTTTAACTAATTCTGCTATAATTTGTTTGTCAATAATTGAACCAATTTCGAGTTCGTTTAAGTTTTGTATTAAAGTTTCAGGCTGAGTAAAATCAATTTCCAAATGCAGCGGAGTAACTTGTCCGCCGACAACAGATTCAGCACCTCCCGGCAAAGCTTCAATAATTATCTGGGAATCTCCATCTAAAGGATTGCGGGTGAACATAACTCCGGCGACTTTGCCCTGAATGTAAGGCTGAATCAAGACAGCCATTTGGGTATCGGGGAGTTGTCGCTGGCGGCGGTAAGCAACAGCTTCGGAAGTCCAATAAGACTGGCGACAGCGGTTAATCCCGTCGAGCAATTCTGCTTCAGTCAAAACAGGCCCAATGGTTTGATATTGTCCGGCGGCAGAACTCGTATCGCCATCTTCTCCCGCTGCCGAAGAGCGCACAATCATGCGGTTGGGGATTTTCGCTTTGATGTTTTGGATTACAGAATTATTGCTGAAAAGGCGATCAGATTTTCCATTATTTCCTCTGCCTATTTTCTTGTTCTTAACATCCGTTAAATCCGTTACAGAATCCGCTGCCGAACTGCCCTCTTCCCTCTTTCTTCCATCCGTTAAATCCGTTACAAAATCCGCTGCCGAACTGCCCTCTTCCTTCGATGGTAAGACAAAACCAGCAGGAACATTAAAACCAGCGCGTTTTAGTTGAGACAATTTCGCGGCTTTATCGCCGCAGATTGTAGCATCCAACGAGTCATCTAGAGAAAACAATTTTTGCGATTTAGATAAAGCCATATCATCACCCTGACGAAGACTAATTGTGAAGAGTAAAAATGCTAATCCTGTTGCTGCTAAAAATTCTGCTGCATTTTGCCGCCACACCCAAACCCAGATTGGCGTGCACAGACAGCCACAGCGGGTAGCAAACAGCCTTGCCCGATCGCCCTTACCAGCCAAACCCCACACCAGCAAGCCCGAAATGCCCGATGTGATAGCCACTGGCGGCGAAAATGCGAAAATACCCCAAACAGCATTGGTCACGCCACCACCACGGGCGATCGCATATCTACCTGCAACTAGAGGAATTAAGACAGTAAGTGCGATCGGTATTTGATCCGGGAACCAAAATCGCGCAGCCAACACTGGTACGATCCCTCTGGCAATTTCCGCTAACACCGCAACAATTCCAGCAACTTTGCCTCCGTGAATGAAAGCAGCCGACACGCCAACATTCCCCGTGCCCAATCGCCTTAAATCTTTACCAAAAAGAGCTTGCACCATCCATTGAGTCAGTGGCAAAGCACCAAGGGCGAAACTAGCGACTAACAACAATTCGATCGACAATGACATAAAATTAGCCCTTCACTTTCAATCTCTAAGTATTATGGCTGCAATTTACTCATTTTTTCAGTCTTGAGACATATCAACAAAATGCCATTAGCACCTAGAATTATACCAAGCAGCGTAAATAAGGATTTAATTATCATGACAGATGTCAACTTAACGGCTCCGATCGCAGTTCTTGTTGTGGGATTTGTGTCAGCGGTTAGTATCGGCTCCATCGCTTGGTACAACTCCAAGCGCCCCCCCGGTTGGGAGTCCAAAGAGCGTCCTGATTTCGTCCCAGAAGTTGATAAAGACGATTTGATTTCTGATGTTTCTGATTCTAAAAGTAAATAGAACAAAGTTGTTTTAGGTCAAAAAAAACAGAATCCCCAGATACCTGACTGCTTAAAGAAGTCGGGTATCTCACAGAAATCTGAAATCTAAAATTGATTGATTGATTCAGAAGCTCGATCGCCCGTTACAATAAATAAGAGCCGGCACCGCCTTTTGCAATGAATCCAGAATCAACTCTCGCCAGACTACAAGCTACACTCCCCGACGGAAAACTGCCTTCTAGCTACGGGGTATACTTCAAAAACACCCTAGTAGCCCTGTGTCACGCCCTAGAAGACCACATCTTGCAAACCAGCGGCGGAGACGATATCGCACTCCAACCCCTAGTTTTGGTGACATTTCAGCAGGGAAAATGGTATTTGCAAGAAGCCGATCGATACCTCGATATTGCTAAGGCCTCTCGGCAGGTTGTCATCGGTGCAGTAGCCGACAGCGGTTTCGCCACCCACAAAACCGGTCAATTAGAAAATGTATCTTTAATAGAACTCGATGAGATCGATCCCATCATCCAAGAATGGAATTTAATCATCCTCGCCCCGACATACAAAGCAATGGTGCTTTGCCGAGAACTTTCAGCCCAGGAATACTTGCCCGAAGGCAAGCCTGATGTAGATACAGAGCGAAAATTCTACGGTTTGTGGTCGTTTGACCAGTCGTTAGTGTCGGCGGCAGCAGAAATTTTTATAGAACAAACGCGACATTATAATTCGCCCCTAGCCGACAGTTTGCTAGAAATTCATCACCAAATTCTCGCAACCAAAGGCCCGCCCTTGGCAGATATTAGCGGCGTAGTAACGCGGATCGTCACTTACCTGCAAAGTTCTCAGCAGCAAATGGTGGCAATTAATCGCCAAACCCGCGATTTGTGGGAATTGGAAGGTCAAGCTTTGCGCGTCAGCCGGAATTTGAACGCTAACAAATTGCAAGCTTTTCTGCGGATGGCCCAGCGCGTGGACGAACGCGATACTTCAAATCCCACAGCGTCTTTGCAGGTGGCGGCTTTGTCTGAAACTTTGGGTCAATTGCTGGATTTGCCGGCTTTGCAGTTGCGTCGTCTACGGCTGGCGGGATTGCTGTTTCGAGTCGGCTTGGTTTCTGCCCCGAATCAGGTGTTCGATCGCACTTCCGATCAATTCGACCAACAGACTCTGGCATTTTGGCGCGATCGCAGTTTCATCGGTTCCCAACTCCTGCAAGCAATGCCGGAACTAGCACCTGTTGCCGAAATTGTCAAGCACAAACTGGAAAATTGGGACGGCAGCGGCAGGCCCGAAGGTTTGCGAGGCGAAGAGATACCGATAGCTTCGCGGATTGTGGGCTTAGTCGCTTGTTTTCAAGATTTGACTCAACCGCGTGGCGATCGTCCAGCTTTGAGTTTGACGGCCGCCTTGGAAAGGTGCCGGGAACTGTCGGGAACTCGCTTTGATCCGGCTTTGGTGGAAACTCTCGGCAACGTCGTCAGACTCGCAGAAATGGGCTTGATGGAGCTACCAACGCGCCCTAGTCAACTCCCTAATATCTGGTTGGAGGATTTGGGCGATCGAACTCCCGCAGCAGCCCCGGCATTATAGAATAGACTTGAATTGCAAAAGTTTGTAGGGTGCGCAATGCGCACCGGTTCAACTTGCTGAAACGACTGTCAACCGGTGCCGACGGGAGTGGGCGACCAACTAGACGAGCAATTGCATAAATCTTTCATTGATAGATCAACCGCAGATATAAGGCAGATCAACACAGATCAACGCAGATAATTTCCAGATAATTGCAACTTTTGCAATCTTGTCTAATCAACCGGTGCGCAGTGCACACCCTACAAACTGCCAACTGACAACTGCCAACTGACAACATGACAACTGCCAACTGCCAACTGCCAACTGCCAACTGCCAACTGACTAAAAACTAATGATTAATGACCTCGAAGCCATACGCAAAGGCAAAATTCATCTGTTGGCCGGCCTAGATTTAGCCGGCGCAGACTTAGCGGGAGCCGATCTCGCCGGTGCAGACTTGTCTCAAGCCAACTTGACAGGAGCCAATCTCGCCGGCGCTAACTTGCAGCGGGCGGTGCTGCGAGCCAACCTTCGCGGTGCTGACTTGAGCGGCGCAGATTTGCGGGGCGCAGATTTGCGGAATGCTGACTTGCGCGGTGCTTCTTTTGCTAACGCTTTAGTCCGCGATGCCAGTTTTGGGGGTGCTTTTTTGACAGGGGCCTCGATCGGCAATTTAGATTTGACTGGTGTCGATTTGCGGGGCGCTGATTTGCGGGGCGCGAATTTGTCTCGGGCAATTTTGCAGCAGGCTGATTTGAGCAATGCTAATTTGTCGGGTGCTGATTTGTCGGGAGCTGACTTGGAAGAAGCTATCCTGAATGGAGCCGTACTGCGCGGCGCTAACCTAACCGGGGCTAATTTGCTTTGCGCCGCGATCGAACAAACTGTCTGGGATGGAGCTTTACTCGATCGCGCTTGTCTTCAAGGCACTCCGCTGAGCCCTTAAATTTCAAAAATGTTACTTTCAAGGCAGACAAACAAAAAAACATCCGCTTATGAAGTGAATAAGCACAAGTTATTTTAACAATTCTTAATGGGAGGCTATAATGGCGACTATAGATCAGCAAACGCATAAATGGTAGCAGCTTTGTTTAGCGGTACAGGGTTTCAAGGTCAAAGTGGCGATCGCCTTGTCAGCAAAGTAGCAGGAGCTGCGATCGCGGCCTTATTCAAACGTTCTGAAAAGGCAGAAGCCAACATCCGAGTCGAACCAGTAGCCAAACTCTTGCAGGGAAGCATCGACGGTTTCGACTTCGTTGGCAAAGGTATGTTGATGTACAACGGCCTGCGCATAGAAGTGATGGAACTCTACCTGCAAGCACTCTCAATTGATTTTGGGGCGATTTTTGCCGGTCAAGTAAAATTGCGACAGCCTACCCAGGCAAATATGCGAGTAGTCTTAAGTCGATCGGATTTAACCACCTCATTCAACACCCCTTTTGTAGTTGAAAAACTCCAGAAGCTGACTTACCAAGACCAATCTCTGAACTTTCAAAACACTGAAGTCAGCTTCGGGGCCGACAAATCTATTCGGCTTCAGTCCGAGATTACGATCGGCAATTCCAGCGAACCAGTCAACATAGATATTACTGCCCAATTGCAAGTAGAAGACCGACGCAAAATCCAATTTGTCAGCGTTACTTACGGCGGCGGGGAGCAAGCAATAGACTTGGCTCAAGCTATAATTGCCCACGTAAATAACTTGCTAGACTTAGACAAATTTGCCCTCGAAGGCACTCAACTGCGAGTAGACAGGTGTCGAGTCCAAAACGACGAGCTGGTTTTCTACGGTTGGGCTGGTATCGAACAGTTCCCCAAAGGCAAGCGCTAAACCTCAGTCTACTGAGTTGGGCAAATCCGATTGGTTTGAGGAATTTTATACTTAACAACAAAACCCGCACAAGTGGGTTTTGCTATTTTAGCCACAGTTTGGAAGCTGTGGCGTTGCTAGCGTAACGTTGCTCTATATTCCGGCGTATTTCCAGAACTAATCTGTGGCGGATTTAATTTGTCAGCTACTGCGTACTTAAATTCTTTTGAGGTGAGAATTTATAGCGCACCATCAAGCTTAAATTTAAATGCAAAATAGCTTATTCCCTGCGATTCTAGATATCGTCTCAAAATCAGCACTCAGGTTGAGGCGATCGCACAAATTAGCTTGATAAACTAATCTAATGACTTGTACCCTAGACAAGAGACACCCCGTTTCTTGGTAAATGCTCTGGCAACTCTAATTTATCCTAAAAACCGGGTTCATGAGCATGAGCCCAATAGAAAATAAATAACCCCAAAAGAGGAAAAATGCTTGGATTATATTTATTTGGTCTCTACATCGCAGTCTTGTCCGTGTTTGCCGCGCCCAGCCGCCGCGGGCCAGAGAAATGGTGGGTAGAAATCGTCACAAATTTGCCCCGTTGTACCTACTATTTTGGCCCCTTCGACACCGACAAAGAAGCCTCCAGCAATACTCCAGGCTACATCGAAGACTTGGAAAGCGAGGGAGCCAAAAGAGTTAGCATCCGCATCAAACGGTGTCATCCTTCCGAGATCACCATCTGCGAAAGTGAATTCTCAGAGAGTATCGCTGCTTAATAATGTTTATATTTCAGCAAGCTGAAATCGGGTTTTTTGACTCAGATACTGCGTCTCTCGTGAGAAGTATCGGTTAAATAACCCGGTTTCGCCGCGTCAAGAGTGCGTCAGTTATGGTGGAGTTTTCAATTAACTCAAGCCTCAACAATAAGATAAAGTATCGTCTTCTCCTAGTCCTTGTCTTGCGGACTTTGTAGTTGTAGCCGCGGCTTAAAAATCGGTATCTTCTCCACCAAAATGATGATTTTAGCCAGCATTTAGTCTCAACAATTACCGCGGCTAAATCAGCACTGAGGACGATTCGATCGAGCTATTTGTCTTGATAGATTAAGAAGATTAAAAACTACTTGACTTCTGGGAGACCTACTATGTTCGGACTGTATTTATTCGGTATGTATGTGGCTGCTTTCTGGATACTGACTCAACCAATCGGAAGCAGTAGAGGTCGCGAGTGGTGGGTGGAAGTTGACACAGATTCGCCCAACCGCACCTACTACTTTGGCCCCTACGACAGCAAGGATGAAGCTTCTGATAACACCAACGGCTACATCAAAGACTTGGAGAAGAAAGGAGCTAAAAAAATTAGTATTAACATCAAGCAAGGTCGTCAACCCAGTCAGCTAACAGCTAACGATGAGTAATACCAAATTAGGTTTAAGAAGGTTCCCGTCACCACGAATCAAGCTGTTGGCAGTTCATAGTTTATGCTAATTGCTAGTTTCGATTAGCCACGAAGGGCGATCGATAACTTTCAAAACTCTACGCTCTGACTGCCAACATCAATTACAGCACAAAAAGTACAGTATGTGTTGATTTTTTGTAAATAATACCCAAACTCAGATAACTGGGTACTACTTTGCAATCATCGATTATTCTAGCTAGCGAGTATTCATTTTTTGGGGATATAGCTATTGCCTATCTAGATCATCCGATCGAGTTAAGTTGACACTTCCGTCCACCAAAAACTTAATTTATACTCCTGTCAACAATCTGAAAGCATGGGGTTGAGCGTAGTAGGCAGAAAGCCATCTTTTTTGGCAACCTGTCTGAGTTGATGTACTCCCCACAACCCTTAACAATTTGCGAGTATTTTGCCATCATGATTAAGATTAAATCACCATCTGATTGAGAGTATTCCGGGGATTAAAAGTGCGATTTGCTTTGATTTTCTCGTAAAACTCTCGTTCCTCGGCGGTGAGTTCTTTCGGTGGTACGATCGCAATTTTGACCAACAAATCAGTCCGTTCATCTTTCTTCGGTTTCGGCCATCCTTTGCCCCGCAACCGCAAAGATTGGCCCGATCGCATCCCCGCCGGAAATTTTACAGTTATCATACCTTCAGGCGCCGGCACTTCAATTAAAGCTCCCAACACCGCTTCGTCGGGAGTTATCGGCACTTCGCAAACCAAATTCTCTCCGTCAAACTGGAAGAAAGCGTGAGGCAAAACTTCTAATTTTAGGTACAAATCTCCCTGCTGCTTTGTATACGGGTCAACTTGGCCTTTGCCTTTTACCCGAATTTTGCTGCCCGTTTTCACTCCCGCAGGAATCGAAACTTCCCCCGTGGCGACTCGTTTAGAAGTGCCTCGAAATGCTTCTCCCAGAGTCAGGGAAATCGTCACCTCAGTGTCGCGAGAGGTTCCTGGGTTGCGGTTTTCATACCCCGGGAAATCTTCAAATCCGCCACCACCGCCAGTGCGGTAGTTATTGTAATTCCACTGGCCATTGCGGCCATTACCTCCACTGTTACTGGCTGCGCGCCCAAGCAAGGCATTGATAAATTCGTCAAAACTGCCGTACTCGCTGAAGTCAACCCCGCCAAAATCTACCGCATTACCGCCCCCGCCTGGCCATCCGCCGGGAGTTGTCGCCGCTTGCTTCCAATATTGACCGTATTGGTCATATTTTTTGCGTTTTTCTGGGTCTGAGAGCACTTCGTAAGCTTCGTTAACTTCTTTAAAACGAGCTTCGGCTTCTTTGTTCCCTGGGTTCATGTCCGGGTGATATTTTCGGGCTAGTTTGCGGAAAGTTTTTTTAATTTCGTCAGCGCTGGTGGTTTTGTTGAGTCCCAAAATAGCGTAATAGTCTTTAAAATCTGTTGCAGCCATTCAGCAATTCCTCTTTATTAGTTATTAGTTGTTAGTTGTTAGTTGTTAGTTGTTAGTTGTTGGTTGTTGGTTGTTAGTTGTTAGTTGTTAGTTGTTGGTTGTTAGTTGTTAGTTGTTAGTTGTTGGTTGTTAGTTGTTGATTGTTAGTCGTTGGTTGTTAGTTGTTAGTTGTTAGTTGTTAGTTGTTAGTTGTTGGTTGTTAGAAAGAATAAATCCCAAATTAGCAGGATGGCGAATTATAGCAACCGTACCCGACAGTGAGGAGGTTCTCGCATTGCACTTCTTCCTTCTTCCTTCTTCCTTCTTCCTTCTTCAAATTATAGGTTATCAAAGGTTTGGAGTCGATCGAGTTCGGTTGTTGCTTTGCGGGACATCGCAATTTCCGCACCCCGCTGCTGTTGGAGATTTTGACGAGTTGTGTGTCTTCGCGATTTTGGCGTGGCTGCGAGAGCACATGAGAGTGCGGCGGGCGTTCAGGCGAGCCGGGGATAGCTGCTGCGGTTGTTGGCGCGAGCTCTCTTGAGGGTTGACTGGTGCGGACGATCGATCTTTTTTTGTATCCGCTCAATAAATCGGGGTAGACTACCGTGTTGGGAACGATTTTGCGATGTTTGAGGCTCGTCAGTGAGCGATTTCCCCCGATTTATTGAGCGGATACCTTTTTTTGCTCTTTTTTTCTGAATGTGCGATCAAACTTTTCTTTCTCTAGCTTTTCACCAAATGCAAATCCTAGCACTTCTCATCAGCAAGTCCGGTCGAATCTGCCTTAATTGTGACGATATTATACCTTAAAGTGCGCAGTAATTCCACAATCTTTCCAGATATTTTTACCTCACCCCAGATCGGTGCTATACAATCTTGTTTTTACAGCCTCTTCATAGATTTAAGTCAACAAAACATCACATTTTTTTTTAATTACTTTGTTAACTAGAACACACACATTAAAAAAAATTAAGATAGGATGGTAACTCAATAAGTTATTAACGCTACCAGAGTGCTAACATGATCAATTATTTGCTAAGTTGGCCTTGCGGCTGCTGCGACGATTGGAAAGATAGTTCCGAGAGTTGTGTTGTACTCAGAAATGGGCAGCGCATTTGTCAGTCATGCTACGATCGCAAATACCAGAATCAGAAGCTATTCGCCAGACGCAGGCGATCGAACATATCTGTCTCACAACAGGCGGTAACAGAGACAGTGCCATATTAATGCTCGGTGCTCTTACCCTGCAAGCATTTCGACAACCTTGCATTAGCAGTTGCCATTAATAATGCACTAAAAAAATAATTAATTTCGTCATCAGTCACCAGTCATCGGTCATTGGTAATCTGTCACTAATTTAGTTATTTATCATCAGTCACTTTCCGACAGGTAACAGATTTTAACTTAAAAAACTAATGACTGACAACTAATGACTAATGACTAATAACTAAATGATAATTCCATCAGGAATCGTGGCATTTTTCAGGACTACGACAATGCCGCTGCGGATGTAAAAACCTTGATTTTCGCGGTTAGCTTCTTCCACTCTGTCTTTATTAATGATTTGAACATTGCGGCCGATGCGAGCATTTTTATCCACAATCGCGCGACGAATTGTAGTATCTGCACCGATACCGAGGGCGACGCCGCCGTGATCCAAATTTGAATGCCTTTCAGCGTCTGGTTCGTAGAAGTCAGCACCCATAACCAGAGTATCTTGAATCGTACATCCAGCTTCAATGCGCGATCGAACTCCCAACACAGAATGGTCGATGCGGCACTGCTTGAGAATGCAGCCTTCAGCAATAATCGATTCAGTCACGTGAGTATCTAAAAGCTTAGTCGGCGGCAAGAAACGCGGGCGAGTGTAAATTGGCGCATTTTCATCGTAGAAACTGAAAGGCGGCTGAGGCTGTTTTGTCAGCGCCAAGTTAGCATCATAAAAAGCCTCAATGGTTCCGATATCTTCCCAGTAATCGTCAAACAAATAAGCTTGAACGTTATGATTTTTTGAAGAATTCGGAATAATCTCTTTACCAAAATCAGTTTGGTTTGGAGATTCTTTCAGGAGTTTAATCAAAACTTCTTTTTTGAAGACATAAATCCCCATCGAAGCAATGTAAGGATTTTCTTGAGCCTGCTGCGCTGTCAGTCCCAGTTTAGTAGTATCCACCTGCATTTGTTTGAGCGCATCGCCTTTTGGCTTTTCGCTGAAAGAAGTAATGCGGCCGTTGTCGTCGATTTTTGTCAAACCAAAATCCGAGGCCCGCTTCTCGTCCATTGGCAAAACCGAGAGGGTGATATCGGCATTGGTTTGGCGGTGTCTCTCCACAAACTTCTGGTAGTCCATGCGGTAGAGGTGGTCGCCTGAAAGAATCAAGTATTCGTCAACATCCCACTGTTCTAGCAGCGAGAGATATTGGCGAACTGCGTCGGCTGTCCCTTGAAACCAGTTGGGGTTTTCCTGGGTTTGCTGGGCGGCGAGCACTTCGACAAATCCCTCGGTAAATCCAGAAAACTGGTAGGTACGAGAGATGTGGCGGTTCAGGGATGCCGAGTTGAACTGGGTGAGGACGTAGATTTTGACTATTTCGGAATTGATGCAATTGCTGACAGGAATATCGATGAGGCGATATTTGCCTGCGAGGGGAACTGCGGGTTTGGCTCGCAGTTTGGTTAGGGGGTAAAGGCGGGTGCCGACACCGCCACCGAGGATGATGGCTAAGACTCTTTTCAAGGAACTTTCTCCCTAGGATCTATGAACTCTTCAAGTCCAGTGTCCGATGGTGAGGGCATCTTGACAAGGGGGGGAAGGAGGAAGTTTTGAGCGATGAGTTCAGTCGCTGGCGCAGAAACCGGGTTGTTTAATCCAAATACTTCGTTCAAACCCTCGACAAGAGTTAAAAAACTCGGTTTATGAAAGTTGGAGTGCGTCCGGGACTGGTGTTATGAGTTTGAAGTTTTGAGTTAAAATACTCATCAATCAATAATGGATATTTAAAAAAGTTTTAAGTTGTGAGTTGAAATACTCATCAATAAATAAGGGCAGTTTAATGAAAGAATAAGGTTCGGGGTTTTGGTTGTTAATTACAAGTTGTCTGGGTTAATTCTCCCTTCTGTCAATTTCTCGATCGAGCCTCGATCGCGCTTATTGTTTTTGTTGTAGACCGATCGCACTTTGGGCCCCAAGATCGCTCTTGTTATGCTTGAGTTTGATCCCGTTGTTTTTGCTGGCGTTCCTCTTCTCAGAGGCGAGTCCAACTCCACAGCACTCAGGAAGCGCCGCCCGTCGGGACGATCGAGTTATAGGGTAGAATCTGTTTTAAATTTTGGATAGACTGCAAATTTGTGTGATATTTGGCGATCGGTCGATCGACAAAACTTGACAAGCCGTGTCTATTCTCTACCAAAAGCTAGATCCGCTAGAAACCTCTGATACTGTACCCTAAGCCGTAAAAGCTAGGAAAAGTGTATGCAAATTCAAACGCCTGACTGGGTTAAACACGCCGTATTCTACCAAATATTCCCCGATCGCTTTGCAAAAAGCAAACAGCCCCGCAAACGACTGCTGCAAAACTTCATGTGGGAAGAATGGCACGAAATCCCTACCCTGCAAGGCTACAAAGGAGGCGACTTGTGGGGCGTTATGGAACAGCTAGATTACTTGCAAGATTTAGGCATTAATGCCATTTACTTTACCCCCATTTTTCAGTCGGCCAGCAACCACCGCTACCACACCCACGACTACTATCAAGTAGATCCGATGTTGGGCGGCAATCCAGCTTTTAAAGAACTTCTAGACGCAGCCCACGATCGCGACATCAAAATCGTCCTTGACGGCGTATTCAACCATGCCAGCCGCGGCTTTTTCTTCTTCCACGACATCCTCGAAAACGGCCCCCATTCTCCTTGGCTCGATTGGTTTAAAATTGAAGGCTGGCCGCTATCCGCCTACGACGGCAATTTTCCTGCTAATTATGTCGGTTGGGACGGCAATCGAGCGCTGCCTGTATTCAATCACGACAATCCAGAAGTGCGAGAGTACATTATGGAAATCGCCGAATATTGGATTAAATTCGGCATTGACGGCTGGCGGCTGGACGTTCCTTTTGAAATTAAAACAGAGGGATTTTGGCAGGAATTTCGCGATCGAGTGAAAGCTGTTAATCCCGAAGCTTATATTGTCGGCGAAGTCTGGGAAGATGCGAGAGAATGGCTCGATGGCAGTCAATTTGACGGGGTGATGAATTATCTTTTTGCTGCGCCGACTATTGCTTTTGCAGCGGGCGATAGAGTAGATATGAACCAATTAGAAGGTCGTTCTTATTATCCCTATCCGGCGCTGTTTGCCAAGCAGTACGGGGAGAAGATTCAAGAAGTTTTGGAATTATATCCGTGGGAAATACAGCTAACTCAACTAAATTTGTTGGCCAGTCACGATACTGCGAGGTTGCTGTCAATTGCTGGAGACGATCGAGCTAGTGTCGAAATTGCGACTTTGCTGCTGTTAACTTATCCCGGAGCTCCCAGCATTTATTACGGCGATGAAGTTGGTTTACCCGGTGCTCTCGATCCCGATTCTCGCCGTAGTTTTCCCTTAGAAGCTCACTGGGAACTTGATGTTTTAGATTATCACAAACAGTTGATAGCTTTGCGCCACAAATACGCCGCCCTCCGCACTGGGACTTACCAAATTCTGTTTGCTGAAGGCACGGTTTACGTTTTTGCCCGAATTTTGGGGGATGAGGAAATAATTGTGGCGGTGAATGTGGCAACTCAAGAGGTAAAGGTGAGTTTTGAGACTCCAAGTTTGAAATTTTCTCACGATAAATTGCTGTTTGGCAAGGGTGAGTTTGTTTGGGAAGGTGAGGGAGAAACTCGGAAGCTAGCGTTGAGTCTGCCGGCGCGATCGGGTTTAATTATCGGTACTGCTAATTAGCGATTCACTAATTAATCGGGTTAGCAGTTGGGCAATAATCACGGCATTTATAGATCGCAGGACTTACGCATCCAGACCAAAGAAACCGGGTTTTTGACCTAATCTGTGAGTGAAAACGAAATATTTGTGTAAAAAAACCCGGTTTCTGGCCACCCGTCTGTCACAAAGACAGGCATCAGCCGTCCTAAGCGCTGAAAAACTACCAGTTCTTTCTCAGGATATATAATGCAGCGCCTAAAGATATTAGCGCAGTTCCCTCGGTTGAGCCGCTGGTTTGCTCAAAATTTAGGGGTGAGCACCCTTCGCAAAGAACAAGTCTATTTGGAAATTGCTCAGTCGGTGACGCTGACAGATGCCAGCTATTGGATTCAAGTTTTGTTTTCTGCTGGGATTGCTACCCTGGGACTGGTGTTGAATAGTCCGGCCGTCATCATTGGCGCGATGCTGATTTCACCTTTAATGGGGAGTATTTTGGCAAACGGGCTGGCTTTGGCTGCTGGGGATGCGATTTTGGCGCTGCGGGCTGTTGTTAATTTAATTTTGAGCTGCGGGCTGGCTATTTCCTTTGCGGTTGTGTTGGTATTGATTTTGCCGTTTCAGGAAATGACCGACGAAATTCTGGCGAGAACTCAGCCAAATTTGCTGGATTTAGTTATTGCGCTGTTTTCTGGGGCTGTGGGGGCGGTGGCTATTTGCAAGGAGGCTAAGGGGGTTGTTACGTCTATTCCGGGGGTTTCGATCGCGGTGGCGCTGATGCCGCCGCTTTGTGTTGTGGGTTATGGTATTGCGACGGCGGTGAGTGTGAGTCCTGGGAGCGGGTTGGCGGTGGCGCAGGGGGGAGGACTGCTGTTTTTTACGAATTTAGTCGCTATTACGTTTATGGCGATGGTGGTGTTTTTGCTTCTGCACATTGATAGCTTTCCGGTGCGGCAGCGGGTGCGTGCGTGGCGGGAAAGCAATTCAGAAAGCATTTGGATGCAGTCGTTGGTCGATCGAATTCCGGCGTCGGATCGATTGAAGCGCATCGGTAGTTTGCCAAGTCGCCTGCTGCTGATTTTGATGACTATTTTATTGACTTCGATTCCTCTGTATCAATCTTACAATCAACTTAGGGACGAAATCTCTCGCAAGCAGGAAGAGAATCGACTGCGTAATAGCGCCACAGACATTTGGCAAAAAAACTTTGGTAAGTTTGCTGATGGCAAAGTCCGATCGTACATCAGCCAACTTTCGTTTCGAGAACAAGATACTAAATTGGTTGCCCAACTTCAGGTGGTTACTGGCAAAGTCTACACCAAAACCGAACGAGAGCAATACAAGCAACTGCTGTCGGCGAAGTTGCGGAGGCCGTTGGACTCAATTGGTCTGAATCTGATTCAAATTCCTATAGCTTCTAACGACGTGTTACCAATAGTTCCAGAAAAAATCGAGGCAGCGCCACCCCCCACAATTGCCGAATTGCAATCCAGTTTTTTGAGTAGCCTGGAGTCTGCCCTCGATTCCGTGATTTTACCTCTCCCGGCCCAATTGGTCAGTTATCAGGCGATTACCAGCCGGGTGGTGCCGTTAAAAATTCAAATTATTTACTTTAGTCCGCGGGATCTCGATCGCGACGGACAAGCGCTGCTGGTTAAGGATATCCGCAGTCAATTAAATTACCCGACAGCGCAGGTCAATTTCAATCGGATTGCGCCGGTGGCTGGAACGGTTACTTTTGCGTTAAATCAAGCTCAAATTCCGCCAAATCAAACTCAATTACTCGATCGACTGGGTAAGACGGTACAGCAAAATCCTAAATTGCAGATTGAAATGAGTTCCGGTCAAGCGCCCTCGGAAGTTGGAGCGCCGGCGATCGGGCGATCGATGGCGGTTCGCACTTATTTGCAAACAAAATGGCAAATTGAGCCCGATCGCTATACTACTAAAACTGAAACTGCAACTCAACCAATTGTCGAGTTGAAAACAGTTCTCAAAAAACCGCCCCAAAATTCCTCACCTTCTGTTCAGCAGGATGCAGTTGAAGGAGAATTGACACCCTGACTGTTTTTAACGCTGGTATCCTAAAAGCAGGTATCTTTTTTTTTGCCGGTCAAACGTCTATGCAATCCGATAATTACAAATAGGAAATTTTTAAAATGATAGAAACGAGTCTACAAGAAGTGGGAATCGAAGACAATCTGAAGCAATTTTTGCTGGTGCTTTCAGTTTCTTTGAGTGTGGCAACTCTGCCACAAATTGTTAGTTGGTTGCATCGAATTCCCTATACGCTGCTGCTGGTGATTGTAGGTTCTGGGCTGGCTTTGGTCGATGTGCGATTGGTGAATCTTTCGCCTGAATTGATTCTGTTGATTTTTCTGCCGCCGCTGCTGTTTGAAGCTGCTTGGAATTTGAAGTGGTCGAGTTTGAAACAGGATTTAATTCCTATTTGTCTTTATGCTGTGTTCGGCGTGCTGATTTCCATTACAGGTGTGGCAATTGGTTTGAATCAATTTGCCGGTCTTTCTTTGGGAACTGCGCTGATGATTGGGGCTACCCTTTCAGCTACCGATCCGGTTTCGGTAACGGCTTTGTTTCGGGAGTTGGGGGTTGAGAAGCGTCTCAGCACTTTGATGGAAGGCGAAAGTTTGTTTAATGACGGAATGGCGGTTGTGGCGTTTGGATTTCTAGTTGCTTTTGCTCAGGGGACTGCTAATTTATCGCCAGGGCCAATTTTGCTGGAGTTGATAACTGTGGTGGGGATTGGGCTGGGGATTGGCGGGCTGATCGGGTTTGCGATTTCTTATCTGACGCAGCGGTTCGATTTGCCTCTGGTGGAACAGTCTCTGACGTTGGTTTCGGCCTACGGTACTTATTTGATTGCGGAGGATTTGGGCGGATCGGGGGTGATTGGAGTCGTCACGACGGGGCTAATTTTGGGCAATTTTGGCTCTCGCATCGGGATGAATCCTCGCACTCGGATTATTGTGACTGAGTTTTGGGAATTTTTAGCCTTTTTTGTGAATTCGATTGTGTTTTTGCTGATTGGCGATCAGATTCGGTTTGGGAGTTTGGCCGAAAATTTGGATGAGATCGCGGTGACGATTGTGGCGGTGATTGTAACGCGGGCGATCGCGGTTTACGGATTGGGAAGTCTCAGTAACCGTTTTGCGGGGTCGTCCATTCCGCTGCCCGATCAAACGGTGCTGTGGTGGGGAGGGCTGCGGGGTGCGGTGTCGGTGGCTTTGGCTTTGAGCGTGCCTGAAGGTTTGCCGGGCCGGGAAGTGGTGATTGCGACGGTTTTTGGGACGGTGCTGTTTACTTTATTGGTGCAGGGACTGACTATTCAGCCTGTTCTGGAAAAACTGGATCTGCTGGGGGATGGGCCGATGCGCGCGGAGTATTTGGAGGCGATCGCGCGTCGGGCGGCTTTGGGTAGGGTGCTGCAACGGTTGGGTGAGATGGAGGAACAGCCGGGGGTCGATCGGGAGTTTTATGAGTATCAAGAATCGCTGGTTAAGGGGGAACTCATGAGGATTGAGGCGGAGGTCGATCGGCTTCAAGATGAATATCCCGATCTCAGCACGTTTATTGCTGAGCAAATTCGAGCGGAGTTGCTGGCGATCGAGGCTGACACCTATGCTGAGTTTGTGCGATCGGGTCGCTTAAATCAAGAACTGTCTCTCTTTTTGGGGGTTGAAACAATGGAATAAAAACTATAAAGCAATACGGTTCACTTAAGACAGATTTCCCTGGCACACCCCTTAAAAAGGGGAGTAGGGGGTGGGACAAGAAAGCTCTTAAAGTCAACCCCTACTCCCCGACTATCCGGGGGATGCGAGGGGAATCTCCGGGGAATAAAAAATATTAAGTAAACTGTATTGAACTATAAATAACTTAGGCTAAAAAGAACAACTTTGACCTGCTATCCCGATTAAAAGCATGGTGGATTATCAATAGAATTATTATCACTAAGACCGCAGATGATAGAATTTAATAGGGTTTATTTGGTAATGACAAAAACAATCAATGTCTTCTTTATTGCCACACAACTGCCTTTAGATAATGGCGATCGCTTCCTGCAAATTATCCTAATTTTTTTAGCCGGAGGCATAGGAATATTAGCTGGAATGGTAGCGATCCCAACCTTGAGATTAATCTTAACTTGGTTTGCCCCAAGCTTATTGACAAAAACTTATATTCGTGTATTGTTTGCCTCTAGGAACCTAATTTTAATATTATTAACTCTGTCGGCGATGGAAGTCATGTTAATTTTTATAGCTCAAAGTACATGGCTCAAATTAATGGAATTTTGTTTTAGTGCCGGCATCACTTTCTGTAGCGGTTGGCTAGTGTCAAGTTTATTTCGAGACGTTTTTAATACCACAATTTTAGGCGCAACCTTTGAGTCAAACCCTAAAGTAAGAGGCGAGTCTATCTTTTTAATTCGCTATCTGGGAGACTTTGCGATCGGTGTAGCGGTGATTTTAGTTTTTTGCATTAGCCATAATATCAATATTGGGGGCATACTTGCTAGCTTGGGGATTGGAGGTATTGCTATTGCCTTTGCTGCTCAGAAAACTTTAGAACAATTTTTAGGAGGAATTGTATTAACTCTCGATCGCCCTTTTCAAGTTGGGGACTATATTGGCTTATCCGATGGGCCTATGGGCAAACAAGGCACTTTTGGACGAGTAGAAAGTATTGGTTTAAGGTCGACAAAAATTCGCACATCTGGGAAAGGCACTCTCACGGTTATTCCTAATAATTCCCTGACTCAAGCTACCATCGAGAACTTTACAGGCGCAAAGAAAGTCATGTCTGTAATGATGCTAGAGTTTCCCGAACAGGTATCTGCCGACGAGCAAGCACTAATCCGCAAAACCATCATGGAAAGCACTATGGACATTTTTGGTTTAGACTGGCGCAACACAGAGGTTTCCTTCAGTAACAACCAAGCCCAAATTTCTTTTTTCATTTTGGGTTCTAATGAATTATCTATGGAATTGAGACGGCAATTGCTGGATCTGGCTACCCAACAAATCACCAAACAACTCCAAAAACATAATATTTCTTTCACCATTAACCAACCAACGATTTATGTGGATGCTCCAATTCCTATTTAAGCGACCAATGAAGCAGATATTCTTATTTGCGATCGCTTTGTTTCTGGCGACTTTTCCGATGAGTTTTGCTTTAAGTGCTGACGGCCCTCGTTCTCCTATAGTAGTTGATGGCATTCCGCTATTTTATTTGCAACCTGTCGATCGGTTTTCAGCATTAGATCGTACCCAATTTGCCAATGATTTGCTGGCTGATGCGATCGCTAATGAGAAAGTCATAAATTTCGATGTGCGTAATGACCCTAATTCAAGCGCTACCTCAATTTCCTTAAACAAGAATTATTTGTTGACAGTTACAGCCAACGATGTTTTACCAAACTTTTCTTTGTCTCAACAAGCTAAGCAATGGGAAATTATTCTAGAAAAGGCGGTCGCTAAGGCTAAAAAAGAACGAACTCCACAATACATTTTGCAGAGAAGTTTGTGGGTTTTAATTGGCATAGGAATTATTATACTATTGCGGTTTTTGTTGGTAATTTTCGCCAAAATAGCTAAGTGGGAACCTGGTATTTTTACCAAGGTTATTTTTGGTTTTGCCTGGTTAGCGATCGCCCTAGTGAGTTCGGAATGGTTCCCGGTATTGCGAAGTATTCGCTATCAGATTTTTTCCCCATTTTCTCAGCCCCAGTGGCTAATGTTTTTAGGAGCATTAGGAGGGTCTTTTGTATTTAGTCAATACGCTCCAGCCTTACTGAGATTTGCCATCAAAAAGCTAGATATCCAATCAGCAGAAAATATTTATCTGGAAATTGTTCAACCGAGCGATCGCCTTGTGCAATTTTCAGTCCTCTGTATTTGTATCAGTTGGTCTCTGAACTTACTCGAAACATTAGTACCAGTTGTGTATGGGCTGCTCAAACCGATCGCAAATCTAGTTGTAGTTGGATGTCTGTATTGGTTATCCACAAAACTTACTAGCCGCTACCTGCGTACCTATGGATTGAAGTTTGGGGGGAAATTTAATCCCAGTAGCGATGATGCAATTTTAGTATTTGAGAGCGTGTTGAATGTCTTTATCTTTATTGTAGCACTGGTGACATTTGCCCGCAGCGTAAACTTTGACTTGATTGGTTTGGTTGCTAGTTTGGGGTTAGTTGGTTTAGCCGTCGCCTTTGCAGCCCAAAAAATTCTAGAACAACTCATTGCTACTTTAGTATTGTATTTAGATCGTCCTTTTGTTACTGGTGACTATATCCGTCTACCCGCTGGAGAGTTGGGCAAAGTAGAAAGTATTGGCTTGCGATCGACAAAAATTCGTTCTCTCGGTACGGGTACAATTATTGTGATGCCCAATTCTATCTTAGTCAGTGTAGAAATTGAAAACGTTACTCTTGCCAAAAAAATTATAGTGTTACTGTATATGGACTTTGCAAGTGCTTTAGGAGAACGAGAATATGCCCTAGTGCAGCAAGCTATCATGGAAAAAATTGCTTTCCTATCAGGAATCGATCCTAACAGCACAAATATTGCTCTCGCCGATGGATCTGGAAAAAGATTAAGGGTGAGTTTGGCAATTTTAGGATCTCAGGATAATGCGATCGAGGTGCGTAAACGCCTACTAGAGTTAGCAAGTGCTGAAATTGCTAAATCCCTTTCAGTCCACGGTATTGTGTTTACGATGGAAAATCCTACGGTTTATGTGCAGTCCCCTGCTACTATTTGAAGACAACGCTGCCCTTACGGAAAAACTGCTTTAAAATTTCTCCGGGATTTCTGTCCCAAGTGTCGATATGTTGGTAAATCAAGCCGTCCTCATCCATTTTGTAGGTAGAATAGCCATTAAAGAAAATCTGAGCTTTCCAGGGTACGCGCAGTGTCCCGCGCACAGTCCAATTTGCCACAATAGTATCAGGGGCTGTCTGGCTTACGTCGTGGAGGTCGAAGAAAATCTCGCTAAAAAATAGCTGGCCGTGAAATCGCAAAGTCCAAAAGATAATGCGATAGTTGATTTTTCCTTTAAATTTGTTGACGGGATCTTGAAAATAGATGGCTTTTGTGTAGATGTCGTAGGAGATGTCTTTCTCAAAAAGCGTCGGGAGATCCGCTTTCAGGGTGTCTACTGTTTGTTCTACCTGCATTTGATATTCGATCGCGCTCAAGCTACCACCTTGTGACAGTATTAATTTATAAGTTTAAATGAATAATCTCGATCGATCGCTGGAGTATCGCAGATTTGAGATTTCATCCAGCTCTGATTTTAATTCTAGCGGTATTGTCCGCGCCGGCCTTGGTGCACACTCGGACTTGCGACATCGAAACCTTGGCACAGATTTGACTGAGTACACCAACCACTCTGACATTCTCGCAGAAATCAACAGCGGCAAGCTGTTGATGGTAGATAGCCGTCGCCGAAACGGTCTAATTTTGATTAAACGCTTTCACGCAGAGTTTGCAGGGCCGGGGGCTGCGGTTGGCGGTGCTTTTGATGTTGACTCTGTGCGGGCGATTCCGGTGGGGGATTTTTGTTTGGTTTGTCCTCAATCTCCCGAAGAAAAACAGAAAGCTTTTGAAATTCGGCGGCATTGGGTGCGGTTAACGGAACAGTTAACGGCAAAGCCTGTAGCTTTGGAACGGGCACAAATGATTTTAACTCAGTTTGAACAATATTTTGATGGGGAAACAGTGGCACAAATTCCCGATCGAGCTTTGGCACTTTTAGTAGGCGTATTTCCTCAAACCATTCGCGCGGCACGAAAAGAAAATGATGAGTTATAAATTGGTGTAGATACCTTATGCGGCGATCGCGCTGCTACAAGATCCACTCGGCATTCTGCAAAACGACTCGATAGCCATCTGGGTCTTCAAAGGTCACTCCATCTTTGTCCCAGTAGGGATTGTAGGAGTTTACAGGCTCAAATCCAATTGCTTTCATTCGCTCAACAGCCTGCTGCCATTCTTGTTGGTTAGGAAGGTAAAAGACGATAATATTGTCTTGAGTTGGAGCGCCACCTACAATATGTCCCCGTTGATGGATGAATTCAAAGTGGTGGCTTTCTCCTGGCATCCCAACCATTACTCCGTCAAAACCTTCATGGTTTTCAAAACTATCGAGGATTTGCAGCCCTAAACCCTCTGTGTAGAAATGAACAACTTGATCGAGGCAATCAGTTGGACGAGCAACCCGTAAAACCTTTCCTTTAAGCATATATATCTTCTCCAAAGTTATTTTTGTGTGGCTCTCCTGATTTTGTGGTGATAAGCAAACCGCATATCCTTACTCCTAGGGCATCATAGAATCACAAAAAGTTTTGCTTGATACCGTATACACCATAAACCCAGGAGAGCCTTTTGTGTTAAGCAGAAACTGGATACCGAATATTATGAGTTGTCAAAAATTTCTCCAATTCGATCGCAAGTTCGCTGATTTTCGTCGGGAGTGCCCACGGTAATTCGCAAACCTCCGCCTGTGTGGCGAATTAAAGTACCTTGAGCTTTTAGCTGCTGCATGATTTGTTGGTGTGCCTTTTCTGCCGATTCGCCCTCAGCCGATTTTACCCGCAGATAAACGAAGTTCGCCGCACTTGGCCAAACTTGCAATTTTTGATGCTGAGTTAGCGCTGCAATTAATTTGGCTCTTTCGGCGATGATTTCGGGAATTACTGCTAGCAATAACTGCCGTTGCGCTAGGGCAAATTCGGCGGCGGTTTGCGAGAAACTGGGAAGGTTGTAGGGGAGGCGAATTTTTTCTAAGGTGGCTGTGAGTTCGGGATGGGCGATCGCATATCCGACTCTCATTGAGGCTAGTCGAAATGCTTTGGAAAATGTGCGTAAAATTATCCAATTCGGGTGATGGTGCAATCTGTCTGCTAAAGTATTTTGGCTGAATTCAAAATAGGCTTCGTCAATTACTACTAATATCTCTTCGGGTAAATTTGACAACCATTCTATTTCATCTGCTGTCAAAGCATTGGCTGTGGGAGAATTGGGATGAACGACAAAGACGGCGCGCACGGGGGGATTTTGATTTTGGGCGATCGCTCTTTTTGCTGCTTCTAGATCGATCGCAAAATTATCTTCTTTTCGCGCAACACTCACAACGGGAATGCCGAGGGTTTGGGCGATTATTCCATACATCGAAAAGGTGGGATTTGCTACCAAAATAGAGCCTTGCCCACCTAAACAAGTAGCTATTAAGATGGATCTAATTAGTTCGTCGGAACCGTTGCCCACAGAAATATTGTCTGCTGTAATGGCGGTTTTGGGCAGTGTAACCCCCCCTAGCCCCCCCTTGTTAAGGGGGGGGACATTTAGGGATTCATTGACGTATTGGGCGATCTCCTGTTTGAGTGCTGCGTGGCCTCCGTCGGGATAACGATTTGTCTCAATTAACTGCTGGTAAGTCCAAGCTAGCTTTTGTTTTAATTCTTCTGGTAAGTCGTAGGGGCATTCGTTGGTGTCTAGGCGATCGAGTACAGTTTCCGAGTGGACTGATTCTCCTGATGCGCCGCCCGGATGGGGAGTGTAGGCGGCAAGTTCGGCTAAGTCTTGGCGGATAAAAGGTAGCATAGTATGATTTTATGTTGGAGATTGTAGATTGTCTAATTACGATTTAGTTTGACACTATTAGGGTTATTAGTCATTAGTCTCTAATATCTAGTTGGTAAACTCTTCATTCTCACAAACCAATAAATAACTAATGACTAATGACTAATGACTATTTCAATCGCGCCACAAAGCAATTCCGCCTAATAAACCGCTGACGTTCGGCACTATTTTAACCTGGCGTGGCAATTCAAAAACAATTTTTTTAGTATTACCGCCGCCGAGGTATAAATAATCCAAACTAAACAAACTTTGCAGCGAGATGATCGCTTTTTCTAGACGGCGATTCCATCTTTTGGCACCGATGGTATCTAAGGCTAAACGCCCTAATTGCTGTTCGTAAGTTTCGCCTTTCCGAAACGGGTGATGTCCTAATTCTAGATTTGGTACTAAGATACCATCGACAAATAAGGAAGAACCGAAACCGGTGCCGAGGGTAATTACTAATTCTACCCCCGTCCCAGCAATTGCTCCCAATCCTTGAATGTCGGCATCATTCGCCACTCGCACAGGTTTTCCCAAGCGATCTTTCAGGGTAGTTGCTAGGTCAAAATCTATCCAAGACGGATCTAAATTAACTGCGGTTTTGATGATTCCGCGACGCACAACGCCGGGAAAACCCAGGGATACTCGGTCAAATTCGCCTTGTCCGCTGGCTAAAGAGGCGATCGCCTCTAGTATGGGTTCCGGCTTCGGTGGTTGAGGCGTTTCTAAACGGCTGCGTTCCGTTTGGGGTTCACCTTCAGCGTCCAAAACCATAACTTTGATGCCGCTTCCGCCAATGTCAACGGCTAAGGTGCGAGTCGATTTATCTTGTTCAGTCATTTGATTGTTGAGACTTGCAAGTTGGTCAAATTTTAATTTTTGAATTGGCAAAACTTTTGCATCGCTTCCCAAATTTCCTCTAGGACATTTCCCAAAGAATGATCGTCTTCTAGTTCGATTAATTGCACCCAGGGACGGTTAGACGCAAAAAATCTGCTAGATTGAATCGGTATGATTGTATCATGCTTGCCGTGAAGAATTAACGTAGGGACTGACCGCATTAATTTTTCTTCAGGGTATTGAGCCATATCTGCCACAAACTGATAATTCAACGGCAAATAGCGCTGTTCGCCATAGTGGTAAACGGGCAAATAGTTTTCAGACTGCCACTTTTCTAACTGTTGTTGTCCCAACAGCGGCAGCCAGTGGGAGAGAAATTGAAAAGCCGGTGCTAACAAAACTATTTGATTTACTGATAATTGTCGCTGGGCCAGCCAAGCCGCAGTCAGCCCCCCAAAACTAGACCCAATTATTGTAACTTCCCCTACATTTTTTACCTTTTCTACCGATTCCGAGGATTCGGTTTGGAAAAATTCTGTTTCTATTTGCTGCAACTGGCGGGTGAGGGTGAGGCCCGAAAAATCGTTTTGATTGAGATCGGGAGTTTTGAGATCGATTCCTAGAGAAGAAAAGTGCGATCGGAAATATTTAGCCTTAGCTGAATCGGGACTTGAAGCAAATCCGTGTAAATAAATGTAACTAGAATCGTTTTGTAGATTCATCCAGAAAATTTTATGAAATTTACCAACTAATTATTTTAACTTAAATTAGAAAACTGGTTGAAACCGCGTCTACACAGACAAAACCCACCTCCGTGGGTTGAAGAGAAAAATGGGCGGTTGAAACCGCTTCTACACAGACAAAACCCACCTCCGTGGGTTGAAGAGTCGGAAAAATGGGCGGTTGAAGCCGCGTCTACACAGACAAAACCCACCTCCGTGGGTTGAAGAGTGGGTGGTGAAAATTATGTGATTTTCTTTACACCCTTCCTTGTTCGGAGGAAAGTTTCACTCGCTTAGCGGTTTCAACCGCCGTCCTATCTACAATTAATTCAGTGCGCATTGCGCACCCTACGACTCACTCAAAACTACTCGTATCTTACTGCGCTTTTGGGCTGTTTTGCTTCCGAGTTTTAGCAGATTCCCTGCGCTGCTGCATTAGTTGAGATAATTGGCTGCGCTGTTCTGAGGTCAGCACTTCTCTCATTGACAGCGTACTTTCAAATTGCACCTCTTCTAACTGTTGTCTCAATCCCATAATTTGGCGATGTTTTTCGCGCATTTGGCTGGCATTTGCCGTCGAACTCGACATCATCGTTTCCAATTCTTGTCTGGCTTGACGGACTGCTTGCATTCGCTGGGAAACTTGCTCTTTGTAGCGATCGCGAACACCCTGCATTTTTTGCTTTTGATCGGCGCTTAAATTTAGTTTATCGAACAGCCCGCCTTTGTTACCAGCAGGTCGATTGGGACGCTGGTTTTGGGCAATTGTTTCCGGTTGGGCGGGGCTGGGAACGGCTGTTGCAGCGGCTGTAGTACCCAGAGTTAACATTAAAACTGCTATTGCAGAAATTCGGCGGATTGACATGAAAATTACCTCTTTGAGATTAGTTAATTTGTTGGCGGTTCGCTGTCAGGAGTAACAGCGTAATTAAACAAGTCAGTTGGCGAGCGTTCCAGCAAGTTTTCCGCTGGAGGCTCCTTCAATACAGCCTCCCAGTTATTGACAAGAAATGCTTCTAGGTGTGCCGCCTCATCCTTCTGATGTTGTGCGGTAACTAGGACGCGATAGCCTGATCCAAAAACTAGCAGACTTGCAGCGATCGCACTAGGAAAAGCCCATTTGGGAAAACGGAGGATTTTTGAATTTTTAGTAGATGCGATCGATCGCGCTTCTCCTAGATGATTTAACTCTACCGTCGCCTCATTCCTGTCTATTGCTGCTAAAAGTTTTAGCTCAAAATCTGGGGCAGATTCCGGAACATTTGGGCGATATTGCTTTAAAAAATTAACTAACTTTTCGTCGCTATTTCCGTCCTTCATAGTTCGTGAACTCCCTGTTTTTGCAAAAATTGCCGCATAGCATTTCTGGCATAAAACGCGCGAGATTTGACAGTCCCTGGTGGCAGTCCCAAAATTTGGGATACTTCTTTTTGCGGGATGTCTTCTAAGTCGTGCAACACCAAAACGCTGCGGTGTTCAAAGCTCAATTGCTCCAGTCCTCGTTGCACTAAATCTTGATAGTGCAACTGCATCAAGTTGGATGTGTTATCTTTGAGAATAACGCCATTCATTGTTTCTTGATTTTTGAGTTGGGAGTCGAAAGAATGCTGTTTAGCAAATGCTTGTCTTTGGTCAGAAGCCACATTCCAAGTGATTCGATAAAGCCAAGTAGAAAAGTTTTCCTGGTGATTGAGTTTTGGCAATCCTTTCCAGACTCGCAGGAATACTTCTTGTGCTAAATCGTCTAGCAGTGACGGGCCACAAAGTTGGTAAAGGGTTGACCTGACTTTGTGTTGGTAGCGTTGGTAAAGGTAGCGAAAGGAAGTACGATCGCCCTTTAAGCATTTATCAACTAAGTCGGAGTCGGAACAGTCATCGGTTAAAAGATTGGCTAGCACACCTAACACCTGTGAAGTCTCCCTCACCAGTTCGTTATCTGAGGTGTTTAGACAGGAGAGGTGTGAAAAAGGTTCAAATGATTTAAAATTCTTTTTTTATGAGGCGGCAGGTAGATCAGACGGGTAGATCAGACGGCGGTTGAAACCGCGCCTATACAGACAAAACCCGGATGGTGCGCGGGTTGAAGATCGTCTTCAGTCCGCGGAGGCGGACATTGTTTGTGTAGACGCGGTTTCAACCGCCGTCTTTTCTTTTCCGCGACTTTACCGCAGAGTCACAAACTCTTCAGCAGTCGATGGGTGAATGCCAATAGTCACATCAAAGTCTTTCTTCGTAGCTCCCATATTAACCGCGATCGCCATGCCTTGAATAATCTCGCCCGCGTCTTTGCCAACCATGTGCACGCCCAAAACTCTGTCAGTATTAGTTTCAACAACTAACTTGACAAAAGTCTTTTCATCTGCACCTGTCAAAGAGTGAAACATCGGTCGAAACTTGGCTGTGTAGCACTTAATAGATTCGCCAAATTTAGCTCTGGCTTCCTCTTCATTTAAGCCAACTGTTGCCGCTTCCGGCTGGGAAAATACGGCTGATGCGACATTTTCGTAACTAATTGCTCTCGGATTGTTGCCAAATTCAGTATCGGCAAAAGCGCGTCCTTCGGCGATCGCAATTGGCGTTAAATTAATCCGGTTGGTGCAATCTCCGACGGCAAAAATGTGCGGTTGACTGGTGCCGCTGTCTTTGGTAACTGCGATCGCACCTTGATCTGTTTCTACTCCCGCATTTTCCAAACCCAATTTTTCCAAATTGGGTTTGCGCCCGGTAGCGCACAACAGCGCGTCTACTGTTAAGGTTTGTGAGAATTTCCCCGACAGTGTTAATTTTAAGCCTTCTGGGGTTTTCTCAATGTGCTTGATCGAGCTTTCGGTCAAAATTTCAACTCCGTGCTTAACCATCCCTTCTTGGACATTGGTGCGAATTTCCGCGTCGAAATCGTTCAAAATTAAATCACGCCGGATGATTTGAGTTACTTGACTTCCCAAACCGTTCATAATGCAGGCAAATTCAACACCGATGTAACCTCCTCCCAAAATTGCCAACCGTTTCGGCTGCTCTTTTATCAAGAAGATTTCGCGGGAAGTAATGGCGTGTTCGATGCCAGGAATGTCGATTTTGTGAGCTTCGCCACCGACTGCAATTAAGATTTTAGCAGCCGTGTATTTTTTGTCACCAACTTCGACAGTGTGGGAGTCGATAAATTTGGCGTATCCTGAGATTAATTCCACTCCGGCTTTTTCAAGGAAGCTGATGTGCAGTTTGCTCAGCCGCCGCACTTCTGTGTCTACGGTAGTGACGAGTTTTTCCCAATCGAAACTGCTTTCTACTGGACTCCAACCGTAGCCGATCGCATCTTCGTACAAATGCGAAAATGTTGAGGCGTAAACCATCAGTTTTTTGGGGACGCAACCGCGAATTACGCAGGTGCCGCCTACTAAGTCATTTTCGGCGATCGCCACTTTCGCCCCGTAGGATGCCGCCCGCTTGGAACTCGCCAATCCCCCAGAACCCGCACCTATCACAAACAAGTCGTAATCGTATGTCATAATTCTCGTTAGTTTCCTATCTCAATTTTACCAATTTTACGCTTTACTTTTCTTAATGATATCTCAAAAATTTTTGGTTTTTTTTGGGGTTAACTACTTTACTTCTTCCGTTTGACATGGTATTATTAGATAATAGAAATCTGTGCATTAATTTTAAAATTGCTCAGACTCCCATTATTAGAGTATAGCACAAGCAAGTCGCAAGAAATATATAAAAATGTAACTATTTTTAGGCGGCCGCCGATGGGGAAATTGGTAATTGTAAATTGCTGGTTATCGCCGATTCTCGATCCCCCTAAATCCCCCTTAAGAAGGGGGACTTTGATCGGAATCTTGTCCCCCCCTTTTTCAAGGGGGGCTAGGGGGGATCTGGCCTAATTGCAGCGACAGAAGACTGATACGATTCTAACCTATCGGGGCAACGACAGGGATTGTTCGTACAGTTTTTTGACTTTCACAAATCATTGATAATTGCTATATTATAAACATAAATTTACTTTCAGGCTAACTTTATGATAGATTGGCTGGTAATCTGGGGAGTGACGCAAGTAGCAAGCAGTTTCGTCCTACCAATTTTAGAAGAATTAGTCAAAGACGGCGCGAAGGATTTTGCTAAAGATTTTTTTAAAGATTCTCTAAAAAACGTCATATTTGGCGAAAAAGACCCGCGACAAGTCGCAGCGGGCAAAGCGCTGAAAAAGTTTTTGGAGTTAGTGCAACAACAGTTGAAAATCAGCGGACTTTCCCCAGAACAGATTAAGCTGTATATTAAAGATGTTAAAAAGTTTATCAGCAACAAGTCAGTTAAGGAAATTTTGGGTAAGGGCTTTGAGAGCGATCGCGAATCCCTTGATGCAGAAATTCTCGAACAAACCTGGACTCAACTAGATTTAGCTGCTTTACCCGCCAGATTTAAGTGGCAAACCATCGCCAATCAGTATCTCGTGGAAGTTCAAGAAATTCTCTTAGACTCAAAAGATTTGCGGGATATCTTGAATGCTCAAAATCTGGATAGCATTCAGAAAAATACTCAAGAAACGGCGGGGATTATCCCCGATTTTGATTTGAGGCAATATCAAGAGGCTTTGTGCGAACGTTACAGCAATCTAGATTTAAGCAGCGTCGATAGCAATACCTACGATTATCGCGAAAAGCTGAAAGTTTGGCAAATCTTTATTTTCCAAGATGTGCGCTTAATTTACGAGTCATTTCTGCCGCAAGCTTACGAAATTCCCAAGGAACATCAACGGCGGTTGGAAGACAGCGATCAATTAGAGCAGATCGCACTAGAAAATTTAGAGAAATATCGACGCGGTTATTTTTCTCAGCCAATCGTTTCGGTGTTAGATATCATCAACGATCAGTCAACTTATCCCTACATTGTGATTTTAGGCGATCCGGGTTCGGGCAAATCTACTCTGTTACAATATTTAGCATTAACCTGGGCGCGATCGCCCTTAAATAGCGTAACATCTCTCCCGATTCCGCTGTTGATCGAATTGCGGATTTACATTCGCAACGTGGAATCAAAACATTGCCAGAATTTCCTCGAATTTTGTCATAAAAATTCCGGCTTTATTTGTGATTTGAATCAGCATCAATTGCAGGAAAAGCTTAAAGCTGGCGAGGCTGTGGTGATGTTCGACGGGTTAGATGAAATTTTCGATTCTGGGAAACGAGAAGATGTAATTACCGCGATTCATCGGTTTACCAATGAGTATCCCCGCGTGCGAGTGATTGTCACGTCTCGGATTATTGGTTACAAACCTCAACGGTTGCAAGATGCGGAGTTTCATCACTTTATTCTCCAAGACTTGAATCCGGCACAGATTCAGGATTTTGTGCACCGCTGGCACGAGTTGACTTTTACTGATGCTAGGGAAAAAGTGCGAATTAGTCAGCGCATGAAAAGAGCGCTAGAGTATTCATCAACGATTCAAGATTTAGCCGGAAATCCGTTATTGTTGACGATTATGGCGATTTTGAATCGCAGTCAAGAATTGCCGAGAGACAGGGCAGAACTTTACAATCAAGCTTCGCGGGTATTGCTGTATCAATGGGATGTGGAAAGGTCTTTAGTAGAGGATAGCAGGCTCGATCCAAAAACGATCGATGCTAAAGATAAGCAAGAAATGCTGCGGCGAGTTGCTTGGGAAATGCAGGCAGCACCTGAAGGGTTGGCTGGCAATATTATTAGTGCGGAAGATTTGGAGGATATTCTGACAGCATATCTGAAGAATAAAGATTTCGACCAACCGAGAAACCGGGCGAAGTTAATCATTAATCAACTGCGAACCCGCAATTTTATTTTATGCTTTTTGGGTGCGGATACTTACGGGTTTGTGCATCGGACTTTTTTGGAATATTTCTGTGCGTCGCAAGTAGTGAATAGGGTTCAGGCTCTAGAACTCTCGCTGGATGAGTTGAAAGCCGAAGTTTTTGCCCCGCACTGGCATGATGAATCTTGGCAGGAAGTTTTGTGTTTGATTGCGGGATTGATTGCTGGAAAGTTGACAGGGGAAGTGATTGAGTTTTTGATTGAGCAGGATGGGGAAGCTCAAAAGTTTACTAATCTGTTTTTGGCGGCGAAGTGTTTGGATGAGGTGAGGGATAGAAAGGTGATTTATGCGGTTGATACTCAATTGCTTGAGCGTTTAAAAGAGTTGACGAAGTACGACCTCAATTACTATTATCGGCCTTATGGAGAAGGGGCCGATTTAGTTAAAAAAATTCGTACTAAAGCAGTAAGTGCGATCGCCTTTACTTGGAAAGATGACCCAGAAACCTTACCTTGGCTCAAACAACGCTTTCAATCAGACGATAATTCGGCTGTGCGTTCTTCAGCAGTCCAAGAAATAGCACGGGGCTGGAAAGATGACCCGGAAACCTTACCTCTCCTCAAACAACTGGCTCAATCAGACGATAATTGGGCTGTGCGACGTACAGCAGTCCAAGAAATAGCACGGGGCTGGAAAGATGACCCGGAAACCTTACCTCTTCTCAAACAACTGGCTCAATCTGATGATAATTGGCCTGTGCGAGGTGCAGCAGTCCAAGAAATAGCACAGGGGTGGAAAGATGACCCGGAAACCTTACCTATCCTCAAACAACGCGCTCAATTAGACGATAATGAGTATGTGCGATATGCAGCAGTCCAAGAAATAGCACGGGGGTGGAAAGATCACCCGGAAACCTTACCTATCCTCAAACAATGGGCTCAATCTGACGATAATTGGGCTGTGCGACGTGCAGCAGTCGAAGAATTAGCACGGGGGTGGAAAGATGACCCGGAAACCTTACCTATCCTCAAACAACGCGCTCAATCTGACGATAATTCGGATGTGCGACAAGCAGCAGTCCAAGAATTAGCACGGGGGTGGAAAGATGACCCGGAAACCTTACCTATCCTCAAACAACGCGCTCAATCTGACGATAATTCGGATGTGCGACAAGCAGCAGTCCAAGAATTAGCACGGGGGTGGAAAGATCACCCGGAAACCTTACCTATCCTCAAACAACGCGCTCAATCTGACGATAATTCGGATGTGCGACAAGCAGCAGTCCAAGAATTAGCACGGGGGTGGAAAGATCACCCGGAAACCTTACCTATCCTCAAACAACGCGCTCAATCTGACGATAATTCGGATGTGCGACAAGCAGCAGTCCAAGAAATAGCACGGGGGTGGAAAGATCACCCGGAAACCTTACCTATCCTCAAACAATGGGCTCAATCTGACGATAATTGGGCTGTGCGAGGTGCAGCAGTCCAAGAAATAGCACAGGGGTGGAAAGATGACCCGGAAACCTTACCTATCCTCAAACAATGCGCTCAATCTGACGATGATTCGGCTGTGCGATATGCCGCAGTCCAAGAAATAGCACGGGGGTGGAAAGATCACCCGGAAACCTTACCTATCCTCAAACAATGCGCTCAATCTGACGATAGTTCGGATGTGCGACGTGCAGCAGTCCAAGAAATAGCACGGGGGTGGAAAGATGACCCGGAAACCTTACCTATCCTCAAACAACGCGCTCAATCTGACGATAGTTCGGCTGTGCGACGTGCAGCAGTCCAAGAATTAGCACGGGGGTGGAAAGATGACCCGGAAACCTTACCTATCCTCAAACAACGCGCTCAATCTGACGATAATTCGGATGTGCGACAAGCAGCAGTCCAAGAATTAGCACGGGGGTGGAAAGATGACCCGGAGATATTTGAATTATTGTGTGAAATTGCTATCAACGACCCTTTTTAACGCGCATACAACTCCCAAGACAACCCGCGACAAACAGCACTTGAAATCATGTTCAAGCAATATCCCGATCGCCCAAAAACATTAGAAATACTTCGCGATCGATTTGCCAACGATCCAGATAAAAAAGTCCGCAAATTTGCCGAGAAACAATTGGCAAAACTAGACAAGCTGTGATATAAACAAAAAAAGGAGAAACAAGTTATGACCGTAGCCACTAAGATCCCCCAAGCTTATGCAGAAATAGTTGAGTT
>Ga0335395_10000270_pt1 | contig 32848 bp, 34 predicted proteins | sample MAT02_FD_205744 | JGI IMG/M metagenome (GOLD analysis project Ga0335395, IMG submission 205744) | Freshwater microbial communities from Lake Fryxell liftoff mats and glacier meltwater in Antarctica - MAT-02 (spades assembly) (version 2) ... | reverse complement strand
CGCCAAGGACTTCGAGAAATCCATCGAAAGCGCAACCGCCCGGCTTTTCATGGCGTCCGTCCAACTCATCACCCGGAAACTCGCAAGACCCTGCAATCAAACGATGTCATTATGCGTCAGACTCTTAAACCAAACAGCCTCCGACAAACCCGGCGCGGTTCACTGTCGTTCTGAACGGGAATTCGATACAGATGCCCACAGGCCGGTAACATGGGCTAAAGCCGATGCCCCTGCCGATCCCGCTTTGTTTTCAGGTAGCGGAGGTTGTGCGGATTCTCGCCGAAGCTGTGCGGGACCAGTTCGGATACGATGATGTCCCCCGCAGCCAGCGCATCCGATTTCGCGGGGTTGTTCGAAAGCAGCCGTACACGCTGAACTCCCAGCATGCGCAGCATCGCAGCAGCCAGATCGAAATCGCGCTCGTCTTCGCCGAACCCCAGCCTCAGGTTTGCGTCGACCGTGTCGAACCCCTGGTCTTGCAACTGATAGGCCCGCAGCTTGTTCAGAAGTCCGATGCCCCTCCCCTCCTGTTGTAGATACAGAAGAATTCCGCCTTCGGCAGCGATGCGCGAAACTGCCGCCCGCAACTGGGGCCCACAGTCGCATTTCAGGCTGCCAAGCACATCGCCTGTCAGGCACGCGCTGTGCAACCGCACCAGGGGTTCCGGGCCGGGCTCTCCGATGATCAGCGCCAGATGCTCGAGCCCGCCGTCGGTTGGCCGGAAAGCGACTACGGTCGTGTGCTCAGCTCCTTCCAGCGGCAGTTTGGAACGGCTGATAATCGCAAGGCGCGTTGCGCGACGCCAATCGAGAATGGCCTGTGCGCCGACCACCAGCCGGTCATCCGGCCCCGCCGTTCCTGGCGCTGCAAAAAGCGCAGGCAAGACAGCGGCGCGCTTTGCAAGGTGCAGGCCAGCAGCACCGGCGGTCGCCTGCGCGCCCGGATCCCGCGTTGGGAAAGGCCCCTTGAAGGGCAACAGAAGGTCGCTGACGGGATCAGCGGTTGCAAGGCTCGTGACGAGATCGAGCCATGGCATCCGGGTAATGAACACCGCTTCTGCGCCGGCCGCGGGCCGCTGGTTCGTGATGTTCAGCGTCTGCGCACGCTCCGGTGTAAGAAGCAGTTCGGCACGAGCCTGCGACTCGAGATCCGAGAGCCTTTCGGGCGTTGCGAGTTCCGCTGCCAGTATATCCAGCACGACTTTACCGTCGATCACGCGCACGATTTCGCCACGTCGCAGGTCATCGACAGCCCGAGCGATGGCAAGATCGGATCGGGCGTCGGTCAAAATTCGAACCCGGCGATCAGGGGCACATGGTCCGAAGGCCTTTCCCACCCTCGCGCCGGAACGATCGTGTCCAGCGAGACTGCATTCGATGCAAGCGAAGGAGAACACCACACATGGTCCAGCCGGCGACCGCGGTTCGAAGCTGCCCAATCCGCAGCGCGATAGCTCCACCAGGTGAAGAGCCGCTCGGGCCTCGGCACGAAATGGCGCCCCAGATCAATCCAGCCATGGCTGTGCTGAAGCGCTGCCAGTGCTTCCACTTCAACGGTCGTGTGGCTCACCACATTCAACAACGCCTTGTGATCCCAGACATCTTCCGGGTGCGGCGCGACGTTGAAATCCCCTAGAATGATCGAAGGCTCATCCAGTGAAGCGGACCAGTCTGTCATCCGCGTGAGAAAATCGAGCTTCTGGCCGAACTTCGGGTTCACGAGCCGGTCGGGCAATTCTCCCCCAGCGGGGACATAGACGTTATGCAGCACCGGGCCGGACGGCAAACGGACGGCGATGTGCCGCGCCTCTCCATTGGCCTGCCAATCGAACCTTGCAACCGGCTGCAGAGGCAGGCGCGAAAGGATGGCGACGCCGTGGTGCATCCTTTGGCCGGCCATATACACATGGTCGAATCCCAATTCCGCAAAGGCATTGCGGGGGAACGCGTTGTCCTCGCACTTGGTTTCCTGAAGGCACAAGATGTCGATGGCGTGCTGATCCAGCAGGCGATCGAAAAGATGCGGGCGGGCGCGGACACTGTTGATGTTCCAGCTGGCGATACGAAGCGGCATGCAGGCGAAATAGGCGGGGAGCAGCGCAACGTCACGCAACAAATAGCATCAGATGCAGCTTGGCGGAATGACGCTGCGATACAAGCGGCTTATACCCGAGCCTGACGGCGCGTGCACGACTACGGCCGGCCGATGCAAATTGGCCCCCGCTCCGGGGGCATGGAGCGAGGGCCGTTTGTGCGTTCGTCACGCAAATGATGCATCTTTCCGCCGGGCAACAGGGGGAAAATCCCAGCAGGTGACCTCATCACGGTTCAGACGTAGCAGGATTTATCTTGCCGAAGCCTGAACAATTGTAATTTCCCCTGCGGCTGAGATTTTGTCAAACGGATTTCTTGCGAATATGGCCGAACCGGTTCCAAATGCCGCCCGTTCTGACCCAAGTTGCAAGCATTTCCGCGGCTAGCCTGCTTTTCCCGGCGGACGCGCTTTCTGGCGTGGGTCCTTGAACCCGAACCCTGAATCGGCAATCGCGATGTTGGTGCGGATGTTCGAAAGCTGCACCGTCGTCAGGTTGTTCTGTGCATCGGTAACCCGCCAACCAGTCAGCCGGAGGCCACCCGGAGATGCTTTGTCGGGCGCAAGAAAAAACACGATTCGCCCAAGGTCGGGCTTCTTTGGGTCCTCGGCCAAAACGGCGACCTGCCCCGGCAACGGAGACTGCGCGTCCGGCAACACGCGGGCAACCCGTGCCAGATCGGCCTTGGGATCCAGCAGAACGCCAAGCGGCGTAGAGCGGACCGGCCATTGCGAGACCTGGGACACCTGATAATCCACGAATGACAGGGTGCTGCCATTCGAAACAACAAGATAGGGGGTCTTCCCCGCATAGTTGAAGCGAATCCGACCCGGACGCTTCAGGGCCATCGTACCGCGGGCAACCTGGCCATTGGCCGCAGTCTGCGCGAAATCCGCAGTCATCGTGGCGGTGGCTGCGAATGCTCTCTCGACATCGGCCAACGTGGTAGCACCGGCGGGCGTGGAGGCGAGAAAAAGGGGCGCAACGGCCTTCAGGAATGTTTTCATGCCTTCCCTGCTAGACACACGGCACTGAACGCGCCTTGAATATGCTGCATTGCCTGGTCTAGATCGTCGAAGTGATCGATCACCACATCGGCGCCGCGGCCAGCGACTGGCTCTGTCGAGTAGCCGAACGAGACCAGAACAAGGGGAACGCCCGCAGCCGCAGCCGTATCGGTATCGGTGCGCGAGTCGCCCACGAAAAGGGAACACGTGCCGCCGGCTTCCGACACCGTATCCAATAGGTGCCGTGGGTCGGGCTTGCGATACGGGCGGGAATCGGCGCCGAGCAGGGCCTTGAACCGGTGGGTCCACCCCAGTTCCGCGACAAGGTTCGCGGCCAGCCGCTCGGGTTTGTTGGTACAGATGGCGAGCACGTGCCCACGCGCTGCCAGCCGGTCTAGTGCAGCTTCAACGCCTGGAAAAGGCCGGCTGTGGATCGCGATGTTTGCGGAATAGTAATCCATGAACGGGGCAACTCCGGCTTCCACCAGCGCTGCCGTCATCCCGCCAGTGGCTGCGAGCCCAAGCTCGAGCAGCTTTCGGGCGCCATGCCCCACCATGGAACGAACCGAGGACGGTGGAACTGGCGGCCTGCCCAATGTCCACAAGGCATGGTTGAGGCTTGCTGCCAGGTCGCCGGCGGTATCGACCAGCGTTCCATCAAGATCGAAGACAATCGTATCGAAGTGCATGCGCATCGCAGTAGCGCATGTAGGGCAGCAGTGGAATTCTTGGTTGTGGAAATCCCAGTGGGCGCTTTTATCCGCAACGCGGCTGTGGCACAGCCTGCCCATGAATGCTCTGCCCCACAAACCCCTGGCCGCTGTCATATTGGCTGCTGGCAAGGGAACGAGAATGCGGTCTGATACCCACAAGGTTCTGCACCCGATCGGCGGGCGACCCATGCTGATGCACCTGATGGCCAGCCTGGATGCGCTGGTGCCGGAACGGAGCATCGTCGTTGTGGGGGACAAGGCAGCGCAACTGCGGACCGCGCTTGAAGGAACAGGGGTGGCCCTGGTGGTGCAAGATCCGCAACTGGGCACTGGCCACGCCGTGTTGCAGGCGGCTGACGCACTGGACGGATTTTCAGGAACTGTGCTGATCCTGTTCGGAGACGTTCCGCTTTTGAGCGCCGACTCCATGCGGCGGCTTGCAGACGCTGTGTCGTCGGCCGATGGCCCCGCCATCGCGGTGCTGGGATTCCGCCCCGCCCAACCCGGGGCCTATGGCCGCATTATCGCGCGTGCAGATGGAATAATCGACCGGATGGTCGAAGCAAAGGATGGTTCGCCGGACGATCTTGCCGTAACGCTTTGCAATTCGGGCCTTATGGCTGTCAGGGCGGACTTGCTGGTTCCGCTTCTGCGCCGCGTTGGCAACGACAATGCGGCCGGTGAATATTATCTTCCCGATATCGTCATGCTGGCCGCTGAAACAGGCCATCGCAGCATCGTGCTGGAAGGCGGCGCAGATGAGGTTATCGGTGTGAACAGCAGGGCCGAACTGGCGCAAGCCGAAGGGCTGTTCCAGGCCCGGAAGCGGCTGGACGCCATGGCATCGGGCGTTACTCTAATCGCTCCGGAAACCGTGTTCTTTGCACATGATACCCGGATCGGCCGTGACACTATTATCGAACCGTTTGTGGTGTTCGGCCCCGGCGTCAGCACCGGCGAACACGCCGTCATACGGACGCATTCCAGCATCGAAGGCGCGTCCATTGGCACAGGTGTGGAAATCGGCCCCTTTGCCCGCCTGCGGCCGGGTACGGTTCTTGGCGACAATTCGAAAATCGGCAATTTCGTCGAAACCAAGAAGGCTGTTCTGGGGGCTGGCGCAAAAGCAAACCACCTGAGCTATCTTGGCGATGCCGAGATCGGTGCGGGCGCCAACATCGGCGCCGGCACCATCACCTGCAACTATGACGGGTTCCAGAAAGCCCGCACTATCATCGGAACGGGCGCTTTCATCGGCTCCAATTCCGCCCTTGTCGCCCCGGTAACCATCGGCAACGGCGCCATCATCGGCGCGGGCAGCACGGTAACGCGCGATGTCGAAGCCGATGCCCTGGCCATGACGCGCGCAGAACAGACCGAAAAGCCGGGCTGGGCCGCCCGGTTCCGGACCGCGATGGCGGCCAGAGAGGACAAGCGCTAACCATGTGTGGAATCGTCGGAATACTGGGGCGAAGCGATGTCGCTACGGCGCTGGTCGAGGGGCTAAAGCGGCTCGAATACCGTGGCTATGATTCCGCCGGCGTTTGCACGGTGGAAGATGGGCAGTTTGACCGCAGGCGCGCCGAGGGCAAGCTCAGAAACCTGGCCGAACGCCTTGTGGCCGAGCCATTGGGCGGGAAGAGCGGGATTGCCCATACGCGCTGGGCAACACACGGAGCGCCGACCGAGGGCAACGCACACCCGCACATCGTTGGCGACGTGGCCGTCGTCCACAACGGAATCATCGAGAATTTCAAACCGCTGCGCGAAATGCTTCAGGCCGAAGGCCGGGTTTTCCTCTCGCAGACAGATACCGAAGTCGTCGGGCATCTGGTGGCCCGCGAACTGGAGAGGGGCAAATCTCCGACCGAAGCGGTGGCCCTTGTTTTGCCGCAGCTGCACGGTGCCTTCGCGCTCGCGTTGCTGTTCTGCACCGAGCCCGACATGCTGATCGGCGCACGGCTGGGTGCTCCGCTCACGGTCGGCTTTGGCAAGGGCGAGAATTATCTGGGCTCTGATGCGCTTGCGCTGGCAGGGCTCACGCAAGAGATCGCCTATCTGGAAGAGGGTGACTGGGTTGTTGTTCGCCGTGAGTCTGTCCAGATTTTCGACTGCAACAACCAGGCTGTCACGCGGCCCATCGTGCAGTCAGGCGTTTCAGCGGCAATGACGGAAAAGGGCAACTATCGTCATTTCATGCAGAAGGAGATTTTCGAGCAGCCGCTGGTGGTTGCACAGACCCTGCAATCCTATCTGAAACCTCTTCAAGGCCAGGTCGCCCTGCCCATCCCCGATTTCGACTTTTCCGGCATAGAACGCGTGCAGATCGTGGCGTGCGGAACCAGCTTCTATGCCGGCATGGTGGCGGGCTACTGGATTGAAAAGTTTGCGCGGCTCGCGGTCGACATCGATTTTGCCTCGGAATTCCGCTATCGTGAGCCCGTCCTCCAGCCCGGTGGCCTCGCGCTGTTCATCAGCCAGTCGGGCGAGACCGCGGATACCCTTGCGGCGCTGAGGCACGCCCGCGCACAAGGCCAGCGCATAGCGGCCGTGGTGAATGTGCCCACCAGCTCCATGGCGCGTGAAGCGGATCTGCTCCTGCCTACCCATGCCGGAACCGAAATCGGGGTTGCATCCACCAAGGCTTTCACCTGCCAGCTTGCCGTGCTGGCGGCTCTTGCCGCCAATATCGCCAGGGTGCGTGGCAAACTCACGGCCGCCGAAGAGCAGGATATCGTGAAGCATCTCGCCGAAGCGCCCGCGGCAATGAATGCGGCGCTGGGCATGGACGAAGCGATCGCCGCCATTGCGCCCCTTGTCGCGCCGGCCCGCGATGTTCTCTATCTCGGCCGCGGGCCGGATTACCCGATGGCGTTGGAAGGCGCGCTGAAGCTGAAGGAAATCAGCTATATCCACGCTGAAGGTTATGCCGCTGGCGAAATGAAGCACGGCCCCATAGCGTTGATCGACGAGCATGTCCCCGTGATCGTTCTGGCACCATCTGGCCCGTTGTTCGACAAGACTGTATCGAATATGCAAGAAGTGCAGGCGCGGGGCGGCAGGGTGATCCTGATTTCGGATCACGAGGGGATTGCCGCGGCCGGTGACGGCTGCGTGGCGACCATTGAAATGCCAACCGTGCACCCGTTGATCGCACCGCTGGTCTATGCCGTGCCTGTGCAGCTTCTGGCCTATCATGTGGCAGTCCTGAAGGGCACCGATGTCGACCAGCCGCGCAACCTGGCGAAATCCGTCACAGTCGAGTGAAGGCAGGGGGACGGCTCCGTCTTTCACCGTTATCGACAGGGTTCACTGGCGGCACGGCAGGGTTCAGCCTAGAGCATGTTCCGTGTCGGTGGTCGCCTGCACCGGAAACCCATGCGGAAAAACAAGGAGATAGAGTGGCCGTTCTGATTCAGTCAGAACGAGACTCGCTCTTAGACCCGACAAAAGGAAGATCGCCCATGTCGTTCGACTATGATTATTTCGTGATCGGCGCAGGCTCTGGCGGCGTCCGCTCTGCCCGGATTGCGGCCGGCCATGGCGCAAAGGTCGCGATTGCCGAAGAATTCCGCGTCGGGGGAACGTGCGTCATCCGCGGATGCGTCCCCAAGAAACTGTTGGTGATCGGGGCTCATTTTGCGGAAGACTTGGAGGATGCCCGCCGATACGGCTGGACCATCGAGGGCAAGAGCTTCGACTGGTCGACGCTTCGGGACAATGTGCTTGCCGATGTCGACCGGCTGAATGGGATATACCAATCCACGCTGGATAGCCACAAGGTGGAAACACGGCTGGGCCGCGCCACGATCAAAGGGCCGAACCGCATTTCGATCGACGGTGATGACATCACTGCGGCCCATGTGCTTGTAGCAACCGGCGCTCGGCCCATGGTGCCCGACATACCCGGCGCCGAGCATGGTATCACATCGAATGAGATTTTCCATCTGGACCGGCTACCGAAAAAGGCTGTCATCTGCGGCGCTGGCTATATCGCCAACGAATTTGCAGGCATTCTTCACGAGCTCGGCGTCGACGTGACACTGGTTGTCCGGTCCGACACGCTGCTGCGCGGCTGGGACCGTTCGTTGGCCGATCGGCTGTTGGCGATATCGACTGAAAAGGGCATCCAGTTCCGGTTCAACACGACCCCCCAGCGGATCGAAAAGCGCGACGATGGCACCGTCTCGATGCATTGCGAGAATGGCAAGATCCTGGAGGCCGACATGCTGCTCTGGGCAATCGGCCGCGAGCCCAACAGCAGTGGGCTTGGCCTTGAAGCGCTTGGCATCGAGCTTTCGCTAAACGGCGCCATCCTGGTCAACGCTGCCAGCCACACGAAGCTGCCCTGGCTCCATGCCGTCGGCGACGTGACAGACCGGGTCCAGTTGACCCCGGTTGCCATCCGCGAAGGCCACGCGCTTGCCGATACGCTGTTCGGCGGGAATGCGTGGACAGTCGACTATGGTCTCATCCCTTCCGCCGTATTTAGCCACCCCCCCATGGCCAGTGTGGGCATGACCGAGAGCGAGGCCCGCAACACCCTTGGCAGTGTTAAAGTCTTTACCAGTGATTTCAGGCCTATGAAGCACGTTCTTGCGGGGCGGAATGAGCGGTCGCTGTACAAGCTTGTCGTGGACGCTTCCAATGATCGGTTGATCGGCGCGCACATGATCGGGCCTGATGCACCGGAAGTTTTGCAGGCGCTCGCAATTGCCGTTAAGGCTGGGCTGACAAAGGCACAGGTAGACCAGACGGTCGCCTTGCACCCCACAATGGCTGAAGAACTGGTTTTGATGCGATGACTGTATGGAGCCCTGAGAGCTGGAGACAATCCGAAGCGCGGCAACTGCCCTTTTGGCCGGATGCCGAAAAGGCGGCTGCGGTCGAAACAGAGATGTCCAGCTACCCGCCGCTCGTGTTTGCCGGAGAAGCCCGCGATCTGAAGTCCCGGTTGGCGGATGTCGGAGCCGGCAAGGCGTTCCTGCTGCAAGGTGGCGACTGCGCTGAAAGCTTCGCCGAATTCCACCCGAACAACATTCGCGATACTTTCCGCGTGCTCCTGCAAATGGCGGTCACGTTGACCTTTGCCTCCCATGTGCCGGTGGTGAAGGTCGGCCGCATGGCAGGGCAGTTCGCCAAGCCACGCTCGACAGACACCGAGGAACAGGGCGCAGTCTCGCTTCCCAGCTATCGTGGCGATATCGTGAACGACATCGCTTTCGAGGAGGCCGCGCGCCGCCCGGACCCGGAGCGGCAGAAGCGCGCCTACATGCAGGCAGCCTCTACGCTGAACCTGCTGCGCGCGTTTGCGACCGGCGGTTATGCAAACCTGCACCAGGTCAACAAGTGGAATCTGGATTTCGTTGCGCGCTCTCCCTGGGCCGAGCGGTATTCCGAACTGGCATCCCGGATCGGTGAAGCGCTTTCGTTCATGGAAGCTTGCGGAATTTCGCCAGCCACCGTGCCACAGTTGAAGGGCACAGAATTCTACACCAGCCATGAAGCGCTGCTTCTGGGCTATGAGCAGGCGATGACCCGGCAGGATAGCCTGACCGGCGATTGGGTCGATACGTCGGCCCACATGCTGTGGATCGGAGACCGCACGCGGTTCGATGGGTCGGCGCATGTCGAGTTCCTGCGCGGCGTACTGAACCCCATCGGACTGAAATGCGGGCCATCCATCAAGCCCGATGAACTCCTCCGCCTGATCGACACGCTGAACCCTGCGAACGAGCCCGGACGCCTCACCCTCATCAGCCGCTTCGGCGCTGACAAGGTGGAAGCGCACCTTCCAGCGCTAGTTCGCGCCATCCAGCGCGAAGGGCGCCATGTGATCTGGTCGTGCGACCCGATGCACGGCAACACGATCAAGGCCGGGTCAGGTTACAAGACCCGGCCGTTCGACCGGATTCTGGCCGAAGTCCGCCAGGTGTTCGCCGTTCACCGCGCCGAAGGCAGCTACGCCGGCGGCATCCACGTTGAAATGACCGGCCAGAACGTGACGGAGTGCACCGGTGGTGCCATCGCCGTGACGGACGAAGCGCTGGCAGACCGCTATCACACCCACTGCGACCCGCGGCTCAACGCCTCGCAAGCGCTGGAGCTGGCATTCCTACTTTCGGAAGAATTGGCTGCGGTTCGCAAGCGCATGGACAAGGCTGCCTAATTTATCTGGCAGGGCTTCGATGACAGTTGCAAGTATAAAATAATTTGCGTGTGAGGTCGAAAGATGCGAGCTTTGGGACGGTTTATTCTTTACGCGATGGCAATCATCGGGGTTCTATTCATATTGTTTATTGGCTGGGGTACTTTTACAAGCGTTTCTCCTGATGCGATATCGCAGCAGGTTGTTGATGAACCAGTCGTTATCAGGACGAACGGGGGTTGGCTTGAGGTGGCAACAGTAAAGCATCAACGCTCCTTTAAAGCACCTGAATTAACTCCGACTTTACTTGGGATAGAGGTTCCGGTTTGTCAGTCCAGAAGTGAAATGACATTTGTTGCATACTTTACCTATCGTACGAAACTTGAGCCTGACTGGAAGATAGAGCGTCGCGATAACGGCTGGTATGTATTGGCCCCTGAATTGGCGCCCTCACTACCCATTGCATACGACACAGCTACGGTTAAAAGAATTCGAGAGAAGTGCCTGTGGACTAACTCACAAGTTCAGGAAGACACTCTTGATCGTGCCATTACAGGAGAGCTCGGAAAACAGGCAAAAAGTGACGTCTACCTCCGATTAGCACATGATGCAGGTAGAAAAACCGTAGAGGAATTTGTACGAAAATGGCTTCGTGGCAATGACCGTTATAGTGAAATCGCTGAATTGCCAATTTCTGTGCAGTTTCGAGGGGAACGCATTTCTTAAGAAAAACACGGTCAAGTAATCCGCTTGCGCGCCCAGGCGCTCAAGCTGTCCACAGCGATGACTGCGCCCGACAACAACAGCAGAATCACGCCCACCACATGCCAGTTGGACCAATCCACCGCGAGCTTCAGATCGTGGCCGATCCCGCCCGCCCCGACTATCCCCAAAACGCTGGCAGCGCGGACATTATATTCCAGCATGAACAAGATGGCGCCGGCCAACGCAGGTAGCGCCACCGGCCAGACCGCATGCACGAACCGTTGCGGACCGGAAGCGCCCAGTTCCGCAAGTGCGCCAGCGGCTGATGTCTCCGCGCCCTCGAAGGCTTCATAAAAGAATTTGGTAAGGTAACCGACCGAATAGGCCATCAGCCCCAGCACCCCGGCCATGGCGCCAAGACCGACTGCTGCCACAAACAGCAGCGCCCAGACGATCGAGGGAACAGAGCGCCAGAAATTCAGGAAAACGCGCACCGGCCAGCCAACCCATGCCGGCGCAATGTTGCGCGCAGCGAGCGCCGAAAGCGGAAACGCAATGAAAATCGCGAACAGAGTGCCCAGGATCGCCATGCGCAGCGTGTCGATCAGCGCTAACCCTAGGTCTTTCCACGGGATTTCGCCTAGCTGGCTCGATGTGGGCACCAGCCGGGCGAGGAACCGCAGGGCTTCGCCAAAGGCGCCTTCCGCTGTGCCCGGCGTTACCTCCATCACACCCCAAGACAGCGCGACTGCGCCAGCCAGCAACAGCAGGAATGATGCCGAGGGCGGAATTTGCTGCCCCGCAGGGTGCATTTCCACGGGAATTGCCAAAACGGGCGCAGCGGGCTGCCCTTGCACGATATCCAGAACATGGCCGGCCTGAAGGCGGATGGTCCGGTCAGCATGGGCCTCGGCCAACGCCACATCATGAAGAACCGACACCAGCGTCAATCCGCGCTCGCGGCGCAGTTCATCCAGCAATGCCATGATCGCAGTCGCATTGGCCGGATCCAGGCTGGCGACGGGTTCATCGGCGAGCAGAATATCGGGATCCTGCATCAGCGCTCGTGCAATCGCGACCCGTTGGGCCTCGCCGCCCGAAAGCGTTCGAACCGGGGCATCCAGCCGGTGCCCCAGCCCAACCCGCCGCAGCAAGGTTTCAGCGCGCGCGCGCTCGGCCGGCGGAAACGCGAGGGAGCGCGCAAATGACAACCGGCCAAGGCTGCCATGCAGCACGTTGCGCAGCGCCGAAGCCCGTGGCACCAACCGCAGATCCTGGTGGATGCGCGCCACCCGGCCCGCCATCTCCACACGCCCGGCTGTGGGTGCAAGCTGGCCGGCCAACACGGCGACGAGGCTGGATTTTCCGCTGCCCGACGGGCCGATGATGGCCACATGGCTGCCCGAAGGCACATCGAAATCGATGCCGTTCAACGCTGCCACCGCGCCTCGGGGCGTCGGGTAGCTCAACGAAAGGCCATGCGCCCGGATGGCGGCCGGGGCTGCTATTTCACGAGACCCTGGATGGGGAGCCCGGTCCGCTCGATCGCCTTCACAGTGGCTGCGATATGGGCCGCCTCGCTCACCACCTTCAGCCCGGATGCACCGTAGACATCCGACAACAGTGCAGGAGACGTCTTCGTCAGGTTCAGCAGGGCCGCTTGAATAGCCTTTGCATTGGCTGCCGAAACACCTGCCGACACCGCGACACAGTGCGTCGGGACCCCGGGGGTCCGGGACAGGATGCGGAGTTGCGCCTGCTTGTCTTCCGGCAGATACGTCGTGCGCTTGGGCCCCTCCACCGTGTAATCGGAAACCGCACAGACATCGCCGCGCCCCGCGAGCACCTGCTCCAGCGCCTGGGTATAACCGCCGCCATAGGCGACGCTTCGGAATGCCTGCTCGGGGGGCTCCGCACGTTTCAGCAGGCCCTCGCGAACCATGCGATCATAGGGGAAAACAAAGCCGGAGGTCGACGTGTTGGACGTAAACACCATCCGCAGTGATTTTGCCTGCCGCTGAAGATCGGCATAGGTACGCAGCGGGCTATCGCGCTTCACCATGAACACGCTGTCATAATCGGTTCGGGCCCGGCCGCGCGTATCGGTGCGGACTTCGGCCAGGATCAGCCGGGCGCCGCCATCGCGCCGGGCGAGCAGAAACGGCAAGGACGAAAGCCAGGCAACATCGGCGCGCTTGGATACCAGCGCCTGCACCGTGGCGGCATAGGCCAGCGGCACAAGCACCTTCACCTCGCGCCCCAGCCGGCTGGACAGCGCTTCGGCGACGTCATCTGCCGCATTCTGGATTGCCGCAGGCTCCTTCTGGGGCTGGAAGGCGAACACCAGAGGCTGTTTCGCTTGGGCGATGGCAGGGGCGGCCAGCATAGCGGCACCACCGAGAACGAAGGAGCGGCGGTCTAAGGCAGAAAACACATGCTAACCTTTCTTGCGATTGGCTCGCAACTAATCGGTGACATCGTCGGGCGCAAGGCGTTTTGCGGCAGTTTCACGTTTTCCCGTCGCTGGAACGATGCCAACGGCCTCGCCGAGCCCAAACCGCGGCATGTTGTTGTAGATGGTTTCTACAGCCCCTGGCCCCCGCCTGATCGTTTCATTCCAAAGACCGACGGCTGCGCCCTCCCCCAACTCCTCTGGCTGAAAAACGCTGCCACCCATCCACATGAGTCAAGTTGCCGTCGGCAAACAAGTTGCGTATATGGAATACGCAAAATGTCAGGGAGACGAGAATGAATGCGCCGGTAAACCCCAAGGATCTCTATCCCGTCGACTTGAAGTCGCGCGGTTTCAAGGATCTGGCGCATGTTCCCGGTCCGCTTCCGGCACGGTCGAAGACACTGCGCACTATCAAGTTCCTGGCTGATCCGCTGAAGGTGATAACCGCGCTGGCCGATCAGTATGGACCGGTGTTTCGCCGGCAGGATTACATGGGGTGGGGCGTCACGATCCTGGGCCCGGACGCAAACGAGCTTGTGCTGTTCAACAAGGACAAGATCTTCTCGTCCAAGCTCGGCTGGGATCCGGTTCTCGAAATGGTGTTCCCCAATGGCCTGATGATGATGGATTTCGATCATCACCGCACACACCGCAAGACATTGTCCGTCGCGTTCAAGCCGGCGCCGATGAAATCCTACCTCAACGGCCTGAACGAGGGGATCACGCGCTCGCTCGGTCGCTGGGAAAATGACAAGGCGTTCAAATTCTATCCGGCGATCAAGAACCTGACACTCGATCTGGCCGCAGGCTCGTTCCTCGGGCTCCCCTGGGGCCCGGAAGCGCAGAAGATCAACCAGGCGTTCACTGACATGGTGCTGGCTGCTGTCGCCATAGTCCGCCGCCCGTTGCCCTTCACCCAGATGCGTCGCGGCGTTCAGGGCCGGCAATTTCTGTGCGCATTCTTTGGTGCCGAGATACCCAAGCGGCGCGGCAAGGCCGGCAATGATTTCTTCACCCAGTTCTGCAACGCGGTCGACGATGAAGGCAACCAGCTGACAGACCAGGAAATCATCGACCACATGAACTTCCTGATGATGGCGGCGCACGACACATTGACGTCGTCCATCACGTCGATGGTCTATTTTCTGGGGACAAACCCGGAATGGCAGGAAAAACTTCGCGCGGAAGTGGATGGAGTCCGTGCACGCCATGGCGATGTTCTGCCGTTCGAAGCCCTTGGCGAGCTCGAGCTCGTGGAAATGGCGTTCAAGGAATCACTGCGCCTGATCCCGCCGGTGCCCATGGTTCCACGACGTGCAATCAAGGATTTCGAGTTCAAGGGGTACAAGATCCCCGCCGGCTCTGGCGTGGGTATCAACCCGCTCTACACCCACCACATGGAAGAGCATTGGCCCGACCCCGAAAGGTTCGATCCGCTGCGCTTCACCACGCAGATGTCTGCCAATCGGCACAAATACGCCTGGGTTCCGTTTGGCGGCGGGGCGCACATGTGCCTTGGCCTCCACTTCGCCTATATGCAGGCCAAAGCTTTCTTCTTTCAGCTGCTGTCCACGCGGCGCATCGTGCTTCCGGAAGGCTACAAGAGCGATTTCTACATGGTGCCGATTCCGCGGCCCAAGGACGGGCTTCCCATAACGCTGGTCTGCCGGTGAAGGCCCGAACTGGGCGGCGCCGCATCTGGATATGGGCTCTGGCTGCACTGGCTGCAGGGTTTGCATTTGCCTTTTTTCTGTTGCGTACGCCCGATGTTCCGGCGAACGAATTGCGAGCGAAGTACGGCTCGCCGGAATCCCAATATGTCGAGCTTTTGCCCGGATTTGAGGTTCACCTGCGGGATGAGGGGCCAAAGGACGCCCCTGCCCTTTTCCTCATCCACGGCTCCAATGCCTCTCTCCACACATGGGAGGCATGGGTTGTACGGCTGACGCCGGGCTATCGGGTCATCTCGCTGGACTTGCAAGGCCACGGGCTCACGGGGCCGCACCCGGCGGCCTGCTACTCGCGGGCCTGCATGGTCCAGACCGTGGAGGCTGTCCGCCTGCGACTTGGCATTGAAAAACTTGCCATCGGCGGGAACAGCATGGGCGGCGGTGTAGCCTGGGCCTACGCGCTGGCGCACCCCGAGCGGACGGCTGCAATAATCCTCGTCGACTCCGCGGGCGCGCAAGTGAAGGCAGATCGCGCTCCGCCCATTGGTTTTCGTGTGGCGCAGATGCCGGGCATCCGTAGCCTGGGCGAGATCATCACTCCCCGCGCGCTGATCGAGCGGTCGCTCGATCAGTCGGTTTCGGTGAAGTCCGTCGCTTCGCCGGAAGCCGTTGACCGTTATTGGGAACTGCTGCGCTACCCTGGCAACAGGGCTGCCACGCTCGATCGGTTCGGCACGCCACGCGAACCCGTCTCGAAAGCAACTTTTGCCCCGCTACGCGATGTTCCAACGCTGATCCTGTGGGGCGAGGAAGACCGGTTGTTTCCGCCTGCCGCCGCGCGCTGGTTCCAGGCGGCCCTGCCCAATGCCCGGCTGATCATCTACCCCGGAGTAGGCCACCTTCCGCAAGATGAAGCGCCCGGCCTTACTGCCGACGATGTGAAGGCCTTTCTGGCGCCAGTGTGGCCGCCGATTGCAGCACCTCGTACCAATGCTCGATGAGGCTTTCTCGTGGAGCTTCGATATCAGCCAGCTGACTGAGCCATCCGATCGAGGCGCGACTTGGCAAACGCCGCAACCGTTCCTGTTGATATAGAGTCTCTGAGACCTGCCATTAGGTTCTGGTAATAATACATATTATGTTCTGTAAGGAGCATGGGGCCGAGCATTTCACCGGCCTTGAAAAGATGGTGTAGATACGCCCGGCTGTAATGTGTGCAGACTGGGCAAGCGCAATCGGAATCCAGCGGCGAACTGTCCTCTGCGTGGTGCGCATTGCGGAGATTGAGGGTGCCATCCGACGTGAAAGCCTGCGCGGTTCGGCCCGATCGTGTCGGTAGCACGCAATCAAACATGTCGATGCCGCGCAGCACGGCGCCGATGATGTCGGATGGCTTGCCCACGCCCATCAGATAGCGTGGTCGATCAGCCGGCAACATGTCAGACGCAAAGTCCAGCACATCGAACATTGCCTGTTGGCCCTCGCCGACTGCTAGGCCACCGATGGAATAGCCTTCAAACCCGATTTCCATCAGCCTCTCGGCCGATTCCCGCCGCAGATCCTCGAACATCGATCCCTGCTGGATCCCGAACAGCGCCCCGTGGTCAGCCTTCGCGAATTCATCGCGGGATCGTCGCGCCCAGCGCATTGAAAGCCGCATGGAGCTATCTGCCCGATCCCGCGTGGCGGGATAGGGCGTGCATTCATCAAAGGCCATCACGATGTCGGACCCGAGCAGCCGCTGAATTTCGATCGAACGTTCAGGGCTCACGAAATGCTTTGCGCCATCGATGTGGCTTTGGAAAGAAACACCTTCCTCCTTCATTTTCACGAGCGCACCCAGAGACATGACCTGGTAGCCCCCACTATCTGTCAGGATCGGGTGGGGCCAGTTCATGAACCGGTGCAGCCCGCCGAGCCGCGCCATCCGCTCGGCCCCGGGCCGCAGCATGAGGTGATAGGTGTTGCCAAGGATGATGTCCGCTCCGGCAGCCCGAACATCCCCGGGCTTCATCGCCTTGACTGTTGCCGCCGTGCCAACCGGCATGAACGCCGGAGTTCGGATCGTGCCACGTTTCATGCGAATTTCGCCCGTGCGGGCGTGGCCGTCGGTTGCATGCAGATGGAAGGAAAATTCAGCCATCGGGCAGCAACAGCGAACTGTCGCCATAGGAATAGAAGCGATAGCCGGTCTCGATGGCATGCGTGTAGGCAGCGTGCATCTTGTCGAGACCCATCAACGCGGAAACCAGCATGAAAAGCGTGCTTTTCGGCAGGTGAAAGTTGGTCATCAACCCGTCCACAGCGCAGAAGCGATAGCCAGGCGTGATGAAGATGTCTGTCGTGCCGGTGAACGGCTCAAGACCGCTCGCCTCCAGCAGGCGGAGCGAGGTGGTGCCGACGGCGATAATCCGTCGCCCTTCGGCCTTTGCGGCCTTCAGACTGGCGGAAACATCATCTGGCACCCGGCCCCATTCGGCATGCATGCGGTGATCGACCGTGTCGGTCACCTTGACCGGAAGGAAGGTGCCGGCACCAACATGCAGGGTCACAGTCTTGCGTTGCACGCCGGCTGCATCAAGCGCCAACAGCAACTGGGGCGTAAAGTGCAATCCCGCAGTGGGTGCCGCAACGGCGCCCTTCTCGTTGGCATAGACCGTCTGGTAATCAACCTTGTCGTTCGCATCGATGCCACGCCTGCGCGCGATATAGGGCGGCAGCGGCATCTTCCCTGCCCGCTCCAGCGCCAGTTCCAGCGGGTCTTCGCTCTCGAAGCGCCAGTGCACTTCCCCTTCATCCCGCTTATCAACCACCACGCCCTCGAGGCCGAAGCCGAATGGCACCCTGTCGCCCGCCTTCAGCCTGCGCGAATTACGAACGAACGCCAGCCACTCGAACGGACCAAGGCGCATGTGCAGCGTCACATCGATGGCAGCCTCGCCCTTCCTGCCTGAAAGCTGGGCAGGAATGACCCGGGTGTCGTTGAAAACCAGCACATCACCGCGCCGCAAAAGGTGCGGAAGCTCCCGGACGACATGATCCCAAAGCCCGGCAGGCGAAACCTTCAGCAGCCGCGCAGAATCCCTCGGGGACGCAGGCCGCAGGGCAATGCGCTCTTCGGGAAGCGGAAAGTCAAAATCATCGACCAGCATTGGGGTCTTGCGGTGCGGGAACCCATGGTCCCGCTCCGCACCTGCCTAGGGTTTCGGGGCAGGTTGCAGCAGTTTCGCTGCTTCGCCAGCAACGGGATCCACTGTAGGCTTGGGCGCTGCAAACACGGGCGGCGCCTTGTTGTCCGCTGCAATGGATGCCTGCAACACGCGCGAAGGCGTGGCCGGCGGCTCGCCCCGTTCGATGGCGTCAACCCATTGCATGCCCGCAATGACGCGGCCGAACACCGTATAAGTCCGGTCAAGCCGCAGAAGAGGCTGGAACATAATGAAGAACTGGCTGTTGGCCGAATTCGGCTCCTCCGTTCGCGCCATGGAGACAGCGCCGCGCACATGCGGCAACTCGTTGAACTCGGCAGCCAAGTCCGGCAGTTCAGATCCGCCTTCGCCGGTGCCTTTCGGATCACCTGTTTGCGCCATGAACCCGTCGATCACGCGGTGAAACAGCAACCCATCATAGAAGCCGCGCCGAACTAGCAGCTTGATCCGTTCCACGTGCTTCGGGGCAACATCGGGCCGAAGAAGAACCGAAACGCGCCCACCGGTCGAAAGGTCCAGGTGCAGCAGATTATCCTGCAGCAGCGCAGGCAGCGTCGAAGAGATGATCACCTGGGTCTGCGCTGCCGCTGGCTCCGCTTTCCCGGCGGCAGACTCATGCGGAAGCTGGGCCGTGGCAGGGGCAGCCACGAAAAGGCCAGCGATAATGAGAAGTAGTCGGATCATCATTCTGCGTCCTCGCGCCCGGTGGATTGCGACATGCTGAACAGGTTATTTTCCGGCATTTGCTGCAATCCTGTCCCGCACCTCGGCTGCGACCGCAGTCGGCACGAACTTGTCGATGGCGCCACCATAGCTGGCAATTTCCTTTACCAGTCTCGACGCGATGGGCTGAAGCGCGACATCGGCCATCAGGAACACGGTTTCGATGTCGGCATTGAGTTGCTGGTTCATGCCGGCCATCTGGAACTCATATTCGAAATCCGCAACGGCCCGAAGGCCTCGCACGATCATCGACGCACCTTGCGCCTCGGCAAAGTGCATGAGCAGCGCGTTAAAAGAAACCACCCCGACGTTCGGGATATGCGCAGTCTCTCGCTGCACATGGCCCACACGCTCCTCCAGAGTGAACAACGGGGACTTGGAAGGGTTTGTGGCCACACCGATGACAAGCCGGTCCACCAGCTTCGCACCGCGCGCAATGATGTCCATATGGCCCAGCGTGATCGGATCGAATGTTCCGGGATAAACGCCGATTCGCATCCTAACGGTCCCTCTCTATCGTGAACCGGGCGATGGCACGCAACAAATCGGCTTCCGGCCCGAAGCCTTGCAGATGGTTTATGGCCTGATCGATCAGCATCTGCGCCTGGCTGCGTGCGCGATCGACCCCCAGAAGCGATACGAAAGTGGATTTGCCAGCCCCGACGTCCTTCCGAAGCGCTTTTCCGGCTGCCGCCTGATCCCCCTCGACATCCAGCAGATCATCCGCGATCTGGAACGCAAGGCCAAGATCACGCGCATACCCCTTCAGCCGCGTCCGCTGTCCATGGCTCACTTTCCCCATGATCGCACCGGCCTCGACCGAAAAGGCGATCAGTGCGCCGGTCTTCAACTGCTGGAGACGGGTGGTGGTGGCAAGATCGAAGGTCGTTTCTTCGGCCGCGAGGTCCATCATCTGGCCGCCGGCCATACCGGCCGGGCCAGAAGCGCGCGCCAGTTCCAGAACGAGTTCCGAGCGGACGAACGGGTCTTCGTGGGTTGCCTCGTCGGCCAGCAGTTCGAACGCAATGGCAAACAGGCTGTCGCCGGTCAACACCGCAGTCGCTTCATCGAAGGCCTTGTGAACGGTCGGTTTGCCGCGGCGCAAGTCGTCGTCGTCCATGCAGGGAAGGTCGTCGTGAACCAGACTGTAGACGTGGACGGCCTCGATTGCGAGAGCGACGCGCATTGCCCGTTCGCGGTCCACGTTGAACAGATCGCACGAGGCGACAACCAGCAGCGGCCGCATCCGCTTTCCGCCACCCATCACGGCGTGCCGCATCGCATCGTATAGGCGGGCGCGTGCATCGTCGGGAACGGCCAGCAAGCGGTCGAAGCGGGCATCGATCGCCTCGCCGATGGCGTCAAGAGCGGGTTTCAGACTGAGGCTGGGAGGTGTCACGCCGCGGTTCATCCAGGAAAGGGGGCTTCGGAAATCGGGCGACCATCCGGATCGAGTTGTAACTGGGCGATCCTTGCTTCGGCAGACGAAAGCCTGGCTTCGCAATGGACCTTCAGCGCTTGCGCCTCCTCATACAGGCCAATGGCAGCCTCGAGTGGCGCATCACCTGATTCAAGCTGGCGGACAATCGCTTCGAGGCGCTGCAGGCCCACTTCGAAACTGAGCGCGGAAATATCTTCAGTCGATGCCATGCTGCCTCCCCGATGCCTCGCCCTTTGGACGGGGGCGCAAGGCCGGTCAAGCGGCTAGGTCAGGTGCTGACAGGAGAAAACAGATGCCCACAACGATGATGGCCGCCGCAGTGCTGGAACGAGGCAAGCCATTCGAGATGGTGGAGACCTGCGTTCCCGACCCCGGTCCGGGCGACCTTCGCATTGCGGTGAAAGCCGTCGGCGTGTGCCACACCGACCTCAGCTTCCGCGATATCGAAATGGGCACGCCGCTTCCGATGGTGCTGGGCCACGAAGGGGCGGGAATCGTGGATGCAATCGGCCCCGGCTTGGTTGGGTTCAAGGTGGGCGACAGGGTAGCCCTGTCCTACGACAGCTGCGGCCACTGCCCGAACTGTGATGAAGGTGCCCCGCAATATTGCGATGAATTCGGCCTGCGGAACATTGCCGGCGTAACCAGCGCTATGGCGCCGCCGCTGCAACTGGCCGATGGACGACCATTGTTCGCAAACTTCTTCGGCCAATCCAGTTTCGCTCCCTTTGCGATCGCCCATGCGCGTAACGTGGTAAAACTGCCGGATGCGCTGCCATTTCATCTTGCAGCGCCTCTCGGATGCGGCATGCAGACGGGCGCCGGCGCGGTTCTGAACACGCTAGCCGGGCGAAAGGGCCGTTCCATCGCGATCTTCGGCACCGGCGCTGTGGGTCTGGCAGCAGTCATGGCGGCCAAGGACGCGGGCTTTGCGCCCATCATAGCAATCGACAAGATACGCGAACGGCTTGCCCTGGCGCTCGACCTGGGTGCAACGCACGCGGTTTCTGGAGAGGGAATTGCAGACCAGATTGCCGCCATCGTTCCGTCCGGCGGACCCGAAGGCGGCGCAGCCCTTGATGCAGCTATCGATACGACCGGCGTACCGGCCTTGATTACTGCTGCCGCCGGAGCGTTGGGTTCGCGGGGGTGTTTGCTTGTGCTCGCCGTTTCGGCACCAGGAACAACGGCCGAATTCGAACTGTCGGGCTTTCTGGGGGGCAAACGGATCCAGGGTGTTATCGAAGGCGATGCCGATCCGCGCGCCTTTGTGCCTTTGCTGGCCGAGATGCATCTTGCGGGGCGCTTTCCACACGATCGGTTGATACGGACCTACCCCTTTTCCAGCATCAACGAGGCCTGTCACGACATGGAAACCGGCAAGACAGTAAAGCCGGTGTTGCTGTTCGATTGAGCCTGAAAGAGGAGAACAATTCATTCACCCAGACAGGGCTCTCAAAAAGCTCGAAGGGAACCGCAAGGGCTCCGATGCTTGTCATTCCACAAGCGGGAAGCATGCCGTCAAATGGGATACCTGTTGGCGCATGTGACGAATATCGGCTCTATTTTAAGCGGTTTGCAACGATTCTGACCTTGACCGGAACCTGAAACGCCACCCAGTTGGCGGTGGAATCGCTATCCATGCCGATCTTGAACGGTCGGCGGTCCAACATGGCCTGCCCTGTCATCACGGCCGTATCGCCCTTGATCGCCAGCGTGAACGGGAGGGTTACCGGAACGGCCACTCCGCGCATCGAAATGGTCCCACGGGCAATATACTGTCCGGGTTTCCGCTGGGTAATCTGCGTCAGTTGCAACCGTGCATTTCGGTTGGCTTTCACATCGAACCAATCCGGCCCGGGGAGGCTGCCATTGACGGTTTTGTCGTTCGCCGTTGCAGCCGAAAGGTCGATCACGCCGTCAACCCTTGCTTCGCCGAGCTTTTTCGGATCGAACCGAACGTTGGCGGCGAACTTCGGAAAGCGCCCCTCTACCGTCTGGCCGCTCCATTCCGACGTGAACGTGATGCTCGATTGCGCCGGCACGACAGCCCACTGGCTGGCAGAGACAGGCGATGCAAGCATGGTAATGGCAACAGGGGTCGCCAGGATCAACCGCAATGCGTGGCCGTTCATGCCGGCCTCCGGCGAAGAAATGGAAGCATTCTGGTCAGCACATCATCCCGATCCAGGAAATGATGTTTCAGCGCCCCCCCGACATGGAGCACAAAAAGCCCTGCGCCAATGAACGCCATGATTTCATGCGCTTCGCTGGCGGCACCCGATGTTTCCTTGCTCATCCCCAGCGGCAGGTGTGGCCATTCGAACAGGCCGAACCACAAGGTCGGGAGCCCAAGAGGGCTCGTCGACACCATGACCCATCCCGACAACGGAACAAGGATCATGATCGCATAGAAGCCCCAGTGCGTGAGCCTGGCAAGAACCCGCTCCGTGGATGTCAGATGATCTGGCAGCGGCGGTGTTCCGGCTGAAAGCCGCACGCCGAGCCGCAGCAGGCTGAGTGTCAGGATGGTCAGCCCGGAGCTCTTGTGCAGTTGGATGATCGTGAACCCGAGCCGCTTGTCCGCAGGATTGTCGGAGTTGAGCAGATCGACCATCAGGAGCCCGCCTGCAAAGTTCCCGACGATCAACAGTGCGATGAGCCAGTGCAACCCTATGGCCGTCAGGCTGTAACCGCTACGGGCCGATGCCGCCCGTGTCACTTCTTGAGGAACTCGGCTTCGATGATCAGCTTGATATCGTCACCGATCGGGCCCTGTAGGTCCTTCGATCCGAATTCCGACCGCTTAAAGGTGCCGGTGGCCGAAAAACCCAGCGCCGGAACCTTGCGGAACGGGTGCTCCATCGCGCCGTTCAGCGTAACATCCATCGTAACGGGCCTTGTAACCCCCAGCAACGTCAGGTTGCCGGTCATCTTTCCTGTCGTCGCGCCCGTTGCTGTCAAGCCCGTCGACTGGAAGGTAATAGTGGGGTGCGCACCGGCCTGCAGGAATTTGTCCGCGATGATTGCGTCGAAATTCTCCTTTTCCGGAAACGGAAAATCTGTCCGCACGGATTTCGGATCGATAGTCACGCTCACGGAGGACTTGGTCGGCTCGGCCGGATTGAGGTTGATCGTCGCGTCGTAGGTTGCGAACCGCGCTGTGTAGCTCGAGAGCCCGAGATGGTTGATTTGCCATGTCAGGCTTGCATGGGTCTTATCCAGCCCATACTCGCCAGCCGGCACGTTCAACGGCGCCGCCTGCGCCACAACCGGCACGCCGGAAACCAGCGCTGCGGCAACCAAAACGCTCTTGAATACTGATGACATAGCCCACTCCCTTTCGCTGGCGAATCCCACGCGCAAAGGATAGCGGTCGAGCCGCCTTGCTACAAGCGGGCGAGACCGGACATCTCAGATGGGCAGGCCCGGGGCGTGTGGACACCGTTCATCAGCAACTCAGGCTTTCGGCAACTCCGGGCTCAGCATCGCGTAGAGCTCTCGCATCTGGGACAGCGAGAACAGATGCGCATAGACGATCCCGAGCATGCCGTTCTGCACCATCTTGCGCGCCTGATCGCCGCGGATGTTCTGAAGCTTCTTTTCGTCGATCATCTTGAAGCCGGCGAAGGTTGCAGGTTCAGCCATGCCGGGGTTCTGGATCTGCGCCTGACCGTCCATCAGCATCCCGAGCTTGCCCAGTTCTTCCATGAAACTGCGGGTGCGTCCGATGGCCTGTTCGAACTGTTCGCAAAACTGGAGGATGCCCTTCGTCATGTCCGATGGCTGCTTCTCGGCATCGAAAAGCTTGTCCTCCGCATCCGCCGTAACCATTCCAGCGCCTTCATCGAACACCAGGCTCAGCATATCGGCATCGGCGGTCAGCCGGGCCAACATGAAAGGATGCCGGCGGACGTAGGCAGGCACATAGGCTCCCTGCTTCCAGTTGCCGGCTTCGTCGACAAACAGGTTCTCGCCTTCCTTCAGCCCCACAAGCGCAAGCGGAACGCCTTCCGCACCATCTGAAAACACAATCGGGTAATGGCGCTGGCACATCACGAACTCATCGACGGTTATGGGAATGGCATGCGTCGCGCGCGCAAACGCCATGTCGGTACGCTGGAGCATTCCATGTTCAGCGTGCAGATCCGACGTCAGCGGGATGATGTTCTTGTAGAAAAGCGGAAGCTGCGCAACGGGTTGGCTGGCCATGAAATTTCCCTGACACTGGTCAAATCGAACATTGTGAAATCAGCGGGGTTCCGAAGGCACGCCCGCTGCATGAAAGTGGGCCGCGCTCTAGCGCGGGCCAGCCCAAGGTGCAAGCAAAGGGCTACTCAAGGCCGGGACGCCATGCCCGCACCTTCGACATCAATCGAACAGTTTGCCCGGATTCATGATGCCGGACGGATCCAGAGCGCGCTTTATCGTCCGCATCATGGCCAGCTTGCCGGGGTCGCCAAGGCGGGAAAGCTCCGCGGACTTCAACGTCCCGATGCCATGCTCGGCAGAAATCGATCCGCGAAAGTCCGAGACAAGATCATGCAGCGCGCGCCGGGCTCCCGGGCCTTCGTCGGCAATCCAGCCAGCGCCTGCATCCTTGGGCGGACGCAGGTTCCAGTGCAGGTTTCCATCGCCCAGGTGGCCGAACACCAGTGGCCGGCTGCCCGGAAGCAAGTGCGCGAACATGGCGCTGGCCGCTGCATGAAACGCCGGGACATCGGCGACACCAACCGAAATATCGTTCTTGATAGCGCCGCCCTCGCGCTTTTCCGCCTCCGGGATCGATTCGCGAAGTCCCCACAACGCGGCCGCCTGGTTGCCAGACGCTGCCACCATGGCGTCGACCGCCACCCCTGCATCGATTGCTTCGGCCAGAACTACCTCGAGTATGCCTGGGGTGGCACCAAGTTCGATCAGCACATGGAAAGCATGGTTTCCGGCCAGGGGCGCCCGGGTTTCCGGCAGGTGCTCGAGCACCAGGTCGAGCGCTTCGGCGGAGATCAGCTCGAAGCTTTCAACCGTTTCGCCCACCGCCGAACGCAGGCGCTGGAGCAGCAAAAGCGCAGCATGAGGGCTTTCGACCCCCACCCAGCCAACAGCGTTTTCAGACAGTGCCGGCGCCAGCTTCAGGGCAACCCGCGTGACGATCCCCAACGTCCCTTCGGCGCCGATCAGCAACTGCTTCAGATCATAGCCCGTGTTGTCCTTTCGAAGCACCGACAGCTGATCGAGCACCGAGCCATCGGGCAAAACTGCCTCCATCCCCAGCACAAGAGCGCGCATCGTTCCGTGGCGAAGCACCTGGACACCCCCCGCATTGGTGGAAACCAGCCCGCCAATGGTTGCACTGCCCTTCGCGCCCAGAGAGAGCGGAAACCGGCATCCCGCCGCTTCGGCCGCCGCGTGGACATCGGCCAAAATCACCCCGGCCCCCGCCACAAGGCTCAGCCCCGCCGGGTCCACCCGCTCTATGCCATTCATTCGCCTGAGCGAAAGAACGGCGACCGGGCGATTGGAAACAGCCTCGGGAACGCTACCGCCCACCAGCCCGGTATTCCCTCCCTGCGGAACGAGGGCGATCCCCGCACGCGCAGCAATCTCCACGATGGCGCAAACGTCGTTCGTGTTGCGCGGCAGCAAAAGCGCATCGGCCCTCCCCTGCTTCTGGCCGCGCCAGTCCATCAGGTGCGGGGCAATGTCCGCTTGATCCGTGCTGACGATTCCTGACGGCAATCCTGCCAGAAGCGGCTCGATCCCGGCCATCAGTCCTTCGCGAGCCGATCGATCCTGGCTTGCAATGCCTGAAGTTCGGCTTTCAATTCCCGCACATCGTCGACAGGCTTTTCGTCGACGACGTCCCCATCGAGCTTGGGACCGGTCGTCCACATGTCTGTGGCAGCCTTCATCATGGCCATGTTCTGCCTGGCCAGCGCCTCGAACGGGTTAGCGCCGCCCGCCATGACGCCCATCATCGTCGAGCGGACCTGATCCTGGTTGCGGCGGAACGCTTCCATCGATGCCTCCAGGTAATGCGGAACCATCGATTGCATCTGGTCCCCGTACATCGAGATCAGCTGCCGCAGGAAGCTGACCGGGAGCAGCGTTGTCCCGCGGTTTTCTTCCTCGACGATGATCTGGGTGAGAACGCTGTGCGTGATGTCGTCTCCGCTGCGGGCGTCGATCACTTTAAAGTCGCGGCCCGCACGCGTCATCTGGGAAAGATGATCAAGCGTAATGTAACTTGAACTTTCGGTATCATAGAGACGCCGATTCGCATATTTCTTGATAGTGATCGGCGCGATATCACCGGCGGAGTCCTTCGGGGTTTTCATGCTGGTGTCCGATTTCGCAAAAGCGTGCCTGAGCACGGAATATGAAAGCGCCTTAGCATGTGCAACATAGCCCCGCAAACGCTTGGTGCTGCGCAACATGGCTGAAGCAGGAATCAGCGGTATCAAAGATGATGGGGCGGTGCGGGGCCCACACCCGCTACCTCTGTTCCTGTCGCTGGCGACGCGCCTGGCCGGGCCGGACCCTGCGCGACTGAGCGCCATCCTGGAAGGCCTGAAACGCTATCAGACCGCACCGCGACCATCGGCTTTGCCTGCGCTGGTCGAAGAAGCGCGAAGGGGCGGGGTCCGCCTGATGCGCGTGGGTGGACCCGATAATGGCCCCGCGCTCGTCGTGGTTCCGTCCCTCATCAACGCGCCTGCCGTTCTGGATCTCGCACCCGACAGGTCCTTCGTGCGTTATCTCGCTGACGCGGGGTTCAAGACCTACCTGATAGACTGGGGTGCGATGGGACGGTCCGAGCGCCGCCTTGGCCTCGCAGGGCTCGTTTCGGCACGGCTCGTACCGTTGTTGGTTGCCCTCGGTGAACCCGTCAGGCTCGCCGGCTATTGCATCGGCGGAACATTGGCGATTGCCGCGGGGCAATTGCTGGGCGAACGGCTGCACCGGCTGGCCCTGATCGCGGCCCCCTGGCACTTCGATGGCTTTCCGGCCGAAGCCCGGGCCCATGCAAAGCAGGCGTGGCAAGCCGCCCGGTTGGTCGGCAAGGCGCTGGGTGCGGTCCCCGTTTCGCTTCTGAACCCGCTGTTCTGGAGCCTGGATGAAAACGCTGTGGTCGGCAAGTTCGAAGCCCTTTCGCGCAGGCCTGCGAATGATCCCCACATCGGCTGGTTTGCCGCCGTCGAGGACTGGGCCAACAGTGGTGCACCGCTCACCTGCCCCACAGCCCGTGATTTGTTCGTGCACGGCTTCGGAACGGATCGCATCGGCCGCGGTGGCTGGCTGGTCGGCGGGCAGCATATAAGGCCCGAAGCCATTACAGCGCCGATGTTCGACGTCGGCGCCGAGCAGGACCGCATCGTCCCGCCCGGAGCGCGCATACGCCGGGCAGGGATCTACAGGGCCGATTTGCAATCCGGCCATGTCGGGATGGTGGTCGGGTCGGGCGCGCGGGCGGCGCTTTGGGAGCCGCTTTCAACTTGGCTTCATGGTCGCTAGAGGAACGGTCAAGCCAACAGTCGAGACCATCAGGAGCCTGCATCATGACCGATGTCGTAATCGCCGCCGCCCGCCGCACCGCTGTAGGCAGCTTTCTCGGCAGCTTCGCCGCAACGCCCGCGCATGAACTGGGCCGGGTCGCCATTGCCGCGGCCATGGCCGATGCCGGCATAGAGGGCGCCGATGTCTCCGAAGTGATCCTCGGCCAGGTGCTGACAGCGGGCCAGGGGCAGAACCCGGCGCGCCAGGCTTCGATGGCGGCCGGGGTTCCACACGACGTGCCGGCGTGGGGCGTTAACCAGGTTTGCGGATCAGGCTTGCGCGCGGTTGCGCTGGCTGCGCAGTCAATCCGCAATGGCGACGCGTCTGTGATGTTGGCCGGCGGCCAGGAAAACATGTCACTTAGCCAGCATGCCCAGGCATTGCGCGCGGGCCAGAAAATGGGTGCGCTTGAACTGGTCGATACGATGATAAAGGACGGCCTGTGGGACGCCTTCAACGGCTACCATATGGGCGTAACGGCCGAAAATGTGGCTGAGCGCTATCAGATCAGCCGCTCGGCACAGGATGAATTCGCCACGCACTCGCAGAACAAGGCAGAAGCCGCTCGCAAGGCCGGTCGCTTCGCCGGGGAAATCGCGGCAGTCACTATCAAGGGCCGCAAGGGCGACACGATCGTCGACCGGGACGAGTATATTCGCGAAGGCGCGACGGTTGAGGCGATGGCCGGGCTGAAACCCGCTTTCAAGAAGGAAGGCTCTGTGACCGCTGCCAATGCTTCGGGCCTGAACGATGGCGCAGCCGTGCTGGTGCTGATGTCGGCGGCCGAAGCTGCGCGCCGCGGCGCACCTGTTCTTGGCCACGTGAGAAGCTGGGCATCATGCGGCGTGGATCCTGCGTTGATGGGCATCGGGCCGGTTCCGGCATCGCGCAAAGCGCTTGAAAAGGCCGGATGGTCTGTTGGCGATCTCGACCTCGTCGAAGCGAACGAAGCCTTTGCTGCCCAGGCACTGGCCGTCGGGCAGGAACTCGGGCTCGATCCCGCCAGACTGAACGTGAACGGTGGCGCCATCGCGATCGGGCACCCGATCGGCGCATCGGGCGCTCGCATTCTGGTAACACTTCTGCACGAAATGGTCCGCCGGGATGCCAAAAAGGGGCTCGCCACCCTCTGCATCGGCGGCGGCATGGGAATCGCCCTGACTGTCGAGCGTTGATGTCGAACCCCATGTCGGCAGGCGAAGCAACGGCGGACGACAGCGTCGCAATCGCAAGGTCGCGCGCAATGCGGCCCGAACACCCGGGAGAGGGCGAGGCGATCCTGTGGCAGGGCCGTCCCGCCATGATAACGCGCAAACTGTTCGAACTGTTGGGTTTCCTGGTTCTGCTTGGCCTCCTGACATGGCTTGCGATCGTGCTGATCCAGCCGCACATGACAGGCTCGGCTTTTGCCGGCACGCCCAATGCGCAGGCACTGCCGCTCATCCTCGCCATGGTGGCAGGGATGGTGCTGATCATTGCTCTCCCCGTCTGGTTGCGCTCCAGCGCCCGGGCGCGGGCGTGCTACATGCTCACCAACCGGCGCGCGCTTGTGTGGCTGGGAGACCGGATCGTTGGCGAGGCAAAGCTGTTCGGCGCCGACATGCAGGCTTCCGATACAGAAGTCAGTTTCGAGGCGCAGGGACTATGGCTTGACTGGCGCCTGAAAGACGAAGGCGCGGACAGGGTTCGGTTCGAGCAAATTCCGGATGCAATCATGGTCGCAGCCATGGCGGAAGAGCATGGTGCACGCTGGCTGAACCGCCCGGAAGACCCGTCGGAACCAGATGGGCAAGTCCCTGCCGAGGCTCCCTCAGGCAGTTGAAGACGGCCGCGCCTTGATGCGGGCATGATAGGCTGCGACATTCGCATGCGCGACCCCTGCCCTGATGCCCACCCATTTAGCAAAATCGAGGGACACGAACGCGGTGATGTCGGCGATCGTGAAGCGGTCGCAGGCGATGAACTCCCGGCCAGCCAGCCGCTCTTCCAGTCGGTCCAACCACTGTCGCGCCAGCAACTGGCCGCGCTCGGCCATCGCCGGAATGGCAGGCGTCGGCGGTCCCGCCCCTGGCGCGCCGCGCTGCGCATAAGCATGGGCGGTGTTGCGAAAGGCAGCCCCGACGTTGAACATGCCATCGAATTCCATGCGCCGCTGCCACCGTTCCACATCTGCAGCTTCCCAAGCCGATCCGCCGAACAGGTTGGGTTCTGGATGAAGGCCCTCGATATAGCGGCAGATCGCGATAGACTCGTCCAGCATCCGGCCATCTTCCAGCAGAAGGGTCGGCACCACCCCACGCGGGTTGATCGACAGATACCAAGGGGCAAGGTTCTCACCTGCCTGGATGTCCACCTCTTCAAACGGGATTTCGATGCCCTTTTCGGCCAGAAAAATCCGTACCCGGCGCGGGTTCGGCGCCTGTCGCATGTCGTATAGTTTCATGATGCTTCCCTCCATGCCACGTCCGCACTATAGGTGACCGACCATGCAGACAAAAGCATACCTTCTGTTGCAATCCCGACGCGGCTGACCGCTGCGCGGTTTCCGTGCGGCGGGCGGGTGGCTGGCGGCCATCCGGCGGGGGTCATGCTCCCCTTTTCACAATCCCGAAACCACTTTGCTGCATGGATATGCCCATGGATTTCCTGTCTTCCGATTCTGTCGATCCGGCCGTCATCGCCGACCTTCTGGGCCTGTGCTTCGGGCCGGCGCGCCAGCGGCGAACCGCGGCACTGCTGCGCGAGGGTGCCCCACGCATCGAGCCGGCCTGCTTTGTCGTGCTCGATGATGGAGAACTGGTAGGCAGCGTGCAGGCGCACCGGCTCGAATGGCGTCATCCTGCCATCACGCGGGACATTGCCCTCCTGGGGCCGCTTGTCAGCCACCCGGACCGTCGGGGTGAGCGCATCGGCGCCCGCCTCATGGACCTTTGTCTGGCCGAAATCGACAAGCAGGGACTGCCGGTCGTGCTGATCGGAGACGCGCCCTATTATGGTCGCTGGGGTTTTTCCGCGGCGAATACGGGTGAATGGCAACTCCCCGGGCCTGTCGATCGCGCGCGGCTGCTGTTTCGAGCGAAGGCCTCCCGGTCGTTTGCAGGGCCTGTCCTTTTGTGCGCGCCGGATTGCGAAAGCCGGGCCGCCTGATCGGCTGGTCCGTGCATGGCGACAGCTTGACCGGAACGAGGTGGCAGCCCATGCCCGCGCGATGGTATCGACAGCGGAACCGATTAGGCCGGACGGGCTCGATCTCGGCACAGCGAGCCTTGCGGACATTGCCAGGGCCGTTGCTGAAAAGCGCCTGCCGCCTGTGGACAAGTGGAACCCCACCCATTGCGGCGAGAGCGACATGCGGATCGCCGCAGATGGCACGTGGTTCCATTCGGGAACGCCCATCGGCCGTGCGGCACTCGTGAGGCTGTTCTCCAATATTCTCCGGCGGGAGGCAGACGGCAGCTATGTTCTTGTCACACCGATGGAAAAGCTGTCGATCACAGTGGACGATGCGCCCTTTCTGGCGGTGGAGGCGACAAGCGAGGGCGAAGGACGCGACCGCTCCCTGGCCTTCCGGCTTCTGACTGACGAGATTGTTCTGGGCGGCCCCGAAAATCCGTTGCGGCTGGAAACCGCATCGGATGGTACGCCGCGGCCCTATCTTCGTGTGCGCGGCAATCCGGATCGGCCTCTCGAGGCACTCGTGAATCGGGCGGTCTTCTACCAGCTCGCCGACATGGCGATCACCGAGCGCGACAGAACCGGCGGGCCACTCGGCCTCTGGAGCGGGGGGGCCTTCTTTGCCTTCGCTGATTGAGCATATCCGCGTCAGCCTGCTTACATCAGCCGCGCCCATCCTCGCGGGGGATCAGGATTTCGGCGTACCTGGCGCCCATTCCGAAATATCACTGGTACCCGCAGCCGTGCTGGTGCCCATCATCCGATCGCCCGAACCGCGGCTGCTGCTGACGACACGAACGGCACATTTGCGAAACCATGCCGGCCAGGTGGCCTTCCCCGGCGGTCGCATCGACACTGAAGACGCAAGCCCCATTGCGGCGGCCTTGCGCGAAGCACAGGAAGAAATCGGGCTCGATCCGGACCATGTCGATATCATGGGCGTTTCGGCACCCTACCTGACCGGCACCGGCTATTCTGTCCTTCCCGTCGTTGGCTCCATCGAACCTGGGCTACCGCTCGCACCGAACCCGCACGAGGTAGCAGACCTGTTCGAAGTCCCGCTCGACTTTGCGCTTGATCCCGCCAACCACATCCTTCGACAGGCGGAATGGAAAGGGCGAATGCGTCGCTTCTATGTCATCGAGTTTGAGGGGCGGACCATCTGGGGGGCAACGGCGGGCATGCTGGTGAACCTTTCGGCGCGGCTGCGCTGATGCGGCTCGACACGCAGCTCTGGGCCGATCGCCCCGGCTTCCAGACCCTTTTGAAAGTGCTTCAAGCCCACAGCGGCGCCACGCGAATCGTGGGTGGTGCCGTTCGGGACTGGCTGCTGAAGCTTCCCGTTTCCGATGTCGATCTGGCGACACGGCTGACCCCGTCCGAAACCATCGCAGCGCTGGGCGCAGCAGGCATCCGCGCAGTGCCGACCGGGCTTGCCCACGGAACCGTTACCGCCGTCACCGGCAACACGAACTATGAAATCACGACCTTGCGCCGTGATGTGATGACCTTCGGGCGGCATGCAGACGTTGCGTTCACCAGCGACTGGCGCGAAGACGCGGCGCGTCGGGATTTCACGATCAACGCTCTCTATGCAGACGTGCAATCCGGCGACGTGATCGACTTCTTCGGCGGCCTCGATGATCTGTCCGATCGTCGCGTGCGCTTCATAGGTGCACCGCTTGAGCGGATCGCCGAAGACCATCTGCGAATCCTGCGATTTTTCCGCTTTTCAGCCCGTTTTGCGCCGGTTCTGGATGCCGATGGTGTCGCGGCCTGTGCTGCCCGAGCAAACGACCTGATGGCGCTGTCGCGTGAACGGATCCGGGATGAGCTGCTGAAACTTCTGGCTTTGCCCTCCCCCGCGCCGACGGTTGCCGCAATGCTGGGGCATGGTATTCTGAAGCCCGTGCTTCCGGAAGTGAATGGCACGCGCACACCGGCGCTTGAAGACCT
>Ga0335395_10000269_pt1 | contig 32921 bp, 23 predicted proteins | sample MAT02_FD_205744 | JGI IMG/M metagenome (GOLD analysis project Ga0335395, IMG submission 205744) | Freshwater microbial communities from Lake Fryxell liftoff mats and glacier meltwater in Antarctica - MAT-02 (spades assembly) (version 2) ... | reverse complement strand
TTAAAAAAGGAGAATTCGTTTCTTTAATTGGTCACTCCGGTTGCGGCAAATCCACTCTATTAAATATAATTGCTGGTTTGGATTTGCCCACTGAGGGTATTGTCACTCTCGAAGGACAAAGAATCACGAAACCTGGACCAGACAGGATGGTGGTGTTCCAAAATTATTCCTTATTACCTTGGCGGACGGTAAGAGAAAATATTGCCCTCGCGGTGGACTCGGTAATGAAGGGTTTACCCGCAGATGAACGCAACGCCATTATCGACAAACATATTAATATGGTGGGTTTGCGTCCCCACGCTGATAAACAACCGGGAATGTTATCAGGTGGACAAAAACAGCGAGTTGCGATCGCCCGCGCCTTAGCGATTCGTCCCAAATTACTCTTGCTAGATGAACCCTTTGGTGCATTGGATGCACTCACACGCGGCAATTTGCAAGAACAACTGATGCAAATCTGCGAAGAAAATCAAGTTACCGCCGTGATGGTGACACATGATGTCGATGAAGCGGTGCTGTTATCTGACAGAATCGTGATGCTAACCAATGGCCCCGAATCTAAAATTGGCGACATTTTAGAAGTAGATATTCCCAGACCCCGTAAGCGGATGGAAGTAGTAGAACATCCCAGCTACTATAGTTTGCGGAGTGAGATGATTTACTTCCTCAATCAGCAGAAGCGCATTAAGAAAATTCGGGCGCGGAAAATTGCCGACGTTGCCCGTCATGGATTAGAAAAAGTTAACCTAGAAATTGGCTTTTTACCTCTTACTGCTTGCGCCCCCTTAGCAATTGCTAAAGAAAAAGGCTTTTTTGTCAAGCATGGTTTAGATGAAGTTAACCTAGTGCGCGAAAGTAGCTGGCGGGGTATAGAAGATGGCATAAGTGGTGGTTATTTGGATGCGGCTCAAATGCCTTCAGGGATGCCGATGTGGTTAACTTTGGGAGGACATAATAACCAACCTCTGCCCGTTGTCACCGCCCTTACCATGACTCGCAACGGTAACGCCATCACCTTGGCAAAACACTTTTACGACCAAGGCGTACAAACTTTATCAGATTTCAAAAGATACCTGCTTCGCACCCGTGAGCAAAGGCACACAATGGGGGTAGTACATGCCGCATCTATGCACAATTTGCTGCTGCGTTACTGGCTAGCGGCTGGTGGAATTGACCCCGATAGCGACGTGGATATGAAGACCATTCCCCCAGCGCAGATGGTAGCCGACTTAAAAGCTGGAAGCATCGATGGTTACTGCGTGGGCGAACCTTGGAACTACCGCGCTGCTGTGGAAGATGTCGGCTTTACCATCGCCAGCGACTTAGAAGTTTGGCTAGGACACCCCGGTAAAGTTCTTGGTGTGAGGGAAGATTGGGCAGAAAATTATCCAAATACGCATATTGCTTTGACTAAAGCTTTGCTAGAAGCTTGCCAGTATTGTGCAAATCCCGAAAATACCCAAGAAATTCGCCAAATTTTAGCAGGGCGGGAGTATGTCAGCACTGATTTAGAATACATTCAACTCGAAGATCCAAATAGTCTTACCTGTGACTTAGACCATCCGTTGCGAGATTATGCCCATCACCAGTTTTATTCCGATTCCGCAATCAACCGTCCCAGTCGCACCGAACAAATTTGGATTATGAGTCAATTGGCGCGTTGGGGTGATACTCCCTTTCCTAGAAATTGGGTAGAAGTTGTTGAACGGGTGTGTCGAGTGCGTGTTTTCAGCACCGCCGCACGAGAATTAGGTTTGGATATTAGCTATATTCGCCAACCGATCCAACTGTTCGACGGTACTCCCTTTAACGCCGATGATCCGATCGCTTATCTCAACAACTTGAAAATTAAACGTGATTTTTCAGTCGCGGAAGTTGTTCTTGATGCACCGAGAAGGAGACTCGCATCATAAAAGAATGGTGAGAGAAAGAGGAAGTGGAAGAAGTAGCACATCACACGCGAACCTCTAAACTCCGTTAATGAGTATTTGAACTGGATGAATACACCTTTTATCTCCGTTACCGAGTATTTGAACTGGATGAATACACCTTTTATCTCCGTTAATGAGTATTTGAACTGGATGAATCCACCTTTTATCTTCTTTAATGAGTCTTTGAACTCCATTAATGAGGCTTTAAACTCCGTTAATGATCTAACTTTTCACGTCATCTGGAAAAACCAACAAAAGACCTAACCCCCTACCCCCTTCCCTACAAGGGAAGGGGGAAAATTCAAAGCCTCTCCCCTAGAAGGGGAGAGGTTTGGAGAGAGGTCAGAATATTCATTTGCACATCGCGTACATTTAGCTTTTTGATCCCTAAATCACCATGCAAAACCGCAACTTGACAGCTACAAACACACTAGGAAAACCATTCGCTACTGCAACCACCAGCCGCAGACCTTTCCTAGAAATTAAAGACGTTACCAAAGTCTACCCGACAAAGAAAGGCCCCTTCACCGTCCTCGACGGCGTTAACCTTAACGTAGAACAGGGCGAGTTTATTTGTGTGATCGGCCACTCTGGCTGTGGCAAATCGACACTACTAAATATGGTATCCGGTTTTAACTTTCCCACCTCCGGCCAAGTATTACTAGAAGGAGAACCAATCACCAAACCAGGCCCAGACAGAATGGTTGTCTTTCAAAGCTATGCCCTTCTACCGTGGCAGACTGCTTTTGGAAACATCTACTTAGCTGTTAACGCCGTTTATCCCAACAAACCACAAGCCGAAAAAAGAGCGATCGTGCGCGATCATCTAGCAATGGTGGGACTGGCTGACGCAATGGAAAAGAAACCAATGCAAATGTCCGGCGGTATGAGACAAAGAGTTTCTATCGCCCGTGCTTTGGCGATTCGCCCGAAAGTCTTAATTTTAGATGAACCTTTTGGGGCGCTGGATGCCATCACCAAAGAAGAATTACAAGAAGAATTGCTGAAAATTTGGGGCGATAACCGTTGTACAGTGCTGATGATTACCCACGACATCGACGAGGCACTATTTTTAGCAGATAAATTGGTAATGATGACCAATGGGCCTCATGCGAAAATAGGTGAAGTCATGGAAATTCCTTTTTCTCGTCCACGCGATCGCGCCCGGATCATGGAAGATCCACAATACTACCAACTACGTAATTATGCCCTAGACTTCCTCTTTAACCGTTTTGCCCATGATGACGTAGGTTAAGCTAATCGTCATTCTCCTAATTTCTAAAATGGTTCCTTCCAGAAGAGTTTATTTATTACTGGTTTTAGGTATAGCAATCGCCCCGATTCTATACCTTTTTCTCAGCATTAAAGCAGCGATCGCCATCACTTTGCTATTTGATGCGATCGTTCTCGGATTGATGGTTGTAGATGGTTTACAGGTACGCCGTTCTCGCGTGCAAATTACCCGCGAACTACTGTTGCGATTATCCATTGGGCGGGATAATCCGGTGGTGCTAAAAGTCACATCGCCAAATGCCAACGCCCTAATTAAAATCTGCGATTACTACCCAACAGGGTTTGGTGTATCAGCACCCTCACTCCGAGCTATTGTTAAGAGTAACAGCACCCAGGAATTGACATATACCGTCAACCCAACACAGCGCGGAGAGTTTCCTTGGGGAAATATTCAAGTTCGACAGTTAGGAATTTGGGGATTAGCTTGGGATGATTGGCAAATTCCCCAAAGCCTGCCAGTGAAAGTTTATCCTGATTTAGTTGGGTTGCGATCGCTCACAATTCGTTTAACATTGCAATCATCAGGATCAATCCGCCAATCTCGCAAAACTGGTATTGGTACAGAGTTTGCCGAACTGCGGAACTATCGCACTGGTGACGATTTGCGGTTTATTGACTGGAAAGCTACTGCCCGTCGGGTTGGGGCTTATAATAATGCAACGCCATTGGTAAGAGTTCTAGAACCCGAACAGGAACAAACATTGCTGATTTTACTTGATCGGGGAAGGTTGATGACAGCAAAAGTGCAGAATTTGCAGAGATTTGACTGGGGTTTGAATGCAACTTTATCCTTAGCCTTGGCGGGGTTACATCGAGGCGACCGCGTGGGTGTTGGTGTATTTGACAGCCAGATGCATACGTGGATTCCCCCAGAACGCGGTCAACATCATTTGAATCAGCTAATCGATCGCCTAACTCCAATTCAACCAGTATTATTTGAATCTGATTATTTGGGGGCAGTGACAAATGTTGTGCAGCATCAAACTCGCAGGGCGCTTGTAGTGGTGATTACCGACTTAGTTGATGTCACCGCTTCTACAGAACTCCTGGCTGCACTCTCCAAACTAGCACCCCGCTATCTACCCTTTTGTGTGACTCTGCGAGATCCGCAAGTTGATCGTTTGGCACACACTTTCACCGGTGATGTTACAGAAGCTTATACCCGTGCAGTGGCACTAGATTTATTCTAGCGTGGCAAAACTTACTAGAGAAGAGTGGAAATCCTGTAATCTTGACCTTGTAGCGAAATAATGGTGCAAAAACTTGGCAAGAAAAAGTCTAAAACCAGAAGCAACATCGTTTGAAGTACTCGATTGTGTGCAAAAAAAAGGAATTTTCATCCAAACGAGTATTTGTTGAACATCGAATCCGTTCGGTAAAAATTTTTCGAGTTGTTCAAGACAGATTTAGGTTGAATCCTAAAAAGTATGAACAAGTTATCTTGACAATTTGTGGATTAGTAAGATTAAGAATTGGAGCGCTAATATTACCAGTCGAAATGTATCCTATGCCATCAGGCTAAAATTAATGCACATAACTACATATTTTGGCTTTGTTATTATCAGTAAGTATCTCAAATTCCTATTTTATCGTCTTGACTAGCTAGTTTTTGATGCTTGCATTTGCGTCCTATAAGCTAGCCACAGCAAATCTTTGATAGTTTTCGGAGATGTCTAATGAATACAATAATCCTCGACATATAAGAACGCTAAATGGGGTAGTAGAACTACAGCTAAAAATTCGTCGATGTCAAAATAAGTCATGTCTGCGGTACAAAAAAGCATATCGACCAGAGCAAGAAGGCTCCCTAGCTCTACCACAGAGCGAATTTGGTTTGGATGTGATTGCTTATATAGGAGCATTACGGTACCAGGAAGATAGAAGTGTTCCCCAAATACACACTCACCTTGAATTAAAGGGTATATGTATAAGTCAACGAACGGTCACGCACCTAATTGACAGATATGACGAGTTACTTTCTTTATGGTTAAAAGACCATAAAAGGTTAAAAGCAATAGTGGCTAATCAAGGACGGGTAATATTAGCCATCGATGGGATGCAGCCAGAAATTGGACATGAGGTATTATGGGTAATTCGAGATTGCTTACCCTGAGAAATTTTACTTGCTAAAACCTTATTATCATCAAGGAATGAAGATTTAGCGGCGTTATTATTAGAAGTAACTAATATCCTGGATGTACCAATTGATGGAGTTGTTAGTGATGGGCAACAATCAATTCGCAAAGCTGTTGGGTTAGCATTACCGAAAGTAGCTCATGGTTTATGTCATTACCATTATCTGAAAGAAGCAATTAAACCCATATATGAGGCGGATAGACATGCAAAAAAGGAATTGAACAGTATCGATTTCGCAGAGACCCCAAGGCTTACTTAGCTAATCTAGAGAGTCGTCTTCTCTAGTGAATTTTACCACACTAGGTAATTTGTCTGCCGAGGGCAAAAGCTACTATTAATCCGATGGCGACGAAAGGCAGTAGTTGTAAGAATAAATTAAAATCTCGACCAGATAATGAACCAGCTAACCAAAATCTAACTTGTTCGAGTGTTTGTTGACCGATAATGAGGATAGCAGTGGTGAGGGAAGAAATCAGAGCAGTTAAGGCCGCTCCTGCTACCGTCAGATTCAGTGGGGTGGCTCCTCCCCGTCCCAGAGAACCAAGGGTGTAAACTAATACTGCTGTTACTCCCGCACCCAAAAATGCCATAAGTGCGTAAATACTTAAGGATAAGCTGCCAAAAATGAAAGTTGCGACAACGACAAAGAGGGCGGCTCCCGATTCAATACCCAAAATACCCGGATCTGCTAAGGGGTTTCGTGTCAAACCCTGCATCAATGCTCCCGATACAGCAAGGGCTGAACCTACAAGGATAGCAATTAGCGATCGCGGTAATCTCACTGTCTGAATAACGTGGTGCTACCAGTCAAGGCAGAAGATGTCATGGCTCACTTATTTATTGAGAAAGCATCCAAGCATTTTGAGAAAGTCAAATGTCATTTTACTTGCAGAAAACATCAAAATGAGTAAATCAAATGGCATTTTGAGAAAGCATTTAAGCATTTTGAGAAAGTAATCAGCAAATATACCTGACGATTAAAACTCACGGCTGCACATAGTAAGATCCCGTTTGCCCCTGGTGTCCCGTAGGGAAGGGTACAAAGCCGACGCTTAGATATTCTGTAACTGTGAAATTTTATATCACACCCAGCAGCGATCGCAGATGATGGCAATAGTTATTATATTATTCATGACTTGTTCTCAGCGTGCTAATCGATCAAGTCCTGAGCAATAGAGTATTCTTACTCAAAAATTCGCTTAGTGTCTCAATAGTCGTGAATTTTAGTCGCGATCGCAATGAAGTTAATACTGATGAGTCTATCTTAGGGTTCATACCCTGTTACCTAGAAATTCCCTAACCTAAATGTAGAGTTTAGTCTAAGAATAGGGAAAAGATTTGTATGACAACCGATGTTTCTAGAAATATTAACAAGGATATCAATGGGTCACTCATAAGTGGTATTCTTTTGAGTATTTTGGGGGTTATTGCGATCGCAGCGCCTAGTCTCTCGACCTTATTTGCTGAGACTTGGATTGCGGTGATTTTGATTTTCGCCGGATTTACAAAACTAGTTTATGCCACTCAAAGCCGCCACCAAGGAGGTTTTATTTGGAAACTTCTATTGAGCGGACTTTATATTGCAACCGGCATAATGCTGTTTGTTTATCCTTATACAGGTATTCTCACACTGACTCTGTTGCTTGGCAGCTTTTTACTGGCTGAAGGTACATTCGAGTTAATTCTCGCATTCCAGTTACGTCCGCAAGATAACTGGACGTGGATACTAGGTGATGGCATTATTACGCTGGTCTTAGGCGCAATGATTTGGTTCCAGTGGCCCTTTAATGCGCCTTGGCTTCTTGGCACACTTGTTGGTGTCAGCATTATTTCCACTGGCATTTCCCGCGTAATGCTGTCATTGAATGCGCGTTCTACCTCGAATCCTACTAACGAAGCTGCAAATCCTACTTAGTAGATGGGGAATGGGGGATGAGGGAGCAGGGGAGACAAGGTGAGACAAGGTGAGAAGGTGACAGTTTACTAAGACATTGCAGCAGCGATCGCTCTGATATTGCTAAATTAGCTAAAGAAATCAAAATCAAGGCCAGCTAGCTGCAATCAACAATGGTATCTATTGCTACTCCCTTCTCGGATATTCAAAACCATTGGGCACGCTTATTTATTACAGCCTTAGCCCAACGTCGTATTGTCAATGGATTGCCTAACGGTACTTATCGCCCCGATAACTCTGTTACCCGCGCTGAATTTGCCGCCATCATCGCCAACGCATTTGGGACAGTTTCCAAGAAGCGGCAGTATGTCCCCTTTGTTGATGTACCCACTAATTATTGGGCAGCAGCCGCCATTCAAGCAGCTTACGAAAAAGCATTTCTTAGCGGGTTTCCTGATAAAAGTTTCCGTTTTGCTAACCGAATTACTAGGGTGGAAGTTTTAGTTTCTTTGGTAGGAGGCTTAGAAATTGGCACCAAAGTAAAACCTGACCTCCTCTCACAACTCCCACAAATTTATCAAGATTCTGTTCAGATTCCTGGGTATGGTAGAAATCAGGTAGCTATTGCCACCAGCGCTGGATTGGTGGTTAGTTTCCCAAATATCAAATTACTCAATCCCAATCTTGCAGCCACCCGTGCAGATGTGGCAGTGATTATTTATCAAGCTTTGGTGTATTTAGGTCAGGCAGAAAAAATTGCCTCTAGTTACTTAGTGCAGCCGCCAATACCGACACCAATACCAGTACCCATACCAACGCCAACACCAACACCGATACCAACGCCGACACCTGCACCTATCGGTACTGTTAGGGTAAATCATAGTCGGGAATTCCGGGGCGCGTGGGTAGCATCTGTGTGGAATAGTAATTGGCCTTCCAAGGCAGGACTTTCTGTAGCCCAACAAAAAGCTGAACTCAGCGAGATTATTAGTAAATTACAAGCGCTAAACTTTAATGCCCTCATCTTTCAGGTGCGACCGGAGGGAGACGCGTTATATGAATCTAAATTAGAGCCTTGGAGTGGTTGGATTACAGGAACTCAGGGTCAAGCACCAGAACCATTTTATGATCCTTTAGCGTTTGCGATCGCAGAATGTCATAAGCGCAATATTGAACTTCATGCTTGGTTTAACCCCTACCGCGCCAGCACTTCCACCAACCCAGCCAAAACAGTCCGTCCCCACATAGCAGCTACCAATCCAGAAAGCGTTTATTTGTGGAAAACTCAACGCTGGATGGACCCAGGACTGAAAATAGTTCAGGATAGAGCTTACAACGTAATTCTCGATGTAGTCAAGCGCTACGATGTTGATGGCATTCACTTAGATGATTATTTCTATCCATATCCCATCGAGGGACAACCTTTCCCTGATGATAAAACCTACGCTGTATATAAAGCAGCTGGTGGTACACTCAACCTTGGCGACTGGCGACGGGACAATGTTAACAGAATGGTACAGCGCCTCTGGCAGGGAATTAAACTAACCAAACCCGATGTTAAATTTGGTATTAGTCCCTTTGGGATTTATCGCCCCGGACAACCCACTGGTATTACTGGGTTAGATGCTTACAACGTGCTGTATGCTGACTCGAAGAAATGGCTAGCAGAAGGCTGGATTGATTATATTGCACCTCAACTTTACTGGCGCACAGACCAACCACAACAAAGTTATTCGGCGTTGCTACAGTGGTGGACACAGGTAAATACAAAGCAAAGACACGTTTACGCTGGTAACAATCTCACAGAACCAAGCAACAAGAGTCGAGAGAGTGATGAGATTGAAAAGCAAGTCAAATTTAGTCGTAGCCAAGCTGGACGGTTGTCACTGGGGAATATCTTCTTTAATGTCGGTGTTTTGACAGAAAATAGTCAGGGCATTGCTGATAAATTCCAAAATCTGCTTTATAACAAACCTGCGTTAGCTCCAACTTTGTCTTGGCAGGATACAACACCGCCCCCTCCACCTATTCAACTACAAGTCAATAACCGCAAACTGAGTTGGCAGCCTGGTGATAATCAGCCAGTTCGTTCTTGGACACTTTATCGGCAAATTGGCGATACTTGGACAATTGGGCGAATTTTGTCTGCTGGCACAACCTTCGCTACCGTCCAACAAGCGGGAACTTATGCTGTGTGTGCGGTGGATAGATTGGCGAATGAGAGTGTGGGAACAGTGATTACAGTGAGTTAAACCAAACCCGGATTTATCACAAGCCATAAAAAATCAATTTACATGACCTGATGTAAGACTTTTTTTGATACATCATCAACTCGATATCGCTACACTAAACTACTGCAAGCACAACCAATTGACTTGTGCTGTCTCGGAGTTGGCGAAAATGGAGATTTGGCTTTTAACGATTTAGGAGTAGCAAATTTTCAAGATCCTTATTTCCCACTCAAGAGCGATCGCACACGCGAATTAGTGTTACAAGCGTGCCATTTGGCTGTAATCTTATTCTGGATGGCTTAAAGCTTTTATTAGTGCCATTGGACTTGACCGAATTAAAACTATAGACTATACTATAGACATCTCCAAAAATGAATCTATAACCCTTGTAAAACTTGGGTTGATACGTATTTTTTGGAGATATGTAAAATTGTGGATGCAGCAGACATGTCCTAAACATGACATCCCGTTACCTTTGAGGTCGAGGAATTCCGGTAAAGACGTTCTGAATACCAAAAATTTATTTTTTGGCGAAGGCTCCTTAAGGAGCCTTTGTTATTTATCAACTCGGTAATTTCCGATTATTCAATAAGTTTTTGGCTATGATGAAAAAGCCTACTTTTCTTACTTTACCTATACCTTCGTATTTAGGGTAGGCACTTATAGCATGCAATCTAAGCTTTTTGGTTTCTTTAAATACTCTGAAAACAACAAAATAATCAACCTCAATATCGTTTGAATTTAAAACTTTAACGGTTGCAAAATTCCTATACCCAGCGTGGCAGACTAACGTTGTCTTCTCAGATAGTGACTTGATAATGCTAGGTAACTGCTTTGAGAATTCATATCTCTCAAAACTGAATTGTCTGGACTCATTTGGTGCGTGGTACATCAATAATTGTGATTCGTCGCTGGAAAGCTCATTTGATTCTTTGGTAAAGCAGTGTAAGCCATAGGTTACTATAAACTTGTATGGGATCGGATTATTTTCGTCTTTGTCGTCAAGATATTCAGCCCAGTGTGCATTAAGATGTGATAAATCGTAGTCTTGATTATTGAATCTAAAATTTCTCCATTGTTTAACCTCTTCTACAGTATTAAAATTGTTATTCATTAGATAATATAATTCGCAATTATTTATACATTACTGAACAGTAGTTTGGCGCAGTAATGTCTTATATTAAATCCGGTTGATTACTGTAGGCATCACTGTGCCGAAAAGGGAAATTGTACGCATGATAACTGGATGGAAAATTAGGGATTCACCTTTCGGTAGATTTAGACAGAATCATCAAAACTGTATATTTGGATGGGGTAACACATAATTTGCCACAAAACCTCATGCCAAATCAGTAATTTCCATATCAACAGATGAAATATTGATTTAATTCTAGTTAATTTGTTCCTTAAGTTCCTCATAAGCCATGACATCCCCTGAGCCTCAAACTGATTATGGAGAAAAAGCTCCACAAACCTCATTTGAGCCACCTTCTGGAAAACGGCGGTGGCTTTGGGTTTTAGCTGCACTACTATTGTTAGGGGGCGGAGCAACTCTAGTTTGGCGTTTACTCACTCCGCAAAATTCAGCACCAACAAATGCTAATGCTCAACCTCAAGGGGTAAGAGTCAAAATATCGACAGTACAAAGCGGCATTATTGAGGAAAGTTCAGATTTTATTGCTAGCCTAAAATCTCAGCGCTCAGTCACGCTCCAGCCGAGGATTCAGGGCCAAGTTACTCAGATATTTGTCAAATCGGGAGATCCAGTCGCAGCAGGAGCGGCAATTCTCCAAGTAGATCCTGCTTCCCTTGCAGGTGTCAATGGAAGCAATGCTGTGCCTCAAGGATTTTTAGTGCAACTGGAAAATGCCCGCGCTACACTCAAATCCCTGGAAGCACAACGACCATCCTACGTTGCAAATGTGCAATTGTACCAGCAGAATTACGAAAAGTTTGTCACCCTAGCTGAAGAAGGAGCCGTGTCTCGACAGACTCGCAATCAGTTTGCTGATCGGCTCGCCAATGCTAAGACTAATCTTGATGTAATTGATTCTAGAATTCAAGCACAACGAGCCAATATATTGCAGGCTGAAAAAACTTTGCAGCAAGCTAATGTAAATATTCAAACACAACAGCCCCAGTCCGATAAAATTACCGCTCCCTTTAGTGGCACAGTTGGCAACATGGCTGTGAAAGTAGGTGCAAAAGTTAATACTTCTACACAATTAGTTAATATCGCGCAAAATCGACCTTTAGAAGTCAACATCTCTGTGCCATTACAGCAAGGGCCTCAATTGCGTAAGGGAATGCCAGTGGAGGTTATGAACACACAAGGTCAAAAGCTTGGTAGAAGTAGAGTATTTTTCATTGCACCTACTGCTAGTAATGAAACCCAAGGAATATTGATAAAAGCACTTTTTGACAACCCTAACGGTCAGTTACGTGCAGATCAATTGGTAAGGGCTAGAGTGTTCTGGAATCAGCGCCCCGGAATTTTAATCCCCACAACAGCAATGACTCGTGTAGGTGGAGACACTTTTGTTTATGTAGTTGAAACAGAAATATCTCCCCAAGGTGTATCTCAACAAGTAGCTCGGCAAAAGCGAGTGAAGCTAGGCGAGATCAAAAATAATAATTACCAAGTTATTGAAGGATTACAGCCAGAAGATAAAGTTATTATATCAGGGCTGCTCAATCTCAGGGATGGTGTTGCGATCGTTCCAGAATCTTAATTAAGGGGAGTAGAGAGGAGGGAGCGGGGGAGAAGTCTCAATCTTGTCTCCTACCAATCCCCACCCAAGAGCGTTAACTATAGCGATTTCCATTCCTCCTAAAAGGAAAGCATTAGTGGCAGTTTAAGAAATAACTCGTTTTGTCAATAGTGATTACGCTGTAAATTATCCATCCTATCGAGTATCTAATTAAGCTTTATACTAAGTTTGTAACCAATTAGTTGATTGCATAACGGAGGTAAACAATTATGTCAGTGCAAATCATCCAATCTAAGTGTGGTTTAGTTTTAACTTGTTTACTTGGACAAATAATTTTGTTTGCTGCGCCAGTACAAGCTGGAGTGGAAGGCAAAATCTACAATGTCGATGTTGAGTCGAGTCAGGGAGAGGATTTTACAGCTTGTTTTGAATTTGACTTCAACGGTAACCTACGCTTTGTTGGACAAGAGGCTACTTATAGCCGTACAAATCTAGGTAAGGATCAGAGAAATTGGCAAGCAGTCACAAAACCATTTTCAGAAGTAAGTATCGCATTGAACGGTGAAGTAAGAGGAGACTTTGTTCCAGATCGGAGGATAAGTGGTAATGCTATCAATTCCAACGGCACTACTTTTACATTTAGTGGAACACGCTTATCTGGGACAACATGTCCGCAGTTTCGGATTCAAGGGGTAAATGAAGGAAATCCCTTCTCTAGATAATTTAATCTACGCAGATTTGATAAACCAGATGAGCTTTTAGTTAACGAAGACAGACAATTTATAAAAGATGTTTGTAGACGATGGTCAAGACAATGCCTGCGTCATCAGCGCTTAAATTCTGTCAAGTTCGCTAGGGCGTAGTTTACCGCCGTAGGCATGGCGTTTACATCAAAGAACACTCAGGCATTCAATTTACAACATATAGCGGTTCCCATGCACATGCAGTACAACATTATATTGCGAAGTTTAAGGGCACGGCAGTGCCGTGCCCCTACGGGTGTACCTCACGTAAACGAGAAACGCTATATTCAACAATATTCAACAATATTCGCCAAGCCGCATCAAAGCTTAATCTGTCGCCAAGAGCGCACGTATTCTCACCTCTTGGAAAGTATTTTTATTTCTCCCGCCTGACGGTTACTTGAAGTCGCTGGCGGGATTTTGCCTTGAATGAATCCCCACGCAGCGATCGCTAAATTTAACCTTGCTACAGTACGTTAACAGCAGATAATCACTTTGGTGAACCAAAATAAAACCAGATTAATCTATGGCATCAATAGCCCCTTTCCCAACCTTTAGAGAGGAATTTAGGTGAGGGGACAAAGATGTTTCTTCCAAAACGGGATGCTCCCTGATAGTCAAAGATAAATGTTTTCTTCACAAGTTTCTCAAATTATTTTGCTATAAACATAAATAAGGGGCCAAAACCTTTAATAAATTTAAAATTAACAAGTCGCTAAACATAGTTGAGGGATTAGTCATTTTTTACAATCCAGCATTTGGAAAAACAAAACTGTAAAGACCAATTACCAATGAAATCGGAGGTCTATATGATGTTTAAAAAGATTCTAGTTGCATTAGATCGCTCGGAAATAGGGCAACAGGTTTTTGAAGAAGCGTTGGGTTTAGCAAAGTTAACACAAGCTAGCTTAATGCTAGTGCATGTCCTATCTCCCGAAGAAGACGGTAGCCCTTACGTATCTATGCTGTCTAATTTTGACTACTATCCAGGATTGAGCAGTCAAAGCTTCGAGTTATACCAAAAGCAGTGGGATGACTTTAAAAATAAAGGAATCCAGATGTTGCAATTTTTCTGCGCCCAAGCTACCGCAGTAAATGTAAATACGGAATTTACACAAAATATTGGTAATCCTGGTCGCATCATTTGTGATTTTGCTCATAGTCATAGCGCTGACCTAATTGTGATGGGGCGTCGAGGTCGTTCTGGGCTGATGGAACTATTTCTTGGTAGTGTGAGTAACTATGTTCTTCACCATGCTCCTTGTACGGTGCATGTTATGCATCTTTCAGTTGCTCCTAAAACAGATGAAGTTGTCAAAGAAACTACAAGCAGTTTAAGCGTTAACTAATTACTAAAATTGTATAAGTCTGAGTGAGCCAAACTCTGAATTTGGTTTATTGAACAGAATTCAGTAGTCAGGAGTCAGAATGGGCTAAACGCCCCGCTACCGCTAACAGAATGAATTTTGTACGACTGGCGGATAGCGTAGCGTTACCGAGTATTCTCCCAAGGGGAGACGTCAAGGGCGAACGAGCGTCGCGTCTTGATTCTGACTCCTGAATTCTGACTTCTGAATTCTTCTTCAATCGGCACTTGTTTGAGTAAAGCTATCCACATATCAGATGGATCTGAGTAATAATCAACTTCCTCAACTTGATATTGATAAGATTCATAACCTTCTCGTAAAATAATGCGATCGCAGGGTTTAATCCCTTTCCCGATTCCAGTCATATACCCGATCGTTCCTTCATTGAGGCGCTCAAATACGTAGTCGCTTCCGCAAACTAGTTGGCTATAATCGTGTATTTTATTCTTCTGTTTTGATTGGTTTGCTGGAAAGCTAACTAGGGCTAACTTACTTAAAAAACTAAAACTTAAGTTCAAACCTATTCTTATCAAAGACATAAGTGAGTTCTCCCATAGAAGAAATCTATAACGAAGGGTTCTGGACTCTAGGTGAATTTTAATTCCTTTCAATCATCAATCCAGAATCGAACAGGTGGACAATCTAGTTAGGAATCAACCGCATTGAGAGCTAGTAAAGCCAATACATCACGCAATATCTAATTAAGTGCCTGCACACCCACAAGTAGCAAAAAATAAATTACAAGTAGTTCGTTGACAAGGTAGTTATAAAATAATATTAAAATAGCATTAATAATTTAAAATTAAGTTTCTTTAAATCTTAATCCTGAGTTATTAATATTTAATTTTTACCCAATGATATTTTTTGCTCAATAACCTTTTAGGTTATTCATGATTTTGCATATATCAGGTAAAAGTTAACTATTTATTACTTTATACCTTGAACTTTGAGCATCATTAGAATTATATTATCTAGTACGATATCAGAGGTCTATAGCATTTATTTGTTGATTAACCACTTAAATTTACATTACTATAAACCACAGCTTCAACTGTAAAACCACCGAATTATTTGACAAATCTGGGTTAGACAGGAGTATTTTTTACTTAGGAATAAGAATTAAATAACATATAGTTTATATCCCTGGCTTACCTCACCCTCAATCCCTCTCCTTATAAAGGAGAGGGAAGCTAGAGACAGGATGAAGTTTTGCATTTTATTTAATCCACGATCCTTAACTAAATAATCAGGGCTATTTTATTCTCATTTAGCCCGCCTCAGAATAAATTCTGAGTCTAATAGCGAAAGTAGTCTAAAGACGACTGAGAAAAGACTAAAGTCCGTTAAAACGGACTTTAGCTATGAGCCGCCGAACTTTAGTTCTGGGCGGTTTATGTCTAGAACGAAATAGCCCTGCTAAATAATATTTATTTCATAAACCTTTTATATTTTGAGAATGTATTCTATGTATATTTTTTAATATAAATAGTATTTAGTCCCTATTTGTGGTTTTTAGAGCTACATCTACTTGCGTCAGTAGTACTTCGAGGGTGGAAGAGTTATCTAAAACTACATCTGCATGAGCCGCTTTTTCTTCAATAGATAATTGGCTGTTGATCCTGGCTTGTGCCTGTTCTCTATTTAAATGATTTCGTTGTATCAATCTTTGTAGCTGTTGCTCTTGAGAACAACGCACTACCCAGACTTCTGTAACTAAATCAGTCATCCCAGCTTCAAATAATAGAGGCACTACTAACACCAGTGTTTGTGAGGAAGATAGGGCAATTGCTTTGAGGAAGCGATCGCGCACATCTGGATGAATCAAATTGTCTATCCAGTTGCGTTCATCTTGACGATTAAAGATAATTTCGCCTAGCTTTTGGCGGTTGAGGCTGCCATCTGGTAGTAAAATTTGTTCGCTGTAACGTTGAGCGATCGTACCAAGAATAGGCGAACCTAAAGATACTGCCTCTCTAGCATAAATATCTGCATCCAGAATCGGCAGCTTATAAGCGCTAGCCAAATAATTGGTGACAGTGGTTTTACCTGTGGCAATACCTCCAGTTAAGCCGATTATACGTTTAGTCATTAGTCATTGGTCATTGGTTATTGGTTATTAGTCAGAAATTATTATTCTTCCCCTTGCCCCCCATCTAACAATTTGTCGCCCATGTTATCAATGCTTGGGTTAAACCATCTAAAGTATATTCTTGGGCTTCTACATCCACACGCCTGAATAAAAAATGACACGTTTTGGAGGTTTGCGGCCCGATAGAGGCAATACAAACGCCCTCTAAGAATTGACTAGGATCAGAGTTGTTGGAAAAAATCTTGTTAGTAAGTTGACAGAAAAATTGTACAGTTTTAGAACTGGCAAAAGTAATCACATCTATCTTGCGGTTTTGGAGAGCTAACTGTGCCTCTGGTGGAATCCCACTAGGACAACAAGATTGATATGCGGCAACTTCTATCACCTTTGCTCCCTTGATAGTTAATTCGTTAACCAAAATTTCTCTTCCGCCGCTTTCAACTCTGGGAAATAAAACCTTTTTACCATCTAGTTTCTCTGGGAAATTTTCTACTAAAGAATCGGCAACAAAGTTGGGGGGAATAAAATCTGGTTGGAGAGAGTGTTGTTTGAGACAATGGGCTGTTTTCTCACCAACGACGGCAATTTTAACGCCTGCTAAGGCACGGCTATCTTTACCTTGGGCGTTTAGCCTTTCAAAAAAGTAGTCTATGGCATTGGTAGAAGTAAGAATTAACCAGTCGAAGTCAGATAAATGAGCGATCGCATTATCCAAAGCTTGCCAACTGGAGGGCGGGCCGATTTCTAAGGTAGGCATTTCGATGACTGTTGCACCTAATGCGATGAGGCGATCGCTAAATTGGCTCGACTGTCCAACTGAACGTGTCACCAAGATTGTTTTGCCACTGAGAGGAAGACGAGATGAGGGGAAGTTAATTAACATAGGTTGGGGTATAGGAATACTCTCGTTCACAAGCGGAACCTGGGAATGCTTTTCTCCAGGCTCCTGCCTGATAATTTCGTCTAAATATATATTCTCAGGTTGTAAGTACTTCCGTAGCCCAACAACTTCGCCAATAACAATTACTGCTGGAGAAAGGGATAATTCGGTGGTTTGTTCTACAATGTTGTCCAGTTGCGCTATCCAAATTTGTTGACGAGGAGTTCCTGCCCAACGGATGATGGCAATGGGTGTTAAGTGCGATCGCCCGTGTCGCACCAGTTGATGTATAATTTCTGGCAGATGTTGCCCTCCCATCAAAATTACCAATGTCTCTAGTCGTGAGAGTGCCTCCCAGTCTAAAACTTCTGGTTCATGAGCTGTAAGCACTGCAAAAGTGCGACTCAACACAGGATCGGTGAGGGGAATTCCTGCTAACAAAGGCGCTGCTAGGGCTGAGGAAATTCCTGGTACTAGTTCAAAATCACAACCAGATGCTTTCAGCGCTTCAATTTCGGAAGTACAACGCCCAAAAATTAACGGATCGCCTGATTTGAGCCGTACAACTTGTTTCCCTTGCTGGCAATGCTTTATCAGTAACTTGTTAATCTCAGCTTGGGTTGTACTGGGTTTACCACCGCGTTTTCCAACATCTAACTTCAAACAATCAGATGGTACGCACTGCAATAATTGGGCATCTACCAAGGCATCGTAGACTAAAACCTGAGCAGCAGCTAAGAGATTGTAAGCTTTTACCGTCAGGTATGCCACATCTCCAGGGCCAGCACCTACGAGATAGACTTTACCCTTTTCTTGAGTCATTTGTCCCAATTCCCCATACCCAATGCCCCATGCCCTTTATTCAATTCGTTCGGATATTCATTTTTTGGATTAGCAGATCAACTTGCTCAAGCATTTCCTTGTTTTCCTCAGCTTGGAATAACTCTCTGGCTTTTTTGAGATTAACGATCGCTTCTTCTCGCTGTTGTTCTCTTCCCAAAGTGATCCCCAAATTATAGTAAGTGAATGCATCGTTAGGTACAAGGCTAATAGCTTTTTTGTAATGTGCGATCGCTTCTTGTGGCTTACCTTGATCATCCATCGCATTTCCCAAACCCGTATAAGCTTGTGCATGTTTGGGATCGAGGCGAATCGCTTCGCTATAGCCGGCGATCGCTTCTGTTAGCTTGCCTTGAGCGTAAAAAGCGCTTGCTAAATTATAGTGAGCGTCTGCATAGTTGGGATCGAAGCTGATGGCTTTTTTGTAATGTGCGATCGCTTCTTCTAGTTTGCCTTGAGCGTACAGAGTATTTCCCAAGGCGTTATAACCTGCGGGATTTTTTGGAGCGAGGCGAATAGCTGCTGTATATTCGGCGATTGCTTCGGCTGGCTTTCCTATAGCATACAAGGCGTTCGCTAAGTAATAGTGAGCCTCTGCATACTTGGGATCAAAGCTAATGGATTTTTTGTACTGAGTAACTGCTTCTGCTAACTCACCCTGATCATACAGAGCATTTCCCAGACGCGTGTAAGTTGGGGCATAATTGGGTTTGAGGCGAATAGCTGATGTATATTCGGTGACTGCTTCTGATAGCTTGCCTTGAGCGTAGAGAGCATTTCCTAAGTTATAGTGAGCGTCTGCATAGTTGGGTTCAAGGCTGATAGCTTTTTTATATTGTGCGATCGCAGCTTCTAACTGATTGAGTCTTGCTAAAGTCAAACCTAAATTGAAGTATGCTCCAGAGTTTTTAGAATCGAGGCTAATGGCTTTTTTGTAATGTGCGATCGCTTCTTGTGGTTTCCCTTGATCGTCGAGAGTATTTGCCAAAGCAATATAAGCTTGGGCAAAGTTCGGTTCTAGTTCAATTGCTTTCCGAAAAGCCGCCTCTGCTCCTTTGAAATCTCCTTGTTTGTAAAGATTGCTTCCTTGCTCAAAGTTAGCGACTGCGTTTTTGTTCTTAGCAACTGCTGCTTGATCTGAGCTTAGAATCTTTGATAAAACAACGCCAAAATCTTTACCAAAGGCAGTATTCCCATTACTCAAACACAAGCAGATAATAGCTGCTACCAGTAGATTTTTATTTTTCAGCATTTTTATTACCTTACCTGCTTGGTTTACATGTAATATCGAGTGCGGCTAATTGCCATCATAAAAAACACCCCAGTCCCTCTCTGTTTGCGGGGCTACACTATACCACACAATTCTCGCCGCAGCCATATCTTTATTAATAAATCTCGCACTGCTTTTCTATCCCGCCTCGGAATTCATTTCGAGTCCCATAGCTGAAGTCCACTCAAGTGGGCTAAATGATCAATTCAGTCCACTTGAGTGGACTTTCGCTATCAGCCCTGAACTTCAGTTCTGGGCGGGATGTCGGTGAGTGTGACAGTTTCACTCTGACAAAAATGTGGGTAGAGAATTTTTCGACTTGTGTGTACACATTAGGCTTGCCAGGAGGGGAGTAAAAGCGTACCTTTGGCGGAGTTCTAGCAAGAATTATAAGTGATTAACCTAACTTGATACAAGTCTAATCTCATATAGCGGTTTCCACTCAGATGCGGTACAAAATTATATCGCAAGGTGTAGGGGCAATTCATGAATTGCCCCTACGGGTGTACCTCACGTGAACGAGAACCGCTATACAAGTGTCCATTTGTACATAATAGCTGAGGCTTTATTAAAAGTAAAAAGTTCTTTTTTAGTTAATTCTTGACACGTTTTCTTCAACAAGTTTAGCAATAGCTGCAATTAATTCTTCTGGGTTATAAGGCTTGGGTAAATGCATCTGAAACCCAGCTTTTAGTGCTTCTTGCTGGTCATCGTTTCTAGCAAAAGCCGTCAAGGCGATCGCTGGAATTTGTCCACCTTGTTCTGGTGTCCAAGTTCTCACTTGACGGATTAACATATAGCCATTCATGTCGGGCATACTAATATCGCTGACCAATACATCTGGCTTTACCTCTGCTAGGGTTTGTAATGCTTCATAAGCGGAAGATACCGCAATAACAAAAGCCCCATCTTGCTCTAATACAAAAGCAGCAAAATCTAGCGAATCAGCATCATCATCGACAACTAAAACCCGAACGCCAGTGAGAGGTAAAGACTTAGGAGTTAATAATACAGCGTAGTTTTGTTCATCCTTCAGCCTTGGGCTTTCATCTTGCAGAAGCGGCAAACTAACAGTAAATGTTGCCCCTTTGTCCTCACCGTGGCTATCTGCTTTGATGATACCGCCATGTATCTCGACGATATTACGCACAATTGCCAATCCCAGTCCTAATCCACCAAAATTTCTCGTAGAGGTGCTATCTGCTTGGCGGAAGTAATCAAATACATAAGGCAAAAATCCAGCACTAATTCCCTTACCTGTATCGCTAACTATAATTTGAGCATAGCCATCAGCTTGCTTTAGTCGCACTTCTACCTTTCCTCCCTTGGGTGTAAATTTGACAGCGTTAGACAGGAGATTCCAGACGACTTGCTGCAAACGAGTAGAGTCGCCCATAACTTCCCCCATCAGGGGTTCAAATACTGTACTTACCTCAATCAATTTTGCTTCTGCCGCTAAACGCATTGTCTGTAGTGCGGACAATATCGTAGACTCTAGATTAATCTTTGTAATATCTAGCGTCAGTTTGCCCTGTAAAATTCTGGAGATATCCAGTAAGTCTTCAATGAGTTGAACCTGTAAGTTGGCATTCCGCTCGATTGTGGCTAGTGCTTCAGATGTCTTCGCTTGGTTTAACCTGCCAGTTTGCAACAACTTTGACCAGCCGAGAATTGCGTTTAGTGGAGTGCGTAGTTCGTGAGAGAGGACGGCCAGAAATTCATCTTTAATTCGATTGGCTGTTTCTGCTTTAGCTCGTGCTACTTGTTCTAATTCCAGTAGGTGTGCCCGTTCTTCAAGTATTTGTTTTTGTTCGTGGATATCTGTACATGTTCCAAACCACTTTACTACAATACCTTGCTCATCTTTGAGCGGTAAACCTCGCGCTAGCTGCCAACGATAGGAGCCATCAAAAGCCCGTTTAAAGCGATATTCATTGTTATATATAGTGCTATTTTTGACAGCATTAGACCAAACTTCATCAGCATTTTGGATATCATCTGGATGCAATGCAGCCAACCAACCAGAACCCAAGGATTGCTCTAATGTTAGCCCAGTGTATTCGCACCAATTTTGATTAAAAAAATCACATTCACCGTTAGCATTAGTTGTCCATACAAGTTGAGGAATTGCCTCAGCTAAGTAACGATAACGTTCTTCGCTTTGTCGAAGAATTTCTAAGATACGTTGGCGTTCAAGGATTTCTTGTTGTAATTGCTCATTAGTCTTGCTAATTTCATTGGTGCGAACAGCAACCATTTCTTCGAGTTGATTCTGGTATTTTCGTAGTTCCTCCTCTACCCGTAAGCGTTCGGCTATTTGTGTTTGAAGTTCTTGATTTGCTTGTTCTAGTTGAGCAGGGCTAGGAAGTGCCAGTGCTTGTGGAACTAGAGGTATAAGTTGTAGTGCTGTAACTACAGATATCATCGCAGTTACTGCTTTGACAAACCCCGACACCCAATAGGTTGGATGCCAAAGTGTCCAAATCTCTATTAAATGAGTAGTGCCGCAAGCTACGATAAATGCACTAAACAGGAGAAAAATCCAATCAAAGGGCAAATCCTGCCGCTTGCGGACAAAGTAGAAGAGTGTCGCTGGAATCGAGTAATAAGCTAGTGCAATGAATCCATCAGATAATATGTGTAACCAAACTAAATTCGTTTGCCATAGATAGCAGTGCCCATGTGGAATAAATGATCCCGATGTAAAAAAATTAGTCCACAATTCTGATATTATATTTGACATAAACACTTAATTTTTTTGAATCTAGGACTTACGCACTGTACAAAAGAACCATGTTGTGTATCAAGGTAAATACGTCGTTTCAGATTTTTATGAATCATTTTTTGATGGTAAATAGACCCGCGCTGTAGGGGCAATTCATGAATTGCCCCTACGACAGATGTGGTTTTTCACATCACCCATATTTTGTCTTTCCTGTCAATGCGTAAATCCTAGAATCTATAAAATTTACTACTAAATTTATTTTTTTAATTAGCTGAAGTTGTTCGCACATCGGTATTGAGACGGCTTGGCTGTTGAATTGTCATTTTGGATCTTTCTTGTCTTCATTTGATATAGCAGTTACCGCACAGATAAGGTACAAAAAAATAATTTACCACAGATGAACATATACAGCAGAATTCAGGAGTCAGAATTGGTGAATTCAGAAGTATTCCCGTAGGGACGCACATCTGTCATAGGTGTCAACTTAAGCTAAAAATAGCTTTACGCTAGGCCTCCTCACCCACCTTGGAATGAATTCCAAGGCTAATAGCGAAAGTCTACTAAAGTAGACTCAAGATTTTGGGCGATATCATAGTCATCTTCAGATGACTTCCGCTATTAGCAAGGAACTGAAGTTCCTTGCGGGACATGACTTTTACGTTAAGTTGACACCAATGCACATCTGTGCGCCCCTACCGATGTACCTCGTTTAAACGAGAATATCTATACTATTATTTTACTATTAAAATATTACTGATGCAGTATGTCTAGTTGCTGTACTGTTTAAGGAGACTAGAGTATATCTTTAGAAACAAAAAAAACTCTTAGTGTAGATGTTTTGCAAAAAGACAATATTTTAAAATAACCAAAGTTTTCTCCTCTAAACCCTAAATCAATGCATTGTGGCTATAGAGCTAATAGCACATCAAATTGCAATTTTAAAGACTATGAAGGAAGTGGTCAAACTTGCAAAAATTGCAGATAAAGTTACGACAGACGGGAGCATCCCAAATGTGCAAAAACCTTGATAGCCCTCATCCCCTAACCCCTTCTCCCATCTTTGGGAGAAGGGGAACTAGAATTATGTCTCCCCTCTCCCAAAGATGGGAGAGGGGCTGGGGGTGAGGGAAAAGATTTAAGCAAAATTGGGATGCTCCCGGGCAGACACTGGATAAATTGCAAAACAAAAGCCATTCTCCCCATTATCAGGGGAGTGGTAAAAAAATTAGGAGACGGAACAGGGAAATTTAATCTCCGCAATTCTGACTTAACTTATCACTCATTTTATCTAACAGTTGAGTGATTTTTTTAGCTTTTTCAGGTTGTCGTTGTTTTTGCAATAAATCTTTAGCTTGTAGCAGGTTAGTTTTGGCTTCCTCTTCTCGCTCTTGCTGCATGAGAATATTTGCCAGACGCAAGTAAGCATCAGGATTTTTTGGACTGCGGCGAATCACTTCCCGGAATAATTCTGTTGCTTCTTCTACTTTACCTTGTTGGTTTAAAACATCTCCCAAAAACAAGCGCACCACATCATTAGTAGAGTTGAGGGAAATCACCTTACGAAACGCTGCTTCTGCACCTTGGTAATCTTTGGCTTGAGAAAGATTAATCCCTTTTTGAAACAAGTCTGAGGTAATCAAAGTTTTCCAAGCGAAATAGCCCAGAATTGACAGACTAAGAATAACTACAACAGCAGCAATAATAGAACTAGTGGGAAAGGTTTCTAGCATTGTCTAAGCCAAAAGGCAGGCGATAGGGAAAATCAGATATTCGATAAAAAATAGTTTCCAGATAAATTGGTAGAATTGAGCTATCGCACTTTTATCTTGTAAGTCTACTGCCAAACTCCGCAACCACATCCAAACTAGCAGCGCTAAATGAGTAATTACCAGAAATATGGGGTTAATTGAGGCCACACGTAGCACACCAACCAAAATCATCCCCAAATAACAGACAGTTATCACCCAAAGAGCTAGATTAAACACAGCTTGCGAACCGAGTTTGATAGTGAAAGTAGAGATATTATAGAGGCGATCGCCTTCTATATCTGGTATATCTTTAAATATAGCGATCGCAAAGGTAAACACCAAGATAAATAACGTCAGTACCCACACCACAGGCGGAATTTCTTGGCTTTGTTTCAGCACCGAACTATAGTGCAAATACAATCCCAAATTAACAATCGTGCCGCGTACCGAAAAAATACACAGCGCTGCCCAAAATGGAAACTGTTTCAAACGAATTGGCGGTAAAGAATAAGCAGTACCAATGGCCAAACTAATTGCTACCATGCCAAATAAGAATGGCCCAGTTAGCCACGCCACAACTAGCGCCAAAATCCCAGTAAAACCAACAATTAATCGCCCCGTCTGTTGAGAAAACTCACCTGATGCCAACGGTAAATGAGGCTTATTAATCTTGTCAATATCAACATCTTCTAATTGATTCAGCCCCACAATGTAGACATTACCACACACACAAGCAATCCATGCGCCTAAGACAGGGAGTAGGCTTGCCGTGAGCGTAGTCGAATGGGAATAGGGAGTCGGCTTGCCGTGAGCGTAGCCGAACGGGAATAGGGAATCAGTAGGATTACTAATTGCAATGGCAATAAAATACAAGCTCAACACACTCAAACTTGTACCAATAATCGTGTGAGGGCGAGAGAATTTCCAGAAAGCGTATAACCAATGGAAATATGATTTAACGGCTTTGCGTGGCAAAGGGCTGTTTTGAGAACTCTGGCTCATGAGTACCTTAGATTCAGTATTCCGGCTTATTGTTAACCCTGACTTTTCACGGGATTTGGAAAACCTCACTTCTGCTCTCTCCTGCTCTTGAGAAGCTTTTAATTCTCCCCATTCCCTATTAAAGAAGGGGCTGGGGGTTAGGTTTAGCGTTAATTTTTCCAGATGGCCTGAATTGTCAGATTGTTAACCATTGTCACAGAATTTGGTCATTAACAAGAGCCAAAGCTTTGGAGGCACTGGATTTTGTAGGGGAGTTAGCAGCAGCTTGGGCCGTTGCCACAGCCCGCCGTAACCCTAATCAAAAGCCACTTTCACCTAACGGACAGAGAATCAATCTTCCTTATAAAAAGACGCTCTATCCCAAAAAAATCTGACAACCAACCATGAAAATACCTCTTGCTGATTCTCGACTCCTACTCCCCATAACGGTACAATCTATCAGAAAAGCAAATAAACAGTTAAATTATGACAGCTAATTTGACATCTAAAGCGACATTTGACTTTGTGAATGTGCTATCTCAAGCTGCGGCTGCGTATCGAGGACAGAGAGGCACACCCCTTAGTACTGAAATATTAGTAAATGCGTTGCTAGAAGCAGAAAAATCTGCCAAGCAGGAACGGTTAACTTATCCGTTTGAATCTCTTCTAGGTAAATGGCAACTTTGCTTTGCTACTGGCACTAAGAAAGCCAGAGAGCGCGGCGGAATTGTATTAGGTAAGGGTTTGTATGTACCCAAATTTATAAAAATCAATGTTTCCTTTAATACCACTTTGGAACAGGATTTAGACAGAGGCGAAATTGGTAATCAGGTTGAATTTGGCCCAGTTTTGTTAAAGCTCACGGGGCCAGTGAAATACTTAGGTAAGAAAAATTTATTGGCGTTTGACTTTAACCAGATGCTTATTAGTCTGTTTGGTCGTATCGTTTACAACAGACCAATGCGTTCTGGTAAAGTTCAAACAGAAGATTTTTACAATCAGTCCATAGCTAAACTGCCCTTCTTTGGCTTCTTTTTAGTGACGGAAGATTTTATTGCAGCTCGTGGGCGTGGCGGAGGATTGGCATTTTGGATTCGAGAAATTTAAAGACAGTGGATTTAACTTTTGCGCCAACCATCAAACTGGACGACAACTAGACAATATGTTGTGCATATTTACTACTTGCCCAATGACTGCGATCGCAGGCGCAGCAAATCCAGTTTGCTCTACCTGCTCTACAATTGTTTCTAAAGTACCAATTAATTCTTCTTGTTCTGGGCGCGTACCCCAGCGCACCAAAGCAATGGGCGTTTCTAAATTCAGCCCAGCCGCACTTAACTGCTCCACGATATAAGGCAGATTGTGAATTCCCATATAAATTACAATAGTTTCGGAACCGTGCGCGATCGCATTCCAATTCACTTTCGGTTTATACTTACCCGCAGCTTCGTGACCAGTAACAAATGTAACTGAAGAACTATACAGCCGATGAGTCAATGGAATACCTGAGTATGCTGCGGCTGCAATACCCGATGTAATACCGGGCACAACTTCTGTTGATATTCCCGCGTTGACTAATTCTTCCATCTCTTCGCCACCGCGACCAAAAATAAAAGGATCGCCACCCTTTAAGCGCACCACAATTGCATGATTTTGCGCTTTCTCAATCAGTAATTGAGTTGTTTCTTCCTGGAACAGCGAATGTTTTCCCCTCCGCTTACCAGCGTTAATTTGCTCGGCTTGGGGATTAATCATTGCCAGAATTGGCGGACTCACTAAGGCATCATAGATAACTACATCTGCACATTCCAATAAACCTTTTGCCTTCAGGGTAATTAGTCCTGGATCTCCTGGCCCCGCACCTACTAAATAAACCTTTCCCAAATACTTGTTCTCCTGTTTTTCTGTGCGGTTCATCTATCTATCTGTCTGTTAAATCCCAAATTAGCTCGGCTAATTCTGCACTTGCTCCCAGTGGTTCTGCCAATTGAAAATTCACCGCAGAAAATTGTAATTTTAGCTCCTCTATTGAGGCCGCGATCGCATCGGTTATTCCACCAGCGAATAAAAAGTATGGCAGAATTGCAATTTCTTTATAACCAGCAGCTACCAACTCTTTCACCCGTGATTCTAAACTACCAGGGACAGTCCAATAAGCAGCCACTGCTGGCAAACTCGCCGCCATTGCTTCCACAGTTTCTTTAGAACCTGGGCGACGGCTACCATGAGCTAAGAGAATCCACGCTTCTGCTTTTATAGCAGCTATTTGCTTTGCCAGCAATTTCTCTAAATTGGGGTGAGAGCCTAAGTATGGTTGCAACTCAATCATGATATCCTGACCAATAGCCTGTTGTGCTAGTGCTACTTCGGCGGGAATATCTGTCATGACATGCACTCCAGGCAGTAGAAATAGCGGTATAATTTTAAGGCGATTCTGGTTTTGAGAGAGTTTGCGATCGCCAAAAGCGCTCTTGGCAAATTCTTGAATCTGCTCGTGTAAAGGCTGAGGATTCATTTCCAAAGCAGCTATGCCAACCTGATGTGCGCCATTTAATGCATTGTGGTTTTCTGACAGTTTGTTACATACCAGCTTTGCTACTTGCTGCATAGCAATTTCTGGGCGGCGATCGCGACTTCCGTGAGATACTAGCAGATAGGCAGATGACATCGGCAAAGCTTGAACTCTCAGTGACTAATTATCATATCTTACGTATTAATCTTAGTATTTTAAGCAAAACTGGAAGAAATAAACGAGCAGTATGGGAAGTTGGATGAAGCCATTCGCACTGCTCGTTTTGTCCAAAACAGTTGCGTCATATATGAAAAATCACTTAAACGATTGCAACGCTGTTTCTTCTCTAAAACCAAAAAAGGTTCTAAGAGATGTCACTTAGGACTTACGCATTGACAAGCAATATCAAATATGTATAAAGGTAAAAAACCATATCTTTTGTAAGGGCACAGCATTGCTGTGCCCCTACAGCATGGTCTATTTATGAGCGCAGGATAATTAAGAAACGCCTGAAACAACCTCAAGCTCGTTAATGCACATCACGATGCATTTGTACAGTGCGTAAGTCCTATCACTGTTCTAACATCTGGAAGAATCGGGTAAAGTAATCTGGAAAGGTTTTCGCTGTACAGCCAGGATCTTTAATTACAATCCCTGGAACCTTCAAGCCAGTGACAGCAAAAGCCATCGCCATTCGATGATCGTGGTAGGTTTCAATCGCCGCCGGGGTAATGGGGCCAGGCTCAATTTTCAGTCTATCTGGAAATTCTTCAACCTTGACTCCTAGCCGACGCAACTCTGTTACCACAGCTTTAATCCGATCGGTTTCCTTATATCGAATATGTTCCACGTTCCGAATGGTAATCGGTGAACTGGCAAAGGGCGCGATCGCTCCTAATGTTTGTACCAAATCCGATATATCATTCATATCAATGTCGATGCCTTGCAATTGCTTCGGCCCTGTCACTTCGGTGTAATCATCCGAATCTTTAATTTGGCAACCCATCTGTTCTAAGACATTCAGCCAAAGAATATCACCCTGACAAGATTGTTTGGTCAAATGTTTGACGCGCACCCGTCCACCCGTGACAGCGGCGGCGGCAAAAAAGTAAGAAGCATTTGACGCATCGGGTTCTACTGTGTAATGTCGAGCTTGGTAACGTTGACCCGCTTTGATCTGAAATTGATTATCGCCGATTTGAATCACCTCCACGCCAAAATCTGCCATCAGACGACAGGTCATTTTGACGTAAGATTGAGAAACTAATGTCCCTTCAACCTCAATGTTCGTATCTTGTTGAGCATAAGGCGCAATCATCAGCAATGCCGAAAGTTGCTGACTTGTTTGGTTGGCTTTCAGACGGAAATTTCCGCCAGTGAATCCCTGGCTATAGACGGTGTAGGGCATAAACCCGGAGTTTCCCTCAAAGTTAACAGTTGCTCCACCCGTTTGCAGCACCGTCAGCATGTCACCCATCGGTCGTTCTCGCATCCGGGGAACCCCATCTAGGCGATATTCGCCGTTACCCAATGCCACCAGCGCCGAGATAAATCGTGCTGCTGTACCTGCCAAACCCACAAATAAATCTGCCTGTTTAGCTGGGATGTCGCCTCCCTTTCCCGTCACTTCGATCTGTGCCAGATGAGAATTTAGCGTAATGGGAATGCCCAATTGTTCTACGCATTTGGCAAAATACTCGCTATCTTCACTAAATAAAGCATTTTCTAAAAGGGAGTCACCTTGTGCCAAAGCTGCGACAAGCAACGCCCGATTAGTAAGACTTTTAGAACCAGGAATTTCTACCGTGGCATCCACTGGCCGATTTAGAGCAGGAATTGCAATGGTATCCACGTTAAACCTCTACGTAGGCGGTTAGGTACAACTTTATAATATATTGCCATATTCTGACCAAAAGGGGCAGGGGAAGACATACTGACAGGAAAACAAGGATGGGAAAAGCTCCACCCATTTACCCAAGAAGTATTTTATGGAGTTCTGGCATTTTTCATCAGTCTTGGAAAAATTAACGAACTTTGGGGGTTTCAGCCAAAGAAAAATTAAGGTTTTACCCCAGAGTAACCGGAAGAAATGTATTATAGCGGTTCTCAGTTGAGTGAGGTACAAGAACCCCACCCCCAACCCCCTCCCCGCTCTTCGATAGGGGGCTATGATGTACATCATGTGATTAGGAAACGCTACAAGTGTCTGTACACAAGAACAAAAGTATAAATTATTATAATTTTTAACACCTCTTCTCAAAAAAATTGGAGGAGTATGTATTGTCTCTGATGCCAAATAGATTGCACATTAAATAACTTTAATAAAGGTACTTTTGTACCTACTTACCGCTAATATTAAAATTTTGGTAAACTCCAGGGCGTCCACAGTTTCTCAATAAAATTATACTTTAAAATAATCTCATTAAATCTTCATTGTTAATAAAACTTTCAGCGTTAGTTTTGAGCCTAGAATGATAAATGCTAACTCTTTCGTTAATTCTTAAGCTTGCTTGGGACAGATTTTAATTTCCGAAAATGCCTGTAAAGATGCCAATATTGACATTCAAATTGCTGGATAATTACAAATAAAACTTAAGTTAATTAAACACCCTGTGACATTTTGTGAAATTTGTGGCGTTGGCGGTCAATATAATTTATTCTTGCCTCAAGATGATGAAACAATAGTCATCCTTAATCAATAAGTACCTGGGGAATATATAGCGGTTCCCACTCAGATGCGGTACAAAATTATATCGCAATGTGTAGGGGCAATTCATGAATTGCCCCTACGGGTGTACCTCACGTGAACGAGAACCGCTATACTATTTTGCGGGGAAAATATGCACTGGGAACAGTATTTATAGGAGTATTGATTAGCCTCTCGCAAAAAGGATCGCAATTGCGAGAGGCATCTTGTCAGCAGATATCGCCTCAAATGTAACGAAGGGAGGTGTATGTAAATACGGTCAACCGAAAAAGTAGGTAGTTCAGCTTTTTTTTTAAAACAGTAACAATTGTTGCTGATACAACCAGGCGATCGCGGTAAGATTTTGGACTGAAGCCTGATCTAACTCCAATAACTCATAACTCTCAACGAATAATTAATAATTCGTAATTTCTGCTATAGAGCAACTCACTTGAGTTCTGGAGTTCAAAATATTATTTATTCTAAAACTGAGATTCACTTACACCCAAAGCACAAATGACAAACCGAAAGAACTTTCAAAGATTAGTAGAACTTGCAAATGATTATGGAATTATTTGCAAACCAACACCAGAAGAATGTTTAGTTGCATCCTTGCCTGGAGAGGATGATTTCTTATTAGCTTTTACTTGGTCTGGTACAGTTGAGGGAGAGCCGCCAGAGCATGAATTAATTGCAATTAGTGTACAGGATATAGTCAAAGAAGTTACCGTTGCAGCTTGGCAAATCCCTTTTTATTTATTCGGAAATGTTTTAAGGCAGGCTCAGATGCTTGTCGCTGCCCACAAAGATTTTGTTAGCTAAGAGACAAGCTATAGCTAAAAGCTGCTATCCCTGTCCACTGTGGCAGGGATTTTTATTTGAATTTTATTCAACATATTGCGAAGTGTAAGGGCACGGCAGTGCCGTGCCCCTACGGGTGTACCTCACGTAAACGAGAAATGCTATAACGTTCCTAGTTTGATAAGTAACGCTTAAGTTGTTGTTACTATGGCTGAAGCTGTGCTTATAAACGTTCAAGTTGTTGTTAAGCTGATAATCTTGTAATTTGCACATTGTGATTTATTCAAATCATTGTAGTGCGGGCATCCTGCCCGCGTTCGGTATGCAAATTAAATGCAGAACAGCTTAAGACACAAGAAGTTAATCTTCCCAATTTTTATCTCATTTGTCTAGATTTTTAACCGCCTGCTACTTAAATGCTACTTAAAACGGTAGCCTTAAATAATCCAGCAATTCACACACTGCATCATGTTACCTAAACCCAAAAAGCACTGGACACCCTCAAACTGGGCAAGTTGGAAGCCTTTTGGCATTGGCGAACAGTACCCCAATAACTATTGGGAGGTATTTCGGGCAATTTGGCTGTCTCGTGACAAACTACCTTATGCGTGGAATATTCTTGATAAAGGTGTCTGTGATGGTTGCGCTTTGGGAACAACCGGAATGAAGGATTGGACTTTAGATGGTATCCATCTCTGCAATGTGCGGTTGCGGCTGTTGCGGATGAATACTATGCCAGCTTTTGACCCTGTGCTATTGGAAGATGTTTCGCAGTTAAAAAAGCAAAAAAGTGCCCAATTACGCGATTTGGGACGACTTCCTTACCCGATGATTCGTCAACGAGGCGAAAAAGGCTTTCGCCGTGTGAGTTGGGATGAAGCTTTAGGGGTAATTAGCGATCGCATCCGCACCACTACACCAGACCGACTCAGTTTCTATGTTACCAGTCGCGGTACTGTCAACGAAACTTATTATGCTACCCAAAAAGCTGTACGGGCAATGGGAAGCAATAATATTGATAACGCTGCCCGTATTTGCCATTCTCCCAGTACAGCAGGATTGAAAGCTGCTCTCGGTGCAGGGGCTACGACTTGTTCTTATAAAGATTGGATTGGTACTGATTTATTAGTCTTTATTGGCTCCAACGTTGCTAACAATCAGCCTGTTACCGTCAAGTATCTCCATTACGCCAAGAAAGCTGGCACAAAAATTGTAGTTATTAATACTTACCGTGAACCAGGAATGGAACGCTACTGGGTTCCTTCAATTGTAGAAAGTGCTGTTTTCGGTACAAAGTTTGCCGAAGACTTCTTTTTAATCAACATGGGTGGGGACATAGCATTTTTGAATGGCACAATTAAACATATAATTGCTAACAACTGGGTAGACCAGTCATTTATAGATTTATACACAGATGGCTTTGCCGAACTCAAAGCATCCTTAGAAAGGCAATCTTGGGAAGAATTAGAGCGGCTTTCTGGTACATCCCGCGAGTCAATGTCCGCCTTCGCCAAAATGGTCAAAGAAGCTAATAAAGCCGTATTTGTTTGGAGTATGGGCATTACTCAGCATGAATGCGGCGAAGATAATGTGCGAAGTATTATTAATTTAGCTCTCACCAAAGGTTTTGTGGGTCGGGAAGGCTGCGGTTTAATGCCAATTCGCGGTCACTCTGGGGTACAGGGTGGTGCAGAGATGGGATGTTACGCCACAGTATTTCCTGGTGGTAAACCCATCACTCCAGAAAATGCTGCCCAATTGAGTCAGCATTGGGGCTTTGATGTGCCAGCAAGTAAAGGTTTGATTGCTCCAGAAATGATTAACGCCGCACATCAGGGAGATTTAGATGTGTTGGTTTCTGTGGGTGGGAATTTTTTAGAAGTACTGCCAGAACCAGATTATGTGGAAGCGGCGCTGAAGAAAATACCACTGCGGGTACATATAGATATTGTTCTGTCTAGCCAAATGTTGGTGGAACCTGCTGATACTGTGGTGCTTTTACCTGCGACAACTCGCTACGAAATACCAGGGGGAGTTACAGAAACTAACACCGAACGCCGGGTAATTTTCAGTCCAGAGATTC
>Ga0335395_10000268_pt1 | contig 32997 bp, 31 predicted proteins | sample MAT02_FD_205744 | JGI IMG/M metagenome (GOLD analysis project Ga0335395, IMG submission 205744) | Freshwater microbial communities from Lake Fryxell liftoff mats and glacier meltwater in Antarctica - MAT-02 (spades assembly) (version 2) ... | reverse complement strand
GCAATGGTGATTTTAGGCTTGAGTTTCATAAGAACTAACTCTGCTTAAATGTTTCGTATGTAATCAATAATTATTCTCCAATATACCATATTCTGCTAACATAAGATTTAGATGCGTTCGCCCTGACGAACCTTATTAATTGCGATCGACCAACCGGAGATGATTTCACTCGCGAACTAGACAGCTTCGAGAGCATAATTCCGCAGTTACCGAATTTGAGACGGCAACTATTAATTAAGTGTGCCGGAGCGGAATCTCTATCCTAAATTTAGTACCTTTTCCAGGTTCAAAAACATACTTTAACTCTCCTTTGTGCTGCTCTACAATTATCCGATAGCTGGCAGCAAGTCCCAATATTCTGCTGTCTTCTATAGGTTTTGTCATCAAAAATGAATCAGAAATTTGCGCTGCGATATTTTGGCTAATTGCCATGCCGTTATCAGCAATTTCAATAGCAATCCGCTGAGCATTTATTACCTTAGTGCTAATCAAAATCACAGGCTTAAAGTTGACCGATTCCGACTCCCCCAGCTCTTGACTCGACTCTTCCAAAGTATCGATCGCGTGATTGATAATATTCAGAAAAGCTTGATTGAGCTGACCTGCGTAACACTCAACTTGTGGCAGATTTCCGTATTGCTTCATCACCTTAATATCCCGCCTCCCCTCGCGAGCCGGCAAGCGGTGCTGCAACAATAACAGAGTGTTTTCTAAACCGTCGGAAATATCGAATAACTGCCAGCCCGAGCGATCGCTGCGGGAAAAATCCTGTACCGATAAGATTATTTGCCGGATGCGATCGCTCCCGGTTCGCATGGAACTCACAATTTTTAATAAATCGTCGAGTACGAATTCCACATCCATATCTTGCTGTTTTTGCAGAATCTCCGAGTCGGGATTGACTAGGTGTTTTTGATACAATCGCAGCAGTTCTATTAAATCGGTAGCGTAAGTTTGGACGTGAGTGAGATTGCTGTAAATAAAAGTAATCGGATTGTTAATATCGTGGGCGATACCAGATACCAATTCACCCAAACTAGACATTTTTTCAGTTTGCAGCATTCGATCGCCCGACAGTTGCAATTTTTGCTGAGTGCGCTCCAACTCCCGCCTCAAATCCCGCGCTCGCTTCCCCGCGCGCACCCGCCCCAACAATTCCTGCTTAACTATCGGTTTAAACAGGAAATCGTCAATCAGCCCCTCCAATTCTTGAACTTCTGCAAATTGCTCCGGTGTTATCAGCAGCACAAAATAAGCAGCCGCCAATCCTCGTGAAGCGAAGCTATCCCGTTCCCCGTAGGGGTTCCCGAAGGGTAGGGAATCGGCTTTCACCAGCCGGCACATCTCCAACCAGTTGATTTGAGGCGAACTCCCGTCGCAAACGATCGCATCCGGGGAGAATTCCCTCGCCAAATCTAAACCATCCTTACCGTCGGGGGCGACTCTCACTTGATGTCCCTCCCTCTCCAGTAACTCTTGCACGACTTCAAAAGTCGCAGCATCCGCGATCGTCAAAATCTTTGCCATAACACCAGCTCCACAACTTACTCTTTAGGATACAGCCACCAGAATTGCACAGCGTTTAATCACATTGGATTCTTAGCTTACGCTTCTTTTTTTTTAATTTACTTCTACTTGTTTTTTAACAGCTCCTAACTTTTGATTAACATAATATTGTTACCACAGTTAAGTAGATGAGTGGGAAAATACACAAATGTCATTGCGAGCGAAACGAAGTGAAGTGAAGCAATCGCAGGGGTTCTGGCAGCTTTACACTCTGTTACATAGCAACGTTTATTTACGCCTACCTACTTACCAAACCCCAGCCGAGAGTCACAATCACCGCCAGCCAGCTTTTTTATTATAATAAAAGCCGAATTTTAATGCAAAATTTCAAACGGAAAAAGAAACTTTAAACCAAGCGTTTGAGAATGGCAAGATGGGAGCATTTCCTGCATGGCAATAAGCGAGTACAATACGCGAGCGAGGACGCTCGCACTATTATATATCAATGCAAAACACCAGATGCTCTCGGCAAAACTTTCTCTAGGCAGGGCTAATTAATTCTTACTAAACCCGCCAGGGAATAAATTCCCTATCTGAAAGCGAAAGTCGTCGGTCGCCGACTAAAACACTGATTTATAGTCGGCGGCTGACGACTTGGGAGCATCTCATTTTTGTAAAAAGCATTTTTTAATTATAGTGCGAGCGTCCCCGCTCGCGTATTGTACTCGCGAGCGGCGACAGCACTATAATTAAATGCAAAACACCAGATGCTCCCGACGACTTTCACTATAAGATTGAGGTTTTAAACCAGGGCGGGCTATAGCTTTAAGGAGAATGAATCAGCCCTGTTTCTCTGGGTGCGATGCAGCGCACCTTACACCAGCATGACACCGAAAAAAGATCCTTCGGGAATCATTTAAAATTGCAGCAGCAATTAGCAGTCGGCAATTAGATATTACTTCGACAATTCGACGTTGAGTTCGTTCACTACACGGCGTTTCAGCGGGAGGGATTTTTCTCGGGGTAGCAAGTCAAATACTTTCCGAAAGGCATCGTCTACTTGTTCAAACGGTATTTGTCCTTTCTCGTTAAAAACTACTTTTGCAGATTGGTCTAGGATGACGGTTTGAGGTACAAAACCTTCGTAATAATGACCGGGTTCGGTGAGTTTCGGTGACGGTTGCGGAGGCAAAGAGTCAACGCTTATCGGCATGATATCGGCTGCGCGGCCGTAAAATTCCTGGAGTTGAGATACGACGATCGCGTATTGCTTGGAGTCGCGGCTGTCGTCTGTGTAAAACACTAACAATGCCGGTTTGTTGCGTTTGAAAGAATCTGTAAGCTTGACTTTAGGAGGAACTAGGGAACCGTTGCCGGCGTAGAGGGCATAGATAGTGCCGTCGAAGCGATCGTCCGTGAGACTTGCGAAGGCTGGCGGTGTGCCGGCGAACAGTATCAAGTTAAGGGCGATCGCCACTGTTAAAATACTGGCTGACAAGATTCGCCGCAGCAAGCGGATGCCAGAATCAGCATTAACAGTTAATTTTTTGGATGCAGAAAATATCATAGGTTGTTGGCAGTTGCTGTAAGCTGGCTTCATCAAAAACAAAAACTTTTTTAAGTTTATCAGCAAATGTATGCAAATGTTCCTGAGTAGGTTAAAGTAGTTTGGAATAGACTATGATAATTTGCTTATTGTTGTGATCGACCGCCAGGATCTCAATTAATGCAAAAAGTATGTTTTTATAGTACCCTCCCCCCGAGCGAGGATTATATATTCTCCCCCGGGGGGGACAAAACTACAAATTCAAAACTGAGATGCTACCCTACAGACAAGGCGATTCAACTGACAGAATATCGCTCTTGGGGCTTTTCAGCGGAGGGCTAGAAGTTCCCGCACCACAATAAAAATTATTTGTTCTGGGCTTGACTTCTCGCTTCTGAGAATAGTGCAAAATGTTAAATTTAACCGATCGCTAGAAACAGACAACTAATGATAGCTTTGCTTGACGCATTCCTCGCTCAAACGCCCGCTGCTGATGTTGGCGGGCCCGCTCCACTCAATTTGGTGCAGACAATTGTTTTAGGAATTGTACAGGGATTAACGGAGTTTTTACCAATTAGTAGCAGTGCTCATTTGAAGGTAGTGCCGATCGCCCTGGGATGGGGCGATCCGGGGGTTGCCTATACTGCTGTGATTCAGTTAGGCAGCATTGTCGCCGTGCTTTGGTATTTCTGGAAAGACTTGACAAATATAACTTTGGGTGCAGTCAACGCTGTGGTGCAGCGCGACTACAAATCGCAAGAGTTTAAAATGGCATTGGGGATTGCTTTGGGAACAATACCTATAGTCTTTTTTGGGCTGCTAATCAAGATATTGGTTCCAGATTTTGACAACTCGCCGCTGAGGAGTTTGGCTAGCATCGCCATTGCTTCGATCGTCATGTCGCTGCTGTTAGCAATAGCAGAAAAAACTGGCAAGCGCGATCGCACTTATGAAAAATTAACCGTCCAAGATGGTATTTTGATGGGATTAGGTGAAGCAATGGCGTTGATTCCGGGGTGTTCGCGATCGGGTTCCACCCTAACAGCAGGATTGTTCGTGGGATTGGAAAGGGCCGCCGCCGCGCGGTTTTCTTTTTTATTAGGAATTCCGGCAATTACTCTGGCTGGATTATTGGAATTGAATGGTGCTTTGGGAGCGGGAATCGACAGTTCTGGACTTGTCGCTTTGATAGTGGGAACGATTTCGGCCTTTGTGTTTTCCTATTTGTCGATCGCGTGGCTGATGAAGTTCCTACAAACTCAGAATACGTGGGTGTTTGTGTGGTATCGACTGGCCTTTGGCGTGGCTATTTTGACCGCGATCGCAGGTGGGGCACTGAGAAATAGTTAATAGGTGAAATAAGCTTTGTAGGAGCGGCTCAAATCGCTCCTGCCCTACAATATAGCAGCAAACAAGGATAGAATTAAACTATGAGCGCACATCAAAAATCCATCATCGACCAATTCACCCGTCAGGCTGTGCCCTTCTCTAACTTGTACGGCCACACAAATCAAGAATCTCTAGATTTACTGATGAAAATGGCCAACGTATCTGACAAGGATACAGTTCTAGATGTTGCTTGCGGCCCGGGTATTGTTGCTTGTGCTTTTGCGGCAGTTTCCAATCGCGTTACTGGCATCGATTTAACACCAGCAATGCTAGAACAAGCCCAGATTTTGGCACAGCAAAAAAACTTGACTAATCTCTCGTGATTGCAAGGCGATATCGAGACGCTACCGTTTCCCGATGATAGTTTTTCCATTGTGCTGAGTCGTTACGCTTTCCATCATCTTTTGCGGCCGGATGTTGTGCTGTCGGAGATGGTTCGGGTGTGTCGCCCGGGCGATCGCATTTTGATTGCTGACGTGGCAATGCCGCCCGAAAAAGTTGATGCTTACAACTATATTGAAAAGCTGCGCGATCCATCTCACACTCGCGCTTTGACTCTGGAAGAGTTGCCCAAATTAGTCGCTGATGCCAATCTTCACAATGTCAATTTGGCATTTTACAAAGTAGAATTAGAACTAGAACAGCAGTTAGCGGCTTCTTTCCCAAACCCAGGCGACGGCGATAAGCTGCGACAAATTTTTAGAGATGATATCGGTGTTGACAGTCTGGGAATTGGCGCACATTTGCGAAGCGATGCAATTCATTATGCGGTTCCCATCGCTGTGATTGTGGGCGAGAAAGCAAAGTGATAGTTAACTGGCAAAAGCAATTAAATAATTTATCTAGGAGCAATTTAACTGCTGCTGTTAATTCCAACAATCGGCTCAACTTAAATCATAAAGGTTCGTAGTGCGGACTTCAGTCCGCAATCCAAGAACGGACTGAAGTCCGCACTAATAACCGAAATGGATGCTTCGCTATGACTTCAAAACTTTAACAAGCTATCCGCTATTATTATCCTACACCAAGCACCACAATTCTATTTTCGCCGAGGCTAAGCGATGTCTACCGAAAAATTAGTTAACTGGCTCGAATCGAACACCGAATTAGGCATATTATCCCGCGAGATTTTACAGGCGATCGCCCTGGAAATGGAAATGGCAACTTTTCCCACGGGATTTCGAGTAGTAATCGAAGATACGCCCGTCACCAATCTCTACATCCTAGAAAGTGGACAAGCCGATCGCTACCGCCGCAAACAACCAGGCTTAATGTGGGGGAGTAGTTTGTTACCGGGGGCGATCGTCAATTTATCAGCCCTCCAACGATCGCAACCGACAGATAGTCAAATTATTGCCCGTACAGAATGTCAATTTTGGGTAATTAGTGCCTCGCGCTGGCGCAGTTTACTAGAAAGATATCCACGCATCACCGAAGCCTACGCTCAACGCTTGGCCGCGAAATTAGAGCAGCTAGAATCAGAAATCGCCTACGAAAGAGAGCGTCAAAACGCCCTCCGCACCTATCTAGTACCAAGGGCGAAACGCGGAGTAATTGGGAATAGCCGTTATGCAGTGAAATTGCGCCAACAAATTCGCACTGCATCGAGTGACAGTCGATCGGTATTAATCTCTGGCGAACCTGGTTTAGAAAAAGATAATTTAGCTGCTTTAATTCATTTCGGTTCCCACCGCCGCAACGAGCCAGTTATTCAGATCAAAAGTGCTTTGCTGCAGGCTAATGGAGCGGAATTATTCGGGCGTTTGGGCGGCAAACCGGGATTGTTGGAATGGTTGGGCGAAGGGACGTTAATTTTCAATGACGTGCAAGAATTACCCGCTGAATTATGCCCCAAAATTCAGCAATTATTAACCGAGGGAACCTATACACTAGCAGTCAGAGAAGGACAAATACCACCGCCACCGCGTTCTAGTAATGTCCGCATAATTTTAATCTCAGAAATTGTGCAGCCCAAGCTAGATAAGCTGACACAACACAAAATTAAAGTCCCATCCTTGCGGGTGCGAAAAACAGATTTAGAAGCACAAGTCAACTATTATCTCAATATCATTGGTCGCAAAAAGAAATTAGTCAAGCCCCAAGTCACACCCGAAGCAATTCGCCGCTTGCAAACCTACGATTTTCCCGGTAATTTGCAGGAATTGCAGGGAATGGTCGATCGCGCTTTAGTTCAAGCCCAGGGAAGTCAGGTACTAACCGAAGAAGTGTTTTGGGCCCAGGCGGCCAAAAAACAAAAATTTCGCCTGAATTTATTAAATATCTATCCTAAATTTCGGCAATTTTTACGAAGCGATTGGTATCCCGATCGCGTAAATTATTGGTTTACCAGTTGGGTATTTGCATTAGTGGTAATTATCCTATTTATTGCTCCCCAAGATAGAGAGCATAATTTTGCTCTCAATATCTTTTGGGCGTGGTGGTGGCCGTTGATGTTATTATTATTCCCCATCGTCGGGCGATTGTGGTGTGCTTTTTGCCCTTTTATGATTTATGGGGAAATCGTCCAAAAACTATCCTTGAAGATTTTCCCGCGAACTCTCAATAAATGGCCTCGCCAATTAGCTGAAAAATGGGGTGGTTGGTTTCTGTTCGGACTATTTACCCTGATATTTCTCTGGGAAGAATTGTGGAATTTAGAAAATACCGCCTATTTATCCAGTTGTTTGTTATTGCTAATTACGGCGGGCGCGGTAATTTTTTCGCTAATTTTTGAAAGGCGGTTTTGGTGTCGTTATTTATGCCCGATCGGAGGGATGAATGGATTATTTGCTAAACTTTCAATCATCGAACTACGCGCTCAACAAGGAACCTGCGCGGCGGAATGTACCACCTACCAATGTTATAAAGGTGGCCCGGGCTTGGGGGAAGGATTAACCACTAATGGGTGTCCAATTTATTCCCATCCCGCCCAATTAACTGATAATAAAGATTGCGTTTTGTGCATGACTTGCTTAAAAGCTTGTCCCCATCGATCGGTAGAATTAAATGTGCGCCCTCCGGGAATCGAATTATGGACAACCCACGTTCCTCACAGTTATGAAGTTGCCCTGTTATTTCTTTTATTAGGCGGTATCTATCTCCATCGCTTGCCGGAAATCGATAGTTTGTTGGGGCTAGGTATCAATTTAGAGCAATTTTTACCTCACTTAGGAATGTCGCTAGCGGTGTTAATTATTCCGCCCCTGATTCCGTTAGTAGCGTACGCAGTCATGCAGGCAATTTACCGATTGGGACAAGCAAAAAATATCCCATTTACAACCTATAAACCCCTCTCATTTGTCTCTCTTGCCTACGGATATCTCCCCCTAGTCTGGGGCGGTAGTTTGGCTCACTATTGGCGATTGGGTTTGCAGGAAGGCGGGCGAGTGATTCCGGTAACTTTTGCCACTTTCGGACAAATTAGAGATGATTTGCCTAGTTTTGTCGGAGATCCAGCGGTGATTAGTTTTTTGCAAGGTTTTACTTTGATTGTCTCATTGTTGGTGACGATATTTGTGACTCAACAAATTGCTAAGCGATCGATTAAATCTTTGATTCCCCAGCATTTAGCGAGTTTGTGCCTGATGGTGAGTTTGTGGTATGCGATCGTGGGTAACTAATACCAATTTCATAAAGTAGTGCTAGATATCATATCAAATCCGGTAGCATCGGAATTATTAGCCGAAATTAGGAGACGGCAGTGCCGTGTCCCTACCGTGATTAATTGTAGGGACACGGCACTGCCGTCTCCTCTATATCATTCCGGTGTAACCGGAATTCATATCACTGCCAACCCCTTCGTAAGGGGTGGCTCAGACTTCATCAGCACATCTTTACAAAAATGGTATAAGGTTCGTAGTGCGGACTTTAGTCCGCTCTTGCGTTGCGGACTAAAGTCCGCACTACGAACTAATCTTAAATCGGTAAATATACCGAACATGATATAATGGGATGATATTAAGATTTGCGGGCGGCATCGAAGCTGTGAAAATAGTTGCTCCAGTATTAACAATTTCCATCGAAATTGGCAAGCGATTGTACGAATTTACGATCGCCAGCAACTCCCAAAATCGAATACCTATCTAGTTTCGATACCAACCTCCCGGTTCAACCTCCAAATCCAGCATTGTTTTGAAGTCAGCCAAATGGTTGAATATCTCCTTTCCCACATCGGTTTCTTTTTCTTTATTTTGGAGTTGGTGCTGCCACAGCTTTCGATCGAACGTTCCGACAACAAAATATTCGTTACCGATCGCCTGCGGTGCAATTTTCTGCAAGCCCAACGTCAATTCTGCCTCCAATTCATCTTGATGCGCCATAATCAACTCGCATTTCGAGCAGTAGCGACAGGTTTTTCCCTGTATTATTGGCCCCACGCCCTTAATCGAGATAAACAAAGCAAATTTCCGCAGATGTGTCAGTTTTTGACACTTCGGACATTTGCTCAACCTGATATCGGGATACGGGTTGAGGATGAAGGAATATCGCGGTTTTAATTTGCCAATATAAGTTTTAGTCTTAGCCATTGCAGTAAGCCACAGGAAAAATCAATGATTCAATTTTAGCCACAAGACATTCGATCGCACATAATATGATGCAATTGATGCAATTTTTGTTGTTTGGTGTATGAGCGGGAATCTGCGAAATTGCCTGTGGGTAAGTGTTTGGGCTGTGTTTGCGTGAAGGCAAAAGCCCTTCGTTAGCTGTCATCGGGATAGTTATTTTGGGGGTTTACGGGGTGGTTCCCACACTGCAAACTGCTACTTTTGGGCGGGCGTAGGCGGCCTGTGGGGGCGTTTTTATTGTGCTGTCGATCAGCCCTTGCTATTTGAATTGAACCACAAAGGCTTTCGCTCGATCGAGCTTCTCGGGGCAGGCTTCCCGGCGATCGACCTTTTGAAAAACAAACCCATGTTCGATCGAGAAGCGTACCATAGCCCATTGCTTGCGATCGGATTTCTTCCGCCGACGCAAGCAAATATCCGAAGCGCTTGGCCGCGACAGCTAGGACACTGGATCTCTTGAACACGCTTCGGCAGGAAAAGCACCTGTAGGGCGCGAGATTCGTGGTAGCGTGACTGATGGGTGCTAACTTATAATTGTGTTGCAGATCCAAGTGCAGGGGAGATAGTATGATAATTATATTTACACATTCAAACATAAAAAACAAATATAAAAAAAGCCTGTCAAAAAATCTTAATTAAACCCAAAAATTAATCCCGAACTTATGAGCGAATCCTCAACAAAACCAGCCAGAATCACCAAAGTTATCCCCGACAGCATCGCAGCCGAAATGGGATTTGATGCCGGAGATTCCATCGTCGCCGTCAACGGTCAAAAACCCCGCGACTTAATCGACTATCAATTTCTGTGCGCCGACGAATTTCTGGAACTAGAAGTTTTAGATGCTAAAGGCAAAACTCACAAGTTAGAAATAGAAAAAGAGTATGACGAAGACTTGGGCGTAGAATTTGAAACAGCCCTCTTCGACGGACTAATTCAGTGTAACAATCGCTGCCCTTTTTGCTTTATCGACCAGCAGCCTCCGGGAAAGCGCGAAACTCTTTATTTCAAAGATGATGACTACCGCCTCAGCTTTCTTTACGGCAGCTATCTGACTCTCACCAATCTGACTGAAAAAGAGTGGAACCGAATCGAACAAATGCGGCTTTCTCCTCTCTATGTTTCGGTGCACGCAACGGAACCGGAAGTGCGGGTTAGGTTGCTAAAAAATTTCAGGGCTGGTCAGATTTTAGAACAAATTAAATGGTTTCAAGAGCGCCGCTTGCAAATTCACGCTCAAGTTGTAGTTTGTCCGGGGATTAATGATGGCGAACATTTGGAACGGACTTTGTTGGATTTGGCAAAGTTTCATACCGGAAATATCCCGGCTGTGGCATCGGTGGCTGTGGTGCCGGTGGGTTTAACTCGCTTTCGCCCTGCGGAAGATGAATTAATTGCAGTAACTGCGGAAAAAGCGCGGGAAGTCATCGCGCAAGTGCATCAAATTCAAGGGGTTTTGAGTCAGGGGAAAGCAGGCGGAAAAGCTAAGAAAAAGAAGTCAAAATCTGGCTGTATTTGGCTGGCTGATGAATGGTTTTTAATCGCGGGTTTGGATTTGCCGTCGGCGGCTGATTATGAAGATTATCCCCAAATTGGTAACGGTGTGGGTTCTATCCGCCAGTTTATTGGGCAGTTTGAAGCGGCTTTTGCTAAGCTGCAACCGCTGCCGGTTATTCCGCCGCGAGAGTTGGTTTGGGTGGTGGGGAATGCTGTTGAAAAGGCTTTTCGACCGATCGTACAACAACTAAACCAAATTCCCGGCTTGTCGGTCAACATGGCCGCACTCTCCAGCCGCTACTGGGGACAAACTATCACTGTTACGGGTTTGCTCACCGGGCAAGATTTGCTGGAAGCTTTGCAGGGGCGAGACTTGGGAGATGGCATCTTGCTGCCTTCGGTTATGCTAAAACAGGGTGAACCTCGTTTTCTCGATGACATGACCGTAGAACAGCTCGAAAACTCGCTGAAAACCCGGATTTTGCCGGTGAGTGGCGTAGAGGAACTAATCTCAGGGGCGATCGGTCTGGCAACTGCTGAAGTTAAATTCTAAATTGAGAATTGAACGTTCAAAAGTTAATATGAGTAGGGTAATTGTGACTTCTAACTGTCTAGTCCAGGCTACAGACTAAAAACTTCAGACCTCAATCTCGATCTAAAATTGTCTCTATAATTGCAGTAATTAAAAAATTATGCGTGTTTTTCGTCAAATAATCGCGGTCGGAGTGGGCGCTGCAATTACTTTCAGCAACGCCGCACAGAGTGCTTCCGCACAGCCCCCGGCTCAATCTACGGAAAGTTCCGCCCGCCAAGGCGATCGGCTTGAATTAGGGCCGAATATTCGATCGACCTCAAACACAGCGTCAGAACCAACATCAGAGCCCGAAGAATCGATCGCCCTTAACCCCCCAACCTCCGAGGCGGCTCCGCAAGGGTTCGCAAATATCGCAGCAACTGAGCCAACCAAGCCAGAGCAAGCATCAAAGCCCCAACAGGCTGCTCCGGCTTCCCCTTCAACTAAGCCTGCACAGAATGTGGCGCAGTCTGGAACGCCCGCAACTACAGTCGCTCAGCAGCCCGCTCCGAGAAGCCCCAACAATGTTCCGGTGCCGAATTTGTCAGCACCAACTCCCCGCGGCACTCCCATCGAAAGTTTCCCCCCAGTCATCCCCAAGGGCATTTTAGAAACCAACCCTCCGGCTTCCCTAGAACCCAACCCGAATCCGCTGCAGTTTCCGACCAAGCCGGAGGATGTCAGGATCGAGCAAACAGAGTCAATTACCTTGCAGCAGGCTATAGACATCGCCCGCCGCAACAGTCAAACTTTGCAAATCGCCGAGAAACAACTCGAACAAAGTCGATCGGCCGTGCGCGAACAACAAGCTGCTTTATTTCCAGACCTGACTTTTCAAATGAACGCGAGCCGCCAAGTCAGCGCCACCGGACAGATTGGGGTGCAGTCCCGGCTGCGCCGCAATGAGACTTTGCCGGCCAACCGACAACTGCCGGCGAATTCTCCCGAGTTCGACAATTTCGGCAGCATCGGTCTCAACAACAGTTTGCAGTTGAGCTACGACCTCGACATTTTCGGCCGCCGCAACGCTAACATCCGCGCGGCTAGGGAACAGTTGCGCTTTCGGGAACTGGATGTGGAGCGCCAAGCCGAGCAACTCCGCTTCGACACTTCTGAGGCTTATTACAATTTGCAAAACTCCGACGGACAAGTTGCTATCCGCCAAGCTTCTGTGAGAAATGCCCAGCAAAGTTTGCGGGATGCTGAAGCTTTGGAACGGGCCGGGGTGGGAACCAGGTTTGCGGTGTTGCAAGCTCAGGCAAATTTGGCTAACGAACAGCAGCAACTCTCGGTGGCCCGCCGCGACCAGCGAGTGGCCCAGCGCCGGCTGGCTGAGCTTTTGAATATCAGCCAGTCGGCAAACTTGACGGCGGCTGACCCGGTGGAGCAAGCTGGCTCTTGGCGGCTGTCTTTGGAAGAGAGTATCGTGCAGGCTATTAAGAATCGCCCCGAGTTGGAACAGCAGTTGGTACAGAGGGATATCAGCAAGCAGCAGAGGCGATCGATTCGGGCGGGGGGACTGCCTCAAGTCAGTGTCAGCGGTTCCTACAACTTCCAGGGGGTAACTACTGACAACCCAGACCCGTTTTCAACTCGCGGCTGGGGGAGCGGCTATGCGGTGCAAGCGAATTTGACTTGGAATATCTTTGACGGGGGTGCGGTGAGGTCGAGGATCAAACAGCGGGATGCTGATATTGCGATCGCTGAAAGTCGATTTGACCAACTCCGCAACCAAGTGCGCCGGGAAGTGGAACAAGCGTATTTTGGCTTGGAGTCGAGTTTTGAGAACATCGAAACTTCTGAGGCGGGGGTTTTGCAGTCGAGGGAAGCTCTGCGTCTGGCGAGACTGCGGTTTCAAGCTGGCGTAGGCACTCAGACGGATGTGATTCAGGCGGAAACTGATTTGACTAGGGCTGAGAGAAACCGATTGTCGGCAATTGTCAACTACAACCTGGGGCTTTCGTCTCTCCAGCGGGCTGTGAGCAATCTTCCCACTAATAACCTCTCGGATGCTCCTTAATACGAGTTTTCCCCAAAAAATGGGGAGCATCTCATTTTTGCTTTTATAGTGCGAGCGTCCCCGCTCGCGAGTTATACAATACGCGAGCGGGGACGCTCGCACTAAAAAAAAATACTTTTTACAAAAATGAGATGCTCCCAAAAAATGCCACTGTAGGTCAACTCCAAACCCATATCTGATCAGTCATTCCCAGTTTTCAAATCTCAAATCTCAAATGGTATGAGATTGGGTTGGGCTGGCTTGGGTTGGGTTGGGGCGATCGACCTTTAATCGCAAAGGATGAGACATCGGGTATGAAACGTCCGACACTTCACTTAATATTTTGTAATAGAGCTCCATGTCAACTGCGTTAAGGAATCGGTAATGGCCAATATCAAGTTTGTGAAGGAAAATCAGGAAGTCATCGCAGCAGACGGAGCCAATTTGAGGCTCAAAGCTCTAGAAAACCGCATCGACTTGTACACGTTTTCGGGAAAGATGATGAATTGCGGGGGCTACGGTCAATGTGGCACCTGCATTGTGGAAATTGTCGAGGGAAGTGAAAATCTGTCGCCCCGCACTGATTTTGAGAACCGCAAGCTCAAGAAAAAGCCCGAAAACTATCGGTTGGCTTGTCAAACTACGGTCAACGGCCCGGTGAGCGTGAAGACTAAGCCGTAGCTGGGGTTTGCGAAGTTCGAGGGAAGTGGGAAGAAGGAAGGAGGAAGAGGGAAGAAGGAAGAAGGAAGAGGGAAGAGGGAAGAAGGTGTAGACTTCTCGGGTTCTCGGGTTCTCGGGTTCTCGGGTTCTCCGAGGCTCCTTCTGTCTTCGAGTTTTCCTTTGGCTTTTGAGTGGTATCCTAGTGGTATGTGTTTTCCTATTTTTTGATAGAGGCGGGGATCTTCATGCAAGTTAACGATTTAGGTTTTGTGGCAACCATTCTGTTTGTATTGGTTCCTATTAATACGAGTTTTCCCCAAAAAATGGGGAGCATCTCATTTTTGCTTTTATAGTGCGAGCGTCCCCGCTCGCGAGTTATACAATACGCGAGCGGGGACGCTCGCACTAAAAAAAAATACTTTTTACAAAAATGAGATGCTCCCAAAAAATGCCACTGTAGGTCAACTCCAAACCCATATCTGATCAGTCATTCCCAGTTTTCAAATCTCAAATCTCAAATGGTATGAGATTGGGTTGGGCTGGCTTGGGTTGGGTTGGGGCGATCGACCTTTAATCGCAAAGGATGAGACATCGGGTATGAAACGTCCGACACTTCACTTAATATTTTGTAATAGAGCTCCATGTCAACTGCGTTAAGGAATCGGTAATGGCCAATATCAAGTTTGTGAAGGAAAATCAGGAAGTCATCGCAGCAGACGGAGCCAATTTGAGGCTCAAAGCTCTAGAAAACCGCATCGACTTGTACACGTTTTCGGGAAAGATGATGAATTGCGGGGGCTACGGTCAATGTGGCACCTGCATTGTGGAAATTGTCGAGGGAAGTGAAAATCTGTCGCCCCGCACTGATTTTGAGAACCGCAAGCTCAAGAAAAAGCCCGAAAACTATCGGTTGGCTTGTCAAACTACGGTCAACGGCCCGGTGAGCGTGAAGACTAAGCCGTAGCTGGGGTTTGCGAAGTTCGAGGGAAGTGGGAAGAAGGAAGGAGGAAGAGGGAAGAAGGAAGAAGGAAGAGGGAAGAGGGAAGAAGGTGTAGACTTCTCGGGTTCTCGGGTTCTCGGGTTCTCGGGTTCTCCGAGGCTCCTTCTGTCTTCGAGTTTTCCTTTGGCTTTTGAGTGGTATCCTAGTGGTATGTGTTTTCCTATTTTTTGATAGAGGCGGGGATCTTCATGCAAGTTAACGATTTAGGTTTTGTGGCAACCATTCTGTTTGTATTGGTTCCTAGCGTTTTTCTCATCATTCTTTACATTCAAACGGCTAGCCGTCAAGGTCGAAAAGAATAGCAATTGCTGCTATTTTTGTCTGGCAAAAGCTATTTGCAAAAAAAAGCGCCAACAGTTTTTTTCTGGGGCGCTTTTTTTGTTAACTGTCACGGGTGAGAGTCTAGCCGACGACTGTGCGGGCTAGCAAGACGGGACAGTTGGCGTAGACTCGCACGTAGTCCGAGAGGGAATTTCCGAGGAGTCGATCGAGATCCAGGAAGTTTTTGGCAACATTGGGCCGCCTATCGGGGGAACCGATTACTAATAAATCGGCATTCACATCGTCTGCAATCCGACAAAGTTCTTCCCCGGGCTTACCTGTGGCACTCACGCAGCGGTAGCTAACTCCCAGTTGTTTCGCGAGTGCTACTGCGGGAGCTAATACCGGGTCTTTTTCAGCATTTGCTGTTATATCTTCGGTGGATTTTCCAGTCAAATCTTTGGTGACGTGCACTAGAATTAGCTGTCCGCCGTTGACTTCTTTGACAAAAGATAGGGCGAGTTCTAAGGATTGTTTTGCGGATTCAGATGGGTCTAGCGCCACCATGACGCGCCGGATTTTTTTGACGTAGATGTCATCTTTGACTAACAGCATCGGTCTGGATGTTAGCTGGAAAACGTACTGGCTGACTGAGTTTTCCAAAATCGATTGCAGCCGTCCCAATCCCCGCGAACCCATAATCACTAAGTCGGATTGTTCTTCTTCTGCGACTTGGCAAACCGTGGTTTTTGGATCTCCCTGTTTCAGCCGGGGATTGACTTTGTTGGGATCGATTTTTAAGGACTGGACTGCTTGTGCTAAAATCTTCCCTCCTTCTTCCAACTTTTCAGCCATGCCGTCGGATGTCACTTGGGGCGGCACGACGTGCAATACGGTGACAGAGCTTTGTTGCAAGGAAGGGATGTCCATCAACATATTAAACATCTCTTCGCACAAGCCACGACCGGCGACGGCTACTAAAATTTTTTCTATCATGGTTTTTGGCAGTAAAAACAGTTGAGTTTTCTTGTGCGACTCTCTAACTAGGGTGTTGGTACTCTAGTGGGTTAATGTCCAGCATAGGCCTGAAGTTTGCTTTTTGACATCCTCCCCTGCCTGAAGGCGTGGGGATTCCCAAACCTCACGATTTGAGTTTCTGCTTCAATGCAACTGCCTCTACCCACAAGGAGTTTTATGGTCTTATGTTCGCTCCACAGACTAACCCCGCTAGTCCAGCGGTTTTTATATGTCGAAAACCCAAAAGAAATTCTTATTTACTGTACGTGATTCTAGGGATGTTTACCATTGCCCCGTCCTCTTTTCCCGGTCTACCGATTTTTCTGCCCCGTTGCGATTGTTCGCAAACTTTGGAGACGCGGGTTTATGTCTCCATCGTCGCGGGTGGGTCGTTGACCACTAAAATTGTATCAAATATAAAGCCGTCCTACAAGAACTGGGTTTCCACCCACATTTTCCGATGATTTGTAGAAATGTAGCGTTTTGGAACAATTTGTAACGTGTTAGAGAACGATCGAACTCAACCAGAACTCGCACCGACTGGTGCTATTCAAAATCGACCCGGTATGGACTCTGAGGGCTGGTTTGAATATTTGGTGCGAGTCTACCCTCACCATACTGACTACAGCGGCGCGGTTTGGCACGGGACTTATCTGGCTTGGATGGAGGAAGCGCGGGTGGAAAGTTTGCGCTCTCTCGGTATTGAGTATGCGGAGTGGGTGGCGCAGGGTTTGGAATTGCCCGTGGTGGAGCTTTCGCTGCGCTACCACCGCTCTGTGCAAATGGGTCAATTGGTGGCTGTCAGAACGCGGATGGCGGCGAGTGAGGGTGTGCGGCTGCTTTGGGATTACGAAATTCGATCGCCCGATACGCAGGAGTTATACGTGACGGCGCAGGTAACTTTGGTTGGTGTCGATCGGGAAAAAGGCAAGATTATCCGCCAATTGCCGCCGGCGCTCAAGGAAGCTTTGACAAAACTTTCTGCTAAACCTTCAACCTAAGCTGCTGTTAACTACCAAAAATATAGTCCTGCACGGGTCGCCAGAAACCGGGTTTTTTGTCAAAAATTTGGTTGGAGCCCTCGATGCCGATCAAAAGGGAGCATCTCAGTTTTGCATTTATAGTGCGAGCGTCCCCGCTCGCGATTTGTACAATACGCGAGCGGGGACGCTCGCATGAAAGATAAAAAAATGCTTTTTACAAAAATGAGATGCTCCCGATCAAAGCCCGGTTTCTTAAGTAAGGAGTGCGTAATTCCTGACCGGGTTTTGGCAGTCTTCTAATTTATACTTTCAGCCTTGGTGGAAATTTTCAATAATGTCAAAAAACTTGAAAGTAGCAGAGCAAAATATTGATGCTCAGCGCAATATATTAGGGAACGATCAGTTAATACCTGCGTTAATAACTGAAGACAAAACTATTGTTTCTGGAAACCAGGACAATTTAAACAACGGTGAATTAGCTGACGACAGTCAAGGTAAAATTTGGGCGATCGTCTCGCTGTCGGCGGCGCTGCTGGCGGTGTCCCTGGCCGCTATTTTTATTCGGTTGAGCGAACGGGAAATCAGTCCGAATGCTACGGTTTTTAACCGTTTGTGGATAGCAACTGCGGTATTTGGAATTTGGAACGGTGTGGGGGAAGCGCGCCGCCGAATGTCTGGGAATGTAGTTGAAGTGCGATCGCCCTACACTCTGAAGGATGTGATGCTATTAACAGCCGTCGGCGTGGTTTCTTCTGCTTCTCTCGGTTTCTGGGCCTGGTCGCTAACTCAAACTAATGTCGCTAATTCTACCGTACTTCGCAACTTAACTCCTTTATTTACTACTTTGGGGGGATGGCTGCTGTTGGGACGGCGTTTTGACAGCAGGTTTTTGCTGGGATTGATGGTGGCTTTGTCAGGTGCAATTGCGATCGGCACTACCGACTTGCAAATCGCCGGAGACAATTTTACCGGGGACATTGCTGCTTTATTATCCGCAATGTTTTATGCAGCAAATCTGCTGATTGCGGAAGATTTGCGAACCAAGTTCCCGGCGACAACTATATTGATGTGGCGCTGTTTGATTGGCAGCATCTTGATTTTGCCCTTGGTTTTGCTGGAGGGCGATCGAATTTTCCCTTATTCTTGGGAGGGATGGCTGGCTGTAATTGCCTTGGCCGTGATTTGTCAAGCTTTTGGCCAAGGACTTCTCATCCACAGTCTCGGCACTTTGTCATCGGGATTTGTCGCCCTTTTTCTGCTGCTAGAACCAGTAATTACGGCGATTATTGCCTGGATGCTATTTTCCGAAAATTTGAGCTTGTTTAATTGGTTCGCTTTCTCTATAGTTTTGGCTGGAATATATTTAGCCAAATCGAGCAAATATGCCGATCGCAAATAAAACAAAAAAGGAAACAACTTAAATGGTAGCAACATCAACAGGCAAAACTTCCTGGCATTACGAATTGAGCTTGCTCCCTCAATACTTAGAAAAGCTGTTTGCCAAACTGCGGATTGCTGTAGTGTTCGGCGGCAATTGCGATCGCCCAGACTCTGTGATTTACAAAACGCACAATCCCCGCTCTTGGAAAAGCTACGAAATCGTCGCCCGCGAGATTGCCCAAGCATTAACAGAAATTGGCTTTCAGCACGTCTTTGTCATCCCTGACGACATGAACTTGCCCGCACAACTAAAACAACAAAAAATTCATTTAGTATGGCTAAATACGGGCGGAGTCCAGGGCTACAATCCTGTTTGTCACACTCCCGCCTTGTTAGAAATGTTGGGAATGCCCTATGTCGGTCACAATCCTTTAAACAGTTCTACTTTAGACAACAAACACGCTTTTAAACGGGAACTGCAATCAGTCGGAATAAAAACCGCTCCGTTTATGACTTGGCATCCTTCTCAAGGAATTTTTCAGCCTCATTTGCACGAGCGTTTTGCCATAGCCTTCGGTGATTATCGAGGGCCTTTTATTGTGAAACCAGTATCCGGCCGCGCTTCGCTGCAGGTTCATTTTGTTGACAATATTGAGGGTTTATCTCAGGCGGTTTCAGAAGTTCACCGAGAAACTCACAATACGGCTTTAATTGAAAAATATTTACCAGGAAGAGAATTCTGTGTAGCGGTTTGTGGCTATGTAACTCATGCTAAAGGCTGTTTTACAAAAAATGCCAAACCCTTTGCTTTTTCCACCGTAGAACGAATTTTTGAACCGGAGGAACGCATCTTTACTTCTATGGATCAAAAGGCGATTACGGCCGATCGCGGGCGGTTGATGGGGGCGAAGGAACCAGAACTCAAACAAAGGTTAATTGAGTTAGCTTGCAAAATTTATTGGGAGTTTAGTTTGAATAGTTTAGTGCGGATTGATGTCAGGAGTGATGCTGATGGTTCACTTTATGTTTTGGAAGCAAATCCGAAACCGGATCTAAAACATCCAGGGGAAAATGTGACAAGTTTGGTTGCTTTGGGCTTGGCGGAATACGGGATGAGTTATAACGATTTAATTTTTAGTTTGCTGGCGGATCGGTTGGATTATTTGTTGACTCAACATATCGCGATTATTCCTCATATTGTGGATTTACTTCGCTAATCGGACTTTGGTAAAATATCTCGCAGGTAAGGTGCGGCGCAATGCGTCGCACCTTACCTGTGTGTGGGTTTTTTGTAAATAAATATGAATTGTCGCTGCAAGTGAACACAGGCGCGCAAGTTGTGATAGCTTTGAGCAAGAGCGCGATTTGTGGATGTCCATTTTTTGGGCAAGCATCAGGGCAATTCAATTTATATAGATTAGATAAACCAAATGGAAGCATTACTTTTATTAATAGGATTTGGATGCGGGGCATTAGTCTGCTGGCTAATTTTGAATAAGCGAAATTCACGAACTTTGGTGCGGATGCACGGCTCGCAGGAGGCTATATCGAAGTTAGCGTCGCAGTTGGATGCTAGAACTTCGGAATTGCGGCAAAAGGCTGAGAGGGAAAATCAGCTTAATTCTGAATTGTCTGAGTTGCAAGATCGCTTGGAAAGTGTGACTCGTGAGCAAGATTTATTAAATAATCAGGTGTCGGAATTGGAAGAGTTTATGGCAGGAATTGCTCAGGAGCGATCGCAAGTTGATTCTCTGATTGCTGAGTTGCAGTTTCAGTTAGAAAGCGCTCAACAAGCTCAGTCGCAGTTACCGGAATTGGCAGAACTTCAAAATCAGCTAGAAATTGCGGATCTGGAGCGATCGCAAGTTGATGCTCAAATCCTGGAAATGCAAGCTGAGCGAGAGGCGCTGGATGCAGAAAGTGCTCTATTTCGCGATCGGCTGTCGGAATTTGACAGTCAGTTGGAAACAGCCAGTCAAGGCAAATTGCAGCTACAGTATCAGTTGTCGGAAATTCAAATTAAGTTCGATCGCTCAATTCAAAATCGGGAGCAACTGCATTCTCAACTGTCGAGTTTGCAAGCTCAATTGCAAAGTGCACAACAAGAACAGGAAATACTCAATGCTCAATTGGAAACCACCCGCCAACAAGCAGAACAACCTCAATCTCAATTATTAGAGCTGGAAACACAGTTAGAAGCTGCCAATCGAGATAAAATGCAGTTAAACTCTCAATTGTCTGAGCTGCAAACTCAATCAGAGACAGTTATACTAGAGCGAGAACAACTGCTTTCTCAGTTGTCAGAATTGCAGGTTCAAGTAAATCCCAGCGAGGGAGACAACTCCCAACTTCTGTCTAAATTATCGGAACTGCAAGCTCAATTAGAAACTGCTAACACTGGGCGATCGCAGCTTGCGGCTCAACTCTCGGAATTCCAAACTGAAATCGAGCAAGCAAACCAGAATCAAAATCAACTGCAATCTCAAATATCCGAGTTAGAAACTCAGTTAGAAAGCGGGCATCAAATTCGCTCAGAATTAGAATCGCAGCTTGCGGCTCAACAGTCGCAATTGCAAACTGAAATTGAGACAGCCAACCACAATCAAAATCAACTGCAATCTCAAATATCCGAGTTAGAAACTCAGTTAGAAAGCGGGCATCAAATTCGCTCAGAATTAGAATCGCAGCTTGCGGATCAACTCTCGGAATTCCAAACTCAAATCGAGCAAGCAAACCAAAATCAAAATCAACTGCAATCTCAGATATCCGAGTTAGAAAGTCAGTTAGAAAGCGCGCATCAAATTCGCTCAGGATTGGAATCTCAGTTAGAAACTGTTAACAGAGAACGATCGCACCTTGATGCTCAATTCTCAGAACTTCAAAGTCAAATCGAGACAGCCAACCAGAATCAAGCTCAATTGCAACGTCAAGTATCTGAGTTAGAACATCAGTTACAAACAGTCAATCAAGAACGCTTAGAGCTACAATCGCCAATTGTCGAAAAGGGCGATCGAGAAATTCCCAAGGCTGAATTAGCAGATCAAATTGAAGAATCAACATCACAACCAGCAGTAAAAAAAAGTAAAGACTTTGTTGTTTGCCAAGAAGGTCAAGGCGATTATACTACTATTAGCGAAGCGGTAAAAAATGCGGCTTCGGGTACGCGCATTTACGTACAGCCCGGTTTGTATCTAGAAAGTCTAATTATCAACAAATCTGTGGAAATTATCGGCAGCACAGAAGCGGGTAGCGTCACTGTGGAAAGCACCGACTCAAACTGCATTCAAATGCAAACAGATAGCGCTTTAATCCGAGGTTTGACGCTGATCGCCACGGGGAAATATTATGCTGTAGATATTCGTAGAGGCGAGTTAATTTTAGAAGACAGCGATATCACTTCTGCCAACTATTCTGTGGTGGTAATTTGCGGCCCCGAGGCTAATTCGGTAATCCGCCGCTGTCAAATTCACGATGGAATATGGAACGGAATTTTTATCTCGGATCATGGGAAAGCAACGGTGGAAGATTGCAATATTTATGATAACGGCAGTCTGGGAATCGGTGTCGGATTGGGAGGAAAATTGATCGTGCGCCGCTGTCGGATTAATAGTAATGAAGGTGAGGCGATTGTAGTTTACAGAGATGGCATTGCTACGGTGGATGATTGCGATTTGACAGGCAATTCTGGCGGTGCTTGGCGGATTGTAGATAACGGATATGTGCGTGGCAAAGACAATCAAGAATGAAGGAAAGTTCGGCAGCAGATTTTGTAGCGGATTTTGTAGCGGATTTAACGGATGTCACGGATGTAATACGCACGGATAGTCAGAAACCGGGTTTTTTACAACAATACTTCGTTTTAGCCTACAGATTCGCTAAAAAACCCGGTTTCTTGAGGAGCAGTGCGTAAGTCATGTAGGCTTAAATTCCTAACAATCGAGCTGGGTTTTCCTTCATCATTAAATCAATTTCGCGCTGAGAAATGCCTTCAGCCCTCAATTTTTTTACAAATAATTTGTAACCTTCTGCAGGTAAAGGATCGGGTTTCCTTCCCAAATCGGTGCTCAGAACGAAATGCTCGGCTCCGATTAGTTTAATGGCTGCTACCATCTGATTAATTGAAACGTGATGCCAGTTTTTGTGTCCGTCATCGGCGGCATTTTCTCCCATCAAATCGTTGACAAATGCTAGTTCTAGAAACGCTCCCATCTGGGCTGCTGTTTGCATATTTTCTAGGGACAAACCGGGTACATCTGCCATTGCGTGGGTAATCAGGATGTTTTTAATGTTGAGAAGTCTGGCTTGCTGGACAACTGCCATAACTTCTGCTGAGGAAATGTGTCCGGTTTCCAATACTAAATTATCTCTAGCTACAATCTTGAGTACCGCTGCTGTTTCCGGTAAAATTTTGCCGTTTTCTGCTACTTTAATCCCGATTCCTGATTTGTGAAAAACCTTTAAATGATGCTCGGAATCAACGGTTGGCAGCCATACTACTTTACCGTATTTGCCGCCGATGCGGTGCATTGCTTCTACAGCTTCGGGATTAATCCCGCCTGCGGAATGATTGAGAACAATTCCCCCGAAAACTTCGATTTGCGGTACAATTTTATTGACTAGAACGGCCCGTGCTGCGGTGCTGCCATAGTGATTTTTTAAGACAACTGCTTTCATGTGCGATCGCGCGGCTGACTCAGCTACCTCAAAATCGTCCAACCTGCGGGGAATCACATCAGGAGACGAATGGATGTGAAAGTCGATCGCACCTGCGATGGGGGAATCTGTCACAGCAAAAACAGGCTGACAAAATCCACAGCAAATAATACAAAAAATTGCAGCAATAGTTGCAATTTTTAACTGAATCGATCGAACAAATAGCACTTAATTTTTACGCCAGCTAACTTAAAAAAATATGCGATCTGGTGTGTCGCTTGTGATATATTGGGGCAATAAAATTAGTTCGTAGTGCGGACTTTAGTCCGCAGATTAAGAGCGGACTAAAGTCCGCACTACGAACGGCACTACGAACGGTTAAAGAAAAGACTTGACCGCATTTGCCAAATCCGCCGCATACTCTTCGTGCAGGCCCAAAGTTCCCGGAATAACTCGCGATTCCACTCCCGGTAATTGAGCTAATACTTCCATTTCCGCCTTAGATTTTGGAGGCGCTTTCTCAGCAACTACAACCATCACCGGTACTGCTAATTCTTGGAAGTTTGCGACAAATTCTTCCCGCGTTTTTGCCGGATCTAAACCTCCGGTGACAAAAGCCGCCGAACCAAATCTCGCGCCTGCTTGTTGAGTAACTTTGCGCTTATTTTGAATGAAATCCGGCGTGACTTTTGCTGCATCGGCATAGACGTGGCGGCGGTACATCAAACTCAGGAATGACGGCGCAGTGGTCAATTTGTACAGGAATTGACCGATTAAGGGCGATCGTACTAATTCTCTCACCATTCCATGCCAACCGCTTTGCTGCTTGCTCATCGTCGGCAAAGGCCCGCGCCAAGTCGGCGCAGCTAACACAATCTTTGACCAAACATTGGGCTTTGATTGCGCTAATTGCATCGCATAACCCGCAGCGTGACCGGCAGCAACTACAGCAACCGGACGATTAAAAATTGCCTCAACAAAATCCTTGAGAAATTGATGATATAATTGCGGTTGATAGTCGGTGCGCGGGCGATCCGATTCGCCAAAACCAGGCCAATCTAAGCTCACAACTTGAAATTTAGGAGCTAATAATTCTGCTAAAGGACGCATTTCTTCTCGCGTGGAAACCGTACTGAAAGCAGGCAGCAGCAATACTGGATTGCCCTGTCCTCTGGTTTCGTAAATAACTTTGATTTGCGTTTCTTTCCAATTCCAGATATATTCTTGAACTGCGGCGGGATAGTTGCCAAAATTTGATTTTGTTAAATCTGTAGTTTGAGTCATGGCTGTTGATTCTTTTTTTAATTTGTTTCAGCTTGCTTGCTCAATTCACAAGCAAGTGCCTTATTTTTCATCATTTGAAAGATGTTATAAAAGCCGTTAGCGCGGGAAGGTGTCAGGCTCACATTCAATCCCGTATCTTGAATGAAATCTGGGGTAACGCTAACAATTTCAGCAGGCGTTAATCCGCTCAAACCTTCCACCAGCAAGCCTACTAATCCTTTGACTAACTGAGCGTCTGAATCGCCTTGATACAAAACTTTTCCGTCAGTCAAATTTGCGGTAATATAAACTTGCGATACGCAGCCAGAAACTTTGTTTTCTGCTAATTTATCGGTTTCGGGAAATGCTGGGAGTCGCTTGGCATACCACAGCAGTTGTTCGTAGCGCTGTTTCGGATCGGAGTGTCGCTGGAAGCGCTGGACGATTTTAGCTAGGGCTGCGGGTAGCGCGGTATTTGCGGACATGATTCCAAGTAGCGGTTTACTTCGCTAATATTATAGATTAATTCGGGGACTCCTGACCGAGTTTTTTTGTCAATTTGCGCGCATCGGTAGCGCAACTGAATTGAAAAAGCAACTCCTCGCACCTGTGTGACAAGCTATTTCGCCAATTTGTTCTATTTTTAGCAGAATAGTATCGGCATCGCAATCATAAAATATTTGTTTAACTTTTTGGATGTGCCCGGATGTTGCGCCTTTGTGCCAAAATTGCGATCGAGAACGACTCCAATAGTGAGCTTCACCTGTAGCTAGAGTCTGCTTAATTGACTCTTTGTTCATCCAAGCCATCATTAAAATTGTACCATCTCGATCGTCTTGGGCGATCGCCGGAATCAAACCGCGATCGTTAAATTTTAAAGCTTCAATCCACAAATATTTTTGATCCATATTCAGTTTAGGTAAGATTTTTTACCGCAGAGGTCGCAGAGAACACAGAGGGAAAGGAAAAGAGAGAAATATGGTAATCCAATATCCAATATGACTCTCTTTTCTTTGTTCAGGCTGCAAACACGCAAGTTTTGCCGACAATTCTAGCTAGTTAAAACTTGATTTGTGCGCCATTAAACTCATGAATTCTTGACGAGTTCTGGCATCTTCAGCAAACACTCCCCGCATCGCTGAAGTCGCCGTCCAAGAACCTGGTTTTTGCACTCCCCGCATTACCATGCACATATGAGTAGCCTCGATCACAACTGCTACACCTTGAGGTTTTAGCAATCCTTGAAGTGCATCAGCAATTTGTGCAGTTAAGCGTTCTTGCACTTGCAGTCGCCGCCCGTACATTTCACAAATTCTAGCAATTTTTGACAGTCCAATTACTTTGCCGTTGGGAATGTAAGCAACGTGTGCCTTGCCAATAATTGGCAGGATGTGGTGTTCGCAGGAACTGAAAATATCAATGTCTCGAACTAATACCATTTCGTTGGCATTTTCTGTGAACACTGCTCCGTTGAGCAGTTCGTCGAGAGATTGACGATAACCTCCAGTGAGAAACTGCAAGGCTTTGACAACTCGTTTGGGCGTATCTCGCAACCCTTCACGGTCTGGATCTTCTCCCAATCCTAGCAGTAATGTACGCACTGCTTGTCTCATTTCTTCATCTGAGACAGGGGGTTGAGATTGGGTAGAGATAGACGGCTCTACACCATTGCGATCGGTCAGTTTTGGACGACTAGATAAAGTCATGCTTGCACTTTGTGAAAATGTTTAAAAGTGGAATGTACTTTTAGTAACTACTCCATTATACCAATTTTTACAAGAATTGCAATCTTCATAAATGAAATATTTTATAATTTGATTTATAGCTTTTTATCGATTTCTAAATAAAATTAGCCGTTAGTATTTACACAGTTTTTGTTGTTAGCAAAACTTGCAATTGACGCAAATAGCGCAACTACAAACGGCAAAGTTATAGACCAATACGGTTCAGTTAAGCCCGATCTCCCTGGCACCCCCCTTCCCAAGGGGGGGACAAGAATATTCTCAAAGTCCCCCTTGCTTTCGGGGGATGCGAGGGGGATCTCCGGGGAATAAATAGTGTTAACCCAAGCGTATTGAGTTATAAACAGATCAAATTTTAAACCAAGCAACTGTTAAGTTGTTCTCGAATTCCATCTGTATCTAAGTTGCGGCCGATGACTACGAGTTGATTGTTAGGTGCGACAACCCATTCATCTGCATCTAGTTCGTATCTGGGGCCGCTGAGTTGAAAGATGTGTCTCATCGGGCTGTCTTGAAACCAGAGAATGCCTTTTGCCCGAAAAACATCGAAAGGCATTGTCTCGGTGAGAAATTCTTGAAATTTGTGGACATCAAAAGGTCGATCGCTCTGAAATGATATCGACACAAATCCATCATTGTCTAAGTGGTGAGATTCCTGTCCGTGGTGATGATGTTCGTGGTGATGTTCGTGATGGTGTTCGTGATGTTCGTGATGTTCGTGTTCGTGTTTTTCCTCAGTTTCAAGATTGTTAAAGTCCTCGGCTGAGGTCAACTCTACACCCAAAATTAACGGTAAAGGAACTTCACCGTGTTGAGAGTGGAGAATTCTCGCTCCTTCCTTGACTGTCCTGATGTAAGCTTCTAATTCTTCTACTTTTTCTTGAGGAGCTAAATCGGTTTTGTTCAGCAGCACAATATCGGCAAATGCTACTTGTTTAAAAGCTGCTTCGCTGTCAAAATGGTCTGGTGTGAATGTTTCGCTATCGACTACTGTAAGTACAGAATCCAACCGGGTCAAATCTCGCAATTCCGTGCCGATAAATGTCAGGATAATCGGCAGCGGATCGGCAACTCCGGTGGTTTCAATCACCATGCAGTCGATGCGGTCTTCCCGTTCTAATACTCGGTAAACGGCATCAACTAATCCTTCATTGATGGTGCAGCAAATACAGCCGTTGCTGAGTTCTACCATGTCGTCTTCGGTAGAAATTAGAAGCTGCGAATCGATATTGATATCACCAAATTCGTTAACTAAAACTGCAACTTTTAAGTCTTGACGATTTTTGAGAATTTGATTGAGTAAAGTGGTTTTTCCGCTGCCGAGAAAGCCTGTAATTATAGTTACGGGCATTCCTCTTTTGGGGATGTCGGAAATTAAATCTGGGGTTTGTACAGTGAGATTAGTCATTGTTCCTCATCTATTAATCGTAGAGGCCCTGTTTGAACTAGATTTAGATCCCCCCCCGCCCCCCTTAAAAAGGGGGGAGCAAAAGGCGGAAAGTCCCCCTTTTTAAGGGGGATTTAGGGGGATCTGAATCTCAAGGAGGAGTTTGAAAACACGCCCTAGCCCGATCGCACTTACAGACTAAACCACCGTGCGATCGACGCCCGTGCGATTTACAACGTATGGGCGATCGCTCGCTCTGATAATGATTCTCATTGTACCGGATATGTTGTTCACGCGCAAGTCCCAAGTTGTGGCGAATTTAATTTTTGTAGCTTCAACCTCTTGTGGGCTGGGCATCCTGCCCGCCCGTACAGTTAAATTTGAATGCAAAATAGCTAACAATAATTGCTCAGTCAGCTTATGAATAGCTATCATCCCTTTTCCAAATAAATACCTCGCCTGCTTGTCCTCCCGCAGCAAGTTGATGGCCTTGGGGATGCCAAGCCAAACAACAAAAACCACTGCTAGCACCTGTCAGAAATTGAGAGACTTGTTGCGCTTCATACCACAACAAAACTTGACCATCATCAGCAGCAGAAGCTAAATTAAATGTACCCGATTGAAAAGCAATATCTTGCACAATTCCCAAATGAAACTCTAACACCCAGCCATCCCATCCAGCCGATTCATCAACTTGTTTTTCTAAAATTCCCACTACCTCAGCGCTAGCAACTGCTAACAGCGGCACTCCCAATTCAGTATTAATATCAGACCAAGCCAATCGCCGGATTTTACCAGGGAAACCGCCCATAAAAACAGGTTTGAGGTCGCTCAATTTAGCAATAGCAATGTTATCATCAAGATTAGCAACAGCAATTCTTGTACCATCAGGAGACCAGGCGATCGCAGCACTAGCCGAAGGTATTTCTAATCTCCTCGGTACTTCCTCCCAACGTCTGGCATTCCAAACCTTAACCCCTTTAGAACCGCTGGCTGCTAAATGCTTGCCTTCGGGATGCCAAGCGATCCCGAAAATCGAAGAATTTTCAAAATTCAATTCGGCGATCGCCTCTCTGGATTCAGCATCCCAAATTTGAACTTTTTTACCCAAACTAAAAGCAACTTGATTGCAAGTAGGATGCCACGCCAGTTGGTCAATCCACCGGCGCGGATTTTCCAACTGGGCAACTAACTTAAGCGATTTGATACTCCAAACCCTCAAAACTCCATCCTGTCCGCCAGCAGCCAAAAATTGCTGATCATAGGAAAAACCAATACAGTCAGCAGAAGTCTTTCCGTGCGATCGCAAAAGGAACGACTGCGCCTCCATATCTTGCCAGAGTAAAACTTCTCCAGCGGCAGAACAAGCGGCTAATAGATTCCCATCTTTTGACCAGCAAATTGCCGTCACATAATCTGACAAATTGTCTTGCCAATGCACATCAAAAGACTTTATACTGGCGGCTGCGTTCATGGTAGAATTAGGATAAATTTGTTTGAGAAATATCAATCAAGCTAGATAATATTGAATACGCCAATGGCTTCTAAATCAAAGCCGCCAGACGTAACTGGTGGCGTAGTCTGCCAAGAATCGTAAATCGGTTTATTAGTCGCATCTTTGAAACTGCCATTACCGGGAATATCCACAATTCGGACAAAACGAATGGCATTAAGATTCACTTGACCCGAAGTTACTAACGGATCGCCAACCAATGTTCCTAAATCAAAAGGAGTTCCCCAGGAACCACCTAAAAATTCTCCGGCATCAGTTGTAAAAGCATTGTTGACGTGCTTGCCAGCTAAATTGTAAACGCTAGTTGGATCGAACACTCCTTCTTTGCTTACCGGTTCACCAGTCAGCGAGTCACTCTTAAATCTAGCAAAGTTGTTCCCATCGCTGGAAACCTCTACATAAGCCAACTCTCCAAATACTCCTCCTAAGTTATTAAAACCATTTTCAAACACAGCAAAATCTTGACCAGAACCATTCCGAATTCCTGAACTAAAAGTTAAGGTAATCTGACCTGGTTGGACTCCGGTACTAATTTGATTTTGATCGAGATCGCCGATAGAGGCGATGTCAATGAAATTATCTTTGCTAGCAACAGGGCCCAAGGTTTTCTCAGGAGTTTGAAATCTGGCATCTACACCAGGGGCTGGTTGATATTTTTCAAATCCCGTTGCCCAGGCCACAAAACGCGGGTTAACGCTATTATTGACCGAGATTGTGCCATCTCCATCTGGGCCGACAAATCCGGGAATTCCAGAGTCAATTTTGCCTGGATCGCCAGTAGAATTAGAGTAGGGGCCGCTGGGTTGTACGAAGGTTTTGAATGCTTCTTTCGTGAGTGTGCTGCTGTCAATTCCTTGGACGATCGCCAAAAATTCACCACTGATTTTATCTTGAACGATCGCGCTGCCTGCTAAGTCTCCATTACCGTTAGAAATGTTCAAGTTTTCAAAGCTCAATCCCAACAAGCCTATGGAATCTTCTTTGACATTGTAGTCTGTAATAATGTCAGCATCACTGAGGTTTAAACCACCTGTTGTTCGCGGTGTACCGCTGCTGCGGCGGCTGAGAACAAAGTTATCAAAACCGTCGCCACCTGTTAATGTGTCGCGCCCCGAGTCGCCGTAAAGATTGTCGCTACCTGCTGCGCCAAATAGAGAGTCATTGCCTCGACCTCCGCGCAAAATATCGCCGCTTTCGCCGCCGTTGATGACATCATTTCCTTGGCCTCCTTGAATCGTATCTTGACCTTGAAGACCGTTAATTGTGTCATCTCCATTTAAGCCAAAAATTGCGTCTGTCTGTGGAGTTCCATTGAGTGAATCGTTACTGTTTGTACCTGTGATATTTGCCATTTTTAATTCTCAAGAGCTTAATTTTGATGGAAGCGCTCTCCTCGACTTTTACGAAACATCGTCAATGCGGGAGATATCGATCTGGATCGGGACACCTACAAGGGGAGGGCCTCTACAGATATGGTGGGAGTTTAAGCCTTGTTCGATCATCTTATCATAATTGTGAGAACCATTCTCATTTTGTTGATATTTTTTTGGCTAAATGCCCTAAAACGGTTGCTAAACTGAGGTAAAAGCTTCAAATCCGAGGATGTTGGCGGGTAAACCTGGGAGGAAAGCTAGGATTTCACCGCTGCTGGCTAATGCGATCGCCATTCCATTGTTTGTTTCAAATACACGAATTTGGTCATAAGTCAAGCCACCTGTTAACAAGAACAAATCTTCGCCATTTTTAAAGTCGCCAATCACATCAGTTCCCTGTGGCGATCGCAAAATAAACTTGTCACGCCCCTTTCCTCCGAATAAGATGTCATCGCCATTACCGCCGTCGAGAGTATCATTTCCCCTACCGCCAAATAGGGTATCGCTACCTGCTTTTCCGTCCAAAAAATCGTCGCCTGCAATGCCTGCGATCGAATCGTCACCAGCAACGCCAATGAGGGTATCATTATTGGAAGTACCGCTGCTGGCAGCAACGCGGTGAGAGATAAAAATATCTCTGCTGTTGTTAGTATCTTGCGGCACTAAATTAGTAGCAAAAGAATCAAAAGCGACAATATTTCCCGCAGCCGAAATAGCGGGATTGAAGGATGTTATATCTGCCCCTTTACCTGTAGAATTAACTGAGATGCGAGTTGTCGTGGCAGTTTCGCGATCGCGCAAAAAAATATCATTAGTGCCGTTGCTATCTTCCGCTGCTAAATTGTCAGCTAGCGAGTCAAAAGCGACAAATCGACCGTCAGCAGAAATCGAGGGTTTAAAGGAACTTCGATTTGCGCGATCGCCTGTAGAATTAACTGAGACAATGCTGGTAATATTATTCAGCCTGTCATGGACAAAAATATCGGCAGTACCGTTAACGTCTTCCGTTACTAAATTGCTAGCATTTGACTCAAAAGCCACAAAGCGACCGTCAGGAGTAATCGCAGCAGTAATAGAGCCTAAATTTCCCTGATTTCCCGATGAATTTACCGACACGCGAGTAGTAGTATTTGTCTGGCGATCCTGTACAAAAATATCTCTAGTGTTATTAGTGTCTGCCGCTACTAAATTATCAGCTAAAGAGTCAAAGACCACGAAGCGGCCGTCAGCAGAAATTGAGGGATTAAAAGAGCCAATATTTCCCTGATTTCCTGTTGAGTTGACTGAAATACGGGAGGTGATGTTAGTCAGTCTGTCGCGGATAAAAATATCGGAGGAGTTGTTAGTATCTCCTGGTACTAAGTTGGTTGAATTCGATTCAAAGGCGATGAAACGGCCGTCAGCAGACACTGAGGGGTTGAGTGAAGGGCGATCGCCCTCTTGGCCTGTAGAACCTACGGAGATGCGGGTTGTGGTGCCATTCAGGCGATCGCGCCAAAAGATATCAGAGATATTGTTAGTATCATCTGCGACCAAGTTAGTTGAATTAGATTCAAAGGCAATAAAACGACCGTCAGCAGAAATAGCCGGGTTAAAAGCATCAGAATTGCCCTGATTTCCTATTGAGTTAACTGAGATACGCGCGGTGATATCAGTTAGTCTATCGCGCACGAAAATATCTGAAGAATTGTTAGTATCTCCTGGTACTAAGTTGGTTGAATTAGATTCAAATGTAATAAAACGTCCCTCGGCAGAAATTGAGGGATTGATTGAGAATCGATCGCCCTCTTGACCAAATGAATTGACTGATACACGGGTGATAATAGTTTTAACTTCCGGCGGTTTTTGGTTCATTTATAATTAGGTAATTTTAGACATTTTTGGACACACGGGTCGTCAGAAACCGAGTTTTTTTACTAAAATTATGCGTTGTAGCCTACAGATTAGGTAAAAAACCCGGTTTCTTTAGTATTCGTAGGGTGCGTCGAAATTTCCATTAGATTGCAATGCAATATCGCCCAAGACATAACCATCTGAACTTCCAACATAGCCATAACAAAGCTGTTAGAAATTACAACAGGCCAAAGTCCAGCAATATTTCTTGCATCTAAAACTAGATAATGTTGTTGAGGCTAACTTTTCAGACTCACTGTGTCGCCCTAGAAACCAATTCCACCACAGGTTTCTCACGGGTTAAAGAGCATAATAGCCGATCGCGCAGCGTCTCTAAAATCGAATCAAATTGAAAACAAAATGCTGAAGACATCCGTACCTCGCAGATGGATTAAATTGAACAATACAATCGGCGGGCATCCTGACTAAGAAACGACGATACGCTTCATCACAGTTGCGGGACAGCGCCGGGTTCGCACCGGACTTTCCCCGTTTCCTCTGGTGGGTGATCTCCACAAGAACCGATTAGGTCATAGCATAGCACATTTCCCAAAATATGCAACCCCTAAAATCAAGCTGAACGCAATTACGTTAAAAAAGCTGGTTTCTGCGTAAATTCAGTTTGCTGCATTTGCACTCCTTTAAAACAACTTAATCGTGTCCTAAATCGTCACCTTTCCCTCAATAGCTAGCTGTAGCCGATTTTGCAAATCTGCCATAGTTAGCGCACCGATATCTCCCTGTTTCCTAATCCGCACACTCAAAGTTTGCTCTGCCACTTCCTTTTTGCCCACCACA
>Ga0335395_10000267_pt1 | contig 33068 bp, 42 predicted proteins | sample MAT02_FD_205744 | JGI IMG/M metagenome (GOLD analysis project Ga0335395, IMG submission 205744) | Freshwater microbial communities from Lake Fryxell liftoff mats and glacier meltwater in Antarctica - MAT-02 (spades assembly) (version 2) ... | reverse complement strand
ATATATTCCAGCACTTCCAGGATTGCGGCGCGATGCTCTTTGCAAGTATTACTATGCAGTAAATGCACTAAGTATTGGCAAGCTTCATCAATAAAGATGCAGCCGTAGGTGAGGGCTTGAGTGTTGATCTTATGCAAGCTATCAATAGTAATCGACAGAGCTTGCGCTTGGGCTAAACCTGTATAACCCAAGTCTGAATACATAGCAGTCTGCAAGCGTTCGGCAAGATTTTTCAGCAGATTAACGCGATGTCCATTGTTAAGAAATCGAGTTTCGGGGTTTTGCGATCGCCACCAGCGCATGAGTTCAGTTTTCCCAGTACCCATGTCGCTCCAGAGTACAACTAGCCCCAACACTGGCATAGTAAGGTAGCGAGAAATCTTGACTAAGATTTCTTTTTCCTTCTCAAGGTTTGTCAAGTGGCTGTTTGGGTTCAAGCACTCTTGTTGATTGTCGGTTGTCGGTAACTCTATGCAAAGTCTCTGGCGATCAAGCTCAGTTTGATGCTGTATCCCTTGGTCTGAATTGGCTTCTTTCTTGATGAAAGCGTCAGTCAGATAGCGAGTATTAACTGTCACATCGGGTTTATATTTGGTTAACCCCCATTTTCTCGTCCGATACGAGCGCTGGTAATCAGCAAGTGATTTGGCATCATTAGCGATCGCAGTCAGTAAGGCATCAGCATCTTCACCGCGACTAACTACAAAATCATCAACGCCTTTTTCTGGCCCTGGCAGTATTGCCACTTCACAAACACACCCAGCAGCCTCAATTGCTCTGCCAGTCCGCATTGTTGCTTGAAAAACTGACCAACGGGTTGAAGCTTTCGTTTCGTAATCGAAAAGAATTATGAACTTGCATCCCGCCTGTGCTAAAGGTACTAAGTCAGGATGCAATCGTTCATCGAAATCTTGTTTACCGACTCGCCCGTTCCAAATTCCAGGGAGTGCGATCGCTACAAATCCCAAACTCAGCAAACAAGAGGCTTTTTTCTCGCCCTCGCATAAGATAATGGGAATCTCTGGGTGCCGCTTAATCCACTCCCAGAAGGTAAGTTGTATATCTTTCTGCTGAGAGTCGATGTAATTCGGTTTGTGCTGCCCAATCCATAACCAAAACATTAGGGGATTGAGTATGCCTTTTCTGCACAGTCCTAAAAGGGAACTATACTGCGCGATTTGCAGCGAATTACGGAAGTGGGTAGCATAGAGAGCATTTTTTCTTCGACTTTTAATCCTGAGCTTCTGACCACGTTTTGCAAAAAGCACTTCTGTAACATCGGGGATGTTGTAGCGCCGTGCAACGAGGTTCAAAATGCAGTTGGGAATATCGAAGTAGGTAACTCGGTTGGGGGTTTTGGGAGGCGACTCGTACTTGACGGGTTTACCTTTTTCAAAATCAATGCGCGGGAAGTTGGGCTTTATCCGTCCCCACTCCATTGGTTGCCAGTTATTCAATGGGTCAAGCGACTGAATCCAGATCCCCCCCAGTAATAGATGATCATACCTTTTGAGGTAGGCATCTGTGACTCGACCGGCATTTTTGCGAGGGATTTTGTCGGAGGTGAATATATAGTCGTAAATTGTTTCTCCCTCGATATGGAAGAAGTTGCCCTCAATCAGTGCCGGATGAATCGCACTACCAACGGCTAGCTCATGGTATTCATGATCCGTGAGATTGTTTGGATATTGTGTTGGGCGTAATTTCATCTGCTCTCCCCTTGGAATTCCTTGGAGAGAGGTGTGTTGCCTCGGAAAGTCACGTTTGAGCGTAAGAAATCTGCTTTTGGAGAGAGTAATCTGGCTGCTTTCGCTAGTTTTTTGGTTGCGATCGGCAACTGCCAGTAATCAGTCCCCACGTCGCTCTTTATTACAATGGCTAGTCGAGTGATGTTTCTCTCGCCTACTAGACACAGCCAACTTGAAAGTTGCGAAACTCTCGCTCTAGACAGGATATTCCTGAAATTCCCTGATGTCACAGCACAAAGTTGCCGTGCGAAAACTGCACTTGACCCCATGCGCTCTAACACTGCGCTCTTGGGGCGTTCTCTGTTTATCACAATATTTTCCCCTGATTACTTGGTTGACAAGTTCAGAGGGGGTTGCATCAGTTATCAGTCAACAGTTACCAGTTATCAAATGTTGACTGATAACTGGTAACTGGTAACTGGTAACTGGTAACTGTTATTCGCGCTGCTACGGATTTTTGCTACGAAATTCGGGTTTTTCCTTAATAAAATTTAACTTTACTAAATCTTTAGAATTTCGACAGCCAAAATCACCACACAAAACTGGTGCGTTTCGTGCGGCTTCTCGTATAATACGAGAAGCAGCGCAGATTCAATCTCGTCTGACCAGTCAGTGGAAAAGTCGCCAAACTTTAAGTACCACTGCTTTGGTTTTCGTGAGATAACCCCGCTCTGAGGTTATTCTGTTTTTAAGTCTGGGACAAAACGCCTACTCCTTAGTGGCATTTGTCCTTTAAATTTTTTGTATTGTATATTTCCCTCCATTTGTTGTTCGTTTTGATCTTACAGAACTTGTGGTATCTAGTATCGTTTTGATTTTTACTTGTAACCTCCATATTTACTAAGGATTGCTTTAAGGGTAATCGAGGGTTGGTAGCACCTCGGTGTAGGGTGTGATTACCCTGTAATACGTATGAAAAGCTTTTGCTTAAGATGCAATCGCTAAATTTGGTAAGGCATGGGATACACGCACTAATCCTTGCGGATCAGTTAAGATATACTTTTTAATTACTGGCTGGAGAGTAAAACTAATTTCTTTAGTAACTGGATCTTTACTACTTTCAACCAATGATTGCCTTTCAAGGTTTTCTAGCGCCTTAATCAACTCTAAAGTTGACACAGATGCTTTCTGTATCTGCCTAATATCACTTAATAACTTGGTAAAGCTAATATTTGTATTTGAAACTATTTCCTCTGCTATGTAAATTAGAATGTTTCGCTCAATTTCTGTCAATACGTGACCAAAAAAATGATTAAGCATTGCTTCAAGCTTACTACTAACAAGAGTTGTCGGGTCTTGAAAAAACACTTTTGTACTGCCAGAAAAGAAGTGATTAATTCTCTCAACTACTGCTTCTAGCTCTGAAGGATTGCCGCGATAAGTTTGAATTAATTGATGACATCTTTCTTTGTCAGTCAATCCTTTTTCAAATAAAAACTGGATTGCCGCATCTTCATGTAAGCCTTCAATTCTCAAAAATTGAAGAGGCCGCTTTGCTAGTATCAGATCATTAAGTTCATCAAGCAAAACTCGGCTAGTTAAGAGCAAACAGCTTTGATGTTGTTCTTCTACCAAACGTCGAAAAAATAGTCTGTAATCTAGCCCTCGCTCTAAATCATTTGTCTGAAATAACGCTTCAGATTCATCTAGTACTATCAAGCAACGGCGCGATTGCATCTGCTTCAGCAACACTGTAATCATTGCCTGAGTATACTTAGGTAACCTTGAAGATGCTTTTGGTTCAATTATGTCTAACAGTTCGGTTACTAAGTCGTGAAGCAGTGGTGCATGAGCAACTGATTTCCAAATCAAACAATCAAATCTATGCTGAGATTCTGCACTAATTTCTGATAAAAGTTTTGCCGCTAATGCAGTTTTCCCAATTCCTGCTATTCCTACTAAGGATATACATCGCTGCTTAACTATTAATTCCTTTAAAAGGGTCAGTTCCTTTGTTCGTCCGTAAAAACTAGACACATCAGGAGGTTGTCCTCCTCTAACTTGTATTAAGTCTTTTAGAAGGAAGTTCTGCTCCCCTTTGGCAGATTGACCATAATATTCTTCAGTAACTTGTTCTAAAAAATCCCGCAGATTCTTTTTGCCAACCCGTTTGCCATTTCCAATCGTTTCAGAAAGCATATCCCATAATCGACTGCCTATACCACCTTTCAAATAATTAGGGCTGTAAGATGAGTTACTTGCTATTTCTTCATAGTCATCGTCATTCCACGCTCCTCTCATAACAAGGATCTCAATCTCGGATAGGTATCTACCCTTTTTGGCAAATACCAAGTCGTTTACTACAGTTAGGGCTAGTTCAAAAGTAACTTTCACCGTAAAAAGTACTTTTTGTGAAACCTGTTCTGTTTGGTTAAGGGAAGAAGGAGTAGGAGCCTGAAATTGAGATTCAGTACTAAAAACCGTAACCATGTTAGTCATTTTGACACAGCGAATGCCCATATTGAGCATTTTTATAGATTAGGCTTAGTTTTAAGAGCAGATTGCATTGTATCAATCATATTTGATTTTTTATTCTATAGTTGTTTTTTTTCAAAAAAGTACCATATAAATTTCTAATATCGTTACTTACAATAAGAATTATTTTCGTAGATATATCTCAGATGGAGTACGGCGAGAGAAAAACAGTAAATTTAGCACTTATATTTGAGATTATTCACTGAGACTAGGATACTGATTTTCAATTAAATCGTGCGTCTACCGACGGACATAACATAACTTATAATACTTGTTACTTTGATACTCTAAGTGGTGACGAAATTTAAGGGTAGTATACACCAATATTAAAACGAGGCTGCCTACATTTTCAATTTACGTGTTGTTCCGTCTTTTGCGACAGGAAGAAATAGTTTGAGGAGATTCTAATGTATTTTATTATACTATTAATGTATGAGTTACTGTATCAACCCTCTTTGCGAACAACGTCAAAATCCTGATGACGTTAATCACTGTCTTTGCTGTGGAACTTCGTTGCTTATTAACGACCGCATTTGCCTAGTTAAGCCATTAAGAGAGCTTACCGACAACCCATTTAACTATATGGAAGTTTTTGAAGTGGACGATGCTGGTACTCAATGGAATGCTGGTCATAAGCGGCGAGTTATGAAAGTTTTAAAATGGAACACACCTAAGTTAGTTGATCTCATTGAGCGAGAATCCCTCACTTTAAGACTTATTGAACACCCATGCATCCCTAAAAGTACCTTAGATGACTTTTTTACTTTTGTTCCTAATGATACTAAACTGACACTGTATTGTTTGGTTATGGATAAAATTGAGGGACAAAATTTGGAGCAATGGCTAGAATCCAATAGAGCAATTTCGCAATCTTTAGCATTAGAATGGCTTCGACAGTTGGTTGAAATCTTTGATGAAGTACACCGCTCTGGCTTTTTTCATAGAGATATTAAACCTTCTAATATAATGATCCAATCAAGTGGACAACTTGCATTAATTGATTTTGGTGTAGCACGACGAGTAACTGATACCTACCTAGCAAAAGTTAGTGGAAGCGGAGGATCTAGCACAGGTAGGGGAGGACGATACGAAATTACATCTGTCAGTACACCTCGTTACACCCCACTTGAACAAATTGAAGGACAGGCTGTCCCGCAGTCAGATTTTTTCGCTTTGGGTCGGACTTTTGTACAATTAGTCACTGGCATTCAACTGATTGATTTGCCTAAAGATAAACAAACAGGAAGGCTAATTTGGAGAAATAAAGCACCGCAGATTGATAAACCCTTTGCTGATTTCCTTGATGAATTAATGGCTTTCCTTCCAGGGCAGCGTCCGCAGACTACGCGAGTAATTTTGCAGCGATTGGATAACTTACCATTTAAATCAAAGCTTAATCGAGTAATTAAATCTAAACCATTCAAACTAATTTTATTTTTGATATTTTTATTATTAGTTTTTAATGTCCAAAAAGGATATATTTGGGGATTATATAATTACTATTTTAATGAAGCTTCTCGTCATTTAGATGATCCTAAAATAGCTAGAAAATATTATGAACTAGCTGCAAAATATAATTCCACAGATGTAGCACTATATAGCAATTTGGCACTAGCTTGTCAAGAACTTTATGATATTAAATGTGTAACTGAGAACTACGAGAAAGCTTTTAAACTTCAGCCCAATAGTTGGGAGGCACGTTATGGGCTAGGAAATTTTTATGATGACCAAGGACAATATGGCTTGGCAGAGCAGCAGTACAAATTAGCGATTCAGTATAGTGATAACCAAGCAATGAATGCTGTTAGCAATTTAGCGCGGATAAAGAACAGACAAGAAAAATATTCTGAGGCGGCAACACTTGTAATTCAAGGTTTAAGTCGTACCAAAAATCCTGAATGGCAAGCCGGACTGTACAAAAATTTAGGCTGGGCAAGATTCAAGCAGCAGCGCTATGTGGAAGCGGAAGATTACTTACAAAAATCAGTGAAACTAGACTCGCAAAGAGTAGATGCCTACTGCTTACTAGCGCAGACGTATGAAGCAGTAGGTAACTTGAGCAAAGCTAAAATATATTGGGAAGTCTGCCTGATAGCAGTTTCAGGTCTGCCAGAGGTACAGGAATGGAGGCAGCAAGTATTACAGCGGATTTTTAAGGAGAATTGACCCGGATACGCTATTTCGGTATGCTGTCAATCAAACTCCAAATAGCTTGATAAGTGTGATGCAGCCTGCGCCAAAATCAATAATAAAGATAGAAAAAAAAGTTTTTGAATTCCAAGTTGCAGCGATTACGTTAATACTACTTCTTTCAAACTTTAGTATTGCGTGGGGGCAGCGCCAACCAGTAGCAACAGGCAATTTAAGAGAGCTTGTGTGTCAGCCCGTAGCTCGTATTATTAAAGGTGATATTCGCTTGGCAGCAGGAAGCCAAGCTTGCAAAGAAGATCATCTGCAACCAGCAAACGGTACTACAGTAGAAGTCTTGTGTTATGGAAAGGGAAATATTTTACAACTTAAGAGCGGCATTATTGATGAACAATGCTCACTTATTTCCAATAACCAAGCTCAGGTTTGTATCCGCGGAAAAAGATTTAATTGCTTCAGGACTAGGGGGCTAGAAGAGGATGAAAATACGCCAACGTTAATCACTCCTTATAGTCCTTTAATCTTAAATCCTCGCCCTGCGCTGTCTTGGACTCCTGTGCCGAATGCTATCGGCTACATAGTGCAAATCAAAGGTCCAGGAGTTGATTGGTCAAAGGAAGTGAATCCAACTTCATTGCCTTACCCTCAAGAGCAGCCAGCTATGCAACCTGGAACTATTTCCCAGATAAATGTACTTGCTAAAATGGCGGAACAAAAGTTTATTGTTAGCTCCTCAATCTTGATGATATTACATCCTCAAAAAGCGCAGCAGATAAAAGTTATTATTGAGGGGATTCAAAGTCTAAAATTACATCCAGATGAACTAGCTATAGACCTTAATTATGTATATAAAGCAAACGACTTGCTCAGTGAAGCAATTAAGGTTTTGAAGGAGCGGATCAAAGCAAGAACTCAAAATCCTACTATCTATCGAGTGCTAGGCGATCGCTATCTGGATGTAGGCTTACCAGAAGAGGCAAGCCGCGAATATAGGATGGCGATCGAGTATGCAAAGCTTAGAGGCAATGTGATTGAATTAGCTAAGGCGCAAACAGGACTAGAATTATCGCTTCAAAGCCAATTACCGACAAGAATAAATCCCGACCAAAAGTAAGGATTCTCATATTTAGGATTAGATATCAATTTCAATTGTGCAAGTCTTAGTGCCTCGGCTTTAGTCATACCATTTTTCAAGCCCTTGTAGAATTCTTTCATCAGCAAAGCAGTAGATTCGGCTTCAACTACCCATAAACTGGCGACCGTACTTCGCGCTCCTGCCTGAACCGCTATACCAGCAATTCCCAAAGCAGAGCGCCTATCCCCCTTCGCTGTCTGGCAAGCGCTCAAGACAAGTAAATCAATCCCAGAGCGTTCGGTTTTTAGCAAAAATCTTAGTTCCCGAACAGCTACGGGAACGTCCCAAGCCAAAACAAAAGTTTTCTCGGAGTCAGAGCTAAACTGACCGTGAGTGCTGAGATGAACTACTGTCAGCAGATTATTCTCGATTTTTTGTTGAAAGCTATCTCTGGTGAATTCGGCATTGGCTAGTACTAATGGAGAAGCAGTGCTTTCTTTAATGTTAGCTATTTCTTTTTCTACTTCCGGCAAAATCTGAAAGTTTTTAGGAACCAATGAATTTTTTAAACTAGGACTTTCCTTAAAAATACCAGCAATTAATGTAATTAAATTATTTGATTTCAAAGCTGGACTTTGCCAAAAATCAGAACTTGGAGAGGTTGCAATATTATAATATTCTATTAAATAATTTTCCCCATCGTGTAACATACTAACAGGTAAATTTTGAAAATAAGTATCTAGGACAAATATTAAAGTTCCTGAATGAGGCAGATATTTTTTGATGGGTGCAAACAGCAAATTGTAAATAGTTTGAGAGTAAATGAGTAAATTAGATTGGTGAATTCCAGTAATTTCCTTATTTTGAACACCAATAGTTAAACTATAAATACTGTTAATAAGCAATTGAGGATCTAGAGAATGTTGATAAAATACACCCTGTGGAGTTCGGACAATTACCTTGGCTATATTTCTTAATTTAATTAAATATATTGTCGGTGGTAATTCCTTTAATTTGCTATCATTTAGTAAAGAAATGGCTGGAAGTTTGCCACATTGTAGAAAAGTCTCTAATTCAGCTAGCTTGAGCTTTTCCTGGATTTTGACTGCTTGTTTTAAGTTGGGCTGATCTTGAGATAAAATTAGCTCCATGTATTCCTGATATACAGGTTCAACTTTTTCTTTAAATTCCCACTGAATCTCAGTATTGACAGCTAAAATACTACCTCGAACTTGGTCAAGGCTACTGATAGCAGCCTTGTAGTACTTGACTGCTTTATCAATATTCTGATTAACTTGATACAAGTGTGCTAATCTCCATTGCCACTGATAAGCAATATCCCAAGCTTGTATTGATTGGGCTAGTCCCATTGCTTCTTCTAAATATTTTTTAGATTCCAGCTCTTGTCCTAGAGAGTTATGGATGTTGCCAATGGTTCCTGAAGCATAGGATTCTGCTCGTTCATTGTTTAATTGTTGAGCCAATAAACGGGCTTGTTGAGCGATGGGCAATGCTGTTTCCAACGGGTTTTCGCCATTAGTGAAAAGAAGTTGTTTCAACTTCTCATCTGCGGCGATTTGTATTAAACTCTGAGCCAAGTTAAGTTTAGCATAGATGGATTCAATCGCCGGGAGTTGCTCAAACTGATGTGGTGTCGTCGATAATTGTTTGACTAAATCTTGAAGCTGCCTTCTGTTGCTAATATCTGCATTTTTTAGCGCTGTCCACTTCTCTATTTCTAACAATAAACTTAATTGATTTAATTGTGCTTGCAGTACAGAGACACCTTGCACCTTTTGATAAAACTCCCTAGCCGACTTAATTTTGGCTTTAGCTGTTATGAGAGCTTCTTGTTTGGCTCCAGGGTCATCCGTGATCTGATATCTATTTTTAGCTTGGCTATAAAGGGTGCGCTCTGTGTTTGCTTGACTCAATAACAATTGATTATTAAAATTTGATTCTAAAGCAAGGCTTTTACCTATTGCAGAAGCTTTTTTCAATACAACAGAAGAAGCTTCTGGACTACCAAGCATTCGTAACACATCGCCTAGATTGCGAAGTCCGATTACCTGCACTTTTCGCATCGCTTGCTTTTGCAACATCCGGCTCAATCGCTCTTGAGATTCTTTCAAAGAGTATTGCCTTTCTTGAACTGAAATAGTACAAAGCCAATTTTCTAATTCTAGGGCTTGGGTTAGAGCCTGGCAAGCGCGAGGATAAAAACCACGCGCTTGAAATGCTAGGCTCTGGTTGATTAAGCTACCAGTCATCCCATCAGAGTCGTTTAATTGTTTGTAAGCGTGATAAGCAAATTCCCAAGTTTGTAAAGCTGCTTCAGCTTGTCCCTGATGTAGTTGTTCGTATCCCTTTTCTGTGAGGATTTGTGCATGAGATCGTTTGGAATTTAGATTGGTCTGGGATTGAGCTTTTTGATTGCATAAAATAATAAGCAACATCAAAGATAGCCCCAAACACAAGTATTTTAAAATAGCCGATAGCCGATGGAAAAATAAACTCCGTTTTCTTGCCATGTTCGAGAATCTGTATTTGTATCAATCGAAAATAAAGGAACTCCCCAGTCAAGACGGGCATTAAAGCGATCGCTTAACTGGTACTGCAAACCCAAGCCTACAGACGCTAAAGTGCCTGTAAATTCTTCTGTTTCGCTTAAATTAGCGCCATCGTTGTTCCAAGCAGTCCCAAAATCGAAAAAGGGAATTACCTGTAATTCTCCCCCTTCTCCTGCCCAAGCTCTAATACGTAATTCAGTTGACAAGAGAAATCCGTTATCAGTCACAAAACTATTCTCACGATAACCACGTACAGTCGTTGCTCCGCCTAAACTAATTTGTTCCAATGCGGCAAGGGGTCTGTCTGCTAACTGGAGATTTGCCCTCGCCACCAAGGTTGTATCGCTAGTTAAACGCCGTAACCATGCTGCTTGACCTTGCCAAGCAAAAAAACGACCATCAGGTGCAGAATTATTGATCGTGGCATCTAATGCACCTATGCCTAAGTTGAATTGAGAGTGTAATAATAAAGCTCCTTTTATATCGCGCTTAATCCACTCCTGAAAAAATCTCACAGCGGAAATTCGTGTGCGTCCTTGAGAGTCGGCCCCAGAAGTTAACGGATAAGGGGTGTTATCAATAGATGATTCACTTTCGAGGCGGGAAGCCGTCAATCCCAAGGCAAATTCGTAGAATGTTTTATCAGTAGCTCTTCGTAGTATTGGTTGTCGGAAAGTTAGTTCGTAAGCACGGGCATCAGAAAGAATATCCAAACTACTAAAAGGACGTTCGATAATGTTGGCTGAACTATTTGCCCAGAAGAACTGTACAGTACCGTTTTGTGAGTTGACGGGAATAGAGTAGCTAGCTGTTGCGGTGTTGCTACCATTAGTGTTTCTATATCCCAGACTTAGGCGATCTCCTAGTCCAAGCAGGTTGGCGTGGGTCAATTCAACTCTACGTTGAAAACTGCCGCTGGCAGGTGAGCGATAGTTGTCCAAAATAGCTTCAATCTTAAACGGTTTTCGTTCTTTTATTTTAAGTTCTAAAAGAGATTCGTCTAACGAAGAACCTTCTATCAATTCTGAAGAGATTGTCTCAAATAAGGGGTCTAATTGTAGCAGATGTAAAGCTTCAAGTATGCGATTTTTATTAATCACTTCATTCGGGTTTGGCAAGCGCGAAAGAATATAATTTTGCAATCGTGAGCCGCCTATTATATTAATTTTCTCCAACTTACCTTCAACTATTTGAATAGTAACTACTGCCCCATTTGGCTTAATAGTTTGATTTCCCTTAACTGGCAAAAAGGCTCCAGAAGTGATATAACCGCGTTCTACATAAAAATTGGTGACTGCTGTCCGAGCTTCTAGCAATTCAGAAAGAGTGATTTCTCTTCCTGTGAAAGGAGCAACTACTGCCTCTAGTTGCTCATTATTAAATATTGTATTGCCTTCAAATACGAAGCGCTTAACTCTGAAAGTTAACTTATTTTCCTCATGCATTTCAGGAGGAATTGTCTCTATTGAGGGAGGTTCTAATATTGGTTCTTCTTTTGGAGGTAGGGTAGATGGAACTTTTTGAGGTTCTTGTATTGTTGGAATTTGCTCTGGAATTTGATTTGGAGTTACTGCTTGTGCTAGCACAGGATCAAGTGTTGGGTTCAAAGTTGTTAAAAATATCGTTGCTCCAAACACATTTAAGCACTGGAAAATTGGCATAATTGCAGATTATAATAGTGGAAGCAAAAGCAACTTTCTTACTTATAGTTGATGAGTTTCTAACCAAAACAGCCCAGACTGCTGCTTTTGGTTAGAAACCTTATGTTTGTTTTAAGACGGTTGAGAACGGCGGCAAGAAGCTTGTGTCCAGGAAGCGTATGGAACTACTTCAGACGATCTGTTTGTCAATCTTACCGTACCATCACCATTACTGAGCCACCCTTGCGCTTCTACGTACTTTTCCGGCGGTTTAATTCCAGTTGATTCCATGATTTCTTTTGATTGTGTTGCTGAAGCAGGATCGGATTCATCTCTCCAACCATAAAAACTACTGAGGATGCTGATAGGACTACTTGGGATTATTCCAGTCCTAGCATCTACAAACTCTGTTCGTTCTCCTGACTGTGCGGCACATCTTTGAGTACCTTCGGGAATAACTACTGCTGACGGAACTGTTGCTGTTCTATTGAAATCGGTCTGTGGAACATTAATTTGAACTGTGCCGTTAATACCTCGTTCAGAACTTGCTGTAATTTTGCTATCAGGGGAAAGAAAAACCCCTCTGCCATTAATTTGTATATTTCCACCCTGCCCCTCGATGGCATTAGCTGTAATACTGCTACTTTCTAAAGCAGTTAGTATACCTGTATTGATAAATATGTTACCGCCGTCTCCATTTCCCCCAGCAGTGGCAGTAATAGTACTATTGTTACGTAATCGTAAACCCTGAGAGTTTACAAGAATATTACCACCTTGACCAGAAGCCGTTGTTGCTGTGATAGAACTTTTATCCTCTAAAGAAATGGATCTACTGTTGATTGTGAGTGTCCCTGCTTTACCTGCTCCTTGATTTCTAACACTAATTACCCCACGCGTCAGGCTCAAGCGATTGGTATTAATTTTTACTTCTCCCGATTCTCCGCTAGGCGATAGTGGAGCTTCAAGTTGCTCTTGCGTAGCTGGATTTGCTGCAACAATAGCCGAGCTAATACTACCACCTTTTATGTCTATGTCAGAAGCATTGATAGCGACAAAGCCCGCGATGCCAGAGCCTGTGCTGGAAGTATTAACCGTTGCATCATCTCCTAGCGCCAACCTTGGGGTGTTGATTGTCAAGTTTCCAGCATTACCTTGATTAAAAGCTACAGAAGATAAAACGCTATTCGCGCGTTCTGGGGAATTAACCACTTCCGCAGAGTTGTTGATGTGTATAAAATTAGTTGCATTTACAGTTATATTTCCTGCTGTACCGGCTCCAACGCTTATAGAGGTTATCTGTCCTCCATCCATAGCGTCCAGCTGTCGTGTTGCTACTTTAATATCTCCCGCTTTTCCAGAAGATAATGTACTGGTAACAATGCTGCTAACGGCAAAAGGATTGAACGCTGAAGCTCCAAGTAACTTTATTGAATCTGCATTGACAGTCAAATCACCCCCATTAGCAACATTGTAATTTCTATTGCTGATAGCTCCTCCTCCCTGAATATCTAATTGCTTGGCAGAAACATCTATTCTTCCCCCGGTTCCAGAACCTATAGATTCAGTTCGTATAAGACTAACAAATCTCCCATCTAGAGAGTTGCCGCTTAATTTCAATGACTCAGAGGCACTTACTTGAATACCTCCCCAAGCTTGTGAGCCTAAGTTTTGGCTTAAAGTTACTGAGCCATTACTTATAAGTATATCCTTGCCCTGTATACCGATAGAACCACCTCTGTCCCCACTGGTATCTAGTAACGCCTGTTGAGATAGATGAATATCTTTAAAAGAAGATACTCCTTCGTAGTTTAAGGGTGAACCTTGAGCAGATGGACTAAAATTGACCAATCCAAAGCCAACACTGCCCAATTCAATTCGTCCTTGTTCCGCAGTTAGAGTAGCGCCTTCTACACTTACTTCACCCCCCACCAATGCTAGGGTTTTTCCCGATGGAACGCGCAAACCAGTTACGCTGTTGTTTCGAGAGATTGGCGAACTTCCAATGCTTGGAGACGTAAGTCCTTGACCAGTCCCCTTAACTTGAATCTCACCTGAATTGCGGCTAACTTGAAATCCAAGAGGTACACTAACTGTCAGTAATGGTTTAGCTTGGGGATTTGTAGCATTAAACTCATAACCGTCAGCAAACTTGATAGCACTGGCGGTACTCGCAAAAAACGAGCCGCCAACCTCTAATCGGCTATTTTGACCAAAAATAATTCCGTTAGGATTGAGCAGGAATAGGTTAGCTGTACCGTTAGTTTTAAGGATGCCATCAATATTAGATGCTGAATTCCCTGTTACTCGGCTAAAAATATTTTGAATATTTGCCGCATTGTTGAATAAAACCGTGCTGCTAGTGGGAATAGAAAACTTTTCAAAACTGTGGAATAAATTTCCAGCCTTTATGGTGCCACTATCAATGATTGTGGTGCTACCTTGCGATGTAACTACAGAATTAATAGGTAGCGTTTTATCTGGAGCAACTTGTGCTGCAACTGGCAAAGAAGCTAGGAAGAAAAACGAAAAGCTGCTTTGAAGACTCCAAAATAAAGTAACACTTGCTTTCAAGATAATACCCTCTATATGGTTGTAATTAGCGCTTATAAATTAAGAATGACTTTGAAAAAATCAACTATCCACAACTCCTAAACGCAACGCAACACGTTTATACTTTGTTGCATTATATGGGATGCCTCTGTGCATCACCTGTGAGTTGTCCCAAAAGATAATATCTCCTTTTTGCCAAACATGGGAGTAAATTGGTGTGCGCTCTAGAACAGCTTGAAATAGATCCTGCCAAAAATGCTTTACCTCTTCTGGTTTATCCTCCATGCCAACAGGGATTGTTAATTCAACGCCTAGATATAATCCTTTTTTGCCAGTAACCTTATGAGTCGATACAACAGGATGTATTTTTGTAGGAATATCAACAGCTTCTTTTGAAAAACTGGGGGCTTTATGATAAAGCGATATTTTTTCTAATTGCTGCTGCTGTTGATAGTCTAAATTGTTGTAGGCTTCTATCAAGTCAAGAAACTGAGTTTTGTGGGGCTGTCCATCTAGATCAAGCGCAGGCACTTCCACCCCATAAAGCATCACAACATACAGTGCATTCATATCCAATCCGGCGCGCCGAGGGAGTCCATCCTTATCTTGATGCCATTTCCAGGCGAACTTTTCCGTTGGTTCCGTTTCTCCCTTTGGATTACCCAAAATATAAACGTATTGGCTTTGGAGGTCTGGGCTAATATCAGGATCTAGTGTTTCGTTACCACCAAACATTAGCTCCCCAAAAGTCTGCCTTGAAAATTCTTCCAACTTTGATGCGGTAAGGCTTTGCTGTCTGACGACAACAACACCGTGTTCCCAGAGAGATTTCTTAAAATTCAGCCTCTGTTGCTGCGTGAGGTCATGAAGATTGCAGCCTTGCAGTACTTCAACTCCGAGCCTCGACTGATACTGAATTTGCTTTTGCTGTCTGTCTGAAGTCATACGAGCTAAGACGAGTCGTTAAAAAAAGGAACACTAATTATAGATTTTCCACTTTTAATGAAATTATTCTTGCAAATAAAAATAATTGTAAAATTTCTTTATCAAAAGAAAATATGATTTGAACAATTCGGAAAAACTTAGATTAGGTTAGAATGATTCGAGTCAAAAAAGCCACATCACCACCTTGGAGTCAGCAGCGTCTATTGAAGGCACTGCAAGTTTTGGAACTCAATCCTCTGATTAAAAACGTATCGGCTGAACTAGCATCCAGAGTGCGTACTGGGAATAATTTGCTAAATGTAAACATTGTCGAGGTAAAATACTTAACGTCCAAATAGCTCTAAATAATGGGCCAGCGATGCCTACGGCGGGCTATGCCTACGCTTCATTGCTGGGGCATTCCTTTGATAGCAGTTGACCAGCCAGATAGAACATGGCAGGAAAACGGGATTTATTTCTCGGTGATTTATAATCCTTTTTAAAGTATTGACATCTTTGGCTTGTAGTGTATCTGATAACAACAACGTTCATCCAGAAAGTCCCGTAAATGAAATTCCCACTCATCATCACAGTAGTAATACTTTTTATCTTGAAGGTTGACAAGGCAGTACCCAGTCTTGCCGCCGCGATCGTGAGGGAGTAATACCGTGATCAATCTCCTGTCTTGTTTTCTGAATACCTTCTCGTTTTCAACTTGTTAAAATCTGCATTTATGATTCCCCATGAAACCGCGATAATAAATCATCACGAGAAGTTTGCAAAAGTAATGCAAGATATTCTTCTCTAGATAACTGGATCAACTGAGGAATAATAGCCTCTAACTCGGCATCCAAATTTCCAAACCTTACCTTTAAAAGCCCCAAGATCATTTCTTGTCGTTCAGCCTCAATACCTTCCTGTTGCCAACTTGTAACAATCTCCATAATTTCCTCCCGTTCATCTAATCCCATTGTACTGATTGTCGCTTGAAAGACCTGTTTCTCAGTATCGTCGAGCCTCAAATACGTATCAACAAAGCCCGAAATCAATTGCATCCGTGCTGGGTCTAACTTTAACGTTGCCAGCAACCGCAAACATTCTGCCTTCACCTGCGGACGTTCCTCTGTTGGAATATTCATCTTCGACATCAATGCTGCTGCCACCGGATTTGGCTGCGTGAGAAAATCTCGCCAACTTAAACGATTTAATTGAATTGCCTTGAAATTAAAATCAAGTACATTTAAATCAGTAAACCTTACACAGTGATTAGTCGATTCAGCGCGTTTCGGTTCATCAAACGAGAAAATCACCACGGGATAAATCGCACAATCATATTTCTCGTACAGTCGAGCAAAATATTTAAACATCCGCTTGGCAAACGCTGTCTCAGTATAGGACTGATTTTCAACGTGAATCAAAAAACAAGTGTCTTGCTGCTGATAACGCACCTGAGCCAGTAAATCAATTTCCTTCTTTTCGCCAGAGGTGACATCAGTAAACACTTCTTGGGGTAAAAACTGGATGGAATCGCGGTCTGTTTGGCTGAGTACTTGAGGTAGAAATAAATCCAGGAACTCAACAAAAAAGGTAGATAGTAATTCTTTGAAAAGACGGTCATGGTCAATCATACTTTTTGTCTTCCCCTCGGATTATAATAACGATTATATAGAAATAGGCATTATTTTAGGCTATTAATTGAATCTACTTGTGGCAATTGATGCCGAATGCCAGATGTTAATTATGAAAATTTATTAATTTTAGTAAAAACTATGAAAATTTCCGAAATATCGACAGAAACTCTGGAAAAAATCAAGTCAGTTAGGTGGGATAGAATTATTGAGAAACATGAAGGTCCAGAAAGTTGGGAATCGGTTTTCAGATATGAAGAACCAGAATTTTTGTCAGTGGAAGAATGCTCAATATTATTACCTGTAGATAAATCACATCATCCTAATATTACTATAATACGTTGTATCTGGAGTGCGGATAAGAATTCTGTAACAGTTTTTCTATCAGATACTACCTATGAAGATGATCCATTCTTTTCGGGATTTATGGCAGTATGCGATCGCCTGAAGAATGAAGAATTTTTCTTGGCAATCTTGTACCATGAATGGTTTATTATTGAAAGAGCTGGAGTTTTTGAATAATGAATTCTCAGCAGCTCACCCGACAACACGTACTTTATTTAAAGTAGCAAGCTACGCATTGCCAACGAGTAATGATTTATTGCCAATGGATAGAATTGTTGGTTAAGGCATCGGAGACTTTTCAAAAAACAAACAACTCAGCATCTGGTTAGTTTGTTGACAATCAGTAAACTCTCGCTTCAGTTGGGATGCCGTAATAGAAACCAAAGCGACTGCAAAAACTAAAATTAAGGGATTAGCTTTGGCCAAATTAAACCACCAACGCCAATCCCTGAAGTTTGGTAGTTGAGGCAATCGTAAATTCCAAAAGCTGAAATTCCCAAATCCGACTTGCGTTTTACTACCGGGCAACCACTCTTGATCAACATTAACAAAAACCACTTGTATGCGGGGATTTTGCTCAACCATTGAAGCAGTTTTGAGAGCTGATGATTGCGCCCGTGCATCAGGTGTAAGAAAACCCATCACCAGAAGTTTATGCGTGTTGTTCAGACCGTAAAGGTTGAGTTGACCAACAGCTTGATAAATAGTGTCGCGGTCGAGGTATTTTTTGACTTCTGCGATCGCTCCACCTTGCCAACTCGTGACTATATCGGCTCTACCACCGTTGGCAGGTGCTTCAAATTGAACTTGAAAACCACGCTCAGTTAAGCGTGAGCCCAAGTATTGTTGTAAGTCTCGTTCTTGCCAGCGTTCAGGAAAACCAGCAGATTCGACAAATTTAGATGGCAGCATAATTTAAGGGAATTGGGCGTAATAAAAAGAACTAATCGTTACATCAGTAACTAAACAGGAATCGTATCAAACCTATAAGCTTGAAATCGTCTATCCAACAAACCAGACTGCACAATCCCATCACCGCGTCCCTGCAATGAAGTAACCGCTTCGCCTCGACGCATCAGAATCATCCGACCACTGGTAGCATCGACACAACGAAACGCAATCCGACAAGGAAGGTTGTCACGTAAGTCCGGTGGTAATGCTTGTGGGTCATCTTTACTGCGCTTGGCTCCACGCTGTAACCCAACAACTACGTGAATTTTCAGACCCCTACCTCTTCGTCCAACTTCACACAACTGTTGGTCGTAAGCTTTACGCTGTGTATCATCTAACGGCACAGTCCCTTTATACTCATCAATAAACAATATCCAAGCTTGCTGCTGTTCTAGTTCAACTTTGGTCATTGAGTTACGGCTTACGCACTCTAAAAAATACTCACCGACAAACTCGAAAGTTTTGCCCATGTCGTTCATAGTAATCGTGGGGAATCGGGCAGGGAAATCCTCGTAATCACTGACCTTGCCACCACAGACATCGACCCGCGCACCTTGCATGAGTAAACAATAAGCAGCTGCACGGAAGAAGTTAGACTTACCAGAGCCAGTAGTGCCGACGACCAACAATTGTGGGGTGTCCTCACTTGCCAAATCAATAATCACTTGCCCATCAAGGGATTGACCCAAAATTATTAAGCGTGAGCCATGCTGCCACTGCCTTTGGGGAAAGTCGTAGTAAGTGCGGTCTTTTGCTAACAGAGCAACTTCTACCGCCATTTGTTCAGGGGCATAAATATAAAAGGGCAAATCCTCTTTATCACCGATTCCCAGTGCCAGTTTAGAAGCAGCCTTAAATTTCGGTATTGAGTTGAAATCCTCAGTTTTTACGGAAAAAATCAACCTTTCATAGCTTGGTGCTTTGTCAACTCGTAGACATTGGGTTTGAAGTCCGACAACTTTCGCCGCTTTTGTTAATCCCTCAATCTTGGGTGATTGGGATGCAGCGTCGGATACTGCTTTGATGCTATTCGTTACAGTCACCTCTTGGGTATTAGCACTTTTGAGTACTTGCTGCGCCTGCAATTCTATCTGTCGGTGATGAATTTGGGCTTGTAGTTTCGCTTGTTCTAGTTGCATTTCTGCTTCTGAAGTCGCCAGCAGTACATTTCCCAGGCTTTCTCCGTTCTGAATCATACCCAAAGCCATGCGGCTGACTGCCCCATTTTGTCCAGTGACCGTCAAAACTTCACTAAACAGAGGTGCTGTTTGTTGCAATAATTTCAGTTGCCTTTCTGTTTCCTTATCTGCATCTGCATTTAAGCGTTTGCGTTCGGCAGCTGATGAAAGATACTGCAACTGCTCCTCAGCCTGGGTATCCTTCATGGCGGCAAGCATATCTTCTTCTCGCTCCTTGTCCTCGTAATGTTTTTGTAACTTTCGTAATTCAAGACCCGCATAACTTGCGAAAGTAATTGCAACGATATTGGCGGGTATAAACAGTTTTATGTCTTTGGGACTGGCCGTTAAGACCAACACTACAGCAGTTAACCCACTGCCACCAATTTTTAACCAAGGAAGAAACATTTACCCCACCCAAAAGCTAATCCAATAGCGATGATTTGTAACAACATTGAGTTACTATTTTTTCCTTGAGAGTAAGTAATTACTACAGCTACTCCCACGACCAAGGCATTGTAGGGCAGTAGACTAATTAACTGAGCGACTGCACTGGCAATGATGAATCCACACATCCAAATTAATAATCTACAAAGAAGTGACATTTTTCTCCTGTTTTGTTTGCTGTGGCTGATGTTTCTTGGCTGACAAAGTTATTTGTTTACTTGTCATTTGGCACTCCTAATTCGTTGTGTAATTCCGGGTGTTCCAGAGTATCGGGCATTTCTCAGTTCTTGAAATCGAGTCACCAAATTGCTGGTTTGTTCTTCGTAGGGAGTCGGTTCTTTTTTGGTGGTTTCAGCGTTGAGCTTTTCTTGTTTCTTAGTTTTACTTTCGGAATACTGGTCAGCAATTTTACCCAAGCTGATTCCTAAATCATCCTGGGCACCAGCGATGGCTGAACGAGAACCACCAACTATTTGCCGGAATTTTGATTCTAAATTGGCAAGAGATACCCCTAAGTTCTTTTCCAATTCAGCAAGAGTAACCCTTGCCTCGCCAACGTTTTCAGCAACAGAGGCTTGCTTCTCTCTGGTTTTAATCAAACCTTTCAAATAACGAGACGTGAGTGCATCGTACTCAGTCCAATTTTTGAGTTGAATTTCTGCGCCCTTAGCGTTTTCCGCAGCTAAAGCTATATCTTCATCTGTGAGATCACCAGAAGTTTTGACATTCACAGGTAGCATATCAGCAATGCGCTGGGCGTTACCCCACACAGCCGACTCTAAGCCAAAATGAGAATCTGGAAAAACTAAAGCATTGCTAATATCCCCGTTTAAATCGGATAAATTTAATCCTCTATCTTTGGGCGGTTCAGTCTTCGGTGTTGTTTTTGTCATTTGTTTAACTAACGTGAATCAATGATTTACAAGGCTGATACTCTACGAACACGTCATCTTGAAACTCAATCCATTCTCCTGTCCCTAAAGTTTGCAAAGAACGGACGTTGTTTTCTAACTTGACCTCTAAGTTAATTTCAGGGAACTTAAAAATGTTATCCTTCTCAATCACTCTGGTTAACTCAACATCGCGGTCAATCTGCACTCCTAAAAGCAAGTTCACTCCGGCTTTTCTGTATTTCTGCCAATAATAAGAGAACTCATTCTTATCCAAGAAATTGACATTGATATGAGGAATGCCACCTTCAAATAAAATTGCAAAAATTCCTAGTGGCTCGTAATGAATTTTGGCTATTCCGAGATTGTTTTCGTAACACCAATAGGCTCTGTGGAAATAGGCTGTTTGCAAAACTTTTTCTCCAATTTTCTAATGAACATTTTGGCTATGGACTGCCATACCAGCGACCAAGCACGGCCATTTCGCATCCTTAATTGAGCAGCTAGAATATCCGATTGAGACGGGATGATGCTGCCATATCTTTCGAGGTTATCAATCGCCTCTCTGAAACTCACTACTTCATCTTCTGTTGGTGGGAGGTCAGGAGCAACGGCTGTTGTCAATCTCTCCATTACCCCACTTAGTGTTGCAGACTCTTCCTTAATCCTCTGCAACTCAAGAGACATTGCATCTATCGCAGCTAAATTGGAATCGGCTACAGCTTGCTGAAAATTTAATAAGTGAGTTTCAAGTTGGCGCTGTACTTCTGCACTAATGGCTTGGGTTACAGCATTGAACTCCTTGCTCTGATTTACTGAGGTAATGAAATCTTGAATTTCAGAGTGGGATACATCTGAATTCTCCATCTGGTAAATCCTCCCATCTAAGCTTTACTCCCAACTGTGAGGCAAACCCATCAATGATTTCTTGCATTTTTTCAAAGGGCAAGTGATCAAGAGCATCTAGCAACTGTAATAATTCCACATTGATAAATTGCTGTTTGGTAAGTTCTGCTTGCTCCTTTTTCTTAGCCGCTATTTCTGCTCTAGCTTGCTGTATACCTTGTTCTCGCGCATGGTCTACAGCTTCTAATCTGGCCAATTCTAAGGCTTTGGAAAGTTTCAACTCTTTGGTTGACTGAGTTTTGATTGCTTCATGCTCTCGCACTAATCTTTGAATAATCGCCATCCGCAAGTCAGGGTCAAACGAGGTGATTAACTCCTCAATCGCCACAGCTTGCGCCTGCTCTACAGGAACAATTCCTTGTTTTTTCCGTCGTGTCAGCCCTTCATCTGGCTGCTTTTCTATTTTTTCTTGTTGTCCTATTACTGTTAATTGAGATGTGTTACGTGCCATATTTTTCTCCTTAACTGTAGTTGCAGTATTCTCCACACAGAATTGTATTGATTGTGGATGCTAAAAAGTTGTTGAATCCGTCCAGTAGTCGAATCATCCACTTAACCTCTTGTTTGTGGCTATTTTTTTCCACTCTGCCAACTCCGAAACCGAGTAATGCCTACGCTGGCTAAAATTGCCCCATTTATACAACGTGGAGAGTGCAACCTTAAACCCAATAGATGCCAGGTATTTCGGTAAATCCTTGCCAATACAGCCTCTCATCCGCCATTGATACCACATTCGGCTACTAGATGCAGTTTCTAGTGTCATGCCAGAGCGTGATTTTTCGTTCATCATTACTAACAATCGATTTATCGATGGGAACGGTTTGTTGGGATTGTCGTGTCGCCAACACGCCATGAATACCAACAATGCTCCTTGACTGTTATCAATGGTTCGAGCATATTTTTCAATCCCGATGTGTTGTTTCCAATTAGCCCAGCATTCTCTAGAAAGCTCACGATTTATAATCTGATCACAGCGCTTTTTGACTTCGCTAAGTGTCAGCTTTTTTGGTTGTTGCTGAACTTCATCTGTGACAAAACCCGACTCCTTATTGACTGACAAGCAATATTGATCTAAAACTGACTCAATTTTGTATTCATTACTCTGCCAATAGTCTCGCAAGCTTCTGTACGTAACCTTTTTACGAGGATAGTGCCTACGTAACCATGCCAAACATAACAACAGTTGCGTTTGTTCATCAGTATATTGACGTAACCGCACTTTTTGACCTTGAGCATAAGCAACGCCTACAATCGTTTCCCATCTGTACCAAGTTCGGGGTTTAATTGCCTGACCGCGAATCTTCTGGCAGGCTTTCAAAAGATTGGGTTGTTGAGCGATGAAGTCCTCGATTGTCGTTGCCATTTCCTAATACCCACCATGCTGCAAGAATACAAATTGTTATGCAGGCGATCGCTAGACAAAATTCACCTAATCCTGTTCCTTGTTTAGAGATGATTACTATTGACTTACTTCTACCATTTGGTTCTGTTGTTATGTACCGCTCCTCCTTATACATTTGTACCTACTCTTGTGTAATTGAGTACTTATTTATTTACCATACTGGTTCAAGAGTGCAGTGTGCCAACTGTAAAACCCATCTGGAGAGGGCATTTATTTGACATTCTTGCTCCTGACATTCCCAAAAGCATTGATCTGATGATGTTTCCAGCTTTTTAATTCAGTTGGTTGTGACACTCTATGATTATTTACAGGCTATTTACTGCGGATTTCAGATCAAGTCGGACAGATAGATGTAGTTTGTCAGGGGTGATAAAATCCTTATTTTTCAATGTGTGTAAGGTCTAAACCATACTACACCCTTAAAAATCGGTCATCTAAAATTTATTTGGACATAGCAGGCTGTTGTACTGAGTCTCTATGTGTTTTTTGTATGACTGATAATCTGGCGTCTACATCAACTCCATAACTCGTGAATGTCTCTTCAATCTGCTGACGGCTCATTTCACAAAAGCGTAATTTGCTATTTCTTCCATGTCTCAATCCTAGAAAAATCTGGAGTTCTAAAACTTGTTTCAACTCCGACCAACTCAAGCGGCTTTGTCCAAATAAGTTCAGAGTTTTCAGATACTTGTTTATTGTGTCCTTTGATTGAATCCTTAATAACTCTCGGCATTCCTTAATGCTTAGATGCTCCATTTTGTGGTCGAACTGTTGAACTGTTTAAATAATAAAATACCTACACTCGGTAGGCAATATAATTAGTTGCACATTGTGCAGTTCAAATTATTAGGCTGCACAATGTGCAACTTTCACGTATTTATTTCTAATTTCTGAGTTGATATTTAAAAGTATATGCAGTCTATTCAACTCCTTTAATGTTCTTTGGCTGATCCGACGATCACCATTGCTCCACTTGTCAACAACAGATGTAGACACTCCCATTAAGTCGGCAAGTGAACGGTGATACATGGGATGTTTGATGAAAAAGTCGTTTAAGCAAGTGATTTCTGTCATAATGCAATCGCTCCTTTGCAGCTTTTGTCTGTGAGGGAGAAGTCCTCCACTGCATCACCACTGGAGGCATCTACTTTAATTTTGTGCAGATAATAGCATGATAAGCTACTAAGGAGTAGCAACAGGATTCTCAAAATGGATATAGACAAATTAATTCAGGCTTTGCGAGAACGTGGAGTAATTAGTGAGATTATTGACAAACGTCCTGGTGTTCCTAAGTTGCCTACTCAGTTGTATGTTCAACTGATTATTGCCTCTCTTGCTACCAAGAAGGATATTAGCGCCTGCATTAGTACCGCCTTAGAAACTTATGTCATCCGAAATGCTGACAAACACTTGAATGAAATTAAATATCAGGCAGCAGCGGTTGATAAAGAACTTGAGCAGTATTTGGCTGACGCGATCGCTTCTAGGCTTCAAGATAAATAGCCGTCCTGATCAAACATGATTCTGTTACTGCGCTCACGCGCTACTCCTCAACAACTTGAACAAATGCTGCAACAGCACAAGTTCTACATCAAAACGGCAGTCGATCTTGAGCGGCTGGTGTTGATTGGTGGTGGCTGTATCGTAGTTGCACACCACGGAATTGGTATAACCTGCCTTTGAGTAACACAATATTTGACATTTTTACCTCCCTTCTTTTTTGATAAAAGCTTTACTTTGTTTTACTAGCAGTGAACGTAAATACCGCCGACACTCCACCTCGCTCTGACATATCAAAATACGAAGCGCCTCTACTTCCTGCATTGGAGAAACACAGATTTCAGCGATGGCAGCAATTAGATTGTGTTGCTTCTGCACATAGTCTTGATGTTGCTGCTCTAACTCCTGAATTTTGGAGTTCAACTGTTGTATCTGCCGTAATGCTTGTGTCAGCGACGATTCTTTGTTTCGAGAGCGATTATCTAGAGTTAACGTCATATTCTTTGCTCCTATTTATTTAGATTGTTGAAAGCCTTGCCAATCGGGGCATTGAGCGCCCTCCCAGCCGTCGGGATGAACAGCACAATTGAGTGTTACACCGTTGTAAGATATGCCGTGAAAGTACCTACAACCTCGGCAGGGAGTGGGAACAGGTCTAGGTTTGAGCGCTTGCAGTTCCCTGATTTGTGCCGCCTCAATTTGGCTAGCAATCAGCATCGTTGTAAAAGTGCCAATCATGCCCAGACCGAAAGCCAGCCGTGCGTAACTTGGAGGTATTGTTATGGTGGAATAGTTCGGTTTCTTTTGTCCGAAAACTATTAGACAGCCGCTCAAAGTAGTGGAAAATGCGAAAAATGCAATGGCACAATTGAGAATTAACTGTTTTCTGTTCATCTTTGTTTTTTCGGTGGTTCATTCTCAGTTAACAGTCTGCCAAAGTCATGAATTGTAACTGTTGGCGTTGGTTCTGGGACGGGTTTTGCCTCTGGTTGCAACTGTGGATTGCCCAGCCCAATCGCTTCTCTAATCTGTTGTTCCATTTATTAGTCTCTGGTAAATGCCCATGCAGTAAGCCCAATCTGTCCTTGGAGATTTTCGGGGAATTCGTTTACTTTTGTTGCGGGACTAATTTTTTCAATCCCAGAGCGAACGCCAAAATTGTCTTTGATTATTTTGGTTAATTCATCAGCATTGATCGTGGTGCTTTTTGATAATTCTTCAATCGTTAGATTCGGTTTCATTTCCATTGCTGTTTTTCTTCCTAAAAATCGTCTTTACTAATGCTGAGTCCTGCCCCTACCAAAGAACTTCCCAAAAAAGCTGAAAAGGTCACTAACATTGCACCCAAGCAAATATTCTTCTGGCGTTCCCAATAGTGAGTAATTGCATTGGGGTTGGCATTAGCCTCGATAACCTCTAACCCCCAGCATCCCATCGCTCCAACTCCTGAAAAGCCGGTTAATAACAGAGAGGCGATTGCAGTTGTTTCTATGATGCGGTCAATGAAAATCCTCATTTTGAATCTTTTTCGAGTCCGGCGTAGAACTAATTTATTACGAGTGTTTGAAGGCAAGGATGATTGATGAATTACTTTCTGTGTTTTCATTTGCCTTCATTTAACTCCACATAAAACCCTGCACCCGTATTCCTAATCTTTACCAGTTTTTGATTGACCAGCATTTGGATCAAACTAAGGCTGAACTTGATACTGCATAATCTCGCGCTACCACCACAACGGCGGAGGTATTGTATGCATTGGTTTGATTGGTCTTGTGAGGTAGGATAAGCGGTAATTCTTGGCATGATATTTTTTATGACTCTATGACTTGTAGTTGATGCGAATTAAAGAAAATTCCCTGACCCGATGGCATATCTTCTGCTAAATCAGCCATCTCACCCATAATTACCTCCTCCAATCAATTAATGATGTAGACTAAGTTCAGGCATTTGTGCAAGCGCTCCTTCCATCCACACTTGAATCGCTTCTATCTCAGAAACACCTCGTAATACGGCATCAACCACGTGTTTCTGATAGGAATTCGCAGCATGATTTGGATGGTCAAACTTGTTTATTGCCCAAGCCAAGCACATATTCTTCACGAGTTCATCAATCTGAACAGAGTCAACCTCACTGGGACTACTAACATTCCGAAAATGCAGCCACTCTTTGACCAAATCGAGTGGATAATTTAGAAGTGTGCGAATTTCTTTGACTCGCAAATCTTTGGGGTCGATTGATGACGGAGTTACAGCTTGTCTTGTTGATTGAACTTTAATTGATTGATTATCTTTGCGATATCTAATATTGTTCTGCGCTTGTGTCTTTTTAGAAGCCGCACTTTCAGCATCATCATCTTCATCCGCCGTAACTGATAAAATTGCACAGACAGCATATCGACGTGCGTAAGTAAGCGCCGCACCGAACTTTTGGGAGTCACTAATCTCTGGTAAAGGATAAGTGCTAATAATGCTCTCACCTGATTCATGATAAAGATGAGTCCGTAGTACGGTTTTACCCTCACAAAGTTCAGTAGTTTGAATTATCACTAATCCATGTTTACCGAGTCCGGGAGTGACAGCATCTAACACAGCGTCTAGTGTTGCGTATTTGTGTTTAAAGTGAGGATTAGTGCCGTCTTTTGGAATGGGATTAAACTCTGTCTTCGCTTTGATTAAAGCTTTAATTAATTCTTGCATGGTTGGCTCCAAATTCTTACCAATTGCTTTCGTTGACATCACCAGACACTTTTTTGCTAGACTTAGCTTTATTTATCTGAAACTCTGAGGCTTTCAATACAGGCATTGCAGCAAGTTTTACTGAGGCTTTGGCTTGATGATAGAGAAATTGTGTTGCTCCCTCTGCATCTTCCTCTGCTGGGTCGATCTGTCCCCATAATGAGCAACTTAATTCTAAAGATTCGTAGTCACCTAAATTGAATTTTCGCGTGTAAGTTACAGCAATAGTCTTGATTTCCATAATTTTCCTAAACTCCCAAAAAATCAGCGTAGCTTTTCAAGATTTATTGACGTTCAACAAGCTCCAGTAAAAAACCACGTTTGGTATTCTGCACTCGTACTAGCTCTTTGTCGAGCAACGATTGAATTACTGTTCGTGAGAAATTAATACTGTGCAAAGGAGCAGAACCACCATAGCGACGCAATAAAAGCAGCAAGCTAGCAGCCGTGAGGTCAGAGCAGTTTTTGGGCGATTTAGGCATGAGCTACGTCTCCAGGAATTGCTTCTAACTCGTAAGTGAGCAGTTCAGCTTGATGTAAACATTTTGCTATCTCTGCCTCTAGAAGTACTTTCAATTCCTGCGGTGTCAATAATTGAATCTCGTTCTCTAAGCGATTTTCTTCATCAAGAGAATTGATATCAGCCATGACTACATAACGCCAGCCTGACTCGTATTCGTGAGCCAAAAGACTATCGCTTGGGTAATACTTGATGCCGATAATAATTCCTTCTTCTGTACGTTGACCTAAAGTGAAGCGGGGGTATTTCCAACCGTGTGGAATGGTGATTGTTGGTTGCATTATTCTGCCTTTTGATTAAATTTCACTTCAACTATTTCTTCTACACACCCCATCGCCTCGCTCAAATAATGGAGGACATCGCCTACATGAGTTGCTGCTTCTGGGTCAAGCTTCTTATCTGCAATCAATAAGAGCCAATTTTCATCTTGGGCGATTGCCTGAATCTTGAGGTAGCACGAGTTGAACTGCTTCAGTATTTCTATTGTTTTCATTGGTATATGCAATGAGTTGTGTTGTTCTATTCGGATAAACTGAGAATTTGATTTTGTTCTTTACTTTAGAGGTGGGTTTTCCTGCCCACCTTTTCACTTACGCTGCTACCAAATCGCTAGTTTCTTGTTCTGTAGCCGCAGTTGATATTCTCGCCGTGTTCAAAAAGTTATCCAGCCCAACTGCTGCATCCAGCGACTCGGCGTATCGAAGAGAATCTACCGCATTTGACCAGTGGGTGATGTGCTGAAATATCACCCCAATCATTGAATGAACTTTGTAAATGCGATAAACTCTGGGGCAAGCTCCATTCACATAGACGAGTTTGTAGCCTGGGATTTCCGTGACCTCTGCGTTCGGGTCGGTTGGAGGTAGGAGAATTAACTCTTGGGAATCATCCAACTCGGCTGCTTGAAGAGAAAATGGGCAAATCGTGTGTACCATGATGATTTCGATTATCTAAATTTGTTGTAGAGGCGATTGCATTTCTCTTGGGGAAGCAATCGCCCTTCTTAGCTCCAGCAACTAAGCCGCTACTGCCGCTCGGACTCCCAACGAGGCAATCACCTCTTTTGCACTACTACCAACCCGATCCAAACCGTACTTCCTTGGGTTGGAATACCAGCTTTCTTCGTTACACCCGATGAAGCCGACAAAATGCCCATTTCGATAAACTTTCGTGCTGAACACCAAATAATCAATCTCACCGTGATACAAACCAAAAACAGTACAAGCTTCTTTCAACTCGGACTCTAATCGCTGATTCCGTTCCCGTGGTGTTTCTGGCAGAGTCGCTTTAACTTCTGCAACTCTTGTAGCGAACCAGTCTCTGTCAAAGGCTAACCGTCCGTTATCGACGAACTGCACCCATACTGTAATCCCGCCTTCTATCCAGATAGTGCGAATTGATTCGGGTTCGACTTCAATAATCTCGCCAATGATGCGGCGATCACGAGATGTCAGGGGGTCTTGTGTGGGGGCTACTGTTTGGGCTTGGGTTTCGAGGTGGTGGTATAGCTCTGTTTGGGCTAAGGTTTGCTCGTCAACAGAATATTTTTGCTGTGTTAATGTTTTGTAAGTCATAATATTGATCTCCATTCAGTTGGATAAAAGGCGATCGCGTAAGTTGTCCAGACCGAGCGTTCGCCTTTGTTATGTGTGCAAACAACGTTGTGGTTTAGCACAACGCTCTCAAATAGATTTGGCGTAGCCATCTACAGCTAGTTGCTAAGAGCATTATCAAGACAGCAGATGGGGACGTGTACGGCTCAACGTCAACAGCTAATCGTCTAATGTCTTTTGGTAATTATGGGTTCTGTAATCAGCGCATCTTTATTTACTAGGAGGCGTTGCGCTTGCTTCCTCCTTTATATTTATTATGTTAGCACAAGTTAGTACGTTTGTCGAGCTAGTTAGTACGAAACCCCAGTCTAATATATTTCCTGATAGAATAAATCGTACTAACGGGTTGTGATAACCTAAAACAAAGGAGATTGTCTATGGCTATTGAATCTCGTCTAACGATTCGCATTGAAGAGGAGATGCGAACAGCCTTTCGGTCTAAAGTCGAAGCGCAGGGTAAAACCGTTACAGATGTACTTTTAAAATTTATTAAGGAATATGTAGAGACAGAAAATTCGGAAAATAACCATGATGTAGCCCAGATTGAGCAAAGAGTTCAAAGACTTGAGTCTCTTGTTGAGGAATGCCTGGGGGAATTAGTCGCCTGAGAGAGGAAAATACCACTCTCAGGCAATGGCGTGATCACATTATTAATACTGTTATCAAGGACAAACCCGCCGATGATTAGGTGGGTTTTGTTTTTTCTCGATCACAGCGTACTAACTTGTGCTAACATAATTCCGTAGTTATGTACAAGGCTATACAGTTATGAATCCCACGCCATGTTTATTTGAGTTCCTAGAAAACTTTATTGACATATTTACTGTTGGACTAAGTTAAAAGCGATCGCCTCCCGCCAAGAAGAACAATCGCCCAGACTAATCCTTTAACAAAGAAATAGTATGTCTAATTTACCAGTTTTCCAGTTTCTCCTCCAAGAGAATCCCAGCTTATTTAGCACAAAAGGCTTATCTTCACTGCTGCAAGACTGCCTCAGACTCAGATCCCCTAAACGCCACAAGTTCATTTACCCTTCATTGTTAGAAAGAGAAGTTTACTTAGAGCTTGCTGGGCTTGGAAAGGGTGATGCCAAAGATGATGAAATTATTCACCGTATTATGACAGACCCTAAAGGCTGGTGTCTGGATGCTCCGGCATCCGTACATGAAGGGGCCAGGTTTTACGACAGCATAGGCAAGATGTTTGGACCTAACTTTGGTACTGAACTTTTTCTCTACCACAGGATTAGAGACAATATTCAGGATATTCAGAAAAACTTGGTCATCTCTGGAGTCAGCCAGCGAAACATTTCAATCCGCGATCGCTTGTTCTCCTACCCGACAGTAGAGGATCAACTGCTCACGCTGGAGAGTGATCGCATCATTCTTCAAAAAGCAGTTCCAGAAATCATCCAGTTTTTTGTCAGCCTTGTTCAGATCGCACCTGCATATAACTTGTTTTTGGTGAATAAGGACAAGAGAAATATTCACGCTTCAGTCACCACAGTTGAAAGTTATGCACCAAAGGCAGTCATTGCAGACATTTATGCAGAGTCTTGTAACTGGGAGAAATCAGAACATAACTGCTGGCGAGGAAAAAGTACTTTCAGGAAAGACCCAGACGAAGTTCATTTATACCTTCATCTTGATCACAAAGAGAACGAAATTATTTACTTTAAAGCGGTTTATCCAGACTTGAGCCGATTCCCAAGGTTCCCTGAAGTCGCCTAATAACCACTAAAAGCGATAAGCCTAACGGCTCCCGCTAGCTAGCACTTACTACCTGCAACATTCCTAGTATTTACCATAGTGGGCAAGAGATATGCTGACACTAGAAAGAGAACAAACAACCTCAACACTCGATTACGCCAACCTCAACACCAGCATCCAGGAAACCTTCAGCGCCATCGACCGCTTCGAGTGGCAAGCAATAGAAGAACTGCGGGTGATGCGGGATAACGGTTATTACTATGATGCTGGTTATGCCAGTTTTGAAGATTATTGCGAAAAAGAACTAATCAAACACGGTGGATATCGCCGAGTCAGAGATTTGCTGTCTGCCTCCAAGGTGAGAGATACCTTACCAGAGGAACTTCGGGAAAAAATCACTAAACCATCCCAAACCCGTCCCTTACTCCGGCTGATCAAGACTCCCGACAAATTACAACAAGCAGTTGAGATTGCATCTGAAGAGAAACCCTTCCCTACTGCGTCCGACTTCGCCAAAGCAGTGCAGCAAGTCGCACCGACAACTAAACGCACTACAAAAGGCGAAAATCCCAAAACGCAATTGTGTAATTCTGTCACTGTTTCTTCCCTTTCGCATCCTCGTTATGGGGAGTCGGGAATGATTGAGGCAGATGCACCCAATAATTATCAGCAGATTGTCACTTTCAGCGATGGCGAGAAACTGCTGATCAATAACAGCGATTTAAATGACACAATTGCGTCATTTTCACCAGAGCCGAACTATCCACCAGAATATACCTCAGCGATCGCTCAAATCAAAGAACAGCACCAACAGGAGTTAGAGCGATTAGAACAGGAATTGAGAATTGGACTACAAGCAGAAGCAGCTACTAGATCGGAAGCCCAGGTACAAGAGCAAATCCAATCCCTCCAAAATCTGTACCAACAGCAGAAAGAGCAAAACATTCAGTTGCAGCAGCGTTTAGATGAAATGGAGGGGTTAAGGAAACTGGAGACTGAGAATCAGCAACTCAAGCAGCGTATTCAGGATTTAGAAAACGCCTTGGAGCCGCATCCTGTACAACAGTGGGGAAATACCATGACGCAACAGGCGACTAAAGCATTAAACAAGCAGGTGAAACTTGCTCTGGAGCAGACAATTGATCTGCGATCGCTAGCTGTTGAACCGCCAAAAGAAAATGCCCAGGAATGTCTGCGGCTGATGGGCATGGCACTGAAAAACCTTGCCAGCGCCATGAACAACACCCAAGCGCTGGAAGCGGCAGCGATAATCCTGGGGAGTGAGCCGACACAATCCGCGATCGCATATCGAGCCGAGCAATTGCAACTACTACCCCAAGCGGTTAGTGACATTCGACGGGTGCTTGAAAAACCTGGGTGTAATTGGCAGGACTTTTGTACTGTTTCCCAAGAGTACGAGGTTATAAAAGCAGACTATTGGGCAGAACTTACCACTGAGGAGATTGATTTAATTGCTGCCCTAGAAATTGCGTCTCAACCTCCGGTGATTCAAGTCGGTTCTATCGTTGCCTACGCTGATCCCTACTACACCTTATATAACGCTAGAGGTGAAGTTGTAGAGGATCTGGGCGAGGGGGAGGTGCTGGTTGCTTGGGATCACTGGAAGGATGAAGGTAGAAAAACAAGTAGGTATTTCCGAGATGAGTTGCGCTTTTGGCAAGGCTAACTAATTTGTTGTCCATACCAGTGATTTTTTAAACATACAAATACAAGTACCAAGCCCCGCAATCACAGTGGGGGAAATTTCCGTGCGTCAACATAAACAGGAGATTGTACAATGACTGCAACTATTACAAGACCCAAGCCCAAAAAGTCTGCTACTGCTAGGAAACCAGAATCCCCATATAAAAGGCTTCATGTGATTATTCCCATAGAAGACATGTTATGGGCTTCGCAACAAAAGCCTTCAGTTACGCAATTGTGGCAAGAATGCTGGACGGCTGACCCATACGGTTCCCGGTGGATGCCTTTGTCCTCAGCTTTGGGGTAGGGTGTTGACTTTGGGTGTTTTTAGAGGATATTTCCTCATACAGAATAGATGTCAAAAAATATCTTAAGATTAGCCCGATTAAAGCGAACATTTGTACTATAA
>Ga0335395_10000266_pt1 | contig 33167 bp, 32 predicted proteins | sample MAT02_FD_205744 | JGI IMG/M metagenome (GOLD analysis project Ga0335395, IMG submission 205744) | Freshwater microbial communities from Lake Fryxell liftoff mats and glacier meltwater in Antarctica - MAT-02 (spades assembly) (version 2) ... | reverse complement strand
CCCCGCGTTTTTAAACGGGATAGCAATGGAAAGCCCGAAGTGTAGTGGAATTGGCGATGGGCGGACTTGTAATGTATAGCCCGGCTAGCTTTTGTTGGTGGCTTGAAACTTGGTTTTTCAAAAAAAATATTTAAAATCAAAGTTTATACTCCCTTAAATCTGCAAGCCTAATATTTGTTGCTTTGCTTAATTATTTTATGGCTTAAAAATATACTTTTACTTCTTTAAAATGTATTTTTTATCTAAATGTTTTTAACTTGTTTTTTCAATTTTATTTTAAACTAAACGTTTGGTTGGTTTTTAGCTTTTGGTATGATGTAAAAGAGTGTTTATATATAACTATTTGATTATCAGTAGTTAATTTTTCTGTGAAGTACGCATCTATTCCTTATTTGTTTAAGAAACACGCTTTTTTTTAACATAATGCCAACTGGTATGGCTTTGTCGTAAAGAGTTTAAGTGTTTTTTGGCCACCTTTTTTTATCCATTTATACGGTACTACGATAAAACGGAAGATAAATTTTTTTAAACGGAAAGTGTTTTCTACAAAAGGTATTTTTTAGATAATTTCTCTAAAACATACAGATAAAAGTTTCGGCACATTGCCGTTATCAATAAATAAACCGTGTTCTCCTGTAAGAACGAAAATGATAGATTTTCCCATTTAAAATCATTATTGATCACATCAAATATTTTTTCGGCGCCTTCCCTTTGGTTATAAAACTCGATTACATCGTTATCCGAACTCAATACATCATTCGTTATAATTGCTCGGTAAATAAAATTATCTCCTTGAAAAACATCTGTTTGCCCTGTTTTATTGGCACTACGGTTTACCACATAACGTTAAGATTTATCTTTGCCAAATGGTTTGTAATCTATGCTACATATTTCTACCTCTTTAAAACCAATATTAGCTCTCACCCATTTTGTAACTGTTTTAATTTGTGCCGTTAATTCTGGGCAACGTTGCGCTCTGATATAAAATAATTGGCTATGTTTTTCTACCATTTGTACCACATCTTGGGTAAAAGAACCACAACCCATACGGCTTCTGTTTATTTTTATCCCTTTGTCTTTTATCAATTTATAGGTAGCTTCTAATGTGTAAGCTTGCTTATATTTCACATTGGAATTTCCATTTCTGTTTTCTAAATAAACAATATTTTTCCCAATTGTTAATACACCCGGATAGTAGCCTCGTTTCATTTTATAACTTTTTTTCGAATCGTACTTCTCACAAGGTATAAACTGGTTGTCGAAATCTAAATCGTAGCTTTTACTGGACACTAATTGCTTAATTTTTAATAATATTTCTAAGTTAAGTTTGTTGATTTTTGCGTGTTTACTGAACTCTTTGGTCGTAATTCGATTTGCTGATATGTATTTCTTTGGCGATAGAAAGTTCTTTTTGAAGTCGTAAAATGCTATCTGCTGAGGGTATTTTCTTAGCTATCAAATTTGATAACTCGTTTTTCAAGTTGGTATGTATATCTTCTGCACAATCGCCACCTGCAAAAATTAACATCCAAATACTTTTTATAATATCCGTATATTCATAAGTTGCTAATATAGAGTGATTACCGAGTATTAATATTATCAATGAGGGCATTCCTGTGCTTTCACAGCTCGGAAGAAATAAAATTCAATCCGCCTAAACTATTGATATTCTCGTTTGATGTTGTTAGTTTCATCCTGACTAAAGATTTCACCGAATTTGGTGAAATTTTAGGGAAGAAAAAAGTCTTTAAGTCATTGATTTATTGACTTTTTCTCTTCCTTTTTATTTTAGCTTGCGGAGTTTAGGTAATAATAAAGTTGATTATTTGATTGAAAGATCAAGAAAAGAATGGAGAATTTAAAAATCGAAGATAACAGTTAATGGCCAACTATTTTTAATGGGTTGGGGACTTCTCTTTTTATTCCTTTGTAGATTATGTACTAGCAAACTTAAAAACCAGCTAAAAATTTATTTTTATAATTAATGGGGGTAGTATTAGGGTTAAATTATAAGCTTAATTTTTAATTTCTTATGGCCATATGCCTAAGTTTTGATACGAAATAGCTATTTTATCAATAGCCCCAATAAACGCGGCGGTTCGTAAACTGGTTATTAATGGGTTGCTGTTTTTGGTTTCTCTTATTTCGTGGTACGAACGTACCATGGTATCTTCTAACCCAGAGTTTACCAATTCTAGTTCTGTAGCACCTTTACCTACAATGGCTCTTTGTTCGGCTGAGAGTTTTACCCCAGTTGATGTTTCTAAAACGTTTAAAATGTTTGTGTTCGATGTTTCATCATACCTTCTATCCATCCTACCAAAAGCAACATGTGAAAGATTTTTTAACCACTCGAAGTATGAAACGGTTACCCCACCAGCATTGGCATACATATCGGGTATTATAATTCCACCATTTTTAACAAAAGCTGTAGCTGCACCTGGGGTAGTTGGTCCATTAGCGCCCTCGGCTATAATTTTAGCTTTTATTCGGGCTACATTGGCTTCGGTTATTTGGTTTTCGAGTGCGGCAGGAACCAAAATGTCACATTCTTGTTCTAAACCTTCCGATGAATCTTTAAATTCTTTTTGCGCTTTCGAGTATCCTAAAATACTGCCTGTTTCTTTACGATGTTTAACTACATCTTCTACATCTAAACCATTATAGTTAAAAATAGCCCCATCAAATTCGCAAATTCCTACAATAGTTGCTCCAAATTCTATTAGAAACTTTGCCGAATGGTAACCAACATTACCTAATCCTTGTACGATAATTTTTTTGCCTATTATGCCAGTGCTAAAACCAATTTTAGTCATATCTTCACTAACCGAAACACATTCGCGAATGGCAAAAGCTACCCCTTTACCTGTGGCTTCTTTACGGCCAGCAATACCATGTAGGGCTATTGGCTTACCAGTTACACAAGCCAAAGCATCACGCTTACCAATATTCATGGTTTGGTAGGTATCGGCTATCCACGACATTTCTCTTTCGCCCGAACCATAGTCGGGAGCGGGTACATCAATGCCTGGGCCAATAAAGTTTTTTTTAATTAATTCGACGGTATAACGGCGGGTAATAGTTTCTAATTCGGCAACGGTATAGTTTTTAGGATTTATTTTTATGCCACCCTTTGCTCCGCCGAAAGGCACATTTACAATAGCGCATTTATAAGTCATTAAAGCTGCCAAGGCCATTACTTCATCTTCATTTACAATATCGCTGTAGCGGATACCTCCTTTAGTGGGCGACATGTGGTGCGAATGTTCTATACGCCAAGCATCTATAATCTCAAAACTATTGCCTTTACGTATAGGAAATTTAAAATGATAAATACTGTTACAAGCTTTAATTTGATTTAATAGCCCAATATCATGATTGGTAAATTGCGCAGCTTCATCTACATATTGGCACACATCATCAAAAAAATGTGGAGTTTCGTTAAAGGTAATATCGCTAAAGTTAGACATATTTAAAATAATTGATTAAAAATTTATGTTTGTAAATGTAAATAGCTTAGCTAAACTTGCAAATTAAATATGTTTGGTTAACGTAAAAATCAAATTATTTATTTTTTTCGATTTTGGTTAATCGTTTATCTAAAGAAAATAAGTAACCAGCTAATCCAATAAATATGATGGCAATTGTACCTACCACCACATATATTTTACCCGAACTTCGCATTATATCGGCCATTTCAACAGTTTGGGCTTTAACTACTAAGTTTAAAAATAGGATTACGATTATAAGATATATTTTTTTCATTTTTTTACAAGTTATCTAAAATTTTGTTTTCTAAGCTTCTAATTCTATAGCGAATAGTTGCTATCCATATACCTATTAAAATCCAACCTATACAAGCTGGCCAAAAAACGATACGCATCTCACTATTCATGTCGTATTTGCCAAATGCAGGGTTTCCACCGTTTCCGGGATGCAAAGAATCTGTCAATCGTGGCAACACGAATATTAAAACTATCATAATTGGGAAAGCAAATATGTTGTAAATGGCGGATATTTTTCCTCTTTTTTGTTCTTCGTCAACAGAGGATCGCAATACCAAGTAAGCACAATAAATTAAAAATGCAATGGCAGCACTATTTTGTTTTGGGTCGCCGCTCCAAGCTTCGCCCCAAGTAAATTTTGCCCAAAGCATACCTGTTACCAAACCAAAAACATAAAACAAAATACCCGTGTTTACAGTTTCTACTGCAACTAAATCATACTCTTGGTTTCCTGTTCGTAAATATTTTATGCTGTAATATACCGATATACCAAATAAAGCTAACATAGCAAACCAAACAGGTACGTGAAAATATACGTTGCGAATACTTTCGTTTAAAATTACTTTGGCGGGCACTTCACCTAAAAAACCGGCTATAAGGGTGTAAAACACCAGCACAGTTCCCAAAATTTTCCACCACTTTTTATAAATAATTGTCATAATTTTAATCTCGCCAAAGGTAAGGAAATAACAATAACGATACGCTTACAACTATAATATTTATCAATATTAAAACACCAATTTCGTCGTACGATACACTACGATCTAAACCATCCATGGCATTTTTAGATAATTTTATTAACAACATTAGTAGGGGTATTATAATTGGGAAACTTAATACGGCCATCAATGTACCACTATTGCCCGCTTTTGAGGCTATTGCCGATGTCATTGTAAATACAGTAGAAAAACTTAGGCTCCCTAAAAAGATAGAAACTATATAAAGTAATGGGTCGCCCAGTGTGTTTGTTAAAACAAGTTTGTAAATAAGTAACGCTATAAAAGTGATAAAAAGCAATAAAAAAATATTATAAATGGTTTTTGCTATTATAATTGCTTGTGGGCTTGCCAAGGTATAATAATATAAAAACCTGCCTTTACTTTCTTGAATAAAACTTTTGGCAACAGCATTTACAGCAGCAAACAACATTATTATCCAAAATAAAACATTCCATACTATGGGTTGTGTGGTTTTAAATGCCAAATAACAAATAAAAACTGTTGAAACTACATACAATAAAATACCATTAAAAGCATATTTAGATCGCCACTCTAAAATAATTTCTTTTTTTAAAAGATAATGCACTTGTCTTAAATATGTCATAACGAGTTAATGATAAATTGATTTTTGATACTAATTATTTAAGGGCTGATTTTGCGAGTATATATTGAAATCAACAATTATTATATCGTTTAGTTTAATGTTTATTTTAGCATGTTTACGCAAATTGAATTAGATTTTTACCTTTGCAAGCTTAAATATTTAAAATTGAATTCTCAAAAAATTATTGAAAACTTACAAGTAATTGATATTGCCGAAGAGGGGAAAGGTGTATCCCGTGATGGCGATTTGGTAATATTTATCGAAAAAGCCATACCTGGCGATATTGTAAATGCTGAAATTTATAAGAAAAAAAAGAAATTTGCGGAAGCAAAAATTCAAACTTTAATAAGCCCATCTGTAGATAGGGTTGTACCATTTTGCGAGCATTTTGGTGTTTGCGGAGGTTGTAAATGGCAGCACATGGATTATACTGCACAGCTAAGGTATAAGCAAAAATCGGTAATGGATGCATTGCAAAGAATTGCTGGTTTGGATGTTACACATACTGAAACTATTTTACCATCGGCGGTTAGCCAATACTATCGTAATAAATTGGAATATACTTTTTCAAACAAACGTTGGCTTACTAATGAAGATGTGGCAAGTGGGCAAGCCATGGAAATGGATGCTTTAGGTTTTCATGTGCCATTAAGATTTGATAAAATATTAGAAATTAACCATTGTTATTTACAAGCCGACCCATCTAACAATATCCGCAATAGTGTAAATAAATTTGCAAAAGACAAACATTTAACTTTTTATGATTTAAGGGCGCATACAGGCTGTTTACGCAACTTGGTAATTCGTACATCTAGTACTGGCGAATTAATGGTAATTGTAATATTTGCTTATCCCGAAGAAGGGAATGTTGAATTATTGATGGATTATGTGGCTACCGAGTTTCCTGAAATTACTTCGTTACTGTATATTATTAACCAAAAAAAGAATGATACATATGCCGACCAAGAAATAATTACCTACCGTGGTCCCAACTATATTTATGAAGAGATGGAAGGACTTAAATTTAGGATTGGGCCAAAATCTTTTTATCAAACCAATTCGCTACAAGCTTACGAATTATACAAAATTACGCGAGATTTTGCTGGTTTAACAGGTAACGAATTGGTATATGATTTATATACTGGCACTGGCACCATTGCCAACTTTATTGCAAAATATGCTAAAAAAGTGGTTGGTGTGGAGTATGTGCCTTCGGCTATTGATGATGCTAAAATAAATTCGGAGATAAATAATATTACCAATACCAGCTTTTTTGCTGGTGATATGAAAGATGTTTTAAATAACGATTTTATTAACACCCATGGCAAACCCGATGTTATAATTACCGACCCGCCACGGGCAGGCATGCACCCCGATGTAGTAGAAAAATTAATGGAATTAGAAGTCGAAAGCATTGTGTATGTGAGTTGTAACGCAGCAACACAAGCCCGCGATTTAATTAGACTTAAAGAAAAATATAATTTAATACGGATAAAACCCGTTGATATGTTCCCGCACACTCAGCATGTAGAAAATGTGGTTTTACTAAAATTACGTTAATGGATATTAAAGATTTAATGGGAGATAATGCCAATGATGGCGAGAAAAATAAAGCTGAAAGTCCGCTTTTAAGTTTAAAAAAAGACTTACAATTATACCAAGATTCTATCAAAGAAATAGCCATAGAAATTATGGTTGAAGGGCTTTCGGCATACCCAATTTTTGTAGCTCATCAACATCAAATTACCTTAGGCGAAATGATATTAGACAGAAACGAACTCGGTACTAATTGGACAATTCATGCTTCTACGTTAGAAGAATTTATTGAAAAAGGAATTATAAAAGCCAGTAAAAAGGAAGCTTTTTTAAAAAACTATAAAGACGCCAGCGATTATGCTTGCTTATTTGTAGCTGTACCCGAAGGGGCTAATTTTGTGTATTTCCCGTACACATTAACCGCTAAAAAGTAATGCTAAAGACTTATAACGGTATTGTTTTGCTTCGTTTAAGTTTAGGAATATTGTTTTTATGGTTTGGCCTTTTAAAAATATTACCGTTTGATAGCCCAATTGAAAACATTGTTGGCCGTACATTTATAACTTTAAGTTTTGGTTACGTTACACCAAATGTATCAATTCCTTTTTTAGGGATATGGGAATGCTTTATTGCCGTAGGCTTTTTTTTAGGTAAATATATGCGTTGGGTAATTATTCTATTTTATATTCATATAATAGGCACTTTTCTACCTCTATTTATATTCCCTAAAGAAACTTGGTTAATAAATCCTTTTTTGCCATCATTATTAGGGCAGTATATTATAAAAAATATAGTTTTATTGGCAGCAGGCAAAGTAATTAAAGAATACGATGTTAAGATATATTAGTTTCAAACTTTATCCAGCCTGTACCCTCGTACCCAAAGTTTAAGTATTTTGGGTGTATAATTTCGGCCAGTATCTCAAGCGAATCAACTAAATTTAGTAGCTCAACGTTAAAATATTCAGCAGCATTGGCAATATAAACTCGGTTGTTTTTTACGGCAGTAGTATTATTCCAGTTTGGTAAATCGAGTAATAAATTAATATTTTGCAAAGTGCTGGCAATGGTAAATCCCAAAGGCATAACAATTATTATATCTGGGTTTTCAACGCTTATTTTTTCCCATATTTCCGTTAATGATTCTGCTTCGATTTGAATAATTATAGGTTTGCCACCGGCAGTTTCTACCAATTCTGCCACCCAATTGCTTGAAACCATTGTTGGTATAACACTTGTAATAAAAGCAACTTTGGGTTTATCTGGAAAAAATTTCAGTTTATGTTTAATTAATTCTATACGATTAATTAAATCTTCAACAAAAAAAGGATTGTTGTTTTGCGATGAAAAATTATCAATAGTTTCGAAGGATATTGGTAGCAAAGAAAATAAATCGGGGTTCATTTGTTTTGATTCATAAAGTTTTTAAAACGGAAATTAACTATAGTAAATAAATAATTTAAAAAGCAAATCCAACATCAATTCTTGAAGCACCGCCTCCTTCTAAAATCGCAAAAAAACTATTTTTCTTTGCAAAAACAGAAAAAGTACCTGAAAAACCATCATTTTTACCCACTAAACTATCTACACCAACATAATTAAAATTACCATAAGATTTTAGAACAGATAGTTTACAGCCTAATTGAGAGTTTTACAGAATGGATTTTTATACCAAATTTAATCAAAAATCTTACAACACCACGTTCACAATTCTACCTTTTACCACAATTACTTTTTTAGGCGTTTTACCATCAAAATATTTGGTTACCAGTTCGCTCTGTAAAACATATAGTTCAACATCAATAGCTTCCATAGTTAAAGGCAAACTAATATTGGTTTTTGTTTTTCCGTTTATTGATATTGGGTAATTAAAATTATCTTCAACCAAATATTGCGGGTTAAAAGTAGGGTAGGTAGCTGTTGAAATACTGTTTGTATTCCCCAGCAAAGCCCAAAGTTCTTCACATATATGTGGCGCATACGGCGATAGTACAATTACTAAATCCTGCAAAATGGCTTTACTGTTGCATTTAAGGTCGCTAAGTTCGTTTACGGCAATCATAAAACTTGATACCGATGTGTTAAACGAGAAACGTTCAACATCTTCTTCTACCTTTTTTATTATTTTGTGCAAGGCTTTTAATTCCGCTTTGGCGGGATTGTTATCGCTTACCTTAAATGTAAAACTATCATCGTGAAAAAGTTTCCAAAATTTGCGTAGAAATTTAAAAACGCCTTCTATTCCGTTTGTGTTCCAAGGTTTACTTTGCTCTAACGGACCTAAAAACATTTCGTACATACGCAAAGTATCGGCACCGTAACGCTCAATCAAATCATCTGGATTAACCACGTTAAATTTAGATTTCGACATCTTTTCTACTTCGTGGCCGCAGATGTATTTTCCGTTTTCTAAAATAAATTCAGCGTTTGCATACTCATCTCTTAAAGCTTTAAATTTTTCAATATCAAGAATATCGTTTTCTACAATATTTACATCAACGTGTATCGGTACAGTTTGGTAGTTGTTTTTTAATCCCACCGAAACAAAAGTGTTGGTAGGCTTGCCTTCTTCATTAAGCAACCTATAAACAAAACTACTCCTCCCTTGTATCATCCCTTGGTTTATCAATTTCTTAAAAGGCTCTTCCTCGGTTACATAACCTAAATCTTTTAAAAATTTATTCCAGAATCGGCTGTACAATAAATGGCCTGTTGCGTGTTCGCTTCCGCCAATGTATAAATCCACATCTTTCCAATAGGCTATGGCTTTTTTATCGGCGAAAGCATGGCTATTTTGAGCATCCATATACCTAAACCAGTACCAACTGCTACCTGCCCAACCTGGCATGGTGCTTAATTCGTAATCGTATTTATGTTTATATTTCCAGTCGGTAGCTCGGCCTAAAGGTGGCTCGCCGCTTTGGGTAGGTAAGTATTTATCAACCTCGGGCAGTAGCAAAGGTAAATCGGTTTCGGCAATTAAATAAGGTAAACCATCTTTAAAATATACGGGTACAGGTTCGCCCCAGTAGCGTTGGCGACCAAAAATAGCATCCCGCATACGGTAATTAATTTTTGCTTTACCCGCATCTAGTTTTTCTAATTCATTAATTATTAAATCGGTTGCTGCTTTGTAAGTTAAATCATTAATTATCCCTGAATTGATGTATTTTCCTTCTTTTGTTGGGTCGGCTTGGGTATCAATTTGTTGCGCATCTAAAATGGGAATAATAGGTAAATTAAAATGTTGAGCAAAAAGATAATCGCGTTGGTCGCCACTAGGTACTGCCATTACTGCGCCAGTTCCGTAGCCAGCAAGCACATAATCGGCTATCCATACAGGTACTTGCGCACCGTTTATGGGGTTGGTAACATAGCTGCCAGTAAACGCCCCCGAAACGGTTTTAACATCGGCCATACGGTCCAATTCGCTCTTCTTTTTGGTTTGTAAAATGTAGGCATCAATATCATTTTTTTGCTGTGGCGTGGTTAGCTGTGCTACCAGTTCGTGTTCGGGCGCAATGGCCAAATAAGTTACGCCGTAAAGGGTATCGACTCGTGTGGTAAAAACTTCAATCTCAATCCCCCCAGCCCCCAAAGGGGGAGTATCACCGTTAATATCAATCGCCTCATCCCCCGAAGAAGAAGTGTTACCGTGAATATCAATCCCCCCGCACCCCGAAGGGGGAGTATTACCGTTAATATTAACGGTGGCATCCCCCCTTTGGGGGTTAGGGGGATTTTGGTTATTGGTATTTAATTCTTTTTCAATCTCTTTTAAAACCTTTTCAACATCTTCAATAACTTGTTCGTTTGTGAAACGAATAACTTTAAAGCCATTTTGATTTAATATTTTGGTTCTTTCTTCATCGTATTCTTTTTGGCTATCGTGTATTTTGCCATCAACTTCTACAATTAAGTTTTTTGACAAGCATACAAAATCTACAATATAATCATCTATTAAATGTTGTTGCCTAAATTTAAAATCTAAGGCTTTATTTTTAAGGCGTAACCATAAAATATTTTCTGCATTGGTAGGAGTTTTTCTCATTTCCTTGGCTTTAACCAATAAAAGATGGGAATAATTGCCACCAGTCATATAACCGGGTTTAATCCCCCCAGCCCCCGAAGGGGGAGTATCGCCGTTAATATCAACGGTGCTATTAACGTTAGCATCCCCCCTTTGGGGGTTAGGGGGATTTAGGTTTTTTTGTGGCTGTGGAGATTTAAACTTCACCATTGCGCCTACACTTTTACCAATCCAATTTTTTTGTATTTCTTTTAAAGGCTCGGGCCAATCAATGGTGTTTAGGCCTTGTAGCAAACGTTCGGCGTAGGCGGTAATTCGCATACTCCATTGCATCATTTTCTTTTGTTCAACGGGGTGGCCGCCACGTTCGCTAAAACCTTCTTTTACTTCATCGTTGGCTAAAACTGTACCTAAAGCGGGGCACCAGTTTACGGTACTTTCTTTTAAAAAAGTAAGGCGATATTTTAGCAATTCGGCTTCTTTTTCTAAGTGGTTCATTGTGCTCCAGTCGCTAGGTTGTAAGTTTAATACATCGTCATCGCAAACGGCTTTTATTTCACGAGTACCTAGGGTTTCGAGTTTTAAAACGAGGGTACTAATAGGTTCGGCTTTATCAGTTTCGATGTTATACCACGAATTAAAAATTTGCATAAAAATCCACTGTGTCCATTTGTAATAATCGGCATTGCTGGTACGAACCTCACGACTCCAATCAAAAGAAAAACCCAAATTATCAAGCTGTTGGCGGTAGCGGGCAATATTTGCTTCGGTGGTTATGGCGGGGTGTTGGCCAGTTTGTATTGCATATTGCTCGGCAGGTAAGCCAAACGAATCGTAACCCATTGGGTGCAAAACATTGAACCCTTTTATGCGCTTATATCTGGCAAAAATATCGGAAGCTATATAACCCAGCGGATGCCCAACATGTAAACCCGCACCCGATGGGTAAGGGAACATATCTAATACATAATATTTAGGTTTTGTGCTGTGGGTGGTTACTTTATAGGTTTGGTTTTTAGCCCAATATTGTTGCCACTTTTGCTCTATGTGTTTAAATTGATAATCCATTTTTAGGTTTAATTGTGTTGCGAAAGTAGGGTAAAATTTGTGGAATGTAAAAGAGTGTGTTTATTTGCTGTACGGCAAACTACATTTATTAAGCGTTAAACAATTTATATTTAAAAAAGCAATAAATTTTTAGAATTGTAAAATAGTTTTAAAATCTTGATTTTTTTTCAATAATTATTGCATTCGGGTAAAATGCTAATAACTATTCCATTTGAATATTAATAATTCTATTTTTTATGAATTCAATTGATTAATTTATTTTTTGATATACTTTTTTATGGTGGTTTAAATTTATTTTAAATTATATCTTAAACCTTATTGCTATTATCAAACTATTTTTAGATATTTGCAAACTCTTTTAAAAATGAGATTTAAAGAATAATAAAATACAGTCATGTCAAGAATTTGTGATTTAACAGGAAAAGGGGCAATGGTAGGAAATAGTGTTTCGCATTCAAATGCGAAAACTAAAAGAAAGTTTTACCCGAACTTACAATTAAAAAAGTTTTTTATTCCAGAAGAAAATCGTTGGATTACGCTTAAAGTTTCTACTTCGGCAATAAAAACAATAAATAAAATCGGTATTACCGAGGCAATTAACAGATTCGTAACCAAAGGGTCTATTTAATTAAGATTAGAATTTAAAACCGAAAAAGATGGCTAAGAAAGGTAAAGGCAACAGGGTACAAGTAATATTAGAGTGTACCGAACATAAAACTAGTGGAATGGCAGGTACTTCGAGGTATATTACTACCAAAAATCGTAAAAATACTCCCGAACGTTTAGAAGTTAAAAAATTTAACAACGTTTTAAGAAAAGTTACCGTACATAAAGAAATTAAGTAATTCATATAAAATCATTTACGATTTTTTAAACAATATAAAATGGCAAAGAAAGTAGTTGCAACACTTAAAACTGGTAAAGGTAAAGAGTACTCGAAAGTTATTACTATGACAAAGTCACCTAAAACAGGTGCTTACACATTTAAAGAAATTATTGCACATAATGACCACATTAAAGATGCAATTGTTGAGGCTAAATAGTATAAAATTAAAATATTTTAAAGGCAGCCGTTTCGTTTAAATACGAAATGGCTGTTTTGTTTCATACAAATATGGTTTTTTGTTCGGAATTTTTTGCGTTAGGGATTGTAGCGGTTAGCCCGTAAAAAAGCGAAATGCAATGTAGCTTTTTGAGGACTATTAGCGAAAAGCCCGGCCCCTTTTCGGGGAACGCCCAAATATTTAACCCATTAATTATAAAGTACTAAGTTTAATTTGCTAACCAATGGGATTATTTGATTTTTTTAAGAAAAAAGAAACAAGCGCAAATGAACAAGATGCACTTGAAAAAGGTTTAGAAAAAACCAAAGACAGTTTTTTTTCTAAAATTAGCAAAGCTGTTGTAGGTAAATCTAAAATAGACGACGAAGTACTGGATGAGCTAGAAGAAATTTTGGTAGCATCGGATGTGGGTGTAACTACCACTTTAAAAATTGTAAAACGTATTGAAGAGCGTGTTGTCCGCGATAAATTTGTAAACACAGATGAATTAAACCAGCTGTTAAAAGAAGAAATACAGGATTTATTATCCGAAAATAATAGTACCGATTTCGAAAATTTTGATTATAATGGACAAAAACCTTATGTGATAATGGTGGTGGGAGTAAATGGTGTGGGCAAAACTACTACCATTGGGAAGTTAGCTTACCAATTAAAACTCGCTGGGCAACAAGTAGTTATTGGTGCGGCAGATACTTTTAGAGCTGCCGCAGTTGATCAAATTTTATTGTGGGGCGAACGGGTTGGTGTACGTGTGGTATCACAAGGAATGCAAGCCGACCCAGCCTCGGTGGCTTACGATACTTTACAATCGGCCCTAGCCCACAACGATGATGTGGTAATAATTGATACCGCTGGCCGTTTACACAATAAAATAGGGTTGATGAATGAGCTCGCAAAGATAAAAAAGGTAATGCAAAAAGTAGTGCCAAATGCGCCTCAAGAAATATTATTAGTGTTAGATGCCTCCACAGGACAAAATGCTATTGAACAATGTAAGCAATTTACCGAAGCTACAGATGTGAATGCTTTGGCACTTACAAAATTAGATGGTACAGCTAAAGGTGGAGTAGTTATTGGTATTTCGGATCAGTTTAAAATACCTGTTAAATATATAGGCGTAGGTGAAAAAATAACCGATTTACAATTGTTTAATAAAAGAGATTTTGTGAATTCGCTTTTCAAAAATTAATTAATGAAAGTTAGAAAAAATAGTGAACAATCAATTGATGTTAAACCACGCATTAACGTTATTACCTTAGGGTGCTCTAAAAACACTTACGATTCCGAAGTGCTTATGGGTCAACTAAAAGGCAATTTTTTTGATGTTGTACACGAAGCCGAAGGCAACCAAAAAAACGATATTGTTATTATAAATACTTGCGGTTTTATTGACAATGCTAAGCAAGAATCAATTGATACCATTTTGCAATACAGCGAGTTAAAAGATAAGGGTAAAATAGGGAAAGTTATTGTTACGGGTTGTTTATCAGAAAGATATAAGCCTGAATTAGAAGCTGAAATTACCAATGTGGATGCTTATTTTGGCACTAACGATTTGCCTAAATTATTAGAAAGCGTTGGCGCAAATTACAAATATGAGTTACTGGGCGAACGCCTTTTAACCACACCATCGCATTACGCTTATTTTAAAATTGCCGAGGGCTGTAATCGCCCATGTTCGTTTTGTGCTATCCCGCTTATGCGAGGAAAACATGTATCTAAATCAATTGATGATTTGGTTAAAGAGGCAAAATTTTTAGCCAAAAATGGTACTAAAGAGTTAATTTTAATAGCCCAAGATTTAACTTATTATGGTATAGATTTATATAACGAACGTAAACTTGCCGATTTAATGCGCCGTATTTCGGATGTGGAAGGCATTGAATGGATACGCTTGCAATACGCTTATCCTACGGGTTTTCCGATGGATATTTTGGATGTGATGAATGAGCGTACCAATATTTGTAAATATTTGGATATGCCGTTGCAACATATTTCTGATGCGATGCTAAAATCGATGCGACGTGGAAATACCAAACAAAAAACCATTGATTTGGTAAATAAAATTAGAGATAAAGTACCCAACATAGCTATGCGTACAACCTTAATTTGCGGTTACCCTGGCGAAACAGAGCAAGATTTTAATGAAATGCAACAATGGGTTGCCGATACCCGATTTGATAGATTGGGCTGTTTTACCTACTCTCACGAAGAAAAAACCCACGCTTTTGATTTAGTTGATGATGTACCCGAAGATGTTAAGCAGCAACGTGTAGATGCAGTTATGGAAATACAACAAGGTATATCTTACGATTTAAACCAACAAAAAATTGGCAACACTTACAAAGTGTTAGTGGATAGAAAAGAAGGTGATTTCTTTGTAGGCCGTACCGAATTTGATTCGCCGGAGGTAGATAACGAAGTGTTAATTAATATAGCCAATAACTACGCAACACCAGGTACTTTTGTAAATGCTAAAATAGACAGAGCCGAAGAGTTTGATTTGTATGGTACAATTTTGTAGGGATTTGTGATATTTGATGTGTGATTTATGATTTTTGGTTTAATATTTTAATTTCGAATCTTAACTTTTTAATTTAGATTAAGCATCCTAAAAATCTTTAAATCTTAAAAATCTTAATCCAGACAAATATCCTGATATAAAATGGAAGCTAAATACATAACCTATGAAGAAACTGGCTGTTTTTCGCCCACCATTATTCGATATTTAGAAGAAGATGCAAGCCTAAAACCTTTTATTAATGAGTTTCCAAATATTGCAACTTTTGATAAAATCATCAAACAAAAAGTTGTAAAAACAGATAGAGATTTACTGGTAAATGTATTACAAAATCAATATGAAACTATTGATAACCAATCCCCAAAACTAACAACAAACCTACATAACCTAAAACAAGACAATACATTTACCATTACTACAGGTCACCAATTAAATATTTTCACAGGCCCTCTATATTTCATTTTTAAAATAGTTACAGCCGTAAAATTGGCCGAAACTTTAAAACAACAATTTCCGGATTACAACTTTGTACCATTGTATTGGATGGCCACCGAAGACCACGATTTTGAAGAAATAAACCATACCCACATTGGCGGTAAAAAAATTAGTTGGGAAGCAAAAACTGCTGGAGCAACTGGCCGGTTAAGTATCAAAACCATCAAAGAAACCCTAAACCAATACAACCAAATTTTAGGTTCGTTGCTTAACGCGAATGCTTTGGCAGAAATCTTAAATACGGCTTATACCCAGTTTGATACCTTAGCTAATGCCACCCGTTATTTGGTAAATCAGCTTTTTGGCCAATACGGTTTGGTTATTTTAGATGCCGACAATGCCGACTTAAAAGCACAATTTGCACCCATTATTAAACAGGATATTTTACAGCAAAACAGTTTTAATTGCATCAGCGAAAGCAATAAAAAACTAATCGAAATAGGCATAAACCCACAAATAAGTGCCCGAGAAATCAACTTTTTTTATTTAAAAGATAATTTAAGGGAACGTATAGTTTTTGAAAACAATACCTACCAAGTTATGGGTACAAATATTAAATTTACCCAGCAAGAGTTAGTAAACGAAGTAGATAATTACCCAGAAAGATTTAGTCCGAATGCAGCTTTAAGGCCTTTATATCAGGAAGTTATTTTGCCCAATATTGCCTACATTGGTGGTGGTGCCGAGGTTACGTATTGGTTGCAATTAAAAACCACTTTTGATTATTATGGTGTAAATTTTCCCATAGTAATGCTTCGTAACTCGGCAATGTTAATCCCAAAAAAGGTGCAACATAAAATGCAAAAATTGCAACTAAAAGCCGTTGATATTTTTACCAATACACTTACTTTAAAAAACAATTGGACTAAAGCGCACACCACAAATAATTTAAGTTTAGATGACGAATGGCGTAGTTTAAACTGTGTATTTGAGAGCTTAAAATTGCGTACCCATAAAATAGATGCCACGTTATCGCCAAGTGCAGAAGCCATAAAAGTACGTCTTCACAAAGCCATTTTAAACCTCGAAAAAAAATTATTAAAAGCCGAAAAAAGAAACTTTGGGGAGGCTATTTCCGATATTGATAAAATAAAGAATGTGCTATTTCCAAAGCAACAATTACAAGAACGAAGCGAAAATTTTGGTTTGTTTTATGTGCAATATGGCGATGATTTTATTGCTCAGCTGCTTCAAAATTTTAACCCATTAGATTTTAAATTTACCATCTTACATTTAGAATGAAATATTTAACATTTCCCGAAGCGGTATTAAGAACCTTTACCGAAAACGTGTTTTTAAAGATGGGCTGTTCGGTAGCACACGCAACTTTAGCTGCCGATGTACTTATAAAATCCGATTTACGAGGAATAGACTCTCATGGCGTTGCCCGCCTTACGGGTTATGTGCGCCTGTGGGAGAAAAAACGCATGAACACCCAGCCAAATATTAAAGTAATATACGAAACCGCAACCACTGCCACGGTAGATGGCGATGCCGGTTTAGGCTTGGTTGTTGCCCCTTTTGCCATGCAAGTAGCAATCGAAAAAGCCGAAAAATATGGCTCGGGCTGGGTAGCGGTAAAAAACTCGAACCACTTTGGTATTGCCACCTATCACGCATTAATGGCGGTACAAAAAGATATGATAGGCTTTGCTATGACCAATGCTAGTCCGCTGGTTGCCCCCACTTTTTCGAGCGAACGTATGCTGGGCACCAACCCTATGTGTTACGCTTTTCCGGCTGGAAAATACCCGTCGTTGGTAATAGACTTAGCCACCTCGACCGCTGCAAATGGAAAGTTAGAAATAGCCCAACGCAAAGGCGAAAACGTACCCGAAGGTTGGATACAAGATAAAGATGGACAGCCGGCATTAAACCCAGCCGATTTAAAAAATGGGGGTTCGTTACTGCCTTTAGGTAGCGATAGGGAACACGGCAGCCACAAAGGTTTTGGCCTTAGTGCCACAGTTGATATACTTTCGGCAGTACTTTCGGGTGCTAGTTATGGTCCTTGGGTACCACCTTTTGTGGCTTTTTTAGACCCGTTAGATAACCAACCCGGCGAAGGAATTGGCCATTTTTTAGGCGCCATGCGTGTAGATGGTTTTAGACCGATTGAAGATTTTAAAAATAATTTAGATAATTGGATAAGTAGATTTAAAGCCGCAAAACCTATTAACCCTGCCCAACCTGTAATAATACCCGGCGAACCCGAAACCCAAGCCGAAATAGAGCGTACATTAAACGGAATACCCTTAATTGATATTGTTGTAAACGATTTGAATACTTTGGCTCAAAAATTAGGTATTAGTAAACTGGGCGACACATAAATTAATTGAATTTGTTTAATAGTAACAACTTAAATTTTTGAATTTTTATTTTTAAATTTTTACTTAAATAAAATGAGCAATGATTAGTCATAAACAATTTTTTTTACAAAATACTGCTCAAACCTCTAATTTCCCTCGGCTATTAGAAATAGAAAAAGCCGAAGGATTGTATTTATACGATATTGACGGGAAATCATACATGGATTTGGTATCGGGTTTTGCCGTAAGTAATATTGGCCATAGGCATCCTAAAGTTATAGTAGCTATTAAAAATCAGCTAGATAAATATTTACACTTAACTGTTTATGGCGAATTTATACAAGCACCACAAGTTAAATTCGCCCACAAATTATGTTCCGTTTTACCTTCAACATTAACTTCGGTTTATTTTACTAATTCGGGTACCGAGGCTTGCGAAGGAGCTTTAAAATTGGCAAAAAAATTTACCAACCGTTCGCATATTATAGCCTTTCATCAATCGTACCACGGTAGCACACAAGGCGCCTTATCGGTTATGGGCAACGAATACTATAAACAAGCTTACCGCCCTTTACTGCCTGATATTGAATTTATAAGATTTAATAATTGTGAAGATTTAGATAAAATAACTACCAAAACAGCTTGCGTAATTGTAGAAACTATTCAAGGAGAAGCTGGTGTACAAGTGCCCAATTTTGCTTATTTACATAATTTGCGTAAAAAATGTACCGAAACAGGTACGCTACTTATTTTAGACGAAATACAAACAGGTTTTGGCCGTACAGGTAAAATGTTTGCTTTTGAACATTATGCTATAGTTCCTGATATTTTGTTATTAGCTAAAGCTTTGGGTGGCGGTATGCCTTTGGGCGCATTTATAGCCTCTAAAAATGTAATGGATTCGTTGAAAGAAAATCCCATTTTAGGACATATTACCACTTTTGGCGGTCATCCAGTAAGTTGTGCTGCAGGATTAGCAGCTTTAAATGTTATTATTGATGAAAACTTAATGGGTGATATTTTGGAAAAAGAAAATCAATTTAGAGCTTTATTAATTCATCCCAAAATAAAAGAAATTAGAGGAACAGGCTTTATGCTTTCTATACAATTAAACTCTTTTGAACAAGTTGAAAATGTTAGTAAGCGTTGTATTGAAAACGGACTAATTATTGATTGGTTTTTGCATTGTGATACCGCACTACGTATTGCCCCACCACTTACAATAACCGATGTAGAAATTAAAAAAGCCTGTAAAATTATTTTAAAATGTATAGATTCCGTTTCATAAATTATACTTTGATGTTAGAGTGAAGCAAATTTTGCATTTATTTTAATTATCAAAATCAATTAAGATTAAACGGAATACAACAAGAAATAAAATAGGTACACAAAAATTCAAATTTTTATAAATAATTCATCAATAAACTTTTATAATATTTACATCAGCTAGAGGCAAAAATAATTAAAGGCATAAATATTGTTTAACGTTAAATAAAAAAATATGAAAGATTTACCGATTACCGTGAAACGATCAATCGAATTATTAGGCTTAATATTATTAGGATTTTTAATTGTGATAGGTAAAGATATTATTATGCCGCTAATGATGGCATTTTTTATTAGTATAATGCTACTTCCTGTTTACCGTTTCTTAAAACGATTTAGATTTCCTAATTCATTGGCTATAATTTTACCTATTGTTTTGTTGCTATTTTTTGTTGCTTTATTAGGATGGTTTTTTGGGGCACAGGTAAGCGAATTAGTTTCAGATTTTCCTACAATTAAAAAAAATGTGAACGTACATTTAACTGATTTAAGCGCTTGGATTGATAACAAAGTTCATTATTCAACTAAGGAGCAATTAAAATTTTTTAACGAGCAAAGCAATAAATTATTAGGTTCTGCAGGTAATTTGTTAACAGGGGCTTTAAATTCTATATCGGGAATATTTTTATTTTTTGGCTTAATACCAATTTACATTTATTTAATGCTGTACTATAAAAACCTTTTTTTAAGGTTTGTTTTTATGTGGTTTAATGATGCTAGCCATAAAACAGTAGAAGAAAGCCTTAGAGAAACTGAGACCATTATTAAAAGTTATTTAATTGGTTTATTAATTCAAATAACTTATATCACTATTTTATTGGGCGGTATATTAATGTTGGTTGGTATTAAACATGCACTATTAATTGGGGTAATTTTTGCCTTGTTAAATTTAATACCTTATGTGGGAGCGTTAATAGGTAACATTATTGGGGTTATGCTTACTATAACTTCCTCAACCGAAATTTCGTCTATTGTTACAGTTTTGGTAGTTATTGCAATAGTTCAATTTTTAGATAACAATATTTTGATGCCACGTATTGTAGGTAGTAAGGTTAGAATCAATGCTTTAAGTGCGATTTTGGGAGTTATTATTGGAGGTACTATGGCTGGTATTTCAGGTATGTTTTTGGCTCTTCCTATTATAGCAGTCTTTAAAATTATTTTTGATAGATCGTTAATGTTTAAACACTGGGGAGTTTTATTAGGAGATGAAATACCCAAAAATAGCCCTTTAAATTTGCCTATTTGGAAACTCAAAACCACCAAAATTAATGAACCTAAAACTTAAATTTTTATAATCTTAATTCAGTTTAATTATAAATTTAGTGTTTTAAAATTTTGGATAATAGTGTTTTTGGCGGATATATAAAATTAGTATAAAGCTTGTTTTAAATTCAATTTCTTCAATTTAAAAAAAAATTACCCACCAATTTTTTTAATTTTATAACCTTCAAGCTGTAACAATAAAAATACCTTTTCTTTAAAATCTCCTTGTATTATTATTTCACCATTTTTGGCGCTTCCGCCAACACCAAATTTATTCTTAATACTTTTGCCAAGAGTTTCTAAATCTGACTGAGAGCCTACAAAGCCAGTAATTAAAGTAATAGTTTTGCCGCCACGTTGTTTACGGTCTAGTTGTACTTTTAAGTTTTGTTGTTGGGGATTTAATGTAATCTCAATTTCTGAATTACTTATCTCATAATTGTGATTTGGGTTAGTCGAAAAAACTATTCCCTCAAAACTGTTAAATTTCTTTGATTGATTTTTCATTTATTTTTTGCGAACAAATTTTATAGATACACGTCTATTTAATTTTCTACCAGTTTCGCTGGTATTGCTATTAGTGGGATTAGTATATGATTTATAATCTACAATGTCATATTTAAAATCTGGTAACTCATTTTTTAATAGTTTGATGACTATATCTGTTCGAGCTTTAGAGAGCGTAAGATTGTAATCGTAACTACCTATGCTATCGGTGTTTCCTATAATTTCTAGTTGGTAATATTTTTTTAATTTATCATAGTTATTTATTATAAGTTTTATTTTTTCCATTTCTATTGCTGTAACCTCAGCCTTATTAAAATCAAAATAAATGTTGGTATTTGGTATGATAATTTCTTTTGGCAATAATTCTTCTAATAATTTACCGTTTAAAATAAGTTTAGGATCTATTATCTTATTATAATCTGCATAATTTTTAAACAGTATTTGGCTTGTATCTTTAGTTGTAATAAGGCTACGACTTTCTAAAAAAACCGCCGAGTCGTAAACATTGTCGGTTACATCGGCTATTATTATTTTTAAATGATATTTTTTGTAAGGTTCAACATAAGATTGTGCAGTAAGCTTTTGGGTTATTCCGTCATATTGCAAATATTGGTATAAGTTTTTATCTATGGTTTTTAACAATTCTTCGTTTGGTTCGTATTCATTTTTACTGTTAGATCCAGTTTTGGTAAAAACATTTTTTAAGTCGCTCCAAATTTTTTTCGTAAGTTTCTTGGGTCTATTGTTTTCCAAAATATCTTTCCCCCCAATATCATTTATAAACACATTATTATTAATAAATAGTTGCGGTTCGGTTTGGTTGTTAATCGTATTTACACTTACAGGATAGTTTTTACCTGGAACCACAGCCATATTTTTTGTATTTACTCCATCCGAAATAAAAAATGCAAAAATATCATTAAATGTAGAACTTACATATTCAGGGTATTCTTCGGATGCAAATTGATAATTAAACTTAATGCTATTGTTAAAAGGTACAAAATCAAATTCGATTAAACTCACATCGTATAAATCGCCTTTTACTAAGTTTTTTAAATCTTTATCATGCTCAATTAAACTCCCAAAATCTTTGCTTAAATTGTAGCGATCGTTAGGGCCTATGGCACCCATGGCTTCACCCGTAGATAATATTAAACCCTCGGTTAATTTTAATACATTAGGTGTACTTTTAAAACTAGCAATAGCATCTGAGTTACCTTTGTGTGCAATGTTTCCTATGATAATTCCTTGCCCACTAAAATTTTTATTTACCCAATCATTTACATCAGGATAATACACATTTATTTGCGCATAAATATTATGGTAAAAAACAAATAGAAATCCTAACGCAATTAATTTTTTCATGAGTTGTATTTAATTAGCGTTTAAATTAAATAATTAAATTAATACTTAATGGTTTAATTTCGATATTTATTTCCTTGCCCATAAAGTAAGGTTCACCATCTAAGTGAACTTGGCCAGCATTTTGTCGAAAAATTTTTAATTTTTTTGCTTTTGTAATTTGCACATAAGCCGATTTATGTATGGTTTTGTTTAGCAATCGCCAGCCAAGTATTGGTAGCTGGTAAAGTGGGAAAGGTTTTACCAAACATACATCTAAAAAGCCATCAAAAACCGATGCTTCGGGGGCAATATGTACATTATTTCCAAATTGTGATGAGTTGGCAATACTTAACATAAAAGCTAATTCTTCAATTTTTTTTCCATCTATTTCGAGTGTGTAAAGTTGTGGTCGATAAGCATATATTTGTGTAAAAGTTGATTTAATATACCCGCTCAATCCCCGCTTTTTATCCTTAGCAAATAAGGCACTAATATGCGCATCGAAACCTATACCCGCTATGTTAAAAATTTTTTTTTCGTTAAGTTCTGCACTATCAACCCAAATGTTTTTTAATTTATTAATTCGTTTTATAGCTTCAACATGATTTAAAGGTATTTTTAGCATACGAGCTAAACCATTGCCCGAACCACATGGTACAATACCCATTAATTTCCCCGATTGTACCATTGCCGAAGCTACCTCATTAATAGTGCCATCGCCACCTACCGAAACAACAATATCGGCACCATTTTGCAAAGCTTGCAAGGCTAATGTATAAGCATGACCTATATGTTCGCTAAAAATAATAGATGCGTTAAATGTATGATGGTCTAAATACCTATCAATTAAACAAGGAATAAAAGTTTTACTTTTACCACCCGAAACAGGATTCACAATAAATACAATTTTTTGTTTCAATGCCTTAATAATAAGCAACAAAGTAATTCTATTTTTTCAATTAAAAAAATATTAACAATTTTTTGCTTATTAGTTTTTAATTTTTTGTTTATTAATTAAAACTTATTCATACATTTGAAACTTATAAAGTGGAAAATTTGAGTTGATTGCAACCACGTTAAAAAAATTGCTAAAGCCGACAATGCTTCCTGCCTTTTTTTGCAATCTCTTCATCTCTACCATAGTATTTTTAAATTTTCAATTAATATTTATGCCTTATTTATTCACCTCAGAGTCTGTATCGGAAGGTCATCCCGATAAAATTGCCGACCAAATTTCGGACGCACTAATTGATAATTTTTTAGCTTTCGATAAAGATTCGAAAGTTGCTTGCGAAACACTAGTAACTACTGGCCAAGTAGTTTTAGCTGGCGAGGTAAAATCTAAAATTTATTTAGATGTGCAAAAAATCACACGCGATGTGATTAAAAAAATTGGCTATACAAAATCAGAATACATGTTTGAAGCCAATTCATGCGGTATATTATCGGCAATTCATGATCAATCTGATGATATTAATCAAGGTGTTGTTCGTACTAATCCCGAAGATCAAGGTGCTGGGGACCAAGGTATGATGTTTGGTTACGCTACCAACGAAACCGATAATTATATGCCTTTGGCTTTAGATATAGCCCATAAATTATTGTTAGAACTGGCTGCTTTACGCCGAGAAAATAGTGAGATTACTTACCTACGTCCAGATGCTAAGTCGCAAGTAACTATTGAGTACAGTGATGATCATCAGCCAATAAGAATTGATAGTATAGTAATTTCGACCCAGCATGATGATTTTGATGAAGATGAAATTATGCTAGCCAAAATAAAATCTGATTTAATAGCCATTTTAATTCCTCGCGTTAAAAGTTTACTAAAACCCGAATTACAAAAACTATTTACCGATGTTATTATTTACCACATAAACCCAACAGGTAAGTTTGTAATTGGTGGGCCTCACGGCGATACTGGTTTAACTGGTCGAAAAATTATTGTTGATACTTACGGAGGTAAAGGTGCACATGGTGGAGGCGCATTTTCGGGAAAAGATCCTTCAAAAGTAGATAGATCGGCGGCTTACGCCACCCGTCATATTGCTAAAAACTTAGTAGCAGCTGGTGTTGCAACCGAAGTGTTAGTACAAGTTTCGTATGCCATTGGTGTAGCTAAACCTTGCGGCATATTTATAACCACCAATGGAACATCGAAAGTGAACCTTACTGATGGCGAAATAGCCAAAAAGGTAGAAGCTATATTTGATATGCGACCGTATTTTATAGAACAACGCTTAAAATTGCGTAATCCTATTTACAGCGAAACTGCGGCTTACGGCCACATGGGTAGAAAAAACGAAACGGTTTCTAAGACTTTTTACGGTGCTAATGGTGAAGTTAAAACTTTAGAATTAGAATTATTTACTTGGGAAAAGTTAGATTTTGTTGATAAAGTAAAAGCTGAATTTGGTTTATAGTATTTTATAAAAATTTTATAATTCACTAAATAAATTCCTTTGGCTATTAAGTCAAAGGAATTTATTTTTAGCCGTACCTACATTAATCAATTTTAAAATATTTAGTCTCGTATCAAAATTACCAATTATTTGAATCGGTAAAACCAAGGCTTGCTATTTCAGCTTTTCGAAACTAATATCCATTAAATCATAGGCTTGCCAATCCTCAAAATCAAAATGCCACCATTCTTGTTTAAAAATAGTGAAATGGTTATTAGTCATCACATCTTGCAAAATTTTACGATTTTTTAAAATATTTTCGGGTAGGTTATTGTTCTCTGCGTAAGCTATTTTCAAAAAACTATCATAAGGGGTTGGCATTTCCAATTCTTTACCTGTTTTTAAATCAACTAAAGTTACATCAACAGCGCAGCCACGGTTGTGGCGAGATCCCTTTGCAGGGTTAGCTACATATTCTTTTAAATTATTTGGAGTTATACGCCAAAATTTTACCGTAACAGAATAGGGTCGGTAAGCATCGTATATTTTTAAAGCTAAGCCTTTTTTTGCCAAGGTTTGCTGTATGGTTTTTAATGATTCAACCACAGGTTTACGGGCAAAAGCTTTGCTAGTTTTATATACCGCAATACCTGTAAAATTATTTTTGGTAGCGTATTTAATATCCAATACTATGCTAGGTATATTTTTTTTAACATCTAGCAATTCAAAATTTGGGTTTAAGGCAACCTGCTTTTTATATTCGCTTACCGATGAAATTATTTTTAATTCAACCTGTGTTTTTGGTACACTCCCACACGAAAAAAGGATTAATATAAATAACCCACTAAGTTGGGTTAATAGGTTTTTGTGTGGGAAGATAGGCCACTTCTTTTTCAATAATGGTTTGTTCGATATAAACTGCATATTTTGATGGTTTTATTTTGCCTCCGTAGCTGTGTGCATAAACTTGTGTAAATTCGGCACCAAAATATAAAATTGCCGCCGAATAATACACCCACACAATAATTAGTAGAAACGAACCCGCAGCACCATATACCGATGCAATAGAAGAACTTTCGATGTATAAACCTATTAAATATTTACCCAACATAAATAAAATAGAAGTAAATAATGCACCCGCAATTACATCCTTCCATTTTATATCTACATCGGGTAATATTTTATAAATAATGCTAAATAAGGCTACTAATACCAAAAGTGTAATTCCTTGGTTAAGTATTTGAATAATTATTAGTGTGATGTCGGGCAAAAAGCGGGTTAGTATACTACACATTGCTAATACAATTCCATTTATTATTAACGATACAATTAATAAAAACCCTAAACTTGCAATCATTGAAAGCGATAAAACACGGTCAACTATCAACTTTACCCAGCCTCTTTTAGGTTTGGCTTTAACTCGCCAAATTAAATTAATTGAATCTTGAATTTCGATAAATACACCCGATGCACCAATTATTAATGTAATTATGCCAGTAATTATAGCGAAAGTTCCCTTACCCGATAGTTGCATTTGTTTTAAAATATCTTGTACTTGAGCAGCAGATTTGTTACCAATAAAATCATTTAATTGAGAAAAAATTTTGCCTTGCACAGCTTCTTGCCCATAAAAAATCCCGGTTACGGCTATTAAAACTATAAGTAGGGGTGCGATTGAAAATATGGTATAATAAGCTAGGGCTGCACTTAATTTTAAACCTCTATCATCAGTAAAAGCAATATAGCTCTGTTTTAATAATGGAAATATTTTTTTAATAGATTTTATTTTTTTTAACATAATTTTAATGTTGAACATATTTTGTGCCAATTTTATTGAAAATATTAGCAACTTTTAGTTAAACTTAATAATAATTTAATGCCACACCCTTATTTTAAAAATTTAATATCATCTATTATGCCTATAAAAAAGATGTTTAACGGAAGGGTTCATACCACAAATGTATTTACTTTTCTTTGTTTCTGCGTATTATTGTGCAGTTTTGAAGCTAATGCACAAACCCAAATAGCTTTTATTTATGATGTTGCTGGCAACCAAATAGAAAGAAAAATTATTTGCGTAAACTGTACTTCAGCAGCGAAAGTTGAAGAAAAACTGAGCGAGTTTTTATTAAAAGATTCAACCGTTGCTGCAAATAAATTTCAAGCTTACCCTAATTCATTAATAGAAACATAAGAACTTTTTCCCGGTAATCCATTAACCATGAGTCAGGTAAATACTATTTTTGAAGATATATTCCCAACTTCTTTTTTATTGCATAACAATCAATTGACTACTGCTCAAGGTGTGTTACTAGTAGAATTAGAGGGCTTAAATGTTAAATATGAAATATTAAACAAGGCTGGTGCATACCCACTAACTTTACAATATGCAAAAACTTGGAATAATATACCTACAACTCCATCTTATTTTTCTAATTGTAACAATGCAAATATAGCAGGTATATCTATACCTAAAAAGTTTCTATCAGGCGATTTTAATGGAGATGGTAAAACTGATATTTTTCATCTAAAACAAGGAAAAATATTTGTTTACATGCTTGATGCCCAAAACAATTTAAAGTTACTTTGTACGCAAAATGATTCTCGCATTAATTTAGCATATCAGTCTCTATTTGGCGATTACAATGGCGAAGGTAAAACTGATTTGATGTTTCCTATGGGCAATCCAAGTGTATTATTTGCCACTTGTATGTTAACTGGTGTAGCATTTAATATAATAGAAAGAAATATGGTTTTTTCTACTACTACTACTAATAATTGGACCCCTCAAACAGGTGTTTTATCAACAAGTAATTTAGTGGCAAATGATATTGATGGCGATGGTAAAACGGATATATTAAAATATTTTACTACCACACAAAATGGACAAAGTATGGGCAAACTAAGTATTTATATATACCATAATATGGGCATGAGTTTAGATATACGCACCATTTTTTTCAAATGGTGCATTTATACATAGAACAGTTAACCTTCGACACTATCCAATCCCATTATTTTTAAGTAACGATAAAATAAATGCCAGTTTAGAGTTTGGTATATTAAGCCACAATTCGGTACAATTATTTTTTTACAAAAGATATTAAAAAAGAATCCCAACTTAACAACATTATACAAGATGGTGTTACCTACGAGATTGAATATAAAAATTTGCTTAAAAGTTTTATGAATCCCGACTTGCCCATATATCAACCTGGATATGGGCAAATTTACCCTTTTATAGATATAGAAGTTGCACCTAGTTTTAAAGTAGTTAGCAAACTAAAACGCATTTTTAAAAACCAGCAATTACAACAAGTTTTTGGCTACGAAGCTGCCGTAAGCCATGTAACTAGTTTGGGCTTTTTAGGTTTTGGTAAAACCATTAAAAGTAATTGGCATTTAAACGCCTGCGACCCAATTAAACTATTTAATATCAACATAAATAATCCGCAATTACGAGGTACAATGGTACAATCGTTTTCAGCCAAAAGTAGTTACCTTAACCCAAGTGTAGTAAATAATTTTTCATCGGGTACAATGACCGATTATATTAATCGTACCGCTTATAGTTATAACTATAACCTATTACCTAACGGTGTATTTAATTTACAAGCTGATACTGTTAAAAGTAAAGATTTACTAAATGGTACACATACCACCATAAATTACACCTACGATAGTTACCGTAACATAACAAAAGAAGAAAGCAATTTCTCGGGCATTGGCATTAAAACTACCGAGATTACTTATGCTAATAGCCCCACTGGAACATATTTTATAGGACAACCCCTTATAAAAAAACTACTTTAAATAATTTTAGTGATATATTTACCACCGAAGAACAATACAAGACCGTTTACCTTGCAACGGTCTTATCTTATCTATTTGACCAAAAAAATAGGATTTAACTTTTCGTTTGGCTACTGCCATATCCGAAAAAGAAATTTTTTGTAACGCTTTCATATCCCATATATAAACATTAAGTATCTATATTTCAAATATTTATGAAAAAATAATTGCCCGTTTACCTTGCAACGGTCTTAACTAATGCCATTGATGGGCAATTTTCAGATTTAAAGAGTAGGCTTCGTAATCATAATGGCTTATCTTTAAAACGTAAAATGAAATTTATAGATGGGTTTTTAAATGCATAAAGTTCTCTAAAAATATCAAAGGAAACCTAATAGTTTCCTTTGATTAAAATTTTTGTCGAACATCAAACGTATCGTTAAGCAAGTTACTCTCCAGCAGAGCTTGCCTCTGTTTTATTTGACGGCACAATATCAAATCATTAAAATTTTGGAGTGAAAATCTTAGAAAAATAAAAACCATTAAAATTGTCTATTATAGCTTAAGGTCTAATAAAAACCATTAAAAATGTAAATTACACATCAAATCATGATGTTGTTAGTTTTACAGCTGTCTTACTTATTAAGGGTTGAATAATTAACAATAAAAAAAACCGACCTAGTTCGGTTTTTTTATTGTTAAAACACTAAGCCAAAAGGCTATGCATATTATTTTAATATTTCATTATTTTAAATTCTGTCCTTCTATTTACTTGATGCTCAGCTACAGTACAATTTACACCATTGCTACATTTGTTTAATAGCTTAGTTTCACCATAACCTTTAGCAATCATTCTAGATCTATCAATACCTCTTTTAATCAAATATTCAACTGCTGATTTTGCTCTTCTCTGAGACAAGTCAATATTATAAATATCTACCCCACGACTATCAGTATGGGAACCTAATTCAATTTCTAAAGTTGGATTATCTCTCATTATAAGTACCAACTCATCTAATATTTTAGCTGCATCTTCTCTAATATTATCTTTATCAAAATTATAAAGAATATTCTTCAATGCAATTAATTTACCTACTTCAAACAAAGGATTTAATTTCAATACCAAATTAATTGTATCTGTCTCGGCTAAGTTTTTAGTGGTAAATACAGTAGAATCTGCATAAAATGCTAGTTTTTGACCCAATACTGAATAATCTAAATCGCGATCTATTTCAAATGTAAAAGTTCCATCAACTTTACTACTTTGTTTAGCTACCAACTTTCTTCCATTTGCAAATAAACTAACCGTAGCATTGTCTAATAATTCATTAGTTTTTTTGTTAAAAACTGTACCATTTAGCACCAATATTAATTTTGGTTGAGTATAACTGAAACTATAAATATCATCGTTTCCCATTCCGTCTTTACGGTTAGAAGATAGATAACCCTTACTAGACAAATCAGTTAAACCGTTAGTGCTAAACGCAAAATCATCCCCTGTAGAATTTAAAGGAAAACGAAGATTAATAGGCTTAGTCCAGGTATTTTTATTTCCAGTTGAACTGAAAATATCTAATTCTCCCATTCCTGGCCATCCATTAGTAGAAAAATATAGTGTATTTTCTGCTGCTGAGTTTGGAAACATTTCGTCGCCTTCGGTATTAATACTATTTCCTACATTTTGTGGTTTACCCCAAGTACCATCACTTTCTAAAATACAGTACCAAATATCTGTACCTCCTAAACCTCCATCCATATCTGATACGAAATAAAGGGTTTTCTCATCAGCACTTAAAGACGCATGTCCGACTGAATGCTTTTTAACATTATTGTAAGGGAATGGTGTTACTTTCCACTTTCCATTATCTAAAGTATAAATGTTTAACTCTAAATTTTTTGTTCTATATTTTTTGTTTTGTTCTTTGGATACTTCACCTTTTTTCTTTTCATAGGTTTTAGTTACATAAAAAACATTGCCAGCTTTATTACTTATAATTGGACCGGTATGTAAATCGTTATTATTGTATTTAGCGGGGTCTATCTTAGGATTTTTTAAAGAATCATTTTCAGTACCAGTAGCGTTGTATATTTCTAGAAAAGGGTTACCTGATCTGCCGTATTTGGTTTTACTTAACCCATCACTTTCTTTAACAAAATACACTTTGTCTTTATTAACAAAAACACCAAATTGAGCTAAAGGTGTATTAATATGACGCTGGTTTTTTATTTTATGCGGAGTAGGCTTTGCCATCCAAACCAAAGCTGAATCGCACCCTGCTATTTCGTTTGCAATAATTTTGCTAGGCCCAACTTTAATTATATACTTTTGAAGTACTTTTTTTGCTTCTGCATAACGAGCGTTAGATTTTAAAACAGAACCATAACGTAACAAGTTATCATAACTAGCTGTAGAGTCCTGCACTACTCTAGCATACCAATTTTCTGCAGCTTCATAATCGTTAATCTTTTCATAACAATCTGCTAAACGCTCTAAATCTTTAAGTTTTGGTTTACTACCATTTGCTAACTTAAGGTAAATTTTAGCGGAATTTGCGTAATTATAACTAAGGTATAACTGATTAGCTTTCCCTCTTAAATCAATTTGTTCTTGTGCATAAACTGCACTAATTGTTAAAAGCAAAACAAATGTGATTGCGGTACATATTTTCTTCATAATATTTTTTCTTTAAAAATTAAAACCGACCTAAAAAAATCTAGGACTAAGTAAACGGTTAGTTTTAGAAGGGAAAGTTAATCCCACCGTAAGTTCATGAGAGCCATTTTGATAGCTAGCCAAACCGTTTATCTGAAAGTCATATGAATATCCAACTCTTAATCTTTCAGTAACATAAAATTGTGCAACTCCTGAAATAGAGTTAGTATTGGCAAGATTTAGGCCATTGTCATAAGACTTATTCCAAAGTTTAACTCCTGAACGGTAAGATGCCCCAAACCAAATTTTATCAACAAAAACAAACATTCCGTTTATATCAAAACTGGTTGGCCCTTTAAAATCTTCCTTAATTAAAATACTCGGTTTCAATTTAACATCTTCTGTTATATTGATAAGTAATCCCGCAATAAAATATAAATGTCTCTTTCTTTGAATATTTATGCCCGATGAATTATCCCAGTTAAAAAAATTATTTGTTTTATCACCAGAAAAAAGATCCATTATTGAAACTCCTAAGTAAAATTTAGGATTATAATAGTAAATACCAACTCTAGCATCGGGAATGTAGGCATTAGTCATTCCTGTAGATATTTGCGTATCATCAAGCTCAACCGGATTCAACATACTAGCATCTAATTTATAATTAGTAACACCTAACCCCATACCGAAACTTAATCTTTGGGTATCTTCAGCATCTAATTTTAGTCGGTAAGCATAGTTTACATATGCAGAAGTTGATTGTTGTGGACCCAATTTATCTGATGTTAACTGCATCCCTATACCCATTCTTTTATTAATAGGGTCTATCAAACCATCAATAGAAAGTTGACCTGTTTTTGGACCTCCGTTTATACCAACCCATTGGTTACGTAAAGCCATTTGAGCATACCATTCTTCTTTATAGCCTGCGTAAGCTGGGTTTACAGATAATGAGTTAAATATATATTGTGTGAACTGAATGTTTTGCTGAGCCATTGCAGGAACTATTCCTGTAATGGTTAAGCTAATCAATACAATTATTTTTTTTAAGCTGGGCTTGTTCATATTTTTTTTTTTAATAGCCAATATTCTATTCCTATCGTTTTAACAATACCCAACCTTTAGCGGTTTCGGTATTTGATCCATTATTTAATCGAAGAATATAATAATAAGTACCTGCATTTAAGCCTTCACCAGTCCAAGTATTTTGGTAGTTACTATCCTTATATACTTGATTACCCCAACGGTTAAATACTTCTAACTGTAGTCTTTGATAATTTTCTTTCCCTACAATAAAGAATGTTTCATTCTTTCCATCTCCATTTGGTGTAAACACGTTAGGTATAAAGAAACCTTCAACTAATAGTTTAACAATACCTTCATTTGATAGGTTGCCATTTACATCTCTTACTGAATAGCTAAATTCATCTGGTCCAGTGTAACCGGCATTCGGCGTATAAGTTACTGTTCCATCAAGGTTAATTTTAACGGTACCATGTTGGGGTTGAATAGTAATAATGATTGTTAGCTTATCGAAGCTTGCTCCGTCTTCTATATCATTTGCTAAAATTGGTATTTCAACAGGTTTATTAAATGTTGTTTTAGCATTATCAGGAATCGCTTGTGGATTTACCGAACTTACCGTAATGTCTAATGTACTTGATGCTGATCCGCCATTGCCGTCAATTGCTGTATAGGTAATTTGTGGTACCGAACCGTTGTAGCTTGCTACTGGTACAAAACTGTA
>Ga0335395_10000264_pt1 | contig 33345 bp, 26 predicted proteins | sample MAT02_FD_205744 | JGI IMG/M metagenome (GOLD analysis project Ga0335395, IMG submission 205744) | Freshwater microbial communities from Lake Fryxell liftoff mats and glacier meltwater in Antarctica - MAT-02 (spades assembly) (version 2) ... | reverse complement strand
ACGAATTTGTATCCGGCTCCTATGATTACGGCAATAAGTCACTGAAAGACACTCAAATCTTTTATCAAGGTGACATGATTGCCGTAGTTGCAGACACAATGGCGGCGGATTTAACTCTCTCTTTTGTGTAACTCTATTTGTAAGGTGCGCACTGCGAACCCTACAAACTGGAGTTTGGAAACTTCGGGTATGGCGATCCGAATGTTCCAGATACTAATATCAAGTTCGGAAATGATCTAATTGGTGTGTTATAAAACACCATCAATAAATGTCAAACCAACGGACTTCATCCTTGGCGATCCATTTCCTGGCTAAGCCGATCGCCCTCTGCCTGGTTAAACTTAGCCGTATTATTTGACGGCGCTACAAAAGTTATGGTAGAGGGAATAAATCAAGTTTTAACGACTCAAAGCAATGTAGTAGCGATCGTACAGGTCGCTCAATCTCTACGTCATAATTTTGAACAACAAGGAGTAACAGAAATGGCAATTATTAATGGCACTAACTTCAACGACAACGGTATCGATAAACCCAAGTTAATTGGAAACGATCCCGAATGGATTCAAGGCCCGAATGGCCCTCTATTAACACTGGGATTTGACACAATCTATGGCTATGCAGGAAATGACATATTGTCGGGTCTTGGTGGAGATGACAAGCTGTACGGCGCTTCTGGTAGCGATGAGCTTTATGGTGGCGCTGGTAATGACTATTTAGATGGTGGGTTTGACAACGACGTTCTCGATGGTGGCCCTGGTAATGACACTTTATATGGTGGCGCTGGCTACGACTATCTAGTTGGTGGCTTTGGCAACGATCGCCTGATTGGTGGCAATTTAGATGATGCTCTACTTGGCGGTACGGGCAACGATAGTCTCTTCGGCGGGAGTGGTAACGATCAACTTACTGGTTACGGCTTTGGGCCAAATGAATTTGACTTCCTCACAGGTGGCATTGGAAAGGACACCTTCGTGTTGGGTGACATAAATAGTGTTTACCACGTCGTAAATGGCTACGCCACAATTACGGACTTTAGTTTAGCTCAAACCGATAAAATCCAAATCAAAGGCCTTCTCAAAGACGGTTACTCGCTTGGGCTTGGCAACTGGGAAGGTAGCAATGCCCAAGACACGGGAATCTTCTACAAGGGTCATTTAATTGGTGTTGTGCAAGACCAAAATATTACCAAACTCAACCCAAATCAGGTGTTTATCTCTGCATCTAGTCCGCTCTAATACCTAATCTTATTACCCAACAACATTACTTGGAGAATCATCATGGATAACAACATTCAAAACCAAAGCCTCTCAGTTGTACGGCCTCTAACATCCATCGTCCTTGCCACTTGGATGGCAGTATCTTTTTCCTCTGCAATGGCAATTTTAGGTAACACTTCTCAAGTTTTTGCCAACCCTTTAAAATCACAACAGGTTAATCACCTTCAAATCAATGAAGTAATTACTTCCCCATCTTCAATTGTCGGTAACTGGAAAGGAAATCTTTATTCTCAAGGTGATGATGCCTTAACCTCTGTTGAAATGGTTATCAAACAGGGAGCAAATCAGCAAGGAACATGGAAATTTATAGGAGAAAATAATACTCCTTTTGAAAGTGGTGCAGTAGTTGCCTCTGTAGGTGCTAATAATGTAACTTTGGAATTTAAGCAAAAAAACAAAAAACCTAGTTGGTTTTTCAAATGCAAACTTCCAAACAATACCAACCTTTCTTGCGAACGGGTTAGTAATAAATTGACGAAGCTCACTTTGAAAAAGATTTAGCTTAACTCGCGAGAAGCCCTACGTCTCACCTTCGGGTGAGCGTCTTTTCTTTACTCGTTACCAGGCTGGAGCCTGGTAACGCAGATCCTCCGGATCTGCCTCGAATTTACCCTTTGCAGGTGAGGCAGAGACTGGAAGAGCGATCGCAAAAATTCAACTGTTATTTGGTTAAGTTATCTCAACTGTAAATTGTCAAGGAGCTCGCAAAATGCACTCGCAAACTACCTACTTTAGATTCTCTCTGCTGTTATCATGTATCCTTTTTCTAGGTGTTGCACCTTTTACTTGGATTGCATCCTTGTTTGTACCCGGCCTTTGGAATCAAGGGATTGAAATTTATTCCATATTTGTTGTGGCACTACTCAATTTAGCTATTACTACTGGGTTGGTTTTTTACTATAGGGTATCTGTCAATTCTCGTGGCATAAAATGTACTACTTTTTGGGGGAAGCTTCATTTTGTAGAATGGTCAACCATTCGTGGTGCAAGGTTTTACAGTGGAATTTTGACATCAGGATTAAAGTTTATCTTGATATCGACAACCAAAGTATCACAAGATTTATGGTTGCCCTTATTGCTCAACGATCTGTCTCATTTTGAACAGTTGGTTTCAAAATATGCGGGTACAAGTAACCCACTTGTGAATCGGTTACATGAACGAAATACCACTACTTATTTATTAAATGAAGCCAAAGCTAAAATTAAATGGGCGTGGCAAGCAGGAATAATATCCGGTACTTGGACTCTGATACTTGTATTTTTATCCTTAGCAGGATACGGCTTTACTGGCTTGATAGACGCATCTGCACTTATAGATGTTTGTCTGGTTTTTGGTCTGTCATTTGGTATTTACAAAAAAAGTAGAGTTGCTGCTGTAATTATGCTGGTTTATTTTCTCTTAAGTAAAGCTTGGATTGCAATCGGACTAAAAATATTTCCAGGAGTTATATCATGGTTTTTTCTCATCTTATTCTTAGGAGGTGTTCAAGGTACTTTTACTTATCGAAAACTGTCAAAAGTTTAGTTGATGATATACTGATGCTATGTTTAACGTTAAGCTGACGTGCCTTGCAATTCCTGCTTTACTTTTCAACCTAAAACACGGCAGAAATACTCGCGGTACAAATTGCAGCGCGGTATCACATAATTATTTTGCCGCCGCACAATTCCCATGCTGTGCAACTTATAAATTTGCATTGAATCCAATTCAACTGCTTCGGGGGAATTAACAACTTTTTTCAAAGCTAAAGCTAATTCAGGATTTTGTTGCAGAATTTCTAAATGTCTCCGCAAATGATTGCTGTAGATTCCAGATTCTGACGCCGCATTTTCTAATAGCTGAGTTAATGAGATTTTGCCACAACTTACCTCGTACATTGCCAATCTTACTAAATAAGGATGTCCGCCGATCGCACAAATCAACTCCCGCAATTGCCCCTCATGCCAATCCAAACCGTGCAAACGAGCTAAATCATAAATTTGCTGGCTCTCAAACTCCTGCAACTCAACTGGAACTCCTGCATTAAACGGAGATTGATTCATATCCAAAGGAATATAAACCTCCGTAGAATGCGCCATTACTAACCGCAGTTTTTGCCAAATATCAGAAATTTTGGCTTTTTCGTGCCAGCTTCGCAGCATCCCCAGAAAATCTTCAACTACTTCTGTGTAGGGAAATATGCGATCGACTTCATCCAATCCCAACACTAGAGGAGTTGCTATTTCTGCCAGCAAATACTCTTCAAAGTATACCGTACAGTTATCGTTGCTGCCCAAAATATCCGTATCCCAATATTCATTTAACTTATTTTCTAACTTTAACTGTCGGCTTACCATCAAGCACAACCAGCGCAGAAATTTATCAAGATTTGTTAAGATTCCTCGGTCGGCGGCGCTCAAATCCAAATAAACTGCGTGATAATTTTCCCGGACAGCGCTAGCTAAAATCCGGTTCATCAGTGAAGTTTTACCCATCATCTCCGGTGCCTTAATCCGAATCAGAGAACCGGGTTTGACAACCGTTTCCTCACAGAGAGAGTCGATGCTGGAACGCTCTATATAAAAAGGTGAATCTAATGCTACTGAACCTTCGGGAAACTGCAATATTGCCGCGGCTAATGTTGGTAAAGGCAGGTTTCTGTGCAGAGATTGACTTGGTTCTGCTTCATAAGCTCTCCTCAGCGCTTCTTTGAAATTTTTCTTAGTAATTCTTTCTCCCAAAGCTTCAGAAAGCTTGTGCCACAATTTGTTACCGACATCTTTGTTAAGGTATTCAGCACTGTAGCCGTAAGTTTTGGCGATTTCATCGTAACTTTTGCCCTCCCAAGAACCTTGAAGGACTTTCATTTCGATATCGCTGAGGTATTTGCCCGTGTTTTGAGCAAAAATGCGATCGGCAGATTCTTTGGTTTTGCTCCAAGAGAATTCTAATTCTGAGTTCATGGGATCGATCGTGAGTACGTATATACGTAAGTATGCAGACTCTTGCCAGAGATATATTGTTCCTGAATGGAAAAATTTATGATTCGGCGGTTGAAACCGCGTCTACACAAACAAAGTCTGCCTCCGCAGACTAAAGAATAAATGGGTATTTAAGCCGGGTTTGGGATGACCCTGACTTTTCCCTATTTTAACTGATTTAATCTGAGTTTTTACTGTAAATCATTGCTGAAATACCTGATTTTATTCCCCTAGTCGATTTTATTATTAGAAAATAAGCTGGTTTTGAAGCAAGTTGATTGTCGATCGCAATTACAGAAACCAGATCGCACTAACCAAAGCCAAACCTCGCAAACACCAGGGTATCAGGAGAAAAATCATGGCTGCTACGATTACCGTCAATAGCACAGATGACTTGAATACCAGGAATGCCGTCATCTCCCTCAGAGAGGCAATTCTGGTTGCTAATGGCACTCTCAATTTTGCTGCTTTGACAGTGGCAGAACAAGCGCAAATTAACGGCACTGTCGGTATTGGTGCCGATCGCGACACGATCGCCTTTAATATCGGGGCGATCGGTTCTCAGCAATTAATTCAGCCTTTATCCGCACTGCCGACGATCTCCGATCGAGTTGTCATCGATGGCTGGAGTCAAGGCGGCGCGGGCTATAACGGTTTGCCACTGGTGGAACTCAGCGGCAACCTCCCCGGATTTGGGATGGTCGGACTTGATATCACTGCTGGAAACAGTACCGTGCGAGGTTTAGCCATCAACAGATTTGACTTGGCAGGTATCCGCTTGCAAACCAATGGCGGCAACGAGATCCTCAGCAACCACATCGGCACGGATCTGGCGGGTACGGTCGATCGGGGCAACCGCAGGGGGATCTGGATTGATCGCGTTCCAGATAATCGGATCGAGAACAACTTAATCTCTGGCAACGACAATTTAAATGTCGGGGTTGGCATCGAGATTTCCGGTATCGCTGCGCGCAACAACCAAGTAATCGGCAACCGTATTGGCACTGATATTACGGGTACTGTTGCGATCGGCAACAACGCTGGCATCAGCATCCGCAATGCGCCTGAAAACTTGATTCAGGACAACCTGATTTCTGGCAATGTGGGCATCGGTGGCGGAATTTCGATTAACGGCCCAACTGCCAATCAAAATCGAGTTGTCGGCAACCTCATCGGCACTGATATCACGGGTAATGTAGCGCTAGGAAACAGTATCTATGGCATCGCTATTGGCAGCGCTTCTAACAATATTATCGGCGGCACAACGCCTCAAGAACGCAATATCATTTCTGGCAGTCAGACTGCGGGTATTTTTTTTGCAATAGCGCCCACAGTTTTAAACGAACCTTCAGGCGGTGTACCTGCGACAAACCGAGTTGTCGGCAACTATATCGGCACAAATATCAGCGGTACTGCCGCTTTGGGAAATCCGATCGGCGTCTTTATCGCTGTTGGCGAAAGCAACACCATCGGCGGCGCAACTGCCCAAGAACGCAATGTCATTTCCGGCAACCAAATGGGCGTCTTACTCGTTAGCGAGGTGACAATTCGCAACCGCGTTATTGGCAATTATATCGGCACGCAAGCTGACGGCAGCACTCCTTTACCCAATACTTTGTACAGCAACGTCGTAGCTTTAGATGCTGGTGTGAATAACCGCATCGGCGGTACCGCAGCAGGGGAAGGCAACACGATCGCATTTAGCGGTAGCAACGGCATTCAAGTGACCGGTGGCAACGGCGTAGCAATTTTAGGCAATTCTATTTTTTCTAATAATGGTTTAGGCATCGATCTCGATAACGATGCCGATCCCCTAACTAGCGACGGCGTTACCCCAAACGACTTGGGAGACGGGGATACAGGCGGCAACGGCTTGCAAAATTTTCCTATTTTAAACTCCGCAACTGCTAGCAACGGCAACATTACTATTAGCGGCACTCTCAACAGCATTCCCAGTACGACTTTCCGCGTCGAATTTTTTGATAATACTGTTTTAGATCCCAGCGGTAACGGCGAAGGAAAAACTTACCTCAACTTTGTTAATGTCACGACTGATGCTGCTGGCAATGCTAATTTTACATCGCCGGCGTTAACTGCAACAGGGGCGATTGTGACTACTGCAACTAACTTAACAACTAACGATACTTCCGAATTTTCTCAACCTTCCCCCGGCTTATTGCAATTGAGCAATCCGGCTTACACGGTGAATGAAAACGGTACAGTGGTAGGTGCAGCAATTACTGTCGATCGCATTGCTGGTAACAAAGGTGCTGTTGGCGCAACATTGACGCTGGCGGATGGTACTGCTGTTGCTGCTGACTACACCAATACGCCGATCGCGATTAACTTTGCCGCTGGCGATACGACACCAAAAGTTGTTAGTATTCCGATCGCCGATGATGCGATCGATGAAGCTGACGAAACGGTTAATTTATCTCTGACTAATCCTACTGGAAATGCTACGGTGGGCGATCGATACAACAATGCAGTTTTGACGATCGCAGATAATGACAATCCTCCAACTATCAGCATCGCCCCCGCCACGATTAACCAAGCTGAAGGCAATACAGGAACAACCGCCTACAACTATACAGTTAGCCTCTCCAATGCTTCTGGTTTGCCCGTTACGGTTAACTACAAGACAGATGATGGCACTGCTACTACGGCCGATCTAGACTACGAAGATAATGACGGTAATCTCATCTTTAATCCAGGAGAAGCGCTAACAAAGGCGATCGTTGTACTTGCTAACGGCGACGGCAAAATCGAGGTGGATGAAACTTTCAGCGTCATCCTCAATAATGCTACCAACGGCGCGATCGATCCCGCCGCCAACCAAAGTACGGGCATCATTCTCAATGATGATAATGCCCCAACTCCAACTCCAACTCCAACACCAACTCCAACACCAACTCCGGCAGAAACGCCAACACCAACTCCAACACCAATTCCGACAGAAACGCCAACACCAACTCCAACACCAATTCCGACAGAAACGCCAACACCAACACCGACACCAATTCCGACAGAAACGCCAACACCAACACCGACACCAATTTTAACACCGACACCAACGCCAATTCCGGCAGAAATTCCGACAGAAACGCCAACACCAACTCCGACACCGATTCCGACAGAAATTCCGACAGAAACGCCAACACCAATTCCCACAGAAACGCCAACAGAAACGCCAACAGAAACGCCAACAGAAACGCCAACAGAAACACCAATTCCGACACCGATTCCGACAGAAACGCCAACTCCGACTCCGATTCCGACTCCGATTCCGACAGAAACGCCAACGCCAACTCCGACACCGATTCCGACACCGATTCCGACACCAACGCCAACTCCGACAGAAATTCCGACACCAACACCAACTCCAACACCAACTCCGACAGAAATTCCGACACCAACACCAACTCCGACAGAAATTCCGACAGAAATTCCGACACCAACGCCAACTCCGACAGAAATTCCGACAGAAATTCCGACACCAACGCCAACTCCGACACCGACAGAAATTCCGACAGAAGATTGCCTTTGTAACTCTCTATCCCTCCCAAATCTCAACCAATCCAATCCTGTAGAAAAGGTAGTTGTAAATAGTGCGATCGATCTACCCCTCACAGGTACTGCTAGCAATGAGAGATTCGACGGTAGCAGCAGCGAGGATTATTTCCAGGCTGGAGAAGGTAACGACAACCTCTTTGGTGGCGAAGGAAATGACTTTTTAAACGGTAATGAAGGCAACGATTTTATCTCTGGTGGAACGGAAGATGACTGGCTTTTTGGTGGCAAGAATCAAGACATTATTCTTGGCAATGAAGGAGGAGATACATTATTAGGAAATCGAGGAGAAGATTCACTCAATGGCAGAGAAGATAGCGACTTCATTAATGGCAACGAAGACTCCGATTTCTTGGATGGGGGCAAAGGAAACGATTTCTTATTGGGAGGTAAGGATCGAGATTTAATTTTAGGCAGTGAAGGCAACGATACTCTGTTGGGAAATTTAGGTGATGATACAGCCTGTGGTGGCGGTGGCAACGATTACTTGCGGGGCGATGAAAATAACGACTTACTTGATGGCTGTGAAGGAAATGATACGATTTTCGGAGGGGAAGACAATGATACCATATTTGGAGGAGCGGGAGACGACTTTTTAAGTGGCGATTTGGGAGATGATGTTTTAATTGGAGGAAGTGGGAACGATCGTTTTCTGCTTTGGGCCGATTCAGGGATGGATACCATTCGAGATTTTGAACCCGGAAAAGATGCGATCGCCCTTACTAGAGGTTTGACTTCCTCTCAACTGTCAATTACTCAAGCAAACAGCGACACCTTAATCCGCTTGACTGCAACAGGTCAAATTTTAGCCACTCTCAATAACCTATCTGTTGCTCAAATCAATTTTACAGAGTTGAACTCACCTAATTTATTGATTCCACTTTTTAATCTATCAATACCCAAAATACCGCCAGGGGTTTAAACCCCTGGCTAATAGCTGAAGTCCTCTGAAGAGGACTGAAGAATCATTAGTCCTCTTCAGAGGACTTGCGCTTTGAGGCAGGGGTTTAAACCCCTGCCGGACTGCCGGACTGCCGGACTGCCGGACTGCCGGACTGCCGGACTGCCGGACTGCCGGACTGCGGATTTAACGCGGTTGTTGACACCAATGAAACCTGACTTTTCCCAATTCTGATATTTTACTCCCTGATTTATTCCTATTAATATTTACCAAACACGATTTTTCAGTCATTTAAATTACCTGATTTTATTCCCATTGTCGCTTGCTTTATTAGAGGAGAAACTAGAGACATCAAGCAAGTTAGTTGAGTCTTTCTCACCCTTGCACTAATTAGAAAAAAACAAGGAGTCACAAAAATGTCATTAATTATCAACGGTACAGACTACGACGACAACAACACTGTCAACGGCAACGGTCAACTCCATAAATCCCTAGTTGGAGATGATTGGACAATCAACGGTCAAGGTCAAATTCAGATTTCAAATGATACAATTTACGGCAATAAAGGCAATGATATCTTGTTAGGTCTCGGCGGAGATGACATCCTCTACGGCGGCTACGGCGGCGATAAGCTAAATGGCGGCGCGGGTAATGATAAATTATACGGCGAAGCTGGCGAAGATTTGCTGTATGGAGGTGCTGGCAAAGATTATCTGAGCGGCGGATTTCACAACGATCATTTATTCGGAGGAAGCGGCAAAGATTATCTGAGCGGCGGCGACGGTAACGATTACCTTGACGGTGCTAATTTTTCGGGTGCTGGTAACGGTATCGGCGGCGGTACTGAATCGGATTCTCTCTACGGCGGCGCGGGTGCGGACACATTTGTACTCGGCAACGTTAACAATGTTTACTATCTCGGCACTGGCTATGCGACGATTACCGATTTTAGTGTAGGTGAAGACAAAATCCAAATTAAAGGCAATTTCGCAGACGGCTATTCTCTCAAAGGTGGCGATTGGAACGGCAACAATGTTCAAGATACCGGTATCTTCTACAAGGACAATTTGATTGGGGTTGTGCAAGACCAAAAATTAATGAGTGTCAACCAAAATAAAGTATTCTTATCCGCGCCTTCCGTCCCTCTATAGTAGAGTTAAATTGCAAAAATCGCTTGCCTATCTTGAAATCATCTGCGTCTATCAGTGTTGCATCTGCCCGATATCTGCGGTTGAATTATCTATCAAATCGCGTTCACGTTCGCTACGAAAGGGCGGGAAATTAAATACCGCCCTACATTTTAAAACCAGAGGCTTTTATGATAAAAATAGCTGTCAATCAACTTAAATTTAACAGATTTTTTTACACGAGTCTAACCTTAATTTGTGCTATCCTCTTAGGAGGCTTCGGAAAGGTTTTTGAGTCGAACAACAACATAGCTTTAGCGGAAGAAAGCATCCCCGTTAGCGGTAGCGGCGACGCGCAACTACAGCCGATTTTGCAATCCCTGACAGAGTTCATGCGCTACCGCTGCGTCGGTGCGGCTGTTCTCGGTGTTTCTGTCAAAGGTAAGCCCGTGGGTGTTTGGGGCTTGGGGCGCATGAAAGGTCGATCGACCAATAACGCAAATCCGGCTTGCGGTGACGATATGCAGACTCCTCTAAGTGCGATCGTACCCGCAGATACCCCCATGCGTATGGGCAGCATCAGCAAGCCTGTTACCTTTGCGATGGTGCGCTGGGCGCTAAAACAGACGGCGCGCGATCGGGCGGGCTTAGAACTGACTGACGAGCAAATCGAAGGAATGAAATTGTTCGATCCCCAGCATTATCCGCCCCTAATTCCCGGTTTGAACAAGCAATATCCAGTCGCGATTATCCCTGAAAAATTGCACGCCGTATTTTCGGGGAAAGTAAAATTTCCCGTAGCAATTAAAGACCGTAATTGTAGCAATCTCAACTCAGGATTTGCCGACAAACAGTGGCAAAACGTCACCCTCGGACACCTGCTATCGCATCGATCGGGACTTCAGCGGAGCGCCCCCAGATACGGTCAAGACGTAACTGCAAATTTGGCCGTACTTCGCAATCTTAAAACTCCAGCCAATTTTAAATCACAAGAACAGCTACTTGTCAATGAATGGGGCAACAAATCTGTCAGTTCCGCTAAAAATCAACTCGGCATCTCTGCTAACGCAGGCTATTTTCTGCCAAGTCCTAATTTAGAAGAAACTCTGATGGTTTTGGCTGGGCGATGCCTTCAGTATCCCCTCGGTCAATATCATTATTCCAATACCAGTCCGGCATTTCCTACAATTATATTGGAGCAGCTTGTAGCCTCCGGCAGATATGCTGCAAAAACGGGGAAACTAGAAACTCATCAAGGCTCTGCTTTGGAAGTTTTCTTCAAAACAGAGTTGGGAATTCCTACTACGGCTACCAAGGGAATTTTCATGAGCCAAGGAGTAGAAAACTTTGGCGATCGCGAGCCGGAAAAACGCCACTGGAACGGAAAAAACTACTATGGTAAGGGATGGGATTTGAAGCGACCGCATTGCATTTTGAAGGGTAACTTTTGCGACTTTTCGAGCTGGATAAATCCCAATCCTGGCACGATCAACTGGTCTTGGAATTTAAGCCAAGTTCCTTTTGCCCGCCGACACACAGATTTGAGTCCTGGCACTGGTTTGCTAGCTGCGGAAGCTGGAGTTTTTCTCAAATTCATGTCACAATATTGGGTTGGAGGTTATGAAAATAATCCGCGCATCGGGGAAAAGCGCAATAATGTTTGGAATCGATATACTGCTCATAACGGAGCGCTTGATGGTACTCATGCTTGGGCAATTCAGTTAGGGGGAAGTAACAATCCCAAAGAGTGGAAATTGCCGCCTGTGGACGATCGAGGTCGCATTCTTGATGATTTTGCTAATTTGAAGATGTATGCGGGTGTGTTGCCGGATGGAGTTGATATTTTTGTGGCTGTGAATCAGAGGGCGGATAAAAAATGTGTTGGGGCTAAAGGTTACAATTGCGGGGATGCTTACGGACTTTTGGATAATTTTATTTTGTACGGTGTTTCTCGGGTAAATTGGAATATGGTTGCACCGAGTGCTGTTGCAAAATAAATTTGATTTCGCTGGCTGCGGTTTGGTTGGCGGTGCGATCGTTCGGAAGGCAAGTCCCGATCGCATTACAGGACTAAAGTCCGAACGATTAAACCTGTTTTTTGCAGTTTTAAAGAAAAAAACGCTAACAACAAATATAGCAAAGCTATCTGGACGATCGCACTCCTAGACTCGTTTGAATCAAATAGAGTAGATATATATTTTATGTGTTGGCGAGATGGTATAAATGCAGCAGTTTATGCTAAAATTAAGAAAGCAATTTTTCGGATGAAAATTATGCAGTCAACTACCGAAAGCCTCATGGGAAAAGTCACAACAACGCTAGCGATTCAAAATCTGATAGATCAAGCTGATGCCGAACGAGGTATGATTCCAGTAGACCAAATCAGGTCTGTCATTCTGGAAAATGTTTTAGTCGATACGGGCGCGACAACTTTGTGTTTGCCGAAAGATGTCATTGCGAGACTAGGTTTGAGAATCCTTAAGCAAGTGGTTGTGGAAACAGCCACAGGTATTAGTGAGGCGAGGATTTTTCAAGATGCTAAAATTTCTCTGTGCGGGCGCGAAGGCACGTTTGAGTGTCTGGAATTGCCAGAGGGGAAAACTCCGCTTTTGGGCGTGATTCCGATGGAAGCGCTGGGAATTGAAGTGGATTTGAAGCATCAAAGTTTGAAGGTTTTGCCCGACGGGCCGACGGAAACTTATTTGACAATTCTTTGATGTTAATCTCAATGGAGGGGAAGTAAACATTATGCAGTCTACTGTGCAAACAGCAGCGGGCATTAAAATTGAACCCTCAACTGTCACAGGTCAACTGTCAATTGTCAACTGTTTAAGATTCTTTGATATTCTTGAGTTTGGATGCCAGCTATTCCAAAGGCAGCGCTAAGATGGTTAAGCACTGTTTTGCACTACTCTCATGTCCCAACGCGCCAAAACCTCACACAGTCAGCCAAGTGCATCCCACAATGGGCATAATGTGACGAGTTCTAACTCCAACAGCCAAAATACAATTCGGATTCGCGGTGCGAGACAGCACAACCTTAAGAATATCGATCTGGAACTGCCGCGCGATCGACTGATCGTGTTTACTGGTGTCTCCGGTTCCGGTAAGTCTTCCTTGGCTTTCGATACAATTTTTGCCGAGGGACAGCGCCGCTACGTGGAGTCTCTCAGCGCCTACGCGCGCCAGTTTTTGGGACAGTTGGACAAACCCGATGTGGACGCGATCGAGGGGCTGAGTCCGGCTATTTCGATCGACCAAAAGTCAACTTCTAACAACCCGCGATCAACTGTAGGCACTGTTACAGAAATTTACGATTATCTCAGATTACTCTACGGCAGAGCCGGCGAACCGCACTGTCCGATTTGCGATCGCTGCATTGCGCCCCAGACAATTGATGAAATGTGCGATCGAGTCATGGCCCTTCCAGACGGCACTCGCTTTCACCTTCTGGCGCCAGTTGTGCGCGGAAAAAAAGGGACTCACCGCAAATTATTGTCGAGTTTAGCTTCCGAAGGATTTAGTCGTGTCAAAGTTAACGGTGAGATTTTAGAACTTTCGGAAAATATCGAATTAGATAAAAATCATACGCACAACATCGAGATAGTTGTCGATCGGTTAATTAAAAAACCGGGTTTAGAAGAACGTTTAGTTGATTCTCTCTCGACTTGTTTGCGGCATTCTGAGGGAATCGCGATCGTAGAAGAGTTACCGAGTGACGAAAATTCTGAACCAGCAAATGGGCCGATCGTATTTTCCGAAAACTTTGCTTGTCCCGAACACGGTGCGGTAATGGAAGAACTTTCGCCCCGGTTGTTTTCGTTTAATTCGCCCTACGGTGCGTGCCCAAATTGCCACGGTTTGGGGAGTTTGCGGACTTTTGCGCCGGAGTTGGTGATTCCCGACGAAAAAGCGCCTCTTTATTGTGCGATCGCCCCTTGGTCAGACAAAGACAACTCTTATTATCTCTCTTTGCTGTGCAGTGTTGCTGATGCTTGCGGATTTGATATCGACACTCCTTGGTTCCGGTTGAGCCCCGAACATCAGCAGGTGATTTTGTACGGCAATGAGTCCAAAGGAACCGCAGAAAGTAAGAAGCGAGAGTCTGGCATTACCGATTTGAGGAGAGATTTTAAGGGCGTCATTTCCATGTTGCAGCGCCAGTACGACGATACTGGTTCCGATTTGATCAAGCAGAAGTTGGAACAGTATCGAGTCGATCAACCCTGCCATGTTTGCCACGGCAAGCGGTTGAAACCAGAAGCGCTGGCAGTGCGGTTAGGAAACTACGGAATTGTCGATTTGACGAGTATTTCGATTCGCGAATGTCGCGAACGAGTAGATAATTTAGGATTGAGCGATCGGCAATTCCAAATATCAGACTTAGCCCTGAGAGAAATCAAAGCAAGGCTGCAATTTTTGCTCGATGTCGGGTTAGATTATCTGACATTAGACCGTGCAGCCATGACACTTTCTGGCGGAGAAGCCCAGCGAATTCGCCTTGCCACTCAAATCGGTTCTGGTTTAACTGGTGTCCTCTACGTTTTGGACGAACCGAGCATCGGACTGCACCAAAGAGACAATTTTCGCCTACTGCAAACATTAACAAAATTGCGTGATTTAGGCAATACTTTGATTGTGGTAGAACACGATGAAGAAACCATGCGCGCGGCCGACCATATTGTCGATATCGGGCCTGGTGCCGGCGTTCACGGTGGCAAAATCATCTCGCAAGGAAGTTTAGAAAATTTGCTGGCAGCCGAGGAATCTTTGACCGGGGCTTATTTGTCAGGAAAACGAGTAATTGAAACTCCGAATGAAAGGAGAAAAGGCAACGGCAAAGCTCTCTCGATTAAAAATGCGACGCGCAACAATCTAAAAAATATTGATGTGGAAATTCCGCTGGGAAAACTCGTCTGTGTGACGGGCGTTTCCGGTTCGGGAAAATCCACTTTAATCAATGAATTGCTGTACCCATCGCTGCAACACTATCTCACCAAAAAAGTTCCTTTGCCGCCCGATATGGAAGCCCTAAAAACGAAGGGTGAACGCTCTCTTCAGGATGTGGTTGATAAGGTAATTGTCATCGATCAATCTCCCATCGGCCGCACTCCGCGTTCTAATCCCGCTACTTACACGGGAGTCTTTGATGTGATTCGGGATTTGTTTTGCGAAACCGTTGAAGCGAAGGCAAGGGGTTACAAAGCGGGGCAGTTTTCTTTTAACGTGAAAGGTGGAAGGTGCGAAGCTTGCGGCGGTCAAGGCGTGAACGTAATTTCGATGAATTTTTTGCCGGATGTTTACGTGCAGTGCGAGGTTTGTAAAGGTGCGCGCTACAACCGGGAAACGCTGCAAGTTAAGTACAAAGGCAAGTCAATTTCTGATGTTTTGAACATGACTGTTGAGGAAGCTTTGGAAATGTTTAAAAATATTCCCAGGGCGGCCATGAGACTACAAACTTTGCTTGATGTTGGCTTGGGTTACATTCAGTTGGGACAGCCCGCGCCGACGCTTTCTGGAGGGGAAGCACAGCGGGTGAAATTGGCAACAGAATTGTCGCGCCGCGCTACTGGGAAGACGCTTTATTTAATTGATGAACCTACGACTGGTTTGTCGTTTTATGACGTTCACCATTTGTTAAATGTGCTGCAAAGATTGGTGGATAAGGGAAATTCAATTTTGGTAATCGAACACAATTTGGATGTGATTCGGTGCTGCGATTGGGCGATCGATTTAGGGCCGGAAGGGGGAGATAAGGGAGGTGAAATTATTGTGGCGGGGACGCCGGAGGATGTGGCAGCAAATTCTCGTTCTTATACTGGGAAGTATTTGAAAGCTGTTTTAGAGCAGCATCCTTTGGGGGAGGCTGTAGCCGTTAGTTAATAGTAACAACTGTTACGCAATTATCACAATTAGTCAGGTGCGTCAGATATTTAAACCTTGAATAATCGTTTAAGAAACTCACCTGACGCACACTACAATTAAAACACTTTGGGGGAGGCTGTAGCCGTTAGTTAATAGTAACAACTGTTACGCAATTATCACAATTAGTCAGGTGCGTCACATATTTAAACCTTCAATAATCGTTTAAGAAACTCACCTGACGCACACTACAATTAAAATATGTCATATAATCGATATACCCTCAGAGATTGATTTTGATACGTTATAACTATCGGCAGGTAAGGAAGCGTACTTAATGCACCAAGACTTGGATCGACCTCCGTGAAGGCAAATCTAACTCGATCAACCATGCGTTGCAACCTTCTCTTCTGCCAATGCTCTTGCTAGTACAGAAGCAGCCTCAAAAGAATCATGCAACCCTTGACTAGCGGGTATTCCTCCATCGCTCAATGGTACTAAACCAGATTCCTTCAGCAATTGGGCTACCAGGAAATGGAGTAGCAATAGCTTCTCGGCGTGAGATAATTCTTTAAGAAGAGGAACAAGTTCAGTAAAAGGCATAAAGCTTTTAGGATAAGTTATAGATGTGTATATTGTAGAGCATTAAGTTTACATCTGCTTATTTACAATCCAACTCGTGAGGCGATCGACCAATGGATAGACTAAACGAATACCGCAAAATTGTTTGTGACTTTCTCGAAGACTTTTCTAAAAATGACGCAAATGCTCAGTTAATCAAGGTAGATGCAGAAACAATCTAAACACAAATTGATATATGGAAATACGTCCAATTAGAACCCAAACTGACTATCAGGAAGCCCTTCGAGAGGTTGAGTTGCTGTTTAATGCAGCTCCTAATAAACCTGAGTCCGATCGCCTAGATGTCCTCAGTACCCTAGTAGAAGCTTACGAGAAGGCACATTTTCCGATCGCAATACCCGATCCAATTGCAGCCATTCAATACTACATGGACGCCCGCGGATGGTCTGGTAGCGATTTGGAACAATGTATTGGCAGTCGAGCTAGAGTATCTGAGATATTATCTCGCAAACGCTCCTTGACTTTGGAAATGATTCGGAGGCTGAATCAAGAGTTAGGAATTCCCGCTGAGATTCTGATCCAGCCCTATCAGTCAATACAAACCTCCGCCTAATAATAGAACAGCATAGTAAACTGAGAGCAACCCCATTAGCCCCAATTAAACTATGCCACGCTGGTTCAATACCGCAGGCCCGTGCCAAGCAGACATTCATTACTTGCTACCTCCAACGTTACGCTTACCTGGCTTAGAACGGTTAATCGCTCAACGCAACTATTTCGTCATCCATGCACCCCGACAAGTGGGTAAAACCACGGCGATGCTAGCTTTAGCCAAACAACTCACCGACAGCGGAAAATACACCGCTGTGATGCTATCAGTAGAAGTCGGCGCACCCTTCAGTCAAGATATTGCCGGTGCTGAAGAGGCGATTCTGGCTGCTTGGCGACGGGCGATTTCCATCCGACTTCCCCAGGAATTACAACCTCCAGCTTGGCCTTCCTTGGAATCGGGACAGCGAATCGGCGATGCACTGAGTCTTTGGGCGCAAGCATCCCCTCATCCTTTAGTAATCTTTATTGATGAAATTGATGCACTACAAGACCAAGCTTTGATTTCTATCTTGCGTCAACTGCGCGATGCTTATCCCAATCGCCCTAAAGCTTTTCCTCAATCAGTTGGCTTAATCGGTTTGCGAGATGTTCGCGATTACAAAGTCGCTGGGGGTGGTAGCGACAGACTCAATACTTCTAGTCCGTTTAATATTAAAGTGCGATCGCTCACTTTACGCAATTTTAATGCTGAGGAAGTCGCCGAACTCTACGCGCAACATACCGAAGATACCGGACAAGTTTTTACACCAGAAGCAACAGCTTTAGCGTTTGAACTGACTCAGGGACAGCCTTGGTTGGTGAATGCGCTAGCTAAGGAAATAGTAGAAGAATTAGTTACTGATGAATCTATAAAAATTACTACAGAACATATTTTAGAAGCCAAAGAAATTTTAATCAAACGCCAAGATACGCACTTGGATAGTTTGGCAGAACGACTCAGAGAAAACCGAGTCAAAGCAATTATCGAGCCGATTTTAGCAGGACAAGAACTGCCAGAGTCTTCTAATGACGATCGCCAATATCTCGTAGACTTGGGCTTGCTCAAACGCGATCCGGCGGGGGGTTTGGTCATCGCCAATCCGATTTATCGAGAAGTTTTGCCGCGAGTTTTGGTGCAAGGGCCACAGGATAGTTTACCGATTATCAGTCCGAGTTGGTTGAACTCTCGCGGAGAACTAATGACCGATGCCTTACTCCAAGCTTTTCTGGCATTTTGGTTGCAGCATGGCGAACCGTTACTCAAAAGTGCTTCTTATCCTGAAATTGCCCCTCATTTGGTGTTGATGGCGTTTCTGCATCGGGTGATTAATGGCGGGGGAACTTTGGAACGCGAATATGCGATCGGGCGCGATCGCATGGATCTATGTTTGCGCTACGGTGAGGTAACATTAGGAATTGAACTGAAGGTTTGGCGGACTAGAAAAGTCGATCCTCTGAGTAAAGGTTTGGAACAGTTAGATGGATATCTGGCTAGATTGGGACAGGATTCCGGTTGGTTGGTAATATTCGATCGCCGCGAGAATGCACTGGAACTCGAAGAACGGTTGACCACTGAGATTCATATTACTCTAATGGGGCGATCGGTTACAGTTATTCGTGCGTGAAATTCTATATTAACTATCTTGAATTGTGGGAGACATCGCCATATTTTGCGCTTGTTTTTGCATAAATTCAATGTCCGATCGCAACCAAGTACGTGGCCCGCTACACTGATGAGCAATTAACAGTCCCCAAAGCCCCTTCGCCGTTAAAATTGGCACGACTAAATTGGCGCGAACTTTCATGCTACGCAGAAACTCTCGGTGACATTGGTGAAGTGGTTCTACTTCAATATCTGCAATTGCTCTGACTCTACCGCCTTCGTACAAAGCAGCGTATTCGTCGTTAAAACACTCGTCAGCCCCGGTGGAACCTAAAATTGATAGTTCGATCGCACTTAACGTCTCGCAAGTCACTTGACCTTGCCACTTTCTGTAAAAATTATACAGTACGGCGCGATCGCTCTGCAAGACTCCTCGAATTTCCGATAGTGATTTTTCTATTAATACATCACGATTGAGACGAACTGTCAAGCCGTTAGCAATTTTTTGTAGGCGATCGCCAGACATGATATTAATGGTTGAGATAGGTACAATTACAGGATAGCGTACCTGAGTTTCTGTGCGATCGCGATCGGCTGTATGGCGATCGGGATTTTGTCATAAAGCTGATGACATAAATGAATAAACCCCCAGAAATTGCTGAGGGTTTATTGTTGTTCTAAATTCGTGATTATTTCAAAAGTGTTTAAAAAAATGTTTTGGGAAAGATGAGAACCGGTTGAGGTACAAGTCTGTGTCACTGAAGGTAGCATTTTTCACAGCAACCGGGTTTCTTTGTGTCAGTCTGAGCTAATCGCAATACAATAACCTAACCTAAAAAATCTTTGATGAAGCTGATAAAGCTTTGTCCACTCAAAATTTCAGTCGCCAGCAAAGAAACGAATCCAATCATTGCAAAACGTCCATTAACTTTCTCGGCGTACTTGGTGAAACCGGTGCTGACGTTCGCGTCTACATACATCGTGGGTTCAACTGCGAAGTTGTTCATCAGGCCTTGGTCATCTACGATCATGTTACGTGAAGTCATGTGCTTTTCTTTGTTTTGTTGCTTTATGTAAATAAATGTAACAGAGTGTTAATTTGTGTATCAGTGATATAAGACACAAAGATATATGATGCTCATCACATACTTTTGTACTTAGATTAGAATCTAAAATCCAAAATATAAAATCTAAAATGATATAACCTTTACTGCGCGGGCATTCCGCCCGATCGCCAAATTAAATCTAGATATCTAAGAGCCAAGTTAACCGAGAACGATTATCATTGTATTTATGAGTCAACCTACAATCACCGCCGTAGCGGGCCCGCCCGGAAGCGGGAAAACAACCTGGATTCGCCAGCAGCTAGCAGCCGAGACAGCACCCATACTGTATTGGTGTCCCGGAACCGGCAATGTGCCGATCGACCAAACCTGCATCGCAGCCGAATTTAGCCAAATCATCACCCTGACAGACGACGAAGAGTCCCTACTCGCAAAACACCTGGAAAACGGCGTTTCAGCCTACATCGAACTCGGATTTCACCTGCAACTGACAACACTAGAAAACCTGCTCCAAAGCTTCCCCAGCCGCCGAATCAGCGTAGTACCGCCAGAAATCAAAGACACCGAATGGCATCAATGGGGCGATGTAATTGTAGAAGGAATAGCCGTCAGCGGGGAACTCGAAAAACTATCGATTTGGCGTAGCCCCACCAGCGGACAAGTCCTCGATCCAGCCAGCCTCGATCTGTTTTGGTACGAAGAAATGACCCAAGGAGCCTACGGCAAAATCCACCGAGCCAAAGGTATTTTTGACATAGCCGATGGGCGATCTTTCTACTTCGATTTCGCCGCGAAATTCCAAGAAACCGCCCACGAAGAATTGCCACTTCCCCGCTGGCTCGAAGGGCGTCCCCAAAGATTTAGCGGCATAGAAATAGTCGGCGAAAATCTCGATGAAATAGCATTAGGACAAACTCTCGCAGACTGCTGTTTGTCCGAAACAATTATGTTGAATTACCAACAACAAGTCAAAGAATCACTTTTATTAGCAGAAGAAACAACATGAAAATAGCAGTTATGTCCTGCATTCACGGCAACTATGAAGCCTTAAATGCAGTTTTATCAGATATTGACGAACAACAAGCCGACAAAATCTTTTGTCTCGGAGATTTAGTCGGCTACGGGCCCAATCCTCACGCCGTAGTAGAAATGATTCGCTCCCTCGACATTCCCACCTGCGTCGGCTGTTGGGACGAAGATATTGTCGAAGGTTTGAACTCCTGCGAATGCAGCTATCCCTCAGCTTTAGCAGAAAAAAGAGGCAAATTAGCCCACGAATGGACTAACAGTCAAATCTTCCCAGAAACGCGGGAATATTTAGCCACTTTGCCGCACAGTTTGCGAGAAGACAATATGTGTTTTGTTCACGGTAGCCCTCACAGCAATCATGAATATTTACTGCCGACAATGGATGCTTTTTCAGCCTTAGAGCGGGTATTTTCGGCGGGTGCTGACGTGTTATTTTGCGGTCACACTCATGTACCCTACGTTCGTACTTTAGATGCTGGAAATATGCAAGTTCGAGTCAGTGGGCCGAGCCTTGAAGGAGACAAAGATTTAAGTTTCACTGCTCCTTTAAAGCGGATTGTGAATGTTGGTTCTGTAGGAGAACCGCGCCACGGAAGACCGAATGCTACTTACGTGATTTATGATGTTGACGCGCAACAGGTGACATTGCGAGAAGTGGAATATGACTATCAAGCAACTTGCGCTGCAATTATTGAAAAAGGTTTGCCGCCGATTTTTGCTTGGCGTTTGGCTAGGGGTTTGGAATATGCCGAAAGAGCTGATGATCCGACTCATGTTTGTGAGAGGTAGTTAAACAGTTGACAGTTGACAGTTGACAGTTGACAGTTAACTGTTGACAGTTCAATCATTCCAATGCAACCGGAAATGATCTGAATCGGCGGTTGAAACCGCTACTACACGAACGAAGTCCGCCTCCGCGGACTAAGAATTAACTCTTTCCTTTCCTTCGCGTCCTTTGCGTCTAAGCGCTTCGTTCAAAACGAAATCCGAAGAAAACCTTTAGCATCACCAATAATCAACAAACAAATAATGAAAAACTGGGCAATCTTAACAGGAATCGAAGGAAATTTAGCTGCTTATGAAGCTGTACTAGCTGACATAAAGCGCCTGAGAATTCGCGTTGACGAATTGTATATTTTAGGCGATTTAGTTGGGCCGACAGCGGAGTGCGAAAAATTAGTTGAGCGAGTTCGATCGCCCAAACGAGGAGAAATAGCACCTCAAATCTGTATCGGGTGGTGGGAAGAACAGTGTTTTAACTTACACGGAATAGGTTCTAGCCCTGATGCGACAGAATTGCGAGAAAAATACGGTGCAGACACGATTAAGTTGCTCTGGGATTCTGTTAGCCGGAAAACTGTACAGTGGTTGCGCTCTTTGAATTTTGGTTTTCATGAATTGGACTGTTTGTTGATTCACGGGAGTACGGTTGGCGCGTCTGATGAGCTTACCCCGGAGACTCCGCCGCCTGTGATGCTCGATCGCGCGATCCGTGCTGATGCTAATATTTTGTTCTGCGGGCGATCGGGCTTAGCATTTGAGTATCAATTACAGCCAAGTATTATCAATAACTGGGTACAGACTCTGGACTCTCAGGAGCCACCTGGAACCGTGTCAGCAACTGCACGAAGGGCGATCGGGGTTGGGAATGTCGGTCGCAAACCGGGAGTAGCAATCTATACTCTATATAATCCTGACAGCGATCGCGTCCAATTTAAGACAGTGCATTATGGAGCAAAAAAGGGCTTCCAATCATAAGTCCTGCCAGTATTTCCTTGTCATGTTAAACTAAGAATGATTATCACCGCTACAATTTATGGTCACATCTCAAGCCCAGTCACAACCAGCTCAAAATCAGATCCAGAAAGACTCCCAAGCTTTGCAGCGCATTCGCCACACCAGCGCTCACATCTTGGCAATGGCAGTGCAAACTTTGTTTCCAGAGACAAAAGTGACGATCGGGCCAACCACAGACAACGGCTTTTACTACGACTTTGACAGAAAACAACCATTTACACCAGAAGATTTGAGCAAACTTGAGGCAGAAATGCGGCGGATTATTCAAGCTAATCTGCCAGTAATTCGCGAAGTTGTAGAGCGCGAACAAATTCGGGATGAAATCATCGAATTAGGGGAACCCTACAAACTAGAAATCCTCGACAGCATCCCAGAAACAGCGACAATTACTCGTTACTTTATTGGCAGTCCCGATACGGGTAAATTGTCAGATTTAAGTATCAATTCAGAACCTTCTTTACTTGAACCAATTACACTTCCTCCCAGCCAATATTGGTGGGATTTGTGTGCGGGGCCGCACCTTAACTTTACAGGAGAAATCAATCCCGATGCTTTTGCTTTAGAAAGTGTTGCTGGAGCTTATTGGCGTGGTGATGAAAAGAAACCAATGCTGCAACGCATCTACGGTACTGCTTGGGAAACACCGGAACAATTGCAAGCTTATTTGCAGCAAAAAGCAGCAGCTAAATTGCGCGATCACCGTAAAATAGGTCAAGAATTAAAACTATTTAGCATTCAAGAAGATGCTGGCGGCGGTTTAGTATTCTGGCATCCTCGCGGAGCCGCAATTCGCTATATCATTGAGGATTATTGGCGTAAAGCTCACCTAGATTCTGGCTATGAATTGCTTTACACTCCTCACGTAGCCAATCTCGAACTCTGGAAAACATCGGGACATTTTGACTTCTATAAAGAGAATATGTTCGACTCGATGGATGTGGAAGAACAGGCTTATCAAATCAAGCCGATGAATTGTCCTTTTCACGTTTTAACCTACAAACACGAACTTCATTCTTATCGAGAATTGCCCTTAAGATGGGCAGAATTAGGGACTGTTTACCGCTATGAGCGATCGGGAGTTTTGCACGGTTTGATGCGGGTTCGCGGATTTACCCAAGATGACGCTCACATTTTCTGTTTACCCGACCAAATTGCGGATGAGATTCTAGGAGTTTTGCACCTGACAGAGCAAATCTTATCAGACTTTGGCTTTAAGAATTATGAGGTAAATTTGTCCACTCGTCCCGCTAAGTCTGTGGGAAATGATGAGGTGTGGGATTTGGCGACAGCAGCTTTAATCGAAGCTTTGGATGCTAAAGGTTGGGATTATGTTACAGATGAGGGCGGCGGTGCTTTCTATGGGCCGAAGATTGATATTAAGATTCAAGATGCGATCGGCAGACTGTGGCAATGTTCGACAATTCAGGTAGACTTTAATTTGCCAGAACGATTCGATATGCAATATGTCGCGGCTGACGGAACCAAACAGCGACCAATTATGATTCACCGGGCGATATTTGGTTCCCTAGAACGTTTCTTTGGAATTTTGATCGAAAACTATGCGGGGGATTTTCCTCTGTGGTTAGCACCCATACAAGTGCGACTTTTGCCTGTTAGCAATGACCAAAAAGAATACGCTAAATCTGTTGCTGATTTATTAAAAAAAGCAGGATTTAGAGTTGAAATTGACCGCAGCGCCGAACGTTTGGGTAAACAAATTAGGAATGCTGAATTAGAGAAAATTCCAGTTGTGCTTGTGGTAGGCAAAAAAGAAGTAGCAGAACAAACTTTGAGCGTGCGGACGAGGAAACAGGGAGATATCGGTACGTTAAGTATGTCAGATTTGCAAAGTCGGCTACAGTTGGCTGTTGAGGAAAAAGTGACGATTTAGGGTAATTGGATTAGCCTTTTAGTTGATATTAAATGATTTTTAATTGAAAGGCTGGTTCACATTTGTCTGAAGGGGTTGCAAATTTTCAGAAATGTGGTATAGTCAAAAGTAATCGGTTCCGGTGGAGATCACCCACTAGAGGAAACGGGGAAAGTCCGGTGCGAACCCGGCGCTGTCCCGCAACTGTGATGAAGCGTATAGTCGTTTCTTAGTCAGGATGCCCGCCGATTGTATTGTTCATTTTAACCCATCTGCGAGGTACGGATGTATTCAGCATTTTGTTTTCAATTTGATTCTCTTTCACCGACGCTGCACGAAGAGCGATTATACTCCTTAACCTGTGAGAAACCTGTGGTGGAATTGGTTTCTAGGGGGATATCGTGAGTTTGAAAAATTTAGCCTGAACAGCATTATTTAGTTTCAAATGCCAGAAATATTGCCGTTGCTCTTGCCTGCTGTAAGTTCTAACAGCTTTGTTATAGCTCTTAGGACTGACGTAAAAAACCCGGTTTCTTCCAAAAATCGTCGGTTTTTAGATAAATATTGAGGCAGAAACCGGGTTTTTGGCCCCCGTGGTTTCAGGACTGGCTTTGTTACAAATTCAGATGGTTTTGCATTGAGTTTTCTTTGCAATCTGATGGCATTTGTGTCGGAAATTTGGCATCGGATACCGCTTGGTTTCCGAGGGAGTTTCTATGGACTGATTCATCTATTCATATCGTTTACGGTTGGATCGGAATGATTTAACCACAGAGAGCGCAGAGATCACAGAGTCAGAGAAGAGAGAGATGAATAATAATGAATCAACAGAAATACAAATGAATCCAAAATTGCCTGAACTTAAAACTATCCTCACCCGTGTCTCTGTAAATTCATTAGGCAAAGAAGGCGATCGCTTTTCAATCAATCCCTCAATCTCTGCCGATGGCCGCTTCATCGCTTTTGAATCCACTGCTACTAATTTAGTCGTCGGAGAGACTAACAACAAATCAGATGTTTTTGTCCGCGACAGATTGACTGAAATTACCACCCGCATCTCTGTAAACTCAACAGGAAATCAAGGGAGTTTTGATGCTTTTAACCCGGCTATTTCTGCTGATGGACGTTTTGTGGCATTTGAATCTAATTCAACTAACTTAGTAGCAGATGATACTAACAATATCTCTGATATCTTTTTGCACGATCGGCTTAATGGCACCACAACCCGCATCTCAGTAGGTTCTACAGGCCAAGAGGGCGATCGCCCTTCACTTAATCCCTCAATATCCGCCGATGGCCGTTTTGTGGCCTTTGAATCTAATTCAACCAACTTAGTAGCAGGAGATACTAACAACAACTCAGACATTTTTGTACATGACATCCAGACAAATACTACCACTGGCATCTCAGTTGATTCAACAGGAAATCAGGGAAATATTGGCTCTTTCAACCCTTCAATTTCCGCCGACGGCAGATTCGTTGCCTTTGACTCTTTAGCAGATAACTTAGTGGCGGCAGATACTAACAGCACTAGAGACATTTTTGTACGTGACATCCAGACAAATACTACCACTCGCGTATCGGTAAATTCATCGCAAAATCAGGGAAATTTCGGGTCTATTTCTGCTGTTATTTCTGCTGATGGTCGCTTTATCGCCTTTGAGTCAAATGCTAGCAATTTAGTCACCGGAGATACTAACGGCACTTCCGATATTTTCGTCCATGACAGGCTGAGTAATATTACTAGCATGGCCTCTGTTAATTCTACAGGCGATCGCGCAAATCGCAGTTCCTTCAAGCCCTCGATATCTGCTGACGGTAGATTCGTGGCTTTTGACTCTCTAGCTGACAACCTCGCGGCCGCAGATACCAACGGCACTAATGATATCTTTGTGCGCGACCGAGACACAGCCACCACAACTCGCATCTCAGTAAATTCCCAAGGTCAAGGTGCTGATATAACATCCTTCAATCCCGCTATTTCTGCGACGGGAAATGTGATTGCATTTGATTCTTTTGCTACTAATTTATTGCCTCAAGATACTAACAGTAGCAGAGATGTTTTTATCTCTCACCCTGTTGCTTTCAGCAGCGGCACTTCCGAGAATGATACGCTGATTGGCTTTGCAGGCGACGATGGGATTTCTGGCGGCAAAGGCGACGATTTTTTGGACGGCAAATCAGGCAGCGATACCCTGTTCGGCGGTAGGGGAAATGATACCCTCAACGGCGGTGATGGCGATGACATCTTAGTAGGAGGAAAGGGGCGCGACAAATTTGTTTTGCAATTACAACAGGGAAGTGATGTGATTAGCGACTTTCAAAATGGCGAAGATTTGTTCTTGTTAGCAGGGGGCTTGACTTATGACCAAATCCGTGTATTGCAAATGAAGGATGGTAGCGCGATCGCCTTAGCCACCACCAATCGAATCTTAGCCATCCTCCCAGACTTGTCAGCCAACTTACTGGGATTTGAAGCTTTTAGCCTAGTTTAGCAAGCATTCTGGGTGGGTTAACCAACAATTTCCAATAAAATGAGAATGATTCTCACAACTATGATAAGATGATCGAACAAGACTTAAACTCCTGCGCTATCTGTAGAGGGCCTCCTTTTGCGATCGCCCTTACAGATATACATTTCCCTGACTTTAACGACAGATAGTCAAAAGTTTTGGAAACAAGCTCAAATCACAATCAAGGTGTTTAGGAACAGGTACAATGGCAAATATAACAGGTACAAACAGTAACGATTTACTGAATGGAACTCCACAGACAGACGCAATTTTCGGCTTAAATGGAGATGATACAATTAGCGGTTTGCAAGGTCAAGATACGCTTTACGGAAATAGCGGCAACGATGTCATCAACGGCGGTGAAAGCGGTGACATTTTGCGCGGAGGTAAAGGCAACGACAGCCTCGACGGTGGCGCGGGTAGCGACAATCTTTATGGCGACGGTGGCCGCGATACATTGACAGGTGGCGATGGTTTTGATAACTTTGTTTTCAGTAGCAGCAGTAGCCGTACACCGCGAACAACAGGCGGTTTAAGCATCGCTGATGCTGACATTATTACAGACTACAATGTAGAACAAGATTCCATTGGTTTGTTGGGATTAAGCTTTGAAAATCTCAACATTTCCAATGGCACTGGAGAGTTAGCAAATAGTGCGATTATTCAAGATAAAGTTACTGGTGAATTTTTGGCGATCGTCCAAGGAATTGACAGCAGCAAACTTGTCACTGGTGAATTCAAAACTTTTGTGCATCCTAGTGGGCCCTACTCGAATTCTACCGCCGATCCGGGCAAGATAGACTCTGGAATTCCCGGATTTGTTGGCACGGATGGAGATGGCAAAATCTCGGCAAATAATCGGGTAAATCCGCGTTTTGTTGCTTGGGCTACAGGATTTGAAAACTATCAACCAGCCCCCGGTGTTGATGCCAGATTTCAAACTCCTGAAAAAACCTTGGGCCCTGTTGCTAGCAAAGATAATTTTATTGACATCGCTTCTCTCGGCGATCTCGATCGCAATCAGATCGATAGCGGAGTCAAACCTGGTCAGATTACCTTAACTTTTAGTTCAGGAATTCGCAATGGTTCTGGTCAAGATTTTGCCGTGTTTGAAAATAGCTTTAACAACGCAGGAGGTGTTTTCGGGGAATTAGCTTATGTAGAAGTTTCTAGCAATGGTATAAACTTTGCCAGATTTAAAGGCGATTCGTTGACTGGCGAACCTGTAGGTGAAGAAGGAGTGATCGATCCAACTAACATTTACAATTTAGCTGGAAAGCACGTCAATAATGCTTTTACCACCGACCAAGGAGAATTGTTAGGCGGTTCTTGGGGAACTCCTTTTGATTTACAAACTCTGGCTACTGATGCGCTAGTAACTTCTGGCCAAGTCAATCTCAATGCGATTCGTTTTGTGCGAATTGTGGATATTCCCGGTAGCGGCAGTTTCAAAGATGGCGCTAATAGAGCAATTTACGATCCTTGGGCAACTACGCCACCTGTGACATCTGGAGGTTTTGATTTGGAAGCTGTGGGGGTATTTAATATCATCTAGCTTGATTCTGGACGCACTCCGGCTAAAGAAACCGGGTTTTTACCGAATCTGCGGGTGACAACACGTCTTTTCGTAAAAAAACCCGGTTTCTGGGCCACCAAGCTTAAGTTTTGTGCTATTTTTTCAACAAAATTATCGTTATTATAATTATGAAATCAGCCAGCCACAGAAGGTCTTTTGATGTGCATTGGCAAGAGAATCTCTCAGATTATGTCACTGCAATTTCCTGGTCAAAAGATGGGAATCTATTAGCCGCTTGTTCTGCCGCCGGAGAAGTCTTAGTCTGGCAAGATATAGAGGAACAATCATTCCTTTTGCAGTCAGCGGGAGACTCTTCAACAGATTGTTTGAACTTTTCCTATGATGGGCAGTTCTTGGCAGCGGGCGGACAGGATGGAGTTTTGAAAGTTTGGAGTACCAATTCGCTGAAGTTAGTCGCCCAGTTGGAGAATCCCCGTCGGTGGATTGACCAACTGGCGTGGCATCCTAGTTGCAATCAAGTTGCTTTTAGTTTGGGTAAAAAAGTTCAAATTTGGGATGCTGAATCCAGAAGTGCGATCGCGGAATTGAACTTTGAAAATTCTTCGATTTTCGGCATCGCTTGGCATCCCCAGGGCAAGCATTTAGCGGCTAGCGGTTCTAAAGGCGTGAAGATTTGGAATGCCCTACGCTGGGATGAAGTACCTAGAAGATTGGAAATACCTTCGGCTAGTGGTGCGATCGCCTGGTCTGGTGATGGTCAACGGATTGCTGTTGCTAATCTTGATGATAACATTGCTATTGCTAAATTGAGCGACCTCAAACCAGGTTTTATGGGCGGTTTTCCGGGTAAAATTCGGAAATTAGCTTGGTCTGATATTAATACTGAATTAGGAGTGCCACTAATAGCAGTTGCTAGTGGTAATGTAGTGGGAATATTAGAAAAACAATTTGATGAATCGGCTGGATGGGATGGCTGGGTGTTAGATTCTGATTTAGACATTGTGCAAGATATTGCTTTTCAACCGGGGACGTTTCATTTAGCTTCTGCTTCTGATGATGGTCAAGTTTTGTTGTGGTATGAAGCTGAACAACTTGCTCAATTGCTGACAGGTGCTAGCGGTGGTTTTTCTTGCTTGGCTTGGCATCCTCAAGGCTATAAACTGGCTGCGGGTGGACAAGGAGGGGAAGTATTGATCTGGAAAAGGGGTGACAGTGAGGTCTAAGCTAGCCGAGCAATAAATTTAGGGGCTTGCGCGTCAAGAACATCTTAGGGTATGATGAGAATGATTATCATAGTTGATTGGGTGCGATCGCCCGTATCGCCTGGATTTCAGCTATGAAGTGCGATCGGCAAATACCTTGGGATGCTTAGCGGCGTTCCAAATTGACAGCAGGGCCTCTACAATTAATTAACGAGGGACAATGACTAATCTCACTGTACAAACCCCAGATTTAATTTCCGAACTTCCCAAAAAAGGAATGCCCGTAACTATAATTACCGGATTTCTCGGCAGCGGAAAAACCACTTTACTCAATCAGATACTCAAAAATCGCCAAGATTTAAAAGTAGCAGTTTTAGTTAACGAATTTGGCGATATTAACATCGATTCGCAGCTTTTAGTTTCTACCGAAGACGACATGGTAGAATTGAGCAACGGCTGTATTTGTTGTACAATTAATGAAGGCTTAGTCGATGCCGTCTACCGAGTTTTAGAACGGGAAGACCGCATCGATTGCATGGTAATTGAAACCACCGGGATTGCCGATCCACTGCCAATTATCCTGACATTTCTCGGCACAGAATTGCGCGATTTAACCAGTCTAGATTCTGTACTAACTGTAGTCGATAGCGAAACATTCACTACCGATCATTTTGAGAGCGAATCAGCTTTAAAACAAGTGGCATTTGCAGATATTGTGCTGCTGAACAAAACTGATTTAGCTCCTCCCGAAAAAGTAGAAGAGTTAGAAGCTTACATTCGCACAATCAAGGAAGGAGCGAGAATTTTATACTCTCAACATGGTGAAGTTCCTTTACCCTTAATTTTGGGTGTAGGTTTGACGCAAGCCGATCTTTTCCATAGTTTTGAAACTGAGGAAAAACACGAGCATCACGAACATGAGCATCACGAACATGAGCATCACGAACATGAGCGTCACGAACATGAGCATCATCATGAACATCAGCATCACGGACATCACTCCAATCACTTAGACAATGACGGATTTGTTTCGCTATCATTTCAGAGCGATCGACCTTTTGATGTCCACAAATTCCAAGAATTTCTCACCGAAGAAATGCCCTTCAATGTATTTCGGGCAAAAGGTATACTCTGGTTTGCAGACAGTCCGATGAGACACATTTTTCAACTCAGCGGGCCGCGCTATGAACTAGAGGCTTGCGAATGGTTGACTCCACCTAAAAATCAACTCGTAGTCATCGGCCGTAACTTAGATACCGCTGAAATTCGAGAACAACTTAACAGTTGCTTAGTTTAGGATTTTGTCAATCTAAGCATCACGTCTAGGATTATAGCCGACACATTTTATATTAGGCCTCGACCATATTTCCTGTGGAACAGGCATCCTGCCTGTTCAAGACAAGCTTTTTGGGAGATGTCTATTTAATTCCGCCGTTAGTAGTTGCGATTTTTGAACAGCAAAAATCGTGTAACTATCAACGGCAAGTTTTACATTTATATCGATAAAACCCATCCAAAAAAAATCTAAATATTTTAATGTTGCATTTTGTAAATCTTGTTATAATCAAAGGGCAACTAAAAGTCCATACCCACTGTCAAACATTTTCACAAACTGCAAGCATGACCTTATCTACTCGTCCAGAACTGACTTCTCCAAATGGTGTAGTGTCATCAATTCCTACCCAATCTCAACCCCCTGTCTCAGATGAAGAAATGAGACAAGCAGTGCGTACATTGCTGCTAGGATTGGGAGAAGACCCAGACCGTGAAGGGTTACGAGATACACCGAAACGAGTTGTCAAAGCCTTGCAGTTCTTAACTGGAGGTTATCGTCAATCCCTCGACGAACTGCTTAACGGAGCAGTGTTCACAGAAAATGCTAACGAAATGGTGTTAGTGCGGGACATTGATATTTTCAGTTCCTGCGAACATCACATCCTGCCAATTATTGGCAAAGCACACGTTGCTTACATTCCCAACGGGAAAGTAATTGGACTGTCAAAAATCGCTCGAATTTGTGAAATGTATGGGCGCAGATTGCAAGTGCAAGAACGCTTGACTGCACAAATTGCTGATGCACTTCAAGGATTGCTAAAACCTCAAGGTGTAGCAGTTGTGATCGAAGCAACTCATATGTGTATGGTAATGCGTGGCGTGCAAAAACCAGGTTCTTGGACAGCGACTTCAGCGATGCGGGGCGTGTTTGCTGAAGATGCCAGAACTCGTCAAGAATTCATGAGTTTAATCGCGCACAAATCAAGCTTTCACTAGCTAGAATTGTCTGCGAAAACTTGCGTGTTTGCAAGCTGAAAAAAGAAAAGAGAGTCATATTGGATTACCATATTTCTCTCTTTTCCTTTCCCTCTGTGCCCTCTGCGCCCTCTGCGGTAAAAAATCTTACTTAAATTGAATATGGATCAAAAATATTTGTGGATTGAAGCTTTAAAATTTAACGATCGAGGTTTGATTCCGGCGATCGCCCAAGACGATCGAGATGGTACCATTTTAATGATGGCTTGGATGAACAAAGAGTCGATCGAGCAGACTCTCGCTACAGGTGAAGCACACTATTGGAGCCGATCGCGATCGCAATTTTGGCACAAAGGCGCGACATCCGGGCACATCCAAAAAGTCAAACAAATATTCTACGATTGCGATGCGGATACTATTCTGCTCAAAATAGAACAGATTGGTGAAATAGCTTGTCACACAGGCGTGAGGAGTTGTTTTTTCAATTCCGTAGCGCTACCACTGCGCGCGAATTCACTCCAATAAACCTCTCTAGAAAACCAAGTCTTGAACAGGCAGGATGCCTGTTCCACAATAAATATGGTCGAGGTCTAATGATACAATAATAATGATTATCATTATTGCATTCTAGTTCCTATGTCATCTGCAAATAACGTCGAGTCCGCCGTTCCCACTCCAAACAATCAAAATCCCTCCCTCATCACCATCCGTCCCCGCCGCCTCCGCCGTACACCAGCCTTGCGTCGCATGGTACGAGAAAATCACTTAACCGTTGACGACCTCATCTATCCGATGTTTGTGATGGAAGGAGAAGGGCAAAAAGTTGAGATTGCTTCCATGCCGGGTTGTTATCGCTTTTCCCTGGATTTATTGCTAACAGAAATCGCCGAATGTTGGAATTTGGGGATATGTGCGATCGCCCTTTTTCCAGTAATCTCAGAAACCAAAAAAGACGACACCGGAACCGAAAGCTACAACCCAGAAGGATTAGTCCAACAAACAGTCAAAGCCATCAAACAAAACATTCCCGAAATAGTAGTAATTACCGACGTAGCCCTCGATCCTTTTACTTCACATGGACATGACGGTTTAGTTGACGAAAGTGGTAAAATTCTCAACGATCCGACAGTTGAAGTTTTAGTAAAAATGGCAGTTTCTCAAGCCGCAGCCGGTGCAGATATGGTAGCACCTTCCGACATGATGGACGGCAGAATCGGCGCAATTCGCAAAGCCTTAGATGCCGCAGGATACATCGATACAGCAATCCTGGCTTATTCAGCAAAATATGCCTCTGCTTATTACGGCCCGTTTCGGGATGCCCTCGATTCTGCCCCAAAGTTTGGAGACAAAAAGACTTATCAAATGGATGCTGCTAATGCACGAGAAGCGCTAAAAGAAGTTGCTTTGGATATCGCAGAAGGTGCAGATATTGTGATGGTAAAACCTGCTTTGGCTTATCTCGATATTATCTATCAAGTGCGCGAAGCAACTAATTTGCCCGTAGCTGCTTATAATGTCAGCGGCGAATACGCAATGATCAAAGCTGCTGCACAGTTAGGTTGGATTGATGAAGAACGGATTATTTTGGAGACTTTGACGAGTATCAAAC